>ERZ827423.458-NODE-458-length-52013-cov-19.600100_pt1 | contig 52013 bp, 56 predicted proteins | sample MGYA00519775_ERZ827423 | MGnify/ENA primary metagenome ERZ827423 (study PRJEB31778, sample SAMEA3449296) | human gut metagenome | biome: human gut; feature: human-associated habitat; material: faeces | place: United Kingdom | collected 2010/2012 ... | reverse complement strand
ATCTGTTCAAGGTCGTTCCCGAGCTGATCGAGTCCATCAAGGCTGCCAAGGCCGCCAAGTAATCTTACTTTCCAACTCTTTTCTCTTTTCTCCCCATCCTCGTTGGCAGGTGCTCCCGGATCTGTCGGCAACCTCTTCCACAAACAAACCTCACACAACATTTTGTATTTCTTACCATGATAGTGCCCTAAATTCGAGGGCATCTGTCGGCGCGGATGGGCCATTACGAGTTTTCCTGCAAGGCATTTGAAACAAAACAATGTGGCATATAAGTCACCGTCAGCAATGCGGCAATTGCGCTGCTTTGCTGGCGGTGACTTTTTGCTGCAAAAAACTGCAATTATCGACAATTCCACACAAAAAACATCGCATTCACGTAGACCATTGTAGAACGATTATATAACACAAATGCCCAAAAATCGTGTAAAATTAGCATATCAAGAACAAAACAGCGTATGCCCACCGGCAAGAGGTCCGCCGAGGATCACCGAGTGCTGGCTTTCAAAATACACAGGACAGGAGGGAACATCAGTGCCTTTAGTTTGCTACGTTTCGGAACTGGAAAAGAACGTTTCTTTGGACGCTGAACGTTTGCTGCGTCTTCTGGGTGTATCCGGAAAGCTGTCTGGGTTTCACTTTGCCGTGTATATGTTGGAACAGGTGCAGGAGAAGCCGGAGTATGTCCTGCTATCACGAAAAGACTCTATAGCCAAACGGCACAATATTTTCATACTACCACCAACTGCGTGGAAAGAAATCTCCGAACCCTTGTGCAAGCGTGTTGGAGACAGCCTAACCACAGCTTACTTGAGCGCATTGCAGGCCACCCGTTGTCGCAGCCACCGACGAACGCGCAGTTCATTGATATGGTAGCCGCTTTCCTCCGCAAGTAAGTCCTACACGGTTTAGCCCCCTCCGCCCACAGCGGCGGCGTATCCCCCTTGCGCTGCCGCTGTGGGTTTTATATAGACTGGCAGCTGCTGTCAAGAGTATTGACATCGGCTGCGGGCCTATATGCCCATGTTTCTTGAAAAAGCGCACTTTGCGCGTCATACAGCAGACAGGTACGTTCGTGTCGGTGTGAGCCAGAGAACAGCGCCCGCCATGATCTTCCCATGGGGAGGGAGCGAAACAGACGCTATTCCGAAACAGAGCGGCACTCTGTTGGCCACGACCACCGGCACCTTTAATGATACTCCCGCATTGGACGCCCTCAAAGCATCGTGCGGCGCACCCATCAGCATGGGCCGGGGTGAGATTCCCGTGAGGCTGGCAGCCACCAGCCGCCTGTTTTGCTTGAGAGTATTAGTGTTCAGTATATAGAAAGCCAGCCCCCTTGTGAAGCAAGAAAATTTGGCATTCGGGAGTTGCAAAGTATCCAAATCAGCACAGTAGGGGAGGTTCCAGCTTGTTATTACTTGTAACGTGCTACTTTCTGAGGTGGCATACTATGGAGTGCATTGTCAATTACAGGATTAATCAAATCCGCAATTTCCATGGTGGAAATCCGTTCGTAAGAAGAATGAATGAGAATGTTGGTTATAAAAATAGGTAGAATATCTTCACCACACGGGAGCGACATAAAACCATCGTAGTCACCATAAAAATTCGGATAGAATTTTTCAACACCATCAGCACGGTCTACCTCATACTTAATTCTCATAATTGCTGTTTTCTTTTTGTATAAAACGAAGAGATTGGGTAGGAACGGGAGTAGGTCGGGATCAATTTCACGTAAATGCTTAATTAAGGTTTCTGGTTCCAATGAATCATAGGCAAAAATAATGCCAAACGTTTCCGCGGTTCCGGTATCAGACCAAGTAATCCCCTTTATATCAAGACTTCTGTTGGGAATTATTTGTGCTGCCTCGGGAGCTTTACGAATTAATCTCTTGAAAGAAACAATATTTTCCGTAGCAGCAATAAGTTCATTCTTGTTTAAAAAAGATTTTATTTCAATATTACCATATACGGACTCGTACGGAAATTGTATGAAATCATCTGTATACGGGACAGTATATGAATATAGCCGATCATAGACAACCGCATCTAATTGCTTGCTCATATTTCCGTAGACATCAAAACACTCTCCACTCGAGATGCCGTATGCTTCTGGCAAAAAAGGACGGATGCAGTGCTTAACAATATATTCTCGAAATGCACCTTTACTGGGACTGTGCTGAATAAGTTGACTGGCTTCAAACTCGGCATCTAAGCGTTTGGCGGTCTTCTTCAATGCGTCAATATAATTCATTTATGTGTATCCCCTTGACGGTTTCCAAGAAATATAGTAGTTCTATACTGTTGTGATGTTATTATAGCATATATTACGCATCCTATCAATCGTGAATCAATATTAACCTTTCAGAGCATATCACCCTGATCCCCACATACCCTATAAAAAGGAGGGGTTGCCTATGACAGAAGTTGATCGCGATATTGCCTTGGTTTTGTTGAAACGTCTATGGAAACGGGAGTTGATTTCGGAAGAGACATATGTTTCTGCCTGCAACTCCCGTTTTTTTGACAAATGTCGATTTACCTCTGATACTGAAGCTATGGAAGAAATAATGGTTGAGGAGGCAGATACCCATGATGACGGTTCGATGGTTGAGAGAGCAGATGCGGCTGGGCAAGTCAATTTATGACCTGCCGCTGCGTGTGACCTTCTATGCCCGCGTTTCTACCGAGAAGGTGGAGCAGCAGGGCAGTTTGGAAAACCAAATTCAATACTACACAGAGTTCATCCAGAAAAATCCCAACTGGACGTACATCCCCGGTTACATAGACGAGGGCATTTCCGGCACAAGTACCTACAAGCGGGACAGCTTCCTGCGGATGATCGCAGACGCCCAGCGAGGGATGTTTGACTTCATCATCACGAAGGAGATCTCTCGCTTCTCCCGTAATACGCTGGACAGCATCCAGTATACGCAGGAGTTGTTGGAGAACAATGTGGGCGTTCTATTCCAGAATGACAACATCAACACGCTGGACAGCGATAGCGAGTTCCGATTGGTGGTCATGGCGGGTGTGGCACAGGACGAGGTGCGCAAGCTCTCTGAGAGGCTGAAATTCGGCTTTCGTCAATCTATCAAGAACGGTCGTGTACTGGGCAATAATCGCTTGTGGGGCTATGATAAAAAGGACTGTAAGCTGACCATTGTTCCGGAGCAGGCAGAGGCGGTAAAGCAGATATTTGAACTCTATGCCACCGGTCAATATGGCCTTCGCAGCTTGTCACAGGAGCTGACCCGCCGTGGTTACACCAGCTTGCAGGGTAATGTATTCAACACAAGCACCATCGGACACATTCTGCAAAATCCCAAATATAAGGGCTGGTACTGTGGCAACAAGACCCAATCATTAGACTATCGCAAGAAAAAGACAGCGTTCCTCGACGAAAGTGAATGGGTGTCCTATCCCGACCCGAATATTCCGGCCATCGTGTCAGAAGAAGTATGGGATAAGGCCAATGCCCTTTTTAAGCAGAGGAGCGCCCGTTCGAAAGCCTATGGCGTAGGGTATCAGAGCCGGTATCCCTACAGCGGCAAGATCATCTGTGGAAAGCATGGAACGTCCTTTCACCGGCAATCCTTCAAAACGCAGGAGGGCGAAACGGAATTTTGGAAATGCAAAATGTACCGTGAACACGGGAAAGCTGGCTGCGACCTGCCCACCATTCGCACCACGGAACTGGATACTATTTTGGCAGAGCAGTTTCAGAAGCTGGTAAAGCATCAGAGACAGATCATCCGCATGGTGTTGGATTCCGTTACAAATACACAGAAGAAGGAAGCCCACTCCAAGGAGATCGCCCGGCTGCAAGCGCAGATACAGCAGCTGGAGGACAAGAAGGAAAAGTTGCTGGAGCTGAGTATGGCCGACGCTATTACCATGCAGGAATTCAAAAAGCGAAACAGCCGCTTCAATGAACAGATCACCTCACTGCAAACACAAACGATCGCCTTGCAGCAGCAGGAGCAGCAAAAGAAAATCGCGGCCACGGACACGGCTGCGCTGGAAAAGGCACTTTGGTCAGATCTGAACTGCAAGAAGCCGATCCAATCAGAGGTGGTTGCCACGATCCTCGATCACGCTGTGGTATGTGAGGACAGCGATGACAAACATATCCATTTAGAACTCTATTTGCGGCTGGGGCAAACGGCTTCAGCCTATTATGAACGAGGCAAATTAGCCTTTAAGAATGCATCTTCAAAAAATACTACACCCAGTCGGCCGATCAGGAGGATCTGATCTCCATCGGCACCATAGGGCTCATCAAGGCGGTGAACACCTTCCGCCCCGACCGGGGCATCAAGCTGGCGACCTATGCCAGTAGATGTATTGAAAATGCTATACTAACGCAACGGAACAAACGGCGGTTCATGTAGAAAACCATGTACCTTTTGGGCCAAAATGGTCTATGTTCTACCACCTGAAAGTCCACAGCTATGTATTGGCTGCGAATTTTGCAGGTGCACTAAAAGTTGCGCCGCTCCGAATTCTCAAGTTCCCGGTCATCCTTCCCCATAAACTTTTGGATGCAGAGAAGTTTAACCTGCAATTTTCAGACGCATCTGAGATCACAGAAACAGCGGACAAGCTGAGGTGGTATCGCTATCAAAAAGGACTTCGACAGAGTGACGTGGCGGACTATGCAAGCATCGACCGCGGCACATATATCCATTATGAAAAAGTAGGAAGGGACTATTATCCGAAGGAACATATGGAGAAGCTGGCGGAGCTGTTTGAGGTGTCACTGGTGGATCTGCTGGATGACTATAACCTGTTCCTACTACGAGGACAAGGAGCGCAAATCAAAGCCATTCGTATGCGGCGTGGCTTGACGCAGAAAGCATATGCGGCACAGCTTGGTGTCCCGCTGCAAAAGTTAAAGAAATGGGAACAGGGCAAGGTGCAGATATACAAATCTACGTGGGCAAAGTATTTCAAAGAAAGCCTTGAAAACCGCGGATAATTCCGATAGAATTATCACAGAATCATTCAGGAGATGCTGACCCATGATTATCAAATCTTCGACCGCGCTGTGCAACGACTACGGCATGATCTCTGATCTGGCGCATGAAGAAGCTGAACAGCGTAAGGAAACCTTGAAGCTGCGCGCAAAGCTGGAGGCTGTGGAAGAAAGCCGCCTTTCCGGAGTGCCTGCCTATACACTGGAGGAATCCAGAAAACGGCTGGAGACGATCTTTCAGCGTGGCTGACCTTGTGATTCTTGAACCCGCTCAGCGGAAGCTTGAAAACGGCACATAGCTTCACTTAAACCTTGTGGAGGCAAACGGGCAAACTGGCATTGAGAGCCGGTTTGTCCGTTTGTGTATATCTTACTTCTGTGTTTTCAGACGCTATTCTGCGGTGTCCACCAACTCCAGTTTTTGCTCCGTGGCGCAAGGAAGCCCCTGGACATTTTTCAGCGCCTGCTCGGGCTGAAACTTTGCGAGCTCCTGGTTTGCCTGCTGTGACTTAGGGAAAATCAGAAATACTTCCATAGCTGTGTCTTTTCCATAGCGCTTTCTGCTTCAGTCCATGCGCACTTTCCGGCACATCTGCGCTGGTTTCTTTCATCAGCAACAGGGCAGCGCAAACAGAAGGGTAGTCCAAGATGCGAAAGACTGATTTTCAGGTTTGACAGCGCCGATGTGGGGGTTATTATGTCGCCATATCGCAGGATATATTTTTGCCAAATCGCAGAATTGTCTTGAGTTGGATGCCTGATTCACTCTAATAATGATGATGCCGATAGTGTTTTGGCACCTCAGATTATGTAAGTGAAAAGATAAAAGCAATAACAAACTGCGAGATGCATATAAAAAACGGGCAGCCCGGCTCTTGATGCTGGTCCGTCCGTTCTTCATATGCCATGTATTACTTCTGTGTCTTCAGATGCTTTACTGCGGCATCCACCAGTTCTAGTTTCTGCTCTGTGGAACAGGGCAGCTTCTGGACATTTTTCAGCACCTGCTCGGACTGGAACTTTGCCAGCTCCTGTGCAAGCTCCTGCTTTGCCTGCTGTGACTTTGGGAAAACCAGAAATACTTCCATCGCTGCCCTCCTTTCTCGAATGCTTGTTGCTTCACTCTATGCGTGATTTCCGGCGTATATGTAGACATTTCACTCATTATGGTTTTAATTCAGATACAGCTACCCTCCGCCTGTGGCGAGCAGGTCCATGGAAATTTCATCCCCCCGCCTTCATCATGGCCGGGCCGCGAGTTACGGAAGTATTATTGTCCCCCTGGCAGGTCAAGGCGCATACGGTTGCCGTCCGTATTTATGTGCTCATAGATCTGACCACAGTCAGATGGATAGCCGCTCGCGGCCAGAGGAAATAGAGGGAGCTGTTGTTCAATTTTCAAGGTGCAAGTGGGGATGCTTTCATATAAGCAAAAACAAGCCAAAAACACATAATCTAATGTCCTCTGATCTTTTTTCTTAAAATTCATATTCTGAACTCAGATATATGCAGCGTAATGTGGATGAGAATGAACTGCCTACAATCTTCGTCCAACTGCCCATTATACCGACTCAAGCGGTTGATCAAGGGCATGTATAGCTCAAATATAGCTGCAAGCGCATCAGAGTTTCCCCTCACTGCCGCTTCCAGCAATGAGCGAAATTCACTGTTCGTCATTCTGGCCACGCTCCTTCATCATCTGTTGACGCAGCCGCTTGATGGCAAGCGAGCGCTGGTTGTATACATGCTGTACCGTGCAGTGCAGCTTCGCCGCAATCTCTACCGGAGAAAGTTCCTCCACGAAAAGCATCTCCAATATGCGTCTGCGCATCAACGGCAATTCCCGAAATGCGTCTGCCAGACGGCTCTCCATGAAATCGAAGCCATTCGCAACGGACACAGTCTGTTCCAGTGCATCCTGTTCACTGGCTATCAATTGAACTTCCGTCGTTTCAAGCGGTATGGTCTTGAGCTGTCGGCTCTCTTTTCGCAGGTAATTGATCTGCGCATTTCTCGCGGTCTTGGTGATCCAAACTGTGAATCTGCCGCGCAATTCATCATTTTCCGTTTGCTTGGGTGACATTTTCGGCGCCTCCTTCAGCGCATGCCACCCTGGCAAAGAAAATTGCAGCACACCAAAATGGCATGCTGTGATTTTTTGTGTATTGAGTTAGAGTCGGGAACAGGAGAAGATCACAGCTGATCAAATCACTGGGATCACCCCCTCTCCCTGCATACGGGTACCTACATCCCATAAAAATACACCTGCCCGCGTACAGTTTTTTCAACTGTAACGAACAGGCAGGTGCAGATAGTGCTCAATAACTTACCCGGAAAAGTTTCTTTTATGTCACGAAATTTGCATTCAATTTGTCTCAAGTCAAGCTGCCGGAACGCTGCCGTTATACTCCTGCATTCATGAAAAGCCGGTTCAGATCTCGGCGATGCTCGTCTGTGAGAAACTTATCCGACTGCCTGAAGTATACCTTAGCAAGCGACTTGCTGCCCGTTGCCAGCAATGCTCGGATAAGGTGGAAATGCATGGCCGACGCATATACGTCGATAGACAGCGAATCCGAAGCGATTTTCTGGACCTCAACAAACTGACGTTCCTTATAGAGCAGCTCCAGATAGTCATTCAGGATCCCCAGATATTGATTTTGATAAGCGACCGCCTTTGCCATTACCCAATGATAATGATCCTGACGCGGAAGCAGACTCCCTTGATACAGCACCAGCACTTGTTCGTAAAGGCGGCGCAGCACGGCCATATCCGGATCCGCGGCATTTCTGGCCTGCAGGATTTTCCGATTCAATTCATCAAACCCATCGACATCAGTTGTTATTATATATGCCGGATTCAGAGAGAGCATTTTATGTTCGACCCGGATCAAGCGTCCCAGGCCGATGTAATCAAGCGTTTTTCTCAACCGGCTGGTCACATTCCGTATAGAGGAAAACGGGTTCTCCGATTCTCCATTTTCCCATATCATCGTAGCCAACTGGTATAGCGGATGCTCACTCTTGCGATTCAAAACAAGGAATGCAAACAGGTTATAGCTGGACGATCCTTGAAACGCATTGTCGTGAAGCGTCCCGTCATGCGCAATGATCTCCATTCTGCCGAACATGTTAACATGAACATGTGATGCATCTCTGCGCTCAGTGTCACGAGTCGTAAGCGCCGCACGTTCCCGGAATTGCATCTCGCAAAGCTCCATCGCCACGATTCGTGCAAGACTGTACAGCATTTGTGTATGCTCTACATTCGACTTCGGATTGTCAACGCCGATAAGGCCAGTGCTTTTCTTCCTGAAATAAGGGACTGCGCACAAGGAACTGACCCCGAACCGGCGAAGATAAGCAAACTCATCCGGACTATTACCTCGCAGCCGTTCCACATTTTTTACGATGATCGGTCGGCGGCGATGTATGGCCTCATGCCACTTTGGAAGAAGTTCCAGCGGGACAGTCCGAAGCTGACGCTGTTTTGAGTCAACGCCATTGCTGCAGTACTCGTAGGTGTTGCAGCCAACATCCAATTCATCATCGATGTCAAGGATAAACGCACGGTCTGCTTGATAATACTCAACAGCGATTTTCAGCGAAGCTTCTATGATTTTTCTTGAATCTGTCATTCCGCTTATGCGTTGCTCAAGAGCACTCAGCATTTCTTGGTGCGCGTAGCACCAACACCTGTTGTCGCCACAAGCTATCATTCTGTCACGACCCATTGCAATCCCTCCTTAAAACGGCGCAAAGGCCGCCCAGCTTAAACCGGACAGCCTTTACTTTTGTGAACCGTGCAGGTTTGGCGCTGTACGGTCTTCCTATGTAATTGCAAAATATGGAATTTTACAGAATTGAGTTATCGTTTCAATAACGCAGTGTTTTCGCGTACTGTGTAGGACACATAGCCTCATCAACTAATCGTGCGCCTTTTCTATGATGTCGATCAGATACTGCAGCATTTCGCATGCGGTGATTTTTGTCTTTATCGGAAGGTTTCCAATGCGCTTATAAATATCACGAATGATAACTTGCTCCTTATAGTCGTAGGAGTCCTGCAAAAGCTGATCTACAGTAGTCTGCAGCTCATTTGCAATAGAAACCAGCAACTCGATGCTGACACCAACCTTGCCGTTTTCCACTTTTCCGATATGACTACTCGTGCAATGCAGTTTCTCCGCAAATTCCTCTTGCGATAGACCACATTTTATCCTCTGCGCTTTTATCCTCGCTCCAAGAGATTTTCTATCCACCGGCATCGTCTCCTTTATACCTATATTTTACAAAAAAGAGGCGTGCCGCAGAAGCGACTAACAATCCGATTTCCGCCCTGATAATGCGGATATACGCCTGTTAGTAAAAAAATTCTACTTGCAACCGGATTATCCGTTTTTCCATACGGATAAATGCTTTATAATCACCCAAACAGATCCAGATTGCTGATCATTGCCGCAATGTCATTGCTCAGATCCCCCTGCACCTGTTCATCTATGTACGGCGGCGCTGTATTGGACTGCATTTGAAGAGCTGCAATCTTTTCATCAATCAATGCACGTATCATTTCCTCAAGTGACTCACGCTTCACTTCGCTTTCTATTCTAACACTGATTCTGGTGGCTCCGGCAGCAATCTCAGGATGTACAGAAATATAGTCGTTTAAGGCAGCTACCACTACCGCGCTCTTTCGATTGCCAAGCCGTTCAAGCAGCTCACCCGCTGCTATATTGGCGTTGGAATCCGCCTTGAATTGCAGCGAAAACCTGTACTTCCCATTCTGCTTCACAATGACACCTCCGTCACTGCGCGGCACGCATAACTAACTGGCCTCGCGCAAGCAGTTCATAGCCAACGGCATTTGCCTTCGTGTCCTCAACAAAAGAGGCACTTGCAACCAATCCGGTGCTCTCAATCAGCGGACGGAACAGAATACTTCCACCGCCGATAAAAATTGCAGGGTTGGTACGAAGGTCCACCTGAAGCTCCCGGAGCTTGTCCAGAATATCCTTTGCATGCTGCTGTGCAGCTTCACGGATCGCCCTCTTTACGCTCTCCGGTAAAATAGTTTCCTGTCCGCGCAGCACGGCGCAGATATGTTCATCCTCGATCCGCATATCATGCTGTGCGCTGATCTTGCCGATAACATCGTTGTTCATCGTGATAACGCCACTCTCCAGACTTCGGCAAAACTGCAGATCCGGCTTACCGTTCCGAAGCAGCAGTACATCGGTGGTGTACCCGCCAATATCGACAACAAACATTCTCAATGTTTTCAGCAGCTGACCGCACTGCGGCACAACTGCGGCATAGGCCTGCGGATATACGAAGACATTGCGAACCACGATGCTCATGGGCTGATTATTATAGACAAAGTTGACCGTCCCGTAGCGCCGGAAATACTGTGCGAACCGCTCACGCAGCATGCCATAGTGCTCTGGGGGCAAACCGACGGCAAGGTCAATCTGCTCAAGCGCCGTATTCGCACCAGCTGCAGAGAGTTCCTTGGCAATGGCAAAGAGCGACAGCACAAAATACCGATCGTCTCTGGTTTTATCACGCATGTAGGGCAGGCGCTGGCCAGTCAACGCCCAGTATTTCCCGTCATATTTCAGAACCTCATCCGCCATGGGCGGCCTTACGGTATGTTCCGTCAGTCCGGACACAAAAGAAAAATGCGGGGTTTTGATTGAGTAATTACCGTGGTCAATAGCAATCAACATAATGATAACCTCCTAAAAATAGTTTATCTAATTACACGGCTCTTTCTGCGCATTTACAGCATGAATACGCATTGTTGTGGTAAATGCGTACAGAATATAGCGCAAGTCAATTTTCACTCCCAAATGTAATTTGGTCGAACATGCTTCCTTCGATATCCGACGCCATTCGCCGCTTTCGTTCGCTGTGTTTTCGTGATATGCCGGGTATTAAAGACAAATGCGTGGGCTGCGGAGTGATGTACCGCCTGTTCAGCATGCACCTTATGAACAACTGGCTCTATTTGCCGAGCACGTTAAATGTTCCAAATACTATATGAAGTTTAGGACACTTAATCCAGTCAGCTATGCAACGGAATGATGGCTGAATTGACGAGATAGCTGTGGTTTGCTTTTGTACAACAGGTGATAATTCCTTGAACACACGGGAACAATCAATGTATCTCGTCATTGGCGTCCTTGAATCTCGTCAATCTGGTTGACTTGTTTGACGAGATTCGTTATAATGGTGACGAGATAATTTGTCAAAGGAGATGAAGATATGCCTTATCGGGAAAGTGAAACCGTGGAATTGAAATCGGTCGTTGTGGATGACATCAAAAAGGAGATCATTGCCTTTGCAAACAGTGACGGCGGTACGCTGTATATCGGCGTCCGGGATGACGGCGAAGCTGTGGGGTTGGATGACCCGGATGGCACCGCACTGCAAGTCAGCAACATGGTCCGGGACTCCATCAAGCCGGATGTCACCATGTTCCTTCACTACAAGACCATTGAAGAAGCCGGAAAGAAAATCATTGAGATAAATGTCCAGCGTGGCACAGATCGTCCATATTACATCGCCAAAAAAGGAATGCGCCCGGAGGGTGTCTATGTCCGGCAGGGCTATTCCTCTGTTCCAGCCACCGATACCGCAATTCGCCGCATGATCAAGGAGACTGATGGAGATCGCTTTGAGGCCATGCGCTGCCTGGAGCAGGAACTTACATTTAAGGCCACCGAAAAGGAATTTCAATTCCGTAAAGTTGAGTTTGGACCGCAGCAAATGCGCACGCTGAAGCTCGTGGATAATGACGGTCTGTACAGCAACCTGGCGTTGCTCCTGTCCGACCAGAATCCCCACACCATTAAGGTTGCTGTTTTTCAGGGAACCAAGCAGATGATTTTCAAAGATCGGCGGGAGTTTGGCGGTTCTCTGATGAAGCAGATGAACGATATTTATGAGTATATCGACTTCCGCAATCAGACCCGTGCTACCATTGAAAAGCTCTCACGAATTGATGTTCGGGATTACCCTGAAATCGCCGTTAGAGAAGCACTGCTGAACCTCCTTGTCCATCGGGACTATTCGTACAGTGCCAGCGCTCTAATCAGCCTTTATGATGACCGTATCGAGTTTGTGTCCATAGGAGGTCTGATGCCCGGAATTGATCTGGAAGATGTACTGGCTGGTCTTTCGGTGTGTCGGAATCAGAATCTCGCCAATGTATTTTATCGGTTGCATTTGATTGAGGCATATGGCACAGGCCTCACAAAAATAATGGAAGCATACGAAGGGACTTCGGAAAAGCCCATTATTTCCACCACAAAGAACAGCTTCAAGATCACGCTTCCCAATGTCAATGCGAAATATGAAGCAAAAGCCGTCCCTGCGCCAACCGAGAAAACCTTCGCTGCACCTGCTCAGGAACTTGATGACAATGAGCAGCAGGTAATGAACTACGTGCGAAAGCATGGCTCGATTACAAGGCCACAAGCCGAGGAGTTGCTTGGTATGAGTGCATCCACAGCCTCTCGGATGATTAAGAAAATGCTCAAATCTGGACAGCTTTTGCGGACAGGGAAGGCACGAAGTATCCGATATATACTCGCTGAATGATGCCAGGAGAAATCTTCTCTTGAAAAAGACGTTAATATAAGCTAGAAAAGAGAGGGTGGTACATTTGCACCACCCTCTCTTTTCTATGTACTTTTATCTGGATATGCTATCCCTGTTCCTGCTCTTGGTGGAGTGCTTGCCGTTGAAAGCAATGCTCCCAGATATAATCATCTAGTCCCTTGTACTGCGGATCCCACAGATAGGTGCCATAGGTAAACCCCTGCGCCGAAAGTAATGAAACCAAATTCATATACCCACCTTGAACGTGCGGGTTCGACATGAAGTCCATATCAAATGCAGTCATGACACGAACCACACCCTGTTTTCGTAATTGTGGCAGCACAAGCTCCAGATGCGTCAGCGTATTGACGCCTGCAACCGCAAGCACCGTTTGCCCGGTCAGGTAATGGATAATATCCGCTTTCATCGGGCCCTCTGTCAGCAATATGGCAGGACAAGGTGGCCCCGCTAAATGCACCCAGCCTTCCGCTTTGCAGCCGTCTGGCCGCCCAGAGCTGGAGACCCATCGGAATTTCCGCCTTGAAACATTGTCCCTTCGGATCTGCATGCCCTGAATGCGGCCATTGGTATCTCGCACGGGTATCAGTATCCCGCGGCTCTCACAGGCAAATGTCCATTGGCCATCAGTCCGATAGAAGCCGGGAACACCAGAAAGGTAATATCCCTCAGATCGAAGTTGTTTTGCAATTGCCTGCATTCCGATCACAGGTGTCGTTCGATAGCCAAGCCGATTGATTTCTTCATCCGGCAGTCCACGGCTCCGCAGGTTCTGTCGATGATCGGAGGCCAGTGTCAGTTTTGAAAGCAATGCCCTGTATGTATCATCACGCGCCTCAATGTCGTTTGGAGGGCATTCCGTAACGACGGGCGCTGGTGTTTTTACACATTGTGTGACCCATCCTTGTACATCAAGCCGCGCGATCAGTGCATCACGAGCCTTCTCTCTGGCGATGCCCGTATAGTATGCATACAGGTCAAAAATACCGCCTGAAAAGCCGCATCGCGGGCAGCGGAACACATCCTTTTGCAGATTGATATTCAGGTGCTTGGCATGCGGCTTATCGTCACAGCAGGGACATGGCACGTTATAGCTGCTGCGGCCTGCCGGAGGATATGGAAGCCCAATCAACGGAATGATATCTGACATATGAAATATGTCCATGCAGCCTCCTCTCCGGGGGCCGGATATTCCGGCCCCCTTGGTATTCCTTTCTCAGTCCGTAGCTTGTTGCATGGCGTGCTTACAAATCAGTTCTGCAGCCTCAGAAAGCTCCGGGTTATCCTTGTATTTGTTCGCCACCCATGCGATCGCATTGGGGTCCATCGTCAGCACCTCGCCCAGCGACTTACCACTGTATTTTTTGATGGGGCACGGCTTTCGGAATGCCTGCTCCAGTCTCTGTTCCTCCGTGAGGATCACCGGTTCATATTCCGGCTCAGGGGCTGGCGGGGCAACCGGTTCTACCTTGGTCTTTTGCTCGACAGCGCCGGCACCAGCGGGTAATTCGTCTGGCGCCGTATCTGAGAAGTCATCCCCAGCAGCAGAAAACTGAAGCCCAAAGCCTGCATTTCTGAGTGCGATCCCGACCGCTGCTGTCTGCGCCCATTCCCGCGGGGACACGGATGGCTTGGATGCATCCGGCCCACGCGACGCTGTGGCCTCTGCCAAATAGCAGTCCACAGGGTCCTTATAACTAGGATAGACACGCGCCGTTGCCACAAAGCAGTCCTTGCCCGGTAACACTTCAACGGCAATCCTACCCTCCGGATACCTCAGCCGGAACCAAGCCATCTGGATCATAACAGGAAGTCTCTTTCGTGTCTCCTGCGTGTTGAGATCGGTATACTCCACTGCAAAGGGTGTCGGGTCAAACCCTTCAACCTTCTGGATGCGATCCAATGTGGCCAGCATGGCCGCTTTGTCATTTGAACTATTCTGACTCATAGTGAATCCTTTCTATCTGCTGATATTGATGTAGGTATTACGCAATTGCAGCCAAACCGGTAAAACCGTATTGATAAGGCTTGATACGTCCTTGCGGTACTGGTTTTGATCCACGGGGGTAAAGCTGGCAAACCGCTTACGGCAATCCTGCACGACCCGTGTAAATGTCTCAGCCGCCGTCTGGCGTTTTGCTTTTAAGCTCTGATCAGCTGGCTGACCCAATCGCCGTTCTTTTGTCAGGCATTGGATATAGGCATCTAACAATTGATAATGCCCCGCAAGCGCAGAGACCTCCGTTGTAACCGGTGCGGTCTGGCAAAATGCCTGACTCACACGCAGCACCTCAATGCGGTAGAGCAGCTCCTGATACAGCAGCAAGTGCTCTAAAGACGCTTTTCCAGCACTGAGCTGCTTTTCCATATCATCTTTCAGTTTTTTATACTCACTGAGCCATGTTGCCATTGTGAAGTCCTCCTTGTATTACATTTTTTGAAAGCACGCGAATCTGTCAGTTTGCCAGCATTCTCGTATCACAGGCCGTAGCCAGCGATCTGATCCGCGCCGCAAGCTTTGTTCCGCGCTGCTCTGTGTCTGTGCGTCTGATGGCGATACACAATGCGCGCCGTTCACCGACAATAATGACCCGCTCTTTTGCACGTGTGATTGCCGTGTAGACCAGCGGGCGAACCAACATGACCGCATGTGCGCACTGTAGATTGATGATAACAGATTTGTACTCGCTGCCCTGTGACTTGTGGATTGTGGAGGCGTAAGCAAGATCCAGCAATTCAAGATCACTTTTCTCATACTCAGCCACTCGTCCGTCCCCGAAATCAACAGTCAGCATACTATCGCTATCGTCAGTTGTGATGGACGTAATGTATCCGATATCGCCATTACTGACGTCTTCACAGTTTTTTGTCTGCATGACTTTGTCTCCCATGCGGTAGATCCGATTCCGGTACAGAATCTCTGGCTTTTTCCCGTCCTGCGGGTTGACGATGCTCTGGAGCCGGTCATTCAACGCATTGACACCTGTCTCCGTTTTCTGCCTGTATGGGGATAACAGCGCCACATTATCGAGACCATATTTCGAGATCTCCTGCATATACAGTCTCTCAATGAGCTGAGCGGAGTCTTCCATGTCGCTGGAATCGAAGAATTGGAAGTCGTCACCATACTCCAGACTGAGATTGCCGTGCCGAATGTATTTCGCGTTCGCCGCGATTCGGCTGCCATGGCTCTGACGAAATATTCGGTCCAGTCGCACGACCGGCACAGCGCCGCACGCAATGATCTCGCTGAGTACCGCACCAGGGCCCACAGAGGGAAGCTGGTCAGCATCGCCAACCAGCACCAATTGGCTACCGCGAGGTACTGCCTGAAACAGGTGGTTCGCAAGGTAGATATCCATCATGGACACTTCGTCTACCACAACCAGATCCGCGTCCAGCATCTGCGGCTCGCTATAGGCAGCGTCTTCGCCGGCCAGCAAACCCAGCGCTTTATGGAGCGTCATGGCCGGAAATCCGGTAGATTGCTCCATCCTGCGCGCTGCACGACCGGTAGGCGCGCAGCACATGATCTGTCCGCTACAGTTCCTGCGGCGGTAAATATCCAGTAGGAAGCGCTGGATCAGCGTCTTGCCGGTGCCGGGGCCGCCTGTGATCACACAGAGCTTAGAGGTCAGTGCTGTCATGACCGCGCGTCGCTGCTCGTCCGCCAATTGAAGGCCCTGCCGAATCTCTTCGGCCTGAATCTCCGCGGCAATATCAGAAACCAATTTGGGGGAGGGTGCTGCGAGCATTCTCCAAATGCTCCACGCCAGGTTTTGTTCCGTTCGCGCCGTCGCCTCGCGGTATACCTGCCCTTCATATGATACCAGTCTGCCGCTCTCAACCAGTCTTGAGGCACGGATCGCCAGCATTTCCTCTGTCAATCCGTCTGTGTCAAGCAGTTTCAGGCTTTCTGTTATGAAGCTGTGTTTTTCCATACACAAATGCCCCTTCTGCTCGGCATCGGTCAAGGTGAATATTAGGCCTTCATCTACCCGCTCTGCGGCCCGTGGGTCTATACCCATACTGATTGCAATACGGTCAGCCGTTTTGAAACCGATCCCCACCAATTCGCAAAGGCGATAAGGGTGGTTGCGGACGATGTCCATTGTCTGGTTTCCGTACTGCTTATACAGCTTGACAGCGCGGTTTGGCGTCACGCCATGCGGTGCCAAAAAGGCAATGACATCACGAGCCCCACGAGATGCCAGATAGGAATCATAGATTTTTTTGAGTTTTGTCTTGCTGATACCAGAAACGGCGAGCAGCTTTTCAGGCTCACGATCCAGTATCTCAAGCGTGCTCAGGCCAAACAGTTCAAAAATCTTTTCGGCTGTTTTGGGTCCAACCCCCTTGATTTGTCCAGAACTCAGGTACGCAACAATACCCTCCTTACTATGCGCAATGACCTCGTCGAAACCCTCAACTTCAAACTGGACGCCATGCTTCGCGTTGCGATTCCAACGCCCGTGCAGGTCATAGCGCAGGTTTTCTGTTGTCGGCAGGCAGTAACCCACCGCCTTGATCTCGGAGATGCTGTGTCCTGCGCCATCCACAATTTTTTCGCAGGGCCGGTAGAGTGCGATCATATAGCTGGCATTATCCACGACCGGATTCTTTGGGAAAATGAGTTTTATGAATTTACATATCAAGTGACGTTCTCCTTTCGTAACAGGATCAACTTGTGGTCAGTCGAAATCAGGCTCTGTAAAGACTGTTCCATCGTAATCCGCATGTTCCTTTGCATCGGTGGGCATCCAGTCATCTGACCAGCTGATATGCTCGGTTGTAAGATGATCCGCCAGCTCCATCGCGGCAGCAGCAGACTCTGCGCTGACAAAAACAAATCCAAACCGAGAAACCGTGACCTCGTAGATCATACCCTGTGTTGAAGCTTCACTTTCGTCCATCAGCGTATAATACTTCAGCAGTTCTTCTTCCGGCAGCGTCAAATCCTCGTCCATTGGCAACTGGCCGAATTTCAGCGCACGACTGATGGTGACTTTATCGCCGACCACACTCTTGACCACGCCGCGTATACAGAACTCAGTTTCCGGCAGTCCTTTGGTTTTGCAGATAAGTTTGTCTCTTTCTTTCAGCATGGTAACTTCCTCCTTCACGTTAGTTTTTTGCTGTGAGCACCTTACGCGCTTGTGGAACATAATAATTTTCCTCAACGACCTCGAAGTGAGCAGCAAGATACAACGCTTCTTTAACCATCCGATCTGCGAGCTGATCTAGCTCCTGCACAAGACGAACCCGCTCACGGAGCATTTCCATGCTCCAGTCCACGAAATCTTCGTCTGCATCCGTGCCGCGTCCGGGATATGTCGCAACCCGCATATGTGGACGTGAGTAATTGACCCGTGTTGGCTGCCCACAGACGCCGCAGGTGCAGTTTCCAGTGTCAGCCACCTGATAATTTTTCTGTCCGCAATGGCTGCAATAGGACCGGTAGCCGCTGGGCGTCAGCTCACCCTGATAGAGGACAAGATAGCCGCCGCTCCGGCCGTTCATCCATGCTTGCCAGATATAGTTGTGCGTGGCCGCGAAATCCTGCTTGAGCGTATCCATGGCATCAAAAAACTCCTGAGTCTGGATCAGATCGAAGAGCTTGTCTATCTCCTCGGACGAAAGTCCAAGATGTGTGATTTTAAGATTACAAGCATACGATGTGCATCCATTCCAGGAGTTCATTGTTGGATAGCGAAAATGAGAACTCAGAAACTGCGTCATTTCATGCCGCGATCTGAAATCCACTGGTCTATAAAAGTTACGCAAGGCATTACACCTCCCGTAACTCGTTGCCCTTATGGCACGGCAACAGGCACGTTGTGTTTTTCATACAGGCGCTCCTTCCTCATGTCGTTACGATAGACACCTTGAGTTTTCGGCTCTCAGTGGTCTTAATGACATCCTCATACACGGCAGGGTGTTTCTCTTTCAGCAGTTTGGAGTCAGTACGTCTTGTTGTTTTTGTGACAAAATCAATGAGAAGCTTATCGCTGGTCGTGCTCAGCACACCATGCTCATGCGCCTTCATCAATTCTGCAATTCGCACACTATGTGCGGCAATCTCCTTTTCATAAGTTTTGATCTCCGCACTGCAATCTGAGATCTTCTCCTGCAGCAACGCAATTTTCCGTAATGGTTTTTCATATTTAGCGGGGAACTCAATGGTAGGCAATGCCGGTTGACTGGCACCGTAAATGCGTGCCAGGGATTCCAGAGCCAAGGTAGGCTTGACATCTGCCATTGTAGGCGGCTTGTCATGCTCCAAGCTCCAGATCCATTCATCCAAGCGCTGGAAGATCATATCCTCCTTTACCCGATCGCGGGTAAGCGATGGCATTGCCAGATCGTTTTCCGGATTGTTCCCCCAGATCGTAGAGAATGCGCCGATCTCCACATCCGCTACCGACAGATAGAACCGAAGCTGCAGCTCATAGTAGATAGGAAATGCGCCCTCGGCCCAGTCTCCAGCTTTGTGGTAGGTACAGCTTTTGCATTCCAGAATGCCGGGTGCATCATCCTCCTTACGCACGAAGCGGTGGTCAAAGTCCGCAAGCGCCCATGGATGATCTGCATGCTGATACAGATTGGTGTCATCATAGACCATATTGCCGGTTTTCTGCTGATACCAATAGGCGGCAATCGGCTCCAGAAGATGGCCCATCATCAATTGGTCCTGATTGGCCTTTATCGGTGCCTTCATCCGCCCCTTTTTAATCATCCACAGTTCCAGCGGTGTTGTCCATGGAGAAACGCCAAAAATGGCAGCTACATCACTTCCGCCGACGGTATAAGGTATCGTTCCTTTCGGGCCGTGGGCACGGCATTCCAGCCAACGCTCGTTGGTCATACCGGCGGTATCACACAGCGCTATTGGAGCTGACATCAGTAGCTCACCGCCTTCGCAGTGTCATAGTCGCTCCATTTCAGCGTCAGTGCTCTGGCCATATTTTCCTCCACGTTCAGCATCTTGCTTTCCGGTGTATGCTCGGACTTGAGAATATACGGGATCTCTTGCATGGCCATAAATACATCATGCGCACTTGCAGGACCTCCGCCATATGCCATCTCAAACATAGCGATCGCTTCAAGCGCCGCCTTCTTCGGGAGCACAAGCTTTTTGCAGATGCGCGTCATGGCATTGACCGGATAGCTCAGCGGGATCTCCAGCAGCTTCTGCAGCTTGGCAACAGAATCACCAAACTGCGCAAACAGTTGGTTCATTGCTGTCTCGAAATCCTCCACCTTGCTCTGATGCCGATGATCCACTGCGATGCAGCTCCCGATATGGATGGGATGCTGCGTGCCCTCCAGCATTGCGGATACTTTTGCGGAAGCGACACCTGTATCCGACGTTACAAATCGGATCGAAGGCACGAGCTTAGCTGCCAATGCGGTTTTCTTCTTTGATTCCAGCAGCTTGGCATATGCGCCCAGCAGGTCTTCCTTCTGCCCAGGCATGGACCATGATGCAACGGCCAGCGCATGGTCGCAGTAACCGCCTTGAAACACATTGCCCGCGAACCGATCATCCAGCTTGCGGGTCAGCACCTTCAGTAGTTCGTCGATTGGCAGCACAGAATAGTCCATGGAATCGCCCGAATGTGTCGCCGAGATCTTTTCATCGCGGATCAGCAGAAGCGTCTCTGCCGAATAGAGGGCCAGACAGTCATTGAGAACTGATGCCAATTTCTGGCGACTCAGTTTCGGCAGCGCTGTGCCGTTGATTTTCGCCCGATCCAGCAGGCTCTTATAGGCCGTGCTGCGTACAGGGTAATAAGCACCCTCCACCTGCAGTGCAAGGCCGAGATTTTCTGCCGTATCCTCAATGGATGCTCGGCTGACTCCGGCAGCAAACGCGGACGGGGTCTCATAGAGTGGTGACAGCTTATCCAGCGGCTCAATATGCAGTTCGTTGACCTTGCATCTGCGCCACAGGCTCTCTGCCGACTCTTTTTCGTGGTACCTCCGCATTCTCTCATAGGAATCGAAGGTCGTGGAGTAGTTGTCCTGGCATGGTTGTAACATTTTGTGATCTCCTTTCGTTTTTTCTGGCGTTTTACGCCGTGATATAACAAAAGCCAGCACTCCATGATTGGACTGCTGGCTTATGCCACTATGAAATTGGCTGGATACAAAAAAGTGACATTTGTGCAAAGCACAAATGTCACTTCGTAACGCGATCAACTCTGCTTAGCCTTGGCTAAACTCTGAAACTGATATTTTTATTATAGCAGAACCGTGGCTTACAGTCAATCCATAGTCAAACGAAAGAGCTGGAAAGTCCAAACCTATCCAGCATAGGTGCTTCTATAATAACTCTATTGACTTCTACGATAAAATCGTATATCATATAAATACAATAAAGACTTAGGGGTACGGATTGCAATGATACGAAGCGTTATCTACACGGATACATTTCGTAAGTGCTGGGCAATGATGGGACTTGGCGATGATGCAATCGCCATCCTCGAAGATGAATTACTCAAGGATCCATATGTAGGCGACGTAATACAAGGTACAGGCGGTGCTCGTAAAATGCGCATACAGCTTAATGGACACGGAAAAAGCGGCGGTGGACGCGTTATTTATCTGGACGTATTAAAACGTGAGGATTTGTACTTGCTGTTTGCATATCCTAAGAGTGTACAGGAAAATCTAACACCTGAGCAAACGAAAATTGTGCGTCAGCTTGTCGAAGACATCAAAGGTGGTGAATGAATATGTCTGCTATTGAAGTAAAATCTACACTATCTATGGATCAAATTGAACGCAATTTTAAGGATGTTGATTTCTTTTCCAGCTTCGTTGATGGATTGCAAGAAGCTCGTGACCACAAGAACGGAGATACACACAGTCAGACTGTTGTCCGCAAACGGCTCTTGCCTAATGTAAATGTCAAATCCGTCAGAGCATCGCTTAATCTGACTCAAAAGGCATTTGCTAATGTGTTAGGTGTTTCGCCAAGAACTGTTGAGGCATGGGAAACGGGCAAGACCACACCCACTCCAACAGCAAAAAAATTGATATATTTGATTCAAGAAGATCACGCAATTATTCAAAAGTTGCAATAAGCTAATATAGGAAACTTTGGGAGGGATGTCTTTATAACATCCCTCCTTGTATTATTTTCCACTTTCACCAGACCAATAATCTATATCCGCGACTGCTCCTCTCCACACATTGAGAAATACCGCACCCCATTAAAAGTAAAAGTTTTGCGGTTACAATCCGCAAAACTTTTTGAGAATTTATTCTGTTGCGGATTATTTCTTCTCCCGTACAAGAACTTCCTGAATCTATTTGTGTCATGCCGTGATCTCGGCGTTTCGGGACTTCAAGTAGATATCAATATCCTGATTGATGTACTGATATCCCGTCGTGTGAAGAACATCATAAAACTCGTTCAGATAATCAAACACACCATAACGGTGAAACAACTCTGCCGTCTGCTTTCCCGTCAGGGACTTATATACCTTGTAGCTTTCAAGACAAAAAATCGAAAAGGCCGTCTCTTTGCTCATAATTGCCCCTCCTTACACATCAGGGAATTCGACTTTTCCCGTTTCTTCTTCCTGTTCAAAAAGCGAATATAGCATTTCCGTACTGTATTGCCAGACTTTAGTTTCTTCCTGCTCAAGGATGGCATACAGCTTTGAATTATACAACTTTGTAATTGCATCATTCTCGGATATTTTATTTTTTTTGCAATCATCCCCACGAGATCAGTACTGATGTAGGGCATAATTGCCGCAAATTGATCTTGTCTCATATTATAACATACTCTGTCGTGTAGCAGGGCCGTATTCACGCTTCAACGCATCCATAGAAACGACCCATTGTTTGCCAAATTTGCAAACATCGACCCCGTTCACAAGCTTCCCATAGGAAATCGCTTTACGCAGCGTACTCTCGTTCAACCCCCATAGCTCAGTGGCATCGCTGAGAGCCAGCAAACCGTCAAACGGAGTTTTCACCGGAACACCATGCTCCCATAGCTCATCGCAGGATAGATCAAGTTCATCTCCCCACACAATGCCGTACCCACCGGTGTCAACACTGACCGTGCCAAACTCTTCAGGATGCTCTTTTAAATAGCAAAACGCCGGAATTCGATCAAATAGCGGTTTGATATCATAGACCTTTGTAGTACCTTCGCTGAACTGGACGCTCAATCTGTAATTTGAAAGAGCAGAGACATTTTTGATCTTGTGAAACATAATAGTAAAGTCCTCCTCGTATTACAAGGTCAGATATAATATATCACGGTATCGTGATGCCCGCAAGTGTTTTTCTATTATACAGGGGCGGGATGTCCATTTGACATCCCGCCCCAAACACTATCCCCCATTTTCAACGGACTGGTATTCAATCTCCAGAATGGAATCTGAGAGGATCTGAATATACTTCCGCAGAAGTTTGGCGATCTTTTCTTCCGTCAGGAAGCGTTCCTCCTCGCAGATCTGCCATGGATACAGCGGCTCGAACAGCAGGTATTCCGCACCGTCATAGTCATCACATGCTGTAAACTCAACATGCTCCGCTTCTTGGATTACCTCCTTCAGGATCGTCGCAAGACCGAGATAATAGTCTTGGTCGAAGTCATAATAGTCCTCAACTGTTGGCTCTGAGATCTCACTCTCTTTCAGCCAGTTCTCAACTTTTGCCCGATACTCTGGTGCCATGGACAACAGTACCCGGAGCTTTTCAACGGTTACATTCTGGAGCTTGGAGACGCAGATGCCGTATCCGTAGATATGCCAGCTCTGATAGCTCATTGAACACCATCCTTTACGGCGCTTTGCTGTACCGCCTGCGTTTCCCGCAGGAAGCGCGGAGAAACGCACAATGACTGCCGAACGATCATAATCTTGTAATGATTTTCAATGTACTCACCTTCAAGATATGCCTCGTAGCAGTCCTGTGCAGAAAACTCCTTAAAGTTTTCAGACACTTTCCATTGCGGCACACCGCCTTCATCAAGCTCCTGACAAAGCCTGTCCGTCAAGATGCGCCGAGCATCATCATAGTCAGTAAACGCTTCACAGTTGCTTTCCTGTTCACCATTTACAGCCCAATCTTCGGTCAATAAATAAATCGTGACCCGGCCACGCGTGGTATGCAGGTCATCCAATGGGCGGATCATTTCTGGCGCCATGATAACGTAGTCAAAAATAATATCCTCCACAGTTTTGGGTTCTTCGTACAGATCAGAGAACACCGCTTCCAACTCTTTTACCTCGCAGGGCAAGACAGGCGGCTCAAATTCGCAGTAAATATCCGGTGTTTCGTTTTCTGTTTCTTTATCATCGCCATCGCGTATCTCTGTGATCACACCATAGAGCCCATGATACTCGCTTGCATCCGTTCCGATAACAGGACCGCCGACCGTATATGTGACGCCTGCATATTCAAAGGAAGCCCCATCTCTATTCAAGATCATCTTCGCACCTCCTCAAATATGGCAGTCGATCCCGACAATGAAATGATCGTCAGGGATACTATCAATATAGTCTGCCATCATCTGTCTCCACGTTTTTGGCTCCTTGTCGTTGCTGCTGATACCCCACCAGCCCATATCGCCCTTAGCGTTCCATTCTCCATCTCGAATGAAAGAATAGGCACCGGGCAGCATGCGTTGCTCTGCAGCAAGTCCATTGCGGCGGAGATATTCTTTCTCACTCTCGCCCTTAAAATAGAGCTGGGTCAGGAACGAGAATACGCCATCTTCGGTTATGCGCCACCAGGGACAGTCTTTAGGCACCTCCCTGGAATTAAACGCATGCACAAGCAGAGCATAGGTCTTCCTTGCGTTTTGCAGTTCGCACTCCTTCATAAGCTCCCATGCAATGTCTTTTTTTCTGGCACCGCAGACCCAGACATAGCCTTCCGGCGCTTTGCACTCGGTATCTTCATCATCCCAAGAGCGTTCGCCTGTGATCCGCTCCGCGGTTTCCTCGACAAGGAACTGAAACGGCCACCGGCCACCGATAGAATACCAGTCCCAGTACGCATTGGGATTGGAGTAATAGCCATATGCATTACACTCTCTATCGTATGTGTAGCCGCAATGCTCCTCTGCGTAGCGCTCCAGGCTGAGATAGAATCTCTTCACTGGATAATTCGTGAGCGCACGCATCTTCTTTGCCTTTTTGGTGCGTTTTTCATGCCCGAGCCGCCCCGCCTTCACTTGATAAACTTTGCCGTCTTTGATACGGTATTTTTCACAAAGCCGATAGTCATATTCCGGGACGATCGTCCCGTCGGGAAGCTGAATGCAATCTATTGTATCACGTTCATAATCTCGTTTGAGATCATCCGTCCGATCTATGAACTCAAGGTACTCAGAATCCTCTGTGTTTTCACAGAAGGGCGCCATCAGCTCACCGATTTCACATTCAGCGGCACGATCCAGCGGATTCACCTTGCTCTGCAATTGATTGAGTATCAAACGCAGAGCAAAGCTATTCCCACCTTGGCTCTGTGCCAGTGCTTCTTTGGCTTCAGCTATCTGCGCTTTATAATGCGCGGTCTCCTCCAAATTCTCCTCGACTTCAGGCATATAGAAATCGACCAGTGTTACGAAATGACTCATTTTTGAATTCCTTTCCTGTTGTAAGATAGACGGGCAGCAGGAAAAGAATCCGCTGCCCGTCTTTTGAAATGTAGTATTTCCGTTATTGCATATGCCGCTTGACTGCGGCGGTCAGCTTTATGGGCAGTTGATTCAGGTCTGTGATATCCATAAAGGCATCACCATAGATTCGCTCGATGTTCTGTTTGTCGCTTCCAATCGCGGCAGCAATGAACAGGATCCCCTTGCGGCGGTATTCCTGTTTGATGCCGCGCAGATCTTCTTCGGCAGCACTTCCGTAATAACCACATGCAGCTGGCTGTCCGTCGGATACGAGCAACAGGATCTTCACCTCCTCCGGACGTCGATCCAGCCGTTCCGCAACATAGCGGAGCGCCGCACCGTCGCGGTTATCACTGCGTGCTGCGATGTCCATCATGCGGTATTTGTCATTGCCGTCAATGGTTTCAAACTCAGCGTATGAGTATAGTGCCACATCTCCGTGCATGGTCGAGTGTCCATAGACAGTGATCGGGATATGCAGTGATTGGCAGAAATCATATAGGATGATTGCGGACGCACGGGCGTAGGTACAGCGGTCGTAGGACCCCATACTACCTGATTCGTCCAAGAGAAGCGCCACCGCCATCTGCGGGATCTCGTTGGGAAGTGCGTTCTTATAGAACACCTTCCCATCGTTCCGGCAGAGTGCGTGAGCATCCAGCCTTCGTCCCATCATAAGTCCTGTCTGTTTTCCACCGCGCTGCCTATCCTTCAGCTGCTGTAAGAGACTCTTCTGCAACTGCCGTGAAATGGTCAGAAGGGGAGCTGCAATGCAGTTATACTGCTCTACCAGTTCTTCATCCACAGTGGCGATCCGGTTCACACGGATACCGACTCCCTTATGGATATTACCGTAGGAGATGCTCTGCGCAACATCATTGAGTTCCCTGAGCCGGTCATTCTCAAGCTGTTCACAGGCTGCCCGTTCGGCCATCTTATCCAACAGGCGCTCAATATCATGTGCCGCATGCTCATAATGCTCACGTTCATAGGCATCGTTCCGCACTTCACCGCCGCCGCTTCCCTCGGAGACACGTTCCGTTTGCTGGTAGGGCAGACGTCCGGTCTCGTCTTCGGATACCTTCTTTTTCCCAGAGGAATGTCCGGCCGAAAACGCTTCGCTGTCGCCCGTACCTGGTATACCGGCAGAAGATGCCCCGGACGATTCCGAATCAGGCTCATCTTCGTCCACGGCGCCACCACTTTTCTCTGTATCATCGTCCTTGCTGCTGTCCTCTCCGGCACCGACAGCTTTCTCCGCTTCGGAGTCATCTGCTCCGGCAGAGGTCTCCTCAAGCTCGGCCACTGTTCGCATCCGTTTTCCGGACGCAGCTGCGGTGCAGCTCGTTCCCGGTACTGGCGCGCTGCTGCCCTCAGCCGGTTCAGAAGTGCCAGCCAGCACCTGCAGGATCTGCGCAAGCGTTTCGGCCACCGATTCGTCGGCGCCTGCCGCTTTTGCCGCTTCCTGCCGCGCCTTGCAGAGGTCCAGAAACTCTTCAATGTAATCCCAGCAACGAACCAACACGAGGTTCACAGCCTTGAGCCGATCCTTGCCGGAAGGATTCACAATGGCTGCATCCAGTTCATGGATCATTCCATAAACAATCTGGACCCGTTCATCGGTGAGCGGCGTGGTGCCATATTTTATTTCTCCGAATTTCACATATGAAAGCAGTGTCTGGAGGATACTCTCAAAGATATGGCACGCCCCATCGTCCTCTTTCTCGATCAGTTCGGTTACAGTGGGGATGCTGGCAAGCTGCTGCTCACGCAGTGCCTCCAGACTGTACCCTAATGTGCCGCGAAACTGGGTGAGCATTCGGTTTTCGATATAGGCATCCTCGATGATATTGGAAATATGATGTGCAATGTACAGCAGCATATCACTGTTCTGCGGCTCCCGCCTTACATACTCCCACAGCGCCCGCTCATTTGCGGCGTCCTGTGGTTTCTTATAGGCAGGCGGTTCCGGATACCATTTTTCGCGTTTAAGATAGTTGTTGTAGGTTTGGCCCGCAAGAAAGTCCGTATACAGGCAGTGACCCAGCTCATGGGCAAAAAGGCCGCAGATAATCTCATAGCGGTTCTCACGCCCCTTATTCTTTGTCACCAGCTTATGCCCTGCGTTGATCCGCACAAACAGGTTATCGGTACAGGCTACTTCGCCGGATTTCGGCTCCCAGCAAATAGAGACATGAATACGGCGATTATACTTATAGCGGCGCGTCTGAGCCATGGCCATATCCTCAAAATGTCCCGCAAGGATTCGGGACGTGAAGAATTGCCGGTCCGTGATCTTGCTGCGCTTTTCATTAAGCAGCTGTTTGACCTTCTTGTGATTCACTCTTGCCACAAAGCGTCAGCCTCCTTCCGTTGTTTTATGCCGATGTCCGTGCTCGTTTCGGAGCAAAGAGCGGATCCAGAATGGTCGTGATCAGCGCTTCACGGTCTTCTTCATTGGCGGTTGCCTTACTGATGATCGTGTATCTTGCCGATAAATACGGGTCGCCGGAGATCTCCGAGCTGATGATCCAGTCGATCAGACTGCGCATACCACACGCGCCGTCTGTGATACTATTCTTGCGGCAGTAGTCCGCCATGTCGTTGACCACCTGCACCATCTGAGATACCTGATATTCGTCCGCGCATCCGGTCACGGCCATCGCACGCTGCACCATGACCTCCGGTTCCGGCAGTTCAATATCCTTGACCAGACTCATTCTATCCACCACCGACTGGTTCATCTGCCGGCAGCCCTCATAACTGACGTTCGTCGTCACGACAACCACCGTATCAGGATGCCTGTGGATGATCTCGCCGGTCGGCAGTGTGATGGAACCCTCCTGCTCCAAAAGTGAGTTCAGGCCCACCAGTACACCCGGCTGCATGATGGTAGACGGCTCCTGGATCTCGACCAGGTACCCATGCTTCAGTGCCTTCACAAAATCAGTTTCCACATAGGTATAGCTTTGTCCGGAGCTCTGTTTGCTCTCCGCGCATTTGCTGAGTGCCTGCACCTTCTCTGTGACCTTCTCCAGCACGATACCCATACAGTCCTGTACGGTAGCCGCCGCGTTTTCTACGCCGGTCAATGCCTGATAAACACCGGCAGGATCGTAGTCCATGTCGTCCAAGTCCGGGAAGTGCATCAGCTTTGCCACGTTGGCATAGTTGATACCGCCCATGGACTTGAGCACCTCGCGTTCACGGTCAAGCTCCCGATCACCGGTAGAGGCCGGTTCTGTATCCGGGAAGATCATGCCCGTGAAATCGAAGATCTCCGTGTTGGCCGAGCAGGTGTATTTCATGTAGGGCAGACCCAGTCCTGCCGCGATCGCTTTTGCACCCATCGTCTTGCCTGTACCGGCAGGGCCGCGCAGCAGGAAATTCCGCATCTGCATGGCGCGGCCTGTGGTTTTCTGCGCGTGCGTGCAGATATCGACCACCTCTCGTGGGATGATGTACCACTCCGGCAGCTTCGGGATAAGACTCTGCTCCACAGGACTCAGCTTACGTCCCGGCGTCAGCAGATACTTGCCGACGAAATCGGAATGCTCGATCACAGTACTGGCCTTTTTGATAACGGCAGGCCCCGTCTTCGCAAAGATCGTAAACTCGCCTGCCGTAACACTTGTCGGCGTGAAGAAGCCGGAGTCCAGTTGTCCCAGCGATACACGCATCAGATTTCCGGATTTGTCCACGGTAATATTGATATGAGCCGGGCAGGTATCATCCTTGATCCTGCGATACGCATTGTCGCAGAGGATCGCCATACTTCTGGTTGCTTTTTCCATGTCCGGATATCCGGCAATGAACTGATCGTAGTAGTCCTGAAACGTTTCGTCAAACTCTGTGTCCGACAGCAGGAGCGGCATCAGTGCTAAAAAAATCGCCGCTCCGTCCCGCTGGCTCTGATGCACCACATACTGCGCGGTCGTCTCCGCATTCTTATCATATACGCTTGCCAGCACGCTGCCGGACGCCGCGTCAAACACCACGAGATGATAGGCATCCGGACTCTCGGACGATTTGTATTCCGCCACGCTCTTGTTTGTATCGATCTGTCCGACTGCACCTTCACCGGTCCCATTCATGCAGTTGCATAGCGCAAGCACGGCTTTCACCACAGAGCAACATAATGTGGACTCTGTTTTATCGCCATACATGGAAGAAACCTTGACCCGTTTGTTGGATAGGGTATCAAATGGAGCCGGTAATGGGCGCGCATAGTTGAACAAATTGCTAGTTGCTGCACTCATTTTGTGTCTATTCCTTTCTGCAGGGTCGCTGCGTAAAATCAATGATAATGCCGGATTCCGCACAACTGCAATGCTCCATACCATTGCGTGCCAGTTCCCGGCAGATATCCGGCCAGCTTTCATGGGCGGGCAGTTCTGCCTCTGAGATCTCCAGCATGGAGAACCCCTGTGCAATGCACTCATTACACCGCTCGTTCAGCTCCACGGCATGTGCGTCTACCCATTCAAAGGCCAGATACTCATAGTTTTCTTTTGGCACTTCCGGTGTCTCGGAAGGTGTTTCGGATCCAACCTGTTCGGGCTCCGGTGCTTCAGGTGCTTCTGCGGTCTGCGGATAAGTAAGGCCGGTTACCTGAAACCCACGGATCACAACGATCGCTTCCCGATACCCACCGGCACGGTTGAGCAGGATCCGCACCTCGTTGCCCGCCGCAATGTTGGATTTGGCGTTGGGTGTTTTCCAAACCCATCTGGCATCCGGATAATCGGCTGTGACCAGTTCTGTGATCCGCTTCTGCACCGCACCAAACGTCATGTCCTGCATTTCCTGTTCGGTCGGCTCCGTCCGGGCGGGCGGAAGCAGCGGATGCACCTCCTCTACCTTTGGGAACGAGAGAAACAGGAGCCGCAATGCCGCGATGAATATGCCGAGGATCACCAATAGAAGGATCGGCCAAAGCCGGCAAATGAATAGCAGCAGTGCCAGCATTCCCAGTATGGTCAGAACCTCATAGGCAATATGGCGCTTGAATTTCTTGTTTCGCATTTGTTCGTCCTTTCTGAGTCCTAAGGTCTCTGTTTCGTTTCCATGCCAAGGCACCATTTATCCCGCTCCCCGTTCCAGAATCGCTCAGCTAAATCACAAAGCGACTTCTTACCGGAAAGCAAGGCGAAATAATCTGCCTCTACCATTTCGTTCGTATACCCCGTATACTGATTTTCGCTGATTTGCAGCCGGAATCGTTCTCCGCCTCTTTGCCAGCAGCTACGTGTTCGTTGTGCTATGGGGTATGCGGCGATCATCAGATGGATGTCGTCCACGCCCCATTCCTCAAGCTGAACCCGTGTCCCGTCCGGCAAGACGCCTTTCATCATAACCTTCATGCCACGGCTCCGATCAGCCGGTGCCGCACAAAACGGCAGGTGGTAGGGCGTTCGCTATTCCTTCTGCGGACGCAAAATGACATTTGGTGTCTTGCATAGAATAAAGCACACGAGCATCGTTACATGACTCATGTGCTTTCCTTTTATATGCCCGATTTACTTTTGCTACCCTCATTCATCGAAAAATGAGTTCACACCACCAAACGCCTCAAAGCCGGTGAAGTTCCCGGGCATCTCGCTGCCCGCAGATACCGGCGCAGACGTGGCTGCCGCTTTCGGCTGGCCTTCCGCATTGACGTTTTTCTGCTTCCCACCACCAGACGAGCAGAATTCGATCTCGTCCAGTATGATGACCATTGCGCTCTTTTTCTCGTGTGTTACGCTGTCTTCCCAGATATCCTCGTCCAACCGGCCGAGAATATTGATGAATGAACTCTCCTTGAGCTGCATCTTCTTGATACGCTCACATACAGGGCCAAACGCCTTGACGGAAATGTTCATCCAGCGGGCATTGTTTTCGGCACGGGTATCATATACCTTTTTGCCGATCCGGAACCTGACGCTCTCGCCACTTTCGGTGAACTTGAGTGCCGGGGCGCCGTCATACCCTTTGGAAATGACGACATCTGTTGCGATTACCTTGAACATGATAAATCTCCTTTCTTGCAGGTGCTGCCTGCTATCACATGATTTATTTCAACCCGTTCCGGGCAGAAACCAGAAAAACAAAAAAGTGCCAATCAACACAGATGTGTTAATTGACACTTTATAACCTGAAAACTCTGGTGCTCCGTATGGAACCCTTATGAAACTATTGTCATGATTATAGCAGGTTTCGAGTGCATAGTCAATTGCTTTCCGCAGACCGCCCGTGCATATCCAGCACCATCAACGCAAATTCCAGCGCAATCCTGACCTCGAAAAAATCAAAGCTGCAGCTTCCGTCTGCCCGGATCCCTTCCTCTACACGCTTTTCAATCTCCTTGGCCATCCTTCGGATCTCCTCACTCTGTGTCACTGCAACTCGTACCCCCTCTGAATACTTATCGCCAGATAACCGCTCAATTGCTGGCAACCCTCGTTTTCATATACCGGCGCATTATCCGACACATATACTGTGACCTGATCCCCCGCGTCAACATCCCGCTGCTTACCTGTGATCTGAAGCCGGACCACCTGAGACTCTATCTGTAAATAGAGCGCTTTGGGCCTGCGCCGTATCGGTGTTCTCTCGACCTTGATACATTCACCGCTGATCTCTATGAGATGGCCGGAAAACGCCAGATACAGGAGCTGCGATGCGCTGAATAGGAAGAATACACAGATCAGCGCCAAGGAGATCGGAAGATACGGATCCTCTGCCATCAGCAGGGAGACCACCAGCAATATAAGACTCACTGCCGCCGCGCCATATCGTATTATAACCTGTTTCTGGATCGCTATCGGTAGTTCTCTCAGTTTTTCTTTCATTACACGCCTCACAGTAATAGAATTCGCCTTTTCTCCAGCAGCCGGAGCAATGCATCAACGACCTCGTCTCTGGCCGCAGCATGCTCCATCTGCGCTTCCAGAATATTATCGAAGATCGTTTCCTGCGTATAGATTCGTTCCGTCAGACGCTGCCGGTTCCGTTCACCTAACAGATCAGCAGTGGGCATGACACGGTGCTCTGCGAGGAACACAAGCTCTGCAGTGGTGAGATGCAGTCCGGCGTCTGTCAGCCAGCGTAGCAGTTCCTTTTCACGTGTACTCAACAGCACACGATGTCCCTGCGGCTGTGCGGGTACTAGAACGCACTGCGTCAGCGCACGGTACTCCGCTGCCGGTTCGTCCGACTCCACGAGTTCTACAAGGCCCTGCCGGTTTAGCTGCTGCAGCGCCTTTTCCTCCAGAATATTGCCACCGCTTTCCGCAAAGCCATACCGGCCATTGAGCCAGAGCTCCGCCTGCAAGTCGGTCAGTTGAAAATCGGTGCCATGCCGGGTCACAAATAAAAGCTCCTCTGTCGATGCCTTGATTACCATGCCTTTGGAAATATATTTCATGTTGCGTCACTCCTCGTTTGGTATTTACCCATATTACACCACTCGCGGATGCGATTTACAGCACTCAGAGCAAATACATTGCCACGACGCACAGCGTGATAATCAGCAGCATGGCGCCTGTTACCGCACAGATCTTCTTGACCAGTTCCATGTCAATACCCTCATTCAGCCTACCGGCATCTGCAGGAAGGATGTCGTCGTAATAGCCATCGTAGCCATCATCCGGTTTAGAAGACGACTCGGTATCTTGATCTTGCAGCTCTTTTTGTTTTCGTTTCTGCTTTACCTTCTTCGGCGTAGCTTTGCGGCTTTCGGTCGCCGTATCCGGACTCGTAGCTGGCTGCTCATGCTTTTTCTCGCGTTCCTCTGTCATGTTCGGCAGGTTCTCCCCGCATTCCGGACAGAAAGAAACGGCGCCATCCGGAAGGGCGGCACCGCAGTAAGGGCAGTATTTCATATGCAGTTTCTCCTTTGGGCAGTATTCGGCATTCAAGCCGTTTCTCAAGGCCCATTGGGGGACGATAGGATTATAGCACAGCGACATTTGCGTGTCATCGGCTTAGACATTGCCATTTACCTTGCCATTTTGTAGGACATGAAGAGCCTCGCTTTCGTGATCTCGACACCCATTCAATCAAAACTTCTTTTGATCCACAATAAGCCTACGGGATCTTGGCTGTGGTGCCTTTTGTGTGCGGTTCAGCGTTACAGTTACTTTCGCTGCATGTTTCTCGTAATGCAGTGAGGGAATAGGCCTATCGGCTTTCTTGTAATTGAATATACGCCTTTAATAAGTCGTAGAGACCCGAATACGGCGGATACACAGACTTGAGAGCATTATACAAGTCAAGCCCCATTTTTGTATAAGTTACGTTTCCAGTACATGCAAAGTAGACTCTCTGTTCATCGTCAAACAAAGACAGATGTCCGACCTCTTCCGCGCCTACTCGGAAGCAAAACGAAGAAGATTTTGTGCTATATATGTCACTTTCGTCGCCTGTCTCAGATACGTTGATTAGACCGATTTCCTGAAGGATATCCAGCTCCGATTCAAGGTCGGATAACTGAAAATCCAGTTCCTGTCCTGCAAGAGCGAGGATGTGCTGATATTCTACTGCTTGCTCCTCGGAAAATGAGATTACTTTGCTATTGACAAGTTCCACCAGAATATCGTCTCTCAGATATAAAGGAATGCAGTATGACCTCCCATTGTCCACTTCTACGTTATATGTTAGTTGACATAAGGTTGAGAACAGGTGGGCACTTTTCTTATCAAGAAGAGCTAATCTGTCAATCATCACTTTTCGCATTGATCCACTCACACAGCATTCTTGAGTTAAAACACAGGCGAAAATCGATTGAATGCTCTCTTCAGAAATGTTGCTCGCCCGGTCCAGAAGGTATGTAAGCAAATCATCATCAATATCATTCACTTCTTCCTTCGTCTCTTGGGTACGCTTTTTGCAAAGAGCATCTGCTTTGTTTAATGTTTTCGCTATGTTTCGATATTTCTTACGCAACATCGGAATTCCATATAATTGGGCAGCTATATTAACATCCTCGTCCGAAACAGTGCCCTTTTCAAGTATTACTGTCGCTAGATAGTTATCTGCTCTTTCGTATTTCCGCATATGCGATTTGTAAATTGACGTGATAATTCCGTCAACAGCTGTCAGCGCTTCTGAAGATGCCGAAATAATATCTGTCACTTTTTCTTGCGTCATATGCTTTTACCTCGCTACCACAATAACTCCCAGGCCTATGTCAAAGAAATAAATAGAATAATTAGTAATAAAACAACCGCTCTGCTGGTGAAGCAGGGCGGTTGTTTCTTATATTACGGTGTTCACGCCCATATTGTCCATCAATGTATGCAGGCTGATGTCGTACTGCTCTTGCGATATCACCCGCCGCGCCAGGAAGGCATCCAGCACATTCTTTTGCTTGTCAAAAAGGTGTTGCTGCTGCTCCTGTTTGCTGAGCCCCTGCCACTCGTTGGACATCGCCGTAAGATTCAGTTCCATGCTGTATCCCTCCTGTAGTATTCACACGGTTCTCACTATACCACAGGTAGTGGTAAAAGGGAATTGGCAAATCGACAAAATATGCCCTGCAATTTTCTATCAACTCAGGACTTCTCTGATTTTCTGAAGATGCTCCTTATTGGGCGATACCTTGCCGGTCTCCCATCTGGATACCAATGCCTGTGTAACACCTACGGCATCAGCAAGTTGAATTTGCGTCAAATTTTTCTGCTTTCTTGCGGCAGCAATATCGAATGTCTCGTTGGCAAGAGGGCGGCCGGATTTTCCCGCATAGTAACCAAGCTGCCACGATCCCTGATTTTCTAACGACTGCACCTGTTCCTTCTCGTCCGGGCACTGGTCGATTTCTGCCAGAGCTTCAGCGACCTGCTCATCCAGTTCTTTTGTCAGCAGCCTATTTTGATGGGCAGCAGTAATGATTTTTCCCATTCCGGTGAAGGGGCGCTGCGCAGCCCATTCAATTGGCCCGCCGATATACTGGTCGTTGCTAGCTCTTATAATCGCTCCGAAGACCCAGCCTAAAACATAAGCCTGACGCGTTGATAGTGCCATAGCAGTCACATGCCTTTCTTTAATATATAACATATTATAGCATAAAATATATAATTGTCAATACATATCTCGATTGAGAAGGGGGTTAGCCACACGATTCTTTCTAACAACGTCTGTACCTCGTGATGTGATATCTGCATCCACGTCAAGCAGGATAAGATCATCGTTGACGGGAGAGCATGTACCGGCGGCCCGACAGGCTGCACGCTCCATAAGGATCAATAGCATCAGTACATCGCCTATGGCTGTGGCTTTTGCGATGGTTTTCATTGCTTCCGGGCAGGGGGTCTATTTCTAGTCGCTCATGATGATGTTGAAAATGACCGTGCCGGTATTTTGGATCGTTTTTCGCCCATGAAGCATCCGATGCTTGGCATCAGATGAACAGAGGATATCATGCCATAGACGATTATTGATAGACCAGTCGATCTCGTCCAATTTTTTGACAGCGGCGTCCCCGCTGACGTCCTTTTGCCGTGCCAAAAGGGCCGCATATGCAATGGCTGCCTGCGTCACCGGTTTGAAAAGCAGATTGTCTTTCCGCAGAGCCGAGACCGGTTTGTTGCTGTGCGTCAATGCAAGGTATTGCTGATAGCCGCTTAAATTTAGCGTTGCGCTCCAAAAAGAAACGACAAGTTGATACGCATCTTCGACCGTGGCCAAATCCTTTTGGCCATCCAGTAGTATCTCAGTTATATTGGTTAGCGCTGCTTCTGTTGTCATGGCTTTGCTTCTCTCTGGCAAAGAGCTGTTCTTCCAGTTTACCAGTTCGATGCCGTCGATTGGTGCCAATGGGCCGTTGTCTTGAAAGAGCCTTTTTGTAACAAGGGTCGTCAAGTTTTCGCGGTCACATTTTTTGCTGCGTGAAGAGGTCTTGTTCCATGACCCAGCTAGACTCAGACCCCTTTTGATTTTTTCAGCGTCCTCATGCCTGACGAAAATTACGCAGAGGTCTTCCTTGGCCAATTCAGGGTGTGGGCGCAGCTCGTACATTTCCTTGATGATTCGCACGCCAATCGGAAGTCCCTTGATACCGTGTATGGCAATCCTCAGCGTCAGGAGATCATTCTGCCCGTCTAGCGTGACAAGCTGTCTCTCGCTGGGCAGAGTCAGCGTCCCCATGTCTTTTAATTGCGCACTATATGCACCAGGAACGTCGTCCACAATTTGGGAGAGCGGCGCAAAGAAAATGTCGCTGAACCCGGAATAGATGTCAAGAATAATCCCGCGAAAAGCGGTCGGGATTCTGTATCACATCCGGAACAGACTCGTTGATCATCTTTTTTAGGTCGCGCCCTGTGATAGATTTTTTTAATCCGGGTGCGCTGCCAGCGCCGCAAACATCCACTTGGTCAACAAGCTCTCCCGCGGCCATTTTGCAGATGTAATACACCGTGCTTCCCATTTTTGCTCTCATACACCCAATCGTCATTTCACACCCCTCCAAAAATTAAAAACATTCATGTTTTTATTGTATCAGAAAAACATAAATGTCAAGAACAGTATTAAAACTGGATCAAAACAATATACGATCGCTATGAAACCTATGACATCGCCATGCCGAACGGATAAATGAGTGCAACTGTCCGCCAACACAAGCGCGACAAAGGAGAGGGAGAATTCTTCCGAGGTGTGGACGATGCAATGCATGCCAGAACTCTGCTCAGACCACAGCACCTTTTGCGTAAGGCGTAGAATTTTCCCTCGCAGATACGGCATTACCGCCAGTCTATTGTTTATCAATGCACAACCGCTGTAAACGCTGCGCACAGAGTTCTCCTACATTTTGTGTTGTCAAAATGCCAGCACTGCATAGCGCTTCCTTAATTTGTCTCTTGCTTATTTAGAACTTATGTTCTATTATAAAAGTTAAGAAAACTGTGAGGAGGGACAACGGGTGGGCCGACATATTCTTCATGTGGACATGAACGCATTTGTGTGACACGAAGTCACTGGATTGACTGTTCTCCGGCATGAGAGAACCCGCTGTACCGTCAGCGGAGCCTATCGCTCACAAAGTAACTGGCAACGGTTATGAGGAAACGGAGCGAGACACAGTAGCCCTATCATCAAAGGATGAAGCTGAAACCGTGAGGGGACGGCAAGGCTGCCAGCAGCAAGGCGGCCAGGGAGCTGGCTGGGGCAATATGGCTAAGAAAACTGAACTGCTGATAAACGTCGTTATCATGAACAGGCCAAAGCTGCTGACAGGCCTGACCCAAAACGGGAATGAAGTCGAGTTGTTCTCCTGAAAGCATGGAACACACGGTTCAGAGGGCTTCCGGCGAAAAGGCAGAGCCTAAGTTGTCAGCGTCAATCCAGGGAAACGTGGTAAGCCTCTATACCCTCCGCCAAAGCGGAACGCTGACCGTAAGGAAAGCCGATGGGGTGTGGAGGTAAAGGAGCGGCGGAGAAAGCGAATGCCCGACTGTAATGGCCGGGATAGGAGTTGAAACATCACTTCACCCGAAAGTGAGCAGACTTCCGCCTGGTCTTTCTTTGCAAGAGAATTTGAAAAATTTCTGAAAGGAGTAAGGCAGATGAACAGGCAACTGTGTGCGACTCCCCGCACCGCGCAAAGCTGGCAGGAGATAGATTTCAAGGCCGCAGAGCGCAGTGTGAAGAAACTGCAAATGCGTATTGCAAAGGCTGTAAAGGAAAAGAAATGGGGCAAGGTGAAAGCCTTGCAGTGGACGCTGACGCACTCGTTCTACGCAAAAGCGTTGGCGGTAAAACAAGTGACAGAAAATCAAGGTAAGCGAACTTCCGGCGTGGACCATGAATTATGGGATACTCCCAGCGGAAAGTTCAAAGCCATAGGGAAGCTGAAAAGACGAGGCTACAAAGCACAGCCGCTCAGACGGGTGTATATTCCAAAGAAAAACGGAAAACTTCGGCCGCTCAGCATCCCGACAATGACGGACAGAGCCATGCAGACACTGTACCGTCTGGCGCTGGAACCAATCGCCGAAACGACAGCAGACCCGCACTCCTATGGGTTTCGTCCGCAGCGATGTGTGCAAGATGCCATCGAGCACTGCTTTAATTGTCTCGCCATATCCACCGCCCCTCAGTGGGTGCTGGAAGGAGACATAAAAGGATGCTTCGACAATATCAGCCACAATTGGATTCTTGAACACATTCCCATGGATAAGAGTATCCTCAAACAATTTCTCAAAAGCGGGTACATTGAACAAGGGCAACTGCATGAAACAGAAGCCGGGACACCTCAAGGCGGCACCATCTCAACTGTAATCTGCAACATGGTACTGGATGGAATGGAAAAGTTGCTAAAAGGACACTTTCAGCGAAAGTGGATGAACGGGAAGCTATTCAACCCCAAAGTCAATTTCACAAGATACGCCGATGACTTTATCGTTACCGGCGTATCCCCGGACATCCTGGAATATGAAGTAAAGCCCATGATTCAAGGTTTCCTGCAAGAGAGAGGGCTGACCTTATCACAGGAAAAGACGGTCATCACGCACATCGACGAGGGATTCGATTTTCTTGGCTGCAACGTGAGGAAATATAATGGCAAACTGTTGATTCGACCCTCCAAGGCGGGAATCAAATCCTTCCTTGCGAAAGTCAGGGGCATCATACGCCAAAATAAAGCCGCCTCACAGCAAGACTTGATTATGCGGCTGAATCCCGTTATTCGGGGTTGGGTAAATTTCCATCGTTTCAATGTTTCCTCGAAAACGTTCCAATACATAGATGCTCAGATTTTCTTCGCGCTCTGGAGATGGGCAAAACGCAGGCACCATAATAAAGGCGCCAGATGGATTGCAAAGCGATACTTCCACCGCATCTATCGCCGCAACTGGACTTTCTCCTGTCAATGGAAACGGGAGGACGGAACTACGGGATACTATGCTCTGGAATATGCGTCAGACACTAAAATCGCACGGTTTCCTGCAATCCGGGATAAGGCAAATCCCTACGATGAAGAATGGCAGCTGTATTTGGAAGAAAGGGAAACAGAGAAGATGCGGGTCAGCGTAGCGGGCAACAAAACGCTTAGGAGGCTGTTCAACCAGCAAAAAGGTCTATGCGCCCTGTGCGGGGGAAAGCTGACTTTGGAAACAGGTGGCCAATGCCATAAATACAGGAACGGTACCCAGACGACCAATTTTCTGGTTCATCCTAACTGTCATTTGAAGATTCACACATTCCAACCTTTTCAGCCGGCTTATTGCGGCAGCAATAGGCTTTGAAAGGCTTGAGCCGTATGATGGGAAACCATCACGTACGGTTCTTAGGGGAGGGGCGAGCAGTAATGTTCTCCCCTTACCCGACTACGCCTCCGTAGAATGCCAGCGTCGCCCTGAGCTGCGGCAAAAGCCGGTGGCTGTCTGTGGTGATCCAGAGGCCCGCCATGGGATCGTCCTTACCGCCAACTATGTAGCGAAGCCACGAGGCGTCAAGACCGGTATGGCTATCTGGCAGGCGAAACAGGTCTGTCCTGATCTGGTGGTGCTGCCTGCCGACATGAATGAATATATCCGGTTCAGTAAAATGGCTCATGAGATCTACGAGAGATACACCGACCAAATCGAACCGTTTGGACTTGATGAAAGCTGGCTGGATGTAACTGGCAGCGTTGGACTGTTCGGCTCGGCCATGAGTATTGCTGAAGAGATCCGCGAGCGGATCAAGTTTGAGCTGGGGATCACCGCCAGCATCGGCGTTTCAGATAATAAGATCACAGCGAAGCTGGGCAGCGACTACAAAAAGCCGGACGCCATCACCCGCATTGAGCGGGATAATTACAAAGAACTCGTCTATCCGTTGCCGGCAGCCGACCTTCTCTATGTTGGTCCGGCCACTGAACGCAAGCTGCGCGGTGTTGGGATATATACCATTGGGCAGCTTGCGGAGGCATCGCCGGAGCTTCTGGAATATAAGCTGGGAAAGATGGGACTGGTGCTGCACACCTTCGCCAACGGATTTGATATATCACCTGTGCAGCGCAGTGACCATATTCGCGCCATAAAATCGGTGGGCAACAGCGCCACCACACCGCGCGATTTGGTCAATGATGATGATGTGCGTCTCATGCTGTATCTTTTGGCGGAAAGCGTTGCCTGCAGGATGCGGGAGCTGGCATCAAAGTGTATGGTGGTCGAGATTAGCATTCGTGATAAAGAGCTGCACTGGTATAGCCGGCAGCGGAAGCTGACGGTTCCGACCTGCTCCAGTGCGGAGATTGCGGAAGTGGCTTTTGATCTCTTCCGGCGCAGCTACTCCTGGACAGCGCCGATACGAAGCATCGGTGTGCGAGGGGCTGATCTGGTAGATGCGACTATTGGTATACAAACATCACTATTTGATAATGATAGGCGTCGGAGTGCGTGGGAGCAGATCGACGTGACTGTGGACAGGCTGCGGCAGCGATATGGCTATATGAGCGTGCACCGCGCTATCACTATGTCTGATCCGGTACTGAGCCGTATCAATCCCAAGGATGACCACACCGTACATCCCGTGGGATACTTCGCAGGATAGGGGGTATATGAATGGGGCTTGAAAAGCGGTATGTGCCGGTGACGGTACATTTTGACGCAGGTGGGAAAATGCGTCCCATTGAGATAGAGTTTGACGGGACACGAAGGTATCATATTGACAAGATACTGGATGTGCGCCGTGCTGCCTGCCAGAGCGTAGGCGGCGTAGGAGACCGGTATACATGTCGGATACGGGGGCAGGAGAGCTATCTCTGGTTTGAAAAAGGCCGCTGGTTCGTGGCTGCAAAGGATGGGAAATAAAAATGAGAAAGACGCCGGCATTGCCGACGTCTTTCTTTGGTAAAGAGGGGGATTTACCAGTACTTAGGATAACTGCTGGTGCTTTGCTGATTCTTTGCGTACTCCCACCATGGGACTTGATTCGTGAAGTCAGTCATCTTATCCCAGAACTGGTCGGACAGCGTACCCTTGTTCACATAGACCGTAACGATATAGGTCTTGGTGCTGCCATCCTCCATGGTAGCTGTATAGGTCACGGAGTTGGTGAAGTCCACCGTCTCGCCACTGCCGGGCGTCAAGGACTTAACGCCATTTGTGGCAATGACAGGAGCCAGCTTCGTCACATCCGTGCCACGGGGCATGGTGATGGTGATGGTATTGGTGGTATTGTTCACCGCACCGGCCACGCCGTTGATGGAGAAGCCTGTGATGCCCGTGGAGGTCGTCGCGGCAGTCTCCCACTGACAACTGATGCTCACATTACCCTCAGGCATGGCAAAGCGGTTGTTAGTGATTTTCACTGTTTCGCCGCCAGAAACAGCCAGCGTGTAGGTCAGCGAATCCGCCACCATCTGATAACCGCTGTCGGGGGTTACGGTAACGATGATCTCATCGCCCGCGTTGGCCTTGGTGCGGTTGGGGGTGATGGTGCCGCCCTTGGGTGCCTTCACTGTAATAGTGTACGCTCCGGTATCCGGTACATCAATGCTGCCATAAGCGGGGATCTCGATCTTGAGAACCACGCTCCTGTTATTGGAGGCATCCACAACAACAATATAGATGTCGCGTGCGCCATCGCCCAAATTGCTAAGAGTGATGTTATTCACGCCTGTACTGGCTGTCCCCTTGTTGGAAGAAGCCAAAATCTCTTCCACCGTAGGCACCGCCGCGCTGTGGTTGACAACCTTATAGAAGTAATTGCCTGCCACATTCGAGCTGAACTGCACAGATGCGCTACTGTTGCTGATACGTGTAGCGGAGCCGTTGGACAATAATGGAGAGCCAGAATAGACCAACTTAATCGTATAGTCCTTGGTGACAGTTCCTGCTATTGCCTGGAAAGTGACTTCTTCATTTACTGGCATATAACACATAATGTCGCCCTGAGACCAGTCACCCTCAAACTTTCCCTGCTTCACCGTTACGCCAGCAGGCGTCACGATTTTCAGATACAAGCCGGACAGTCCTTCGGGAATCTTTGCAACTGTCTCTGCCGGTACCGTATCGGGAATGGTGATCGTCCACTTGTTACCGGACAGAACGCCCGTTACAATCTCGCTACCGGACTCACCCTGCAGAAGTGCAACAGAGGTGATTTCCGGCTTGACCTCCGCCGAGGATACAAATTCTGCCGTTACAGTGACATCACTCTTGGGCATCGTGAAAGTACCGACATTGCGGTCATTCTTATCTGTGGTGACAGAAATGGTATTCTGCTGTGTATCCTTTACGATCCAATTTTTCAGCACATAGCCACTATCGGGAACAGCGGTCAATGTAATGGTCTTATCGGGCTGTGAGGTCGTATTGGAAGAACTGATCGTGCCGCCTGTCGTCGGTTGAGTCAGCGAAATACTGTGCCGCTCTGTATCTGCGGTCTTTTCCTCGATTCTTACAGCAATTTGCCACGAACTCCATCTTGGAATCGTAATGGTACCTTGAGCATCTGTAATGGTTTGGATTGCTTTATTGGATACCATATCATAAACGACAATTTCCCTGAGAACATAATTCTCATTCAGCATCGTAACGGCAATTTCAAGCTCGTCGCCCTTTTGCACCTGACAATTCACGTCGGTCAGCGGGGTGCCGTTTTTGCTCAGAGATACCGTTGTGAGCCCCTTTGCAGCAGCGGTCGAACCATTATTGCCCGTCATCAGGTAAACAAGGGTACTCAGTCCGGTATACCGATCCTTCAAGACGGCCTGTACGGTAACGCCGGATTCGCCAAACGGCATGATAAATGTTGCGCTTTTAGATGTCTGATTTTCGGATATGACCAGATTGTCCGGGGACTCCACCCCGTTCTGCGTAACGTTCCAATGATCAAACAAATAGTATTCGTCAACATCAATTCCCAGCGAAACGACAGTGCCTTCTCTGACCTGAATGGTATCGGACGAACCATTGATCGTAATCGTCGCCTTTCCTTCCGGATCAACGACCTTTGTGATGCTCCGGTCAACCGCTTCCGCAGCCTCGAATACAGGGGCGAAGTTGGCATCATTCGCTCCAAGTGTGATGTTCAACGGGTTCTTAGCCGCGTTTTCATCTTTTATATATCCGCCCGTGCTCTCCTGCCAGCGAGCAAAACGATAGCCTTCAGCGGGAACGGCCTGCACAGTCAGTTTCGAGCCTTCCCACCACACGCCCAGTGCCTCTACATCAGCCGCAGGTGTGATCGTGACTGTGCCCTTTGTTTCATCCGTAGGCACTGTTACTGTCGTGTACTTCGCTTCATGGATATTCGCCGTAATGGTCGTATCCTGCGTCATTTTGAACACGATATATGTTCTTCCACCAAAGCGGGAGTTTGAGATACTGCGTCTGTCTGCCACAGCGGCTTCGTTGCTGGACACAAAGCCATCTGCAATAAACTTGGGGCCAAGCTGCTCGGTATAACCAGGATACTGATTCAGTTGGATAACGATCCAATCTTCACTGTCCACAGGAAAATCCAAGTAATTTAGGCCAGCGTTAAACAAATAGAAATCACTTATTGATTTACCGGTTGACAAACTGCTATAGATTTCATCCACAGTCATTGCAGACGGGAATGTGTAGGCTGAGTATGGTATACTAACATCCTGGCGTCCGCATGCAGCTTTAAAATCGTTGGATCGTGTGACATCCGTCTCTCCCAGCATCAGCTTGAAGCGCAGTTTATAGGTGGCTTTTTCCGCAAAGACTGCTTTGACATTGTAGAATTGACCACCATAGGCTGTTGTGATATATAGCTGCTTTAAATTACCACTGCTGTCGGGAATATTTACGTCCTTGATGGGGCTTGTGATTTCCCAGTGATCCAGAACATAGCCTTCCGCCGGCTCCGCGAGGAATACCACGCTGGTGTTATCCGCGACTTTCGTCATATATCCGTTGGCACGCTCGACCCCGTCCACAAACACCTTTCCGTTGCCTTCAATGGACAGTTGATAGCCAAGCTCAGGCCTTTGCGCAAAATTCGCCTTAATGGTAGTACCGGCGCTCGGCATGGTGAAGGTGAGCGGATTGGCAGTGGCATCATCCAGTGTCACGCCGCTGATCTCCCAGCCAGTGAAAAAATAGCCCTCGGCAGGCACGGCCTCAATTTTCTTCTCACCGGTGCCGAGATTCACCGTCTGACCATCCGTGTAAGTATTCTCGCCGCACTTTACACTGCCGTTCTTCGCCTCAATGGTCGCAAGGCCGGAATACTTGAAGACGATCTTGCCCGACTTCAGTACAGTGCCCTCGCTATCCACGATGTTGAAACTGTACTCTGTCCAATCCCAGCCCTCACCGAAGGAGTAGCTTGTCTGGTTATATGTGCTAGAACGCTTACTATCCTTGGTCAGGCCGCTGAAATCGAACCGTGCGCCGGGGGCGAGCATCATGTTGTAATGAACTGCATCGGCACTCGCCGAGTTGCCAAAACCGGCCGCAGTTTCCCATACCTGAAGACGCCAAGCGCCCGTCACTACCTCCGTGGGGTTAGACGGCAGGGTGATCGTGGCGACCAGCGGAACAGTCGGGTCATTATCCCAACCGGTAATCGTTGCGGAAGCAATGATGCCGCTCACAGTCGCATCCTTCGTTATGCTGAACAGAGATCTGAGATTTTTACTATTGCCTCTTGTGGCAGGCAGCGGGGCATAGTTACTTTTATCCTGAAGACCGACGATCTTCCCCTGGAATACCGCCATCACCCACAGGTCTGTTGTCCCCTTTACCGTCAGGGTCGCCTTTCCGGTCTCTGTCTCGGTCAGCGTATAATCCGTTTCAGGGTCTGCTTTGGTAGTGCAGCTACTGTTTTTATACACGACCCATTGCGAGAACGTTTCGTGTCCGTTTTCTTTCGGCGTGGCTATCAGCTCCACCGTGTCACCATCTTTCAGGCTTGTAAGACTGCCAGTGCTGCTGGCAGCCGTCACATCTCCGTAGCTGGTGGAATTGGCCTTCGACGTTACACTGATGCCATCCTCTGACACTTCCTCCGCAAAAGCGGTGGAAACCGGCAGAAGCTGTATGCACAGAAGCAGCGCCATCAGCAACGCCAGTAATTTGTGTCCTTTCATAGTTACCTCCAGTTTCTCGTGCTTTTGCTTACCTGGTGATCTGTCACGGTGCTATTTTCAGCCATTTTATCCCATAGCTGCTGGGAAGTGCTGCGCTGATAAATGACACGAACAGTATAGGTCCTGCTATCGGAACCCAAGGTCACCGTGTAAGCGACCGGCATCGACAGATTCACGACCTCGCCCGAAACAGGACTTACTACAGCACCAGCGGGGACCGTGACAACGGGCGCCACGCGGGTCACGTCAGTGCCGTCCGGCAGCGTGATCGTTATTGTACCGGCGGAATCATCGATCACGCCTTCAATGCCCAAGACCTTGAAGGATGTGATCCGTGCTGTGGCCGGTGTCACAGGGTCTGTATTGCCGCCGCTTGCGCTGATGCGCTGGCCATTTTTGTTATACACGTTCACCGTATAGGTACGCGACACAACATCGGAGCCAGTGACCGTATAGTGAACCTCACCGGAAAAATCCTGTTCCAAGCCGGGGGCAGGACTGCACACAGTTGTTCCCTTGCCCAACGTGATCGACGGGATCAGTTTCGTTGTAGTAAGTCCGCTATCATCAACGCCATTGACGACGATCGTTCCCTTTTGGTCGTCGATCGTACCCTTATAGGTCGTACCGTTGACCGTCAAGGAGAAGGCACTGATGGATGCCTGTCCCTTTGCAACGACCTTGATCCGATACGTCTTTGTTGCTGTGCCATCCTGCGATTTGATCACGAAGCTCGTCCAATCGGAGAGATCCATGGCAGCCTTGCCGTCAAGGGCAGGAGTTGCCGTTGCCTTATAAGAAATATCAGCAGAAATGAGCAGCTTCGTAACATCCTTTCCGGCATCCACATTCAGTATGATGTCCGCGCCGGATTTCGTTTCTGTTACTGTTCTGCCGATAATCGACAACGGACGCGAATTCTTATCCTCCAGTGCCAACGTGTCCAAATACAGCTCCGCACCGCTTGCATCAAGGTCATCCTTCAGTGTAACGGTAAGCGCATAAACATTCTCGGTTTTGCCATCTTCCGCACGAACCGTAAAGTTATATTCTGTATTGGCCGTAATGGTCATGGGCAGATCAGGAGCAACAAGGGTAGCTCCTTCGGACAACGTCAGCTTCGGCGTGACGTGAACGAGTGGCGTCCCTACAGGCAGTTCCAGTGTGATCGTATTTTTACCACCTGCTGTGGCAGCCTCTTTTATGACGCCATGCCTACCTTCAAGCTCGAATCCAAGGATACGCGCTTCAGAGGAAAGTGTTTTTGCAAAGTCATGCTGCTTGTACCAAAGATAATACGGTGTACCCTGGCCACCTCTTTCAAGGAAGTTCAAGTACCACTGCAAGGCATAGCACCCCTCATAGGTCGCAAGCGCATTGGGACTAGTCTCTTTCGCTTCATGCTTAAATCCGTTACCGATTGAAAACATGTCCAGCCATTGCGTGACGATGCTCTTGGTGCCATTGCTAAAGCGCGGATCGGTATATGGATCGATGCCAGCCGAACACAAACCACAGATCGTCCAGGAAATGACTTCGCTGTTGATCGTCCCCCACGACTTGATCGTATAGTCATCAGAGACTTTTTGCGCGAGGTACTCGGCGCCATCCTCAAGCCATTGTCTTACCTGACTGCCGTATGTTGGATCCTTTTGATAGGGACCCAGAGCAAACATGTTGGATGCAACGCCATCCAACTTCATAAAGCCCTTGTCGATCCCCTTTGGTGTTTGCTCTAAAAGATACTCGACCATAAATGCCCGATCATGCTCGGTACCCGCTGGCAGCGTGTAATTGCCGATATCCAGCGCCAGTAATCCAAATTGCACACCATTCAGAGTAGCGGTCGTCTGGCACAGGTTCGCCACAAGGTTATCAATTTTGTTTCCCTGTGCATCGACAAATGGGTCTCCGTCATTATACTGTGCAAGGTTCGAGCAGTCATAGCCACGGGCTGTCAGCATCAAGGTCACTCGCGCAAGATCCGTCATGAGCCCTTTTGGTCCAAGTTTCCGATTCGCTATGATCTCCGCGATGGGGAAAGCGTTATTGGTGTTTGGCTCCTGCAAATTCTCATATAAGCCAAGATTCAGCCATTCCCAATCCTCAGGCTCATCTTTCTCTCTATAGGCAGTGATAATACTGTTCAGGAGATTCTGCATCCGCTCCTTTTGCGGATTGTCTACCGGCTGACTGGAAACCGTGACAGTGACAACATATACTTTTTTGTCGCCATTCTGTGCCGTTACCGTATACGTTACAGGATTTGTAAAGTCCTGTACTTCACCAGATGCAGGAGAGACAGTTGCATATTGGGGGAGTTCAATTGTCGGAGCAAACCGCTTGGACGTTCCTGCCGGTAGCTCTAACGAAACTGTGCCGGCATCGTGGTCTATACTGCCCGCTAACCCGCCAAAGCGAAATGCAACAAGTCGGTTATTTGTCGCGGCAGGAATTTTCTTTACGACAACAGAATAGTCCTTGTAGCTCGTACCATTCTCGGCCGTGACTCTGTAGATAATCGGCGTTTTTTCTGAATTTTGGAAGTCCTCACCGTTCAGTGCTTCAACTTTGGCATCATAGGAGCAGGTATATTCGCTTTTCAGCAGGCTCCAATCCGTCGCATAAGGAATTGTGACGGTGATCTTCTCTTCGTTCCAGACAATGCTTTCCTCTTCAACGCCGGTGGTATAAGACAGCAGATCACATTCGGCAGAGTTCCCCTGCGTGATATCCAATACATATTCACGAGAAAACTGCAGGCTATCCTTATTGGCACCTTTGGCTGCAAAATCAGAGCAATCATTGTCGATCACAAGGTATTTTGCTTTTTCGAGGTCGATCCTTCCCAATGAATCCGGAGCAACCTCGTTTCTTGCACTGTCAAGATACGTTAAAGCAGTACCTGTATATTCTACATCAACGCTCGTCAGCCACGGACTGTCAGCAGGAAGGTGTAGGGATATCTTATTGACATTATCATCAATCGTTGCGATACGGTCCGCAGCACTAAAATAGTTTACGCCAAAGACAGGCGAACCGCTTCGTATGCGAATGACATAACTTGACCTTATGATGCCGTTTTTGCTATCCCCGTATACATGTGTGGTTGCCGGATCCTTTGCGGTCAGTGTAATAATACTTATACCGTTGACGCTCCAAGCTCCCGATAGAGATACCTGCACCGCAGTCGGATCCGCAACTCCATATTTGATGGCGCCTTGCATTTTATTCATGTCAAGGCCGTCTGGGACAGTCAATACATAAGAACCATCAGCTTGCAGCACGCCTTTGATATTGGCCGCCTCAATACTCTCAAGAGCTGGCGATGGGATTTCCTGTTGTGCATACTGAATGTAATAAGGAAAGACTGTATCAAAAATTGCTTCCGCTTGTCTTGCCGAAAAATAATTGGCGTTGCGAATCCCTGTGGCTGCCTTTTCTACAGTATACGAACTACTGCTTATCGGATACTTTGTATTACGGGTATGTATATAAGGGCCAAGGCCATATGATAAGCTGATCAGACATCTTCGCGCGGCAGGATGAGGATCACCCTGTACTGCGGGAAAATCATGCTCATCATACAACTCCCAATACAGATCAGAAATTGCGTCATAAGCCTTCAGGCACTTTTCTCCGGCAGTTGTGTAGTCAGACAATTCACTGGAAGTTTGATATGTACGCTTTTCCGGAACGGCGATGATAAAAATATCACACTGTCGTCCATCGGTAGCGACAATTCGCTGCCGGACCGGTTTATAGTAATCTGCTTTATCGAGTGTAATGTCTACACCATCTTGCTGACGTGTGAGAGTCAATGTCAGCTCAAAATCAGAAGGTTTTGTACCATCAGCACCGGGAATTTCTATCACTTTTACAAGTGACCCCCAAGCCAAGTACTGCATATCGCGCACTTGAAGGAATTGGAGGTCGCCGGCATCCGGATACTCTTTTGCGGTGATCTCTACTGCTGTATAATTCGATGAATCTGAATTATCATCATCGCCTATCGTATTATATGCCCCACCGGGCCAGTATGAAGGTGCGGTGGGAATTGTCTGCTCAGCAGCGTAGCCAATGGCTACCGTACTCAGCAAAATAACGACGCTAATAAATAATGTTGCCGCTCTTGTAATTCTACGTTTCATCAATATGTCATTCATTTGTAAGAGTTCATAGTCTCTGCACAAGGTGGAATGCGGCGGCGTACCCTAAAACGGGCATTTCGGTTAACCTTTAGGTGCGCCGCCGCATATTAGCGTCTAAATCGTCTTACCACATTGGAGCGCCGACATCATAACCATAATCGCAGGTATAACGCCAGGTCACAACATCACCGGGGATGAGCTTCCAACCGCTGATACCGATCATGGGAACGACAGTCTGGTCGCCACGGGTGACCTGATACATCCAGCCACCGGCGCCTCCGCCGAGCATCGTTGCCGTGCTATTCATATCAAGAACACCGATGGAGGAAATATATGAGGAGCTTCCACTAAAATCGAAGCCGGTGCGTGCAGCCTTAAATGCGTTCAGCAGTTCGTAGGGCGTATTGCCTGCGTTGACAGTAGTAGTAAGGGTACGGTACTGTGCAGCGGTCATCGGGCTCATGCTCTCGCACATATTATCCATCTGCTGCACCTTTTGGGCCGCATTTGCCTTCTGCTCGTCAGTAACATCATCAAGCATTCCGGAACTGCCATACACAGTGCCATCCAACGTGGAGAAAGCTCTCGCATTTTCATACTCGAAATTCATCGTGACAGAAAACGTGGACGGGTATGCGGAAACATAGTACGTCTTTGTTGTTTCCACATTTTCCGAGTTAATATAAACAACACCAACACTTACAACGCTGGTGAAGTCCACGTCGGTTGTATAAGGGGACTGCGTAGCAACCTGTACGCCATTGATCAGCAGTTTCGTACCGTCAAATGTAAATTTGGTTGAAATGCTGCTAAAATTGGTGCCATCAGGGAGCTGCTTGAAGCTGTAGAATGCGTCAAATTGCTGGTCACCAGAGATGACACTGACGACATCATTCTCAAATGTGACGCCGAGGGCTTCGATGGTCAAATCACCTGCAGCATTTGTGGCCGCAAAAGCGGTCACGCTGAGGCTCAGAGCCATGACCATTGCCATAATAATGGCTAAAAACTTTCTTTTCATGGTGATCCTCCTTTTAAATTTAATTATTTTTGCCCGTTTTAGGGTAACCGACAACAGTAAAAGCGCTTGTCCTTTTCAAGATGGCCGTGAAATCATAACATCATAATGGCGTCCTCCATCAGAAGAATCAACATAGAAGTCATGCGGTCCGTTCTCAAAATCAAGCTGTAATATGATTGGTGATAATGTTCCAACCAATTCATTATCTACATATAGTGCATTTCCGTTGAACATAGCAGTAATATAGACATTTGAAATATCTTCGCTTGCCGGAATTGCAGCACTTGCCTGATACCGAATCGTAAAGGTATCTTCTGCCAAACTTCGCTCGGTGATGGACGCAACGGTAAAACTGGTGTCCTTGTATTTCAGAACCAATGCACAAGGAGAGGATAGATTCTCTTCTATTTCTGCATACATGACCTCATTGTCCGAAGTGTGTTTACCGCACCCCGCAAGACACAGGATACAGAGCACGGCCAAAATCGTACAGCATATCTTTTTCATATCGTTACCTCACTCAGAGCGGATGGCTTCGTTGGGGCTGATGAGCGTCGCTTTGCGGGCGGGCATCCACGCGGCGGCAATGGCTACCGCACCCGCGAACAACACGCCGCAGACCGCCAGCCACCACGGCAGCACGCACCGCAGCTCCTGCGACGCGAAGATCACCGGTATCAGCCACTTGGCAATAAAACTCAGTATCAGGCCCGCCGCGCCGCCGATCACGCCCACGATCAGAGCCTCCGTCAGGAACATCTTGAAGATGTCGCCCCGGATGGTGCCAAGCACCTTCAATACGCCGATTTCCCGCGTTCTCTCCGTAATAGACATCATCATGGTGTTTGCCACGCATATGGCAGAGATCAGGACAGCGATACCGCCCAATGCACCCAGCATCGCCTGGATCTGACGGGACTGTGTACGCACCGTCTCCAGCATGTCATTGAGAGAGTAGGTGTTCAGGCCCGTGTCGCGGATCAGCTTGACAATGCGCTGCACGTCGTTGACGTTCTTGACCTTGACCCAAACGAGATCGTAGGTAGGGCCGTTGGCCTTTTCTTCCGCGCTCTTGGTCTGGGTAGTCGCACCCATGTAGTTGGCGCTGGCCTGCGTCATTTCCTGCAAGCGGTCAAAGGACATGAACGCGGCGGTGGCGAAGTTGTTGGACAAGGTGGAGCAAATACCTGTCACCCGCAGGGTATAGAGATTGCTGGAGGGCAGCGCCCGTCCGTCGGCGTCGGCCTTCGGCTCACCGGTCAGGCTGGAGGAATCGAAGGTCATACGGACAGGTACTTCCAGCAGATCGATCAGGGCGTTGCCGTTCTCGTCCACCGCCAGTTCCCAGTCCTTGGCCTTGTTGGCAAGACCAGCCGCCACGTCGTCGGTGAACAGCACCTCCGGATGCAGGCGCGTACCGTCCTCGGCCATAACGCCCCGCTCCGGCGTCAGCATGAAACGCTCCGCCGTGGTCATGTCGATGCCGTAGACGCGCACCATGTTCACATAGTTGCCGGACACGATGTAGGCGGACTGCTGATAGACCGGCGTTACCGCCT
>ERZ827423.457-NODE-457-length-52120-cov-5.061884_pt1 | contig 52120 bp, 49 predicted proteins | sample MGYA00519775_ERZ827423 | MGnify/ENA primary metagenome ERZ827423 (study PRJEB31778, sample SAMEA3449296) | human gut metagenome | biome: human gut; feature: human-associated habitat; material: faeces | place: United Kingdom | collected 2010/2012 ... | reverse complement strand
AGCCATGAGGGTTATACCGTGACCGCGATTTTGTCCTCCTCCGACAAGGCATATCTCAAATCCATGCAGGGCAGCGGCGAAAATACGCCGATTGCCAAGGAAGACGGCGACCGCACCGGCAAATTCATGGCGGCAGCCGAGGTCATGGCAAGCGAGGAAAACGGCGGCGGAAAGCTGTTCTGGTACACTTCCCCCTCCATTCTTTCCACCGGTGTTTTGGGCAATATGGAGCTGTTTGTTTCCAATATCATTGCAATATGCGGCGCAGGGACGGGGGAAAAATAAAAATCGAATGCAGAGCGGGCGGGGAAGCACATGCTTTTCCCGTCTGCTTTTGATTGCAGGCATCGGGAAAGGTTTAGAAATGACACAAACCGCTCCTCTTCTCCGCTGAAAAAGCGGGGAAAGAGGGGCGGTTTCATTTGTGCTTGTTTTCAGGAGTCGGCGTCTTGACGGGCATGAAGCGCATCGATGCGCGCCTGCCAAAGCGCCGGGGCGCTCGGAGAGGGGGAAGCGGAGCCGAGATCCTGCAGCATAACGGCGGCAAAGGCTTTGCTGAATTTTACGGCGCCGTTTGCGTTGAGATGGCGCGGGTCATAAAAATCGGTCGCAAAATCAAGGCCGAGGGTGAAGAAGAGCTCGTCTGTATTGAAGTTGTGCAGTGGAATGCCGAGGCGCTCGGCGGTATTCTGTAGGCGCTCGATATGACCGTTTGGCAAAAAATCGGCAGCGGGCGCAAGATACAGAGAAAGCACAATGCCGCGCTCCCGGCACAGCTGCGCGATGGCTTCAAGTGCTTGCTCCGCCGCCGCATAGGCCTCGGGGCGGTAGAAAACGGTCTCGTCCTGGCGCACGCCGCGCCCGATCTGCGGCTGCGCGCGGTCAAGATAGGTGTAGCCGGCAAACAGATCCGCCGTTTCGTCCGCGCGGGGGGCGAACAGCTGCAGCGGATTTTCCGAATAGATGCGGTCGTGATAATTATACAGCGGGAAGAGCAGCCCGAAGCGCTGCGCGGGCTCCGCTGCGGCAAAGGTTGCGCGCAGGCGGTTGAAATTATACGGCAGATAGCCGAGATTGACCTTGGTATATTCCGTATAAAAATCGAAAAACATGCTTGTGGCTTCCACATAGACGGCACGGGGCGTTTGGCGCTGCAACGCCTGGCGCAGATAATAATAGCTTTGCTCCATGGTGAGCAGCGGCCCGCAGACATTGTAGGCGGTGACGGCGCTTTCTTCATAAATCACAGCGGGGACGGTGCTGCAATAAGCATAGGAGGCACCGATGCACAGCACATCGACATTGTTTTTCGGCTCCTTTTCAATCATGCGCCAGGTAGCGCCGAAATCGGTGCGCACGGGTTGGCAGCGGTCGCTGAAAAAGACGGTTGCGCCGAGGATCGCACAGGCACTGAGCAGGACGCCGCAGAGGCGGGTCAATGTTTTTTTCATGTCCGCCCCTCCTTAAAACTGAAAATAGATGAATTCCTGCGGATTATATCCTGCGCCGTAATACCCAAGCAGGAAAATTGCCATACAAAGCAGCACATAAAGCACATAGCGCAGCGCCGGCTTTCGGCAAAGGCGCAGGGAAAGGCGTTCCGTGCCGTAAAAATCAACGGCAAAGAGCATGCAGACGCAAAGCCCGGTGCCAAGGATTGCGGGCGCGGAAAGCCCGAGCGAGAGCAGCGAGGCGGGTGAGCCGAATGCAAAGAGGATGCGCTGCAGAATCAGCGCGCAATCGGAAAGGCTGTTTGCGCGGAAGAAGATCCAGGCGAACAGGACGAGCGCCATCGTTCCGCCCCATTGTAAAAAACGCATGAGGGCACAGTCTTTTGGAATATGCCGATAAAGGCGGCGGCGCAAAGGTGCGCACACAATGCCATTCACCTGGTAAAGCCCATGCAAAAGGCCCCAGAAAACAAAGGTGAGCGCAGCGCCGTGCCACAGCCCGCTGACCAGGAACACGATCAGAATATTCAGGCAATGCCGCCATGGGGCAACGCGGCTGCCGCCCAGCGGAAAATAAAGATAATCGCGCAGCCAGCCCGACAGGGAAATATGCCAGCGCCGCCAAAAATCGCGCACGGAGCGGGCGAGATACGGCGCATTGAAATTCTGCATGAGCTCAATGCCCAAAAAACGCGCAGAGCCGCGGGCAATATCCGAATAGGCGGAAAAATCGCAATAGATCTGAACGGCAAAGCAAACCGTTGCAAAAAGGAGCTGAATGCCGCTTGCATGCGCTGCGTCGTTATAGGCGGTGTTGACAAGGACGGCAAGATTATCCGCAATAACGATTTTTTTGAACATTCCGAAGAGGAACGGCGGCAGCCCGCGCTCTAAGTTTTCATAGCGAAACGGATGGATAACCTTTAACTGCGGAACGATGTTCTCCGCGCGCTCAATGGGGCCTGCCACAAGCTGCGGAAAGAAGGAGACGAACAGCGCATAGTTTAGGAAATTGCGCTCGGCGGGCAGGGTGCCGCGGTAGACATCAATGGTATATCCGAGCGCCTGAAAGGTATAAAACGAAATGCCGACGGGAAGCAAAAGAGAAATGCCCGGCGCCGCTTTTCCAAGCAACGGGAAAATAAGCCCTGCGAAAAAGCCGAGATATTTGAATACAAACAAAATGCCGAGATTGAGAAAAAGCGAGAGGCACAGCCAAAGCTTTTTGCGGCGCGGGAATGCGGCGATGAGGCGGCCGCAACAATAGGTCAGCGCCGTAGAGAGCAGCATCAGAGAGGCATAGCGCGCATCCCAGCACATATAAAAATAATAGCTTGCCAAAAGCAGCATCGGGTTCTTCAGCCGACGCGGTAAAAGATAATACAGCACCGTGATAACGGGCAGGAAAATCAGATACTGCAGCGAATTAAAATTCACGGTGTTTTCTCCTTTGCTTCCGAAAATCCGGCTTCTTTGTATTCCACCCGCAGCCTGCCGCCGCACTTTGCGCAGCGATAGCGGGCGGGATATTTACACGGCGCGCTTTGCTTTTGCCGATAGCAAACGGCGCCGCACCTTGTGCAGAGAATTGCATAGCGGTAACAGGGAGAGGCAGTAGGCAAAAAGGGCAGGATGTCGCGCCGCAGAGTCGCCCGCACGGGATATTGCGCATAGGCGGCATTGACGCGCGCTGCAAGGGCGCTCCATTTTCCGCGGTGGGCAAAGCAGCCCGGGACGGTGTGCAAAAGCTCATGCAGCATGGTGCCCACAGCGATAGCGCGCGGGGCCTCCTCCGAAAAAAGCGAGGCGCTCAGCTCAATTTCAAAGGCGCCGCCGGGCAATCGGCGGCATTGCCCCAGGCGCGATTTGGCGCGGGTATTCAGGGTATATCGCTCCACACAGCCCGCCTCAATGTCGATTGCGGCGAGCATTGCGCGGCACTTTGCCGCGAGCGCTTCAAGGTTTTTCATTGTAAAGCCCTCCGCCGATAATGATACCGTTTTTTTGCCGGAATGTCAAGCGCGGGATTGACAGCGGGGGCGCCGCTTGCTACAATAATAGGGAAGAATAGGGAAGAAAGCTGAAAACGGAGAGAAAATGCAGATTTTGATTATTGACGGGCAGGGCGGGCAGCTCGGCGCAGCCCTTGTAAAAAAGCTGACGGAATGCATGCCGCAGGCAACGCTGACGGCAATCGGAACCAATGCGCTGGCAACGGCGGCAATGCATAAGGCAGGCGCGCCGCGGTGCGCCAGCGGGGAAAACCCCGTGATTGTCGCCTGCCGTGATGCGGATGTGATTTTGGGGCCGATCGGCATTGTGATCGCGGATGCGCTTTACGGCGAGATCACGCCGCGCATGGCGCAGGCTGTCGGCAGTGCGCAGGCGACGCGTATTCTCATCCCGATGAATCGATGCGAAAACATGGTGGCGGGAATCGACAAGCCCTCTTTTTCTGTACTTGTGGAGGATGCTGTGCAAAAAGTGAGGGCGATTTACGCTTCCTTTGCCGAAAAAAACTGAAAAGAATTCTTGCAAACCGCGGCGGTGTGTGCTATAATTAATCCATAAAATGTCGCAAGAATGCGACGAATGCCGCAAAGCTGCGGCAAGGGCGCAGAATGCGCACTGGGCGGAGCATCTGCCGCACCGCGGATGGTACTGCAAAAAGCAATTCAAAACAAATTGTGTCAGAAGGCACAGAGGTCGAAGCATCGACCCCTGTGCCTTTTTTTGACGGAAGGAGAGAAAATGAAACTGAAATCCTGGCTTCGCAATCTGATCCTCAGCGCCGTGTTCCTGGCGCTTTGCTATGTGCTCCCGTTGCTCACAGGGCAGATTCCGTCCCTCGGACAGGCCCTTTGCCCCATGCATATTCCCGTTCTGCTTTGCGGTTTTCTCTGCGGCTGGCAATGGGGACTCGGGGTCGGGCTGCTTGCGCCGCTGAGCCGTTCCCTTTTGTTTACCATGCCACCGCTGTTTCCGACGGCACTTTGCATGAGCTTTGAGCTTGCCGTTTACGGTCTTTTGGCGGGGCTTTTGTATCGCGCGTTTCCGAAAAAGCCGCTGTATGTATATCCGGCACTGCTGCTTTCCATGCTGGGGGGGCGCGTTGTGTGGGGAATCGCGCGCTTTTTCTGTGCGGGGCTTGACCCGTCAAAATTCGGCATTTCGGCATTTGTTGCGGGCGCAGTGAGCGGTTCGATTCCCGGGATCGCTTTGCAGATTGTGCTCATTCCCGTGATTGTGATCGCGCTGGACCGCGCAAAGCTGATTCGCCGCTGAGAAGAGAAAACAAGGAGCAGAGCCGCTGCAACAGCGGCTCTGCTCTTTTTTATGTGGTTTTTGAGGCGTTTTTTCGTTTCTTCAGCGCAAAATAAGCAACAAGGCAGATCAAAACGGAGAGCACCGAGCCGCAAACGGTGGCAAGCCCCATGGGGAACAGCGTTTGCGGAAAGCGCTTTGCGCACAGATATGCCCCCGGAATGCGCACAAGCACAACGGCAAGAATATTGTGCACAAAGGAAAGCACGGATTTTCCCATGGCACAGAAATAGCCGCTGAAGCAAAAATGGATGCCGGCGAAAATGCAGTCAAAAATATATCCGCGCAGATATTGCCCGCCCAGGCGCACGACCTCGGCGCCGCCCGATGCCGTTTCATCGGTGAACAGCGCAACGAGCCTCTCTGCGCAAAACTGCACGCCGACGGTGCAAACGATGCCAAAGCCAACCGCCAAAAAAATCGAATCGCGCAGAGTTCTCACGGCGCGCCGCGGCTTGCCCGCGCCGATATTCTGCGCGCCGAGCGCCGAGACTGCAGAAAGCAGCGAGGAGGGAACCAGAAAAACGAACCCGATGATTTTTTCCACAATGCCGACTGCCGCCGCTGTGTTAAGCCCGCGGCTGTTGGCAATGACGGTGATGACGATAAAGGCGATCTGAATCAGCCCGTCCTGCGCGGCGACGGGAAGCCCGATTGAGAGCAGCCGCCGCATCACGGCCTTTTTCGGCTTGAAATCGCTTTTGGAAAGCCCGATGCTGCGCTTTTTGACGATTACGCATAAGGAGAGCGCAACGCTCACCGTTTGCGAGAGCGTTGTACCGAGCGCCGCGCCGACGGGACCGAGCCCGAGCGCGCCGATGAAGAGAAAATCAAGCCCGATGTTGCAAACGCATGCAACGGCGATGAAATACATGGGGCTTTTGCTGTCGCCCATGCCCCGAAAAACGGAGGCGAGAATATTATATGCCGTGATAAACGGAATGCCGAGGAAGCAGACGGTGAGATAAGAAACGGTGGATGCGACCGCTTGCGGCGGCGTCGCCATGACGGCTGTGATCGGGCGCACCGAAAGAAGCAGAAGCCCCATGAGCACAACGGAGAGGCTCATAAACAGCGTGACGGTATTCCCGATGCTTTGGGCGGCTCTTTTTCTGTCCCCCGCGCCGACGGCATTTGCAATGCTGACGGTTGTTCCCATGGCAAGCCCGACGATCATGACCGTGAGCATGTGCATAATCTGCGACCCGACGGAGACGGCGGTGGTATCGGCAACGCTTGCGAACTGCCCGATGATGAACAAATCCGCCATGCCGTAGAGCGTTTGCAAAAAATAGGAGAGAAGATACGGCAGTGAAAAAAAGACAATGTTTTTGAATACGCTGCCGTGCGTGAGATTTTTTTCCATAACTGTCCTTCTGAACGGTTATCCTTTTTTGTGAAAATATGCGGTGCAAAGCGCGGCGGAAAAAGTGTTTCCGCGTAAATCAGTGCCCGTTCCTAAAAAACGGAGGGGGACAGCGCGGTTACTTACGGAGGATGAAAACGGCGCCGTGCAGGTTTTCAATCTCGGCGGTTTTAACGCTGCCGCCGTATTCTCCGTCCACCGTCCAGTCCACGGGCTCTTCGGATTCAAAGCGAATGCTGGCGGTATGCAAAAAGCGGACAAAACGATCGTCAAATCGCTTGCGCACGATGCCGCTTAGCACCTGCTGCAGCTCCTGCGCGCTGCCCGGCTTTTTGATGAGCATGACCTCAAACAAGCCGTCCGAGAGGGAAACATCGCTTTCCCTGAGGCGCACCAGCCCGGCAACGGAGAGAGAATTGGTCACGCCGCCGTAGATAAATTCATCCTCAATCACCGCAGTATCCGTTGTGATCTTCATGCGGTAGGGGCGGATGGAACCGACGCTTGCAATGCCGTCAAGTACATAGGCGAAATGCCCGAGCAGGCGCTTCATCCAACGCGGCGTTGCATAGGAGACGCGGGTGAACGCGCCGAAGGAGCAGACATAATTAAAATGCGTTTGCCCGTGGAAGCGACCGACATCAAACGGGCGCGGCACGCCGCCGAGCGTCAGACGGATGCATTTTTGCAAATTGCGGTACGGCAGATGCAGTGTGCGCGCCATATCATTTGTGGAACCGAGCGGCAAAAAGCCGATGGGGCGGCGCTGCCCCTGCGGCAGAAGCATCATTCCGCCGATGACTTCATTCAGTGTGCCGTCTCCGCCGCAGCAGACCACAAGGTCGTATGCCCTTGCATTTTCCGACACAAAGCGCATGGCGTCGCCTTTTCCTGCTGTTGTCATAACGGTGGTTGCGCAGCCGTATTTCGCATAGCTTTCGATCACGCCGTAAAGCGCGGCTTTCGGCTTTGCAATCCCCGCCGCGGGGTTGAGGATCAGCAGCACGCGCCGCCCGTCCCCAAGCGATTTTTTTGCATGCGAAAACATCGGGGAAGCCCCCCTTTCTCAAGGTTTATTCGGGTTTTCCGGAGTTTGCGTCCCGGGCGATTTTTTCTTTTCGCGGAAGGCGAACAGCCGCTGCCCCAGGTAATTCAGAAGAACAAAGAAGCCGCTGCCGAACAGCATGGCAAGATTGTTTTGCCATCTTTCCCCAAGACCGCGGAAGATCAGGCGTGCAAGCGGCTTTGCCGCGCCGTGGGAGATTGCATAGCAAACGGCAATGTTCAGCGCGAACCGCAAAACGACGCCCGCGCCCCTTTCTTTGTTTTGAAAGGTGAAATGCTTATTGAGAAAATAGCTTAAAATACTGGCAAAGACATAATTTGCGGCGGAGGAGATCCAAAAGCCAACATCGCCGTAGTGGTACAGAAAGAGATTGTATAGTCCATAACCGATGGCATGACCGACCAGTGTATTGATCACGCCGACCAAAAGAAATTTCCAGAACTTCGCATCCAGCAGCGAGACGATTTTTTTGAAAAATGCCTGCATGTTTTTCCCTCAATTAAGGTTAGAATAAGATAGGAAAGCCGGGTCGGAATTATCCCCGCCCGGCTTTCCTTTTTTTGTTTTCAGTCTTTGGGGATGCAATCCTTGTGAGAGAGGTTGACGCGTCCCTTTTCGTCGATCTCGATGACCTTGACGATCATTTCATCGCCCTCTTTGCAAACATCCTCGCATTTTTCCACGCGATGATGCGCAAGCTTGGAGATGTGCACCATGCCCTCATGCCCCGGATAGTACTCCACGAACACGCCGAAGTTGAGAATTCTTGTGACATGGCCGGTGTAGATCTCGCCGATGGTCGGCTCAAATACGATGGCATCGATGGCAGCCTTTGCAGCCAGGGCGCCGTCGCGGTCGACGGAGGCAATAAAGACGGAGCCGTCGTCCTCAATATCAATCTTCGCGCCGGTATCGGCAACGATCTTCTGAATGACCTTGCCGCCCGTTCCGATGACCTCGCGGATCTTATCGGGATTTATATGCATGGTGATCATCTTCGGTGCATACTCGGAAACCTCTGCGCGCGGCGCGGGGATTGCCTTGAGCAGGATCTCGTCGATGATATAATCGCGGCCCTTGTGGGTCACGGCGAATGCTTCCTTGATGATTTCGGGGGTCAGACCGTCGATTTTAAGGTCCATCTGAATGGAGGTGATGCCCTTATGGGTGCCGGCGACCTTGAAATCCATGTCGCCGTAGAAATCCTCCACGCCCTGAATATCAATCATGGTCATCCATCTCTCGCCCTCGGTGATCAGCCCGCAGGAAATGCCTGCAACCGGCGCCTTGATCGGCACGCCGGCATCCATCAGCGCAAGCGTGGAGCCGCACACGGATGCCTGAGAGGTAGATCCGTTGGAGGAAATGACCTCGGAAACCAGGCGAATGGTATACGGAAATTCCGCTTCGCTCGGGAGCACCGGAACCAGAGAGCGCTCTGCCAGAGCGCCGTGCCCGATCTCGCGGCGGCCTGCCCCGCGGGAAGCCTTTGCTTCGCCCACGGAATAGCCGGGCATGTTATAATGATGGATATAGCGTTTTTTCTCCAGATCGTCGATGCCGTCAAATTCCTGCGCATCGCCGAGTGTGCCGAGCGTTGCGGTGGTGATGACCTGCGTCTGACCGCGGGTGAACATACCGCTGCCGTGCACGCGGGGCAGAAGACCGACCTCGGCGCTCAGCGGGCGGATCTGATCCAGGCGGCGTCCGTCAACGCGCTTGCCGTCTTCCAGCAGCCAGCGACGGACGATTTTTTTCTGAATCTTGTAAACCAGCTCTTCCATCTGGCTTTCGATTTCAGGATATTCCTCGGAGAATTCCTCGATGATCGCATCGCGGATGGGGAGCATTCTCTCATCGCGGATGTTCTTATCGTCGGTATCCAGCGCGTACATTACATCCTTTTCGCAGAATGCAAAAACACGGTCGAACATTTCATGATCAAGCTCGCCGGAAGGATAGGAAAATTTCGGCTTGCCGATCTCCGCAACGATGCCGTCGATGAAGGAGCAGATGCCCTTGATCTCTTCGTGCGCCGTCAGAATTGCTTTGAGCATGGTGTCGTCGTCAACCTCGTTTGCGCCCGCTTCGATCATAACAACCTTTTCATGGCTTGCAGCCACGGTCAGGTTCAGATCGCTCTTTTCTCTTTGCGCCTTTGTGGGGTTGATCACAATCTGCCCGTCCACAAGGCCGACGGAAGCGCCGCCGATAGGCCCGTTCCACGGGATATCGGAAATGGAAAGGGCAATGGAAGCGCCGATCATGGCGGTGATTTCCGGGCTGCAGTCGCGATCCACGGACATAACTGTCAGCGCAAGGCATACGTCATTGCGCAGGTCCTTCGGGAACAGCGGGCGCACGGGGCGGTCGATCACGCGGGAGGTCAGAATGGCGTTTTCCGTCGGTCTGCCCTCGCGGCGCAGGTATCCGCCGGGGATGCGGCCCACGGCATACAGTCTTTCTTCAAAATCAACGGACAGCGGCAAAAAGTCGATGCCCTCGCGCGGCTTTGCGCTTGCGGTTGCGCAGCAGAGAATTGCGGTGTCGCCGTAGCGCACCATGGCGGAGCCGTTTGCAAGGCCTGCCATTTTTCCCGTTTCGACAACCAGCGGGCGGCCGGCATATTCGTAACGGAAGGTTTTGTAATTGTCAAACATTTTCTTTTCTCCTTGTGTTTTTTGTTGCCGCAGGAGATGTATAGCACTTAAGCACGGATCGCAAAACTGCCTTGCGGCCCATGATTAACTGCTACCCATCGGCTGCGACGGGACATGCGGGGTGCGGCGAAGAAAAAAGGCTCTTGCCATGCTCCCATGGGAAAAGCCTTTTGGTTCCCGCGCCGGGCGGTTTGCCCGGTACGGGAAGCATTCATGAAATTACTTGCGCAGGCCGAGCTTTTCCACGATGGCACGATATCTTTCGATATCGACCTTCTGCAGATAGCCCAGCAGGCTTCTTCTGTGACCGACCATCTTCAGAAGACCGCGACGGCTGTGGTGGTCCTTCTTGTTCTCTTTCAGATGCTCGTTGAGATGGTTGATTCTCCAGGTGAGCAGAGCGATCTGCACCTCGGGAGAGCCCGTGTCGCCTTCGTGAACTGCGTAGGTTTCGATGATTTGCTTTTTGACTTCTGGTTGCATTGCTTTCACCTCATTGTAAGATTCCGTCATACGCCAGAATACGGCGGGTGAAAACGCTCACAGAGCCAATTTCCCGTATTCCGAGTATGCGGTGGAACGGTTTGCGCAGAAAAATGCCTGCGAAAACATTCGATTCATTATAGCATGCGGGCAAGCCTTTGTAAATAGCATTTGCAAAAAATTCAAGTTTCATAAACATTTTTCTTGCAAATTTTCTGTTTTTGCGGGTGCGGTATGCTTTTTCAGAGCGTTTTTTCATACAGCAAATACGTGCCGATGCGGACAAAACCGAGCCGGCGCAAAATCTCTGTTTCCGCCTCCGTGCAAAAATAGGTCATATAGTCCGCGCCAAGCTCCCGGCACGCGGAAAGGGCGGATGAGAGCAGGCAGCGGCAGACGGACGGGCGGAACACGCCGTCTGAAAACTCCAATCCGAAAATTTCAAACCAACCGTTTCTGCCGGAGAAAAAGACCGTTGCAAGAGGCGTCTCCCCCTCCCGGTATACAAAAATGTGCCAATCGTCGAGCGCTTTATACAGCCGCTCGCAGTTCCAATAGGTTTTCGCATCGGGGTGATAGACTGCCCGCAGCATGTGAAAATTATCTCGGGTGATGCGCACAACAGCCGGGTCAAAAAAGGGGGCGGGCGGATGCTTTTGAAAGAAAAACGAATGGTTTTGGGATCGCTCAATTAAGGCAAAGCCGTTTGCCCTGAGAAACGAAACCGCTTCCCGGTTTTCTTCCGGAAATCCGAAATATGCCGCATAGCCCGGAAATCGCTTTTGCAGGCGCCCCGAAAGCTCGGCAAGTGCCTGTGCCGTATTGCCGCACAGGTTGCAGCTCTGCAGGGCAAGGTATTTGTCCTGCGCGATCCATTCATATGAAAGCCAGCCGAGGACGCGCCCGTTTTCCGAAAACAGCAAAAGCTCTTCCGTCTGCGCCTGCACGGCGCGGTGCGCGGCGGTAAGAAAATCGGCTTTTGTTTTGATTCCGTCCGCATAGCTCGGATAGCTTGAGGTGCTTCCCTGCAGAGCACAGGCATAGGCAAGGTCGGCGTATGTTGCGATGTCTTTTTCTTCGGCGCGCAGCAGCATGATAAGCTCTCCCGTTTTTAAAAGATATTTCTCCTTATATTTTACCGAAAAGGCGCGGACTTGTAAATAGAATCAGCATTTTTCGGGTAAAACGCGCACATCGGTTTTTGCAAACGATGTGAAAAGATAGAAAAATAAAAATAAAGGTGAGACTTTTTCCGGTTTCGGCCGTCTAATAGGTGAAAAACAAAATTGCTGCCGGATGCGAGGGGGTACCGTATAGACAACGGGGCGGAAAACTACCGCCGTTTTTTGCGGGGCGATGAGGAGGGCATTGCCGAAATCGTCCGCGCATATAAAGACGGGCTGATATTTTATCTGAACGGTTATGTCAATGACATTTCTTTGCGGTTTATGCCTTACAGAAAGCGCTTGCCCGAGACTCTTTTGCTTGAAACCAACATCCGGGGGAAAAGAGAAAAAGGACAAAAGCCACAAAGAAACGGCGATTTTCGAAAGAAAATCGCCGTTTCTTTGGTGCGGGTAAGAGGACTTGAACCTCCACGAAGTTGCCCCCACTAGAACCTGAATCTAGCGCGTCTGCCAATTCCGCCATACCCGCATATGGTGCGAGAAACGGGACTTGAACCCGTATGATATTCATCACACGCCCCTCAAACGTGCGCGTCTACCAGTTCCGCCACTCTCGCATAGCTACACCTAGCAGCATTGCTCGGTACGATGTATTATAACACAACGCAATTTGACTGTCAACCCCTAAAATCAAGTTTTTTGCAAAAGCTTTGCGCCCCGGAGCGCAGGAATGAAACAGAGCTGGTTGCCCGCATTGCGGGGGGTGCGGTGCGACAATGCGGGAACGGAAAAAACGGAAAACGGAGCGCCGGCGCGGGGGGGCACCGAAAAAAAGTCCGCAGCCGTTTTTACGGCTGCGGGAAAGGGAGGAGAAAAGAGAAAAACAAAAAAGTGCGCCGGGCACAGCGGCGCTGCGGGCATCAGCTGACTTTTTCTCTCAGGGGCTGGTGCATCCCCATTTCGTATTCGGCGGCGAGGATGCATTTGCTGCACAGAGCGACTTTTGCAGGGTCTTCCTGCTGGCAGCAGCGCCATCCCTCCGTATAGCCGCACAAAAATGCAAGATAGGAAATGCCGTAGGTTCGTTCCTCCCAGGCGCCGAGTGCACGGTCAACGGCTTGCTCCGCCGCTTTTACGGTGCCGAGCTGCTTTGTCAAAGCGTCGGCATTTTTTGCATGCAGCCTGTATATGGGATGGATCCCCCTGCGGTTTTCCATGAAAAACGGCTCCAGGATCTGCCGCTCAAATTCGGCGCTGATAGAAAGGGTCGGGTCCTGCTGCTGCAGGAAAGAGAAGCGCAGCCCGCTGCGCATTGAGGCTCTTGCAATGTAACGCAGCGCATCGCAGCGGTGATGCTCCGCCGCTTGCCACACGGCGTGCTGCTCCTCACTCAACAGAGCGGAAAGCTCTGCCTGCGCCGCCGTGAATTCCTGCTCGGGCTGCGTGGAGCCGAGCCGCTCATTCTGCGCCTGATACAGCGCGCAAAGCTGCATGAAGGATTCGTCGCTGAAGGAATTTTGCTCTGCCTTTTCCAATACGGTTTTCATCAACATAAAACATTCTCCTTTTTTCCATAATTTTCGCAAAACGCAGTTGCGGTTTGCCGACATCTGCTGCCGACGGATTCAGTATAGCACCTTGAAACGGAAAAAAATGTCGAAATCCGTAGGGCGAACGAAAAAATATCGAAAAAGTTAAAAATTTTGTGTTTTTGTAAACATTCGGGCGAATCGATGAGCGGTTTATGACGCAAATGCAAATTATTGCTCCGGCGGCGCGCTTTCCGCACCGTTTTTCCTTGACAAGGAGGCGCACAAAATGCTATAATACCCTAATAAATAAGGAAAAGAATGCTTTGAAACGGAGCAGGGCAAAGCGCCCGCGGGGACGGCACGGAGGCTTTTTACATGAACGAATTGGAACGGGCAAGAAAACAGATTGACGCAATCGACGCACAGGCAGCGGCGCTTTTTGCGCAGCGCATGGAAGCGGTCGCCGCCGTGGCAAGCTATAAAGCGGAAAAGGGACTGCCTGTTTTCGACGCAGCACGGGAAGAAGCGGTGATCCGACGCGGGGCGGAGCGAATCTGCGACCCCGTGCTGCGCTCTTATTATGTTCTGTTTTTGAAGCGGCAGATGGAAATTGCAAAAAAATATGAGCATCGCCTGATGCAGGGGCAGCGCATTGCATACAGCGGCATTGAGGGAGGCTTTTCCGAAATTGCCGCGCGGCGCACTTTCCCAGATGCAAAGCGGTTTTCCTATTCCGATTTTGCCGCAACCTACCGCGCCGTACAAAACGGAGAATGCGATGCGGCGGTGCTGCCGATCGAAAACAGCTATGCGGGCGAGGTCGGCAAGGTGTCCGATCTGATCTTTTTCGGCGACCTCTATATTACCGGGCAGACGGAACTTGCCGTGGTGCAGAATCTTGTGGCACTGCCGGATGCCGCTCTTTCGGATATCCGCGGGGTGATCAGCCATCCGCAGGCGCTGGCGCAATGTGAGGACTATATCCGCGCGCACGGCTTTACGCAGACCGCGGCGGAAAATACCGCGCTTGCAGCGCGGCAGGTGCGCGAGCAAAACGACAAACACCTCGGTGCAATCGCAAGCGAGGAAACGGCGCAGCTGTACGGGCTTTCCGTGCTCGCGCCGCATATCAATCAAAGCCAGGAAAACACAACGAAATTTGTGATTCTTTCCCGTTCCGCCGCAGAATTTCCGGCAGAGCAACAGGGGCTGCATTCCATGCTGCTGCTCACGGTGAACCACAGGGCAGGGTCTCTGGCGCGCGCGGTGGACGTGATCGGGCAATACGGCTATAACATGATCCAGCTGCGTTCCCGCCCGGCAAAGAGCGTGCGTTGGCACTATTATTTCGAGCTGGAGCTGGAGGGGAATCTGTTGACGGAAAAGGGGCAGGAAATGCTTTCAAAGCTTGCGCCCAGTTGTGAGACGCTGCGGCTTGGCGGCGTTTACGAGTGTTTCCCCTGTGAAAAGCCGAAGGAGGAAGCGGAAAATGGATAACATCACGGTGTCGCTCGGCGCGCGCAGCTATGAAATTGTTTTGCGCCGCGGTGGGCTTGGGCAGGCGGACAGGCTGTTTTCGCTCAACCGCCGTGTTCTGATCGTGACGGACAGCGGCGTTCCAGCCGAATATTCGCAGAGGCTTGCCGCCCTGTGCGCGCAGCCGACGGTTTTCCGCATGCACAGCGGTGAGCAAAGCAAAAATCTTGCAAATTATGAAAAGGCGCTTTTGTGTATGCTGCAAAACGGATTTTCGCGGCGGGACTGCGTGGTGGCGGTGGGCGGCGGCGTCTGCGGCGATCTCGGAGGATTTGTTGCCGCCTCCTATATGCGCGGCATCGATTTTTATAATATTCCCACGACGGTGCTTGCCTGTGTGGATTCCTCGGTGGGCGGAAAAACGGCGGTGAACCTCGGCGGGGTAAAAAACATTGTGGGGGCATTTTGGCAGCCGCGCGGCGTTCTCATTGACCCGGAGCTTTTGAAAACGCTGCCGCCGCGCCACAGGGCAAACGGAATCGCAGAGGCGCTGAAGATGGCGGTGACCTTTGATGCAGCGCTGTTTTGCGAATTTGAGCGGAAAATCGACGAGGAAGCGCTCTTTCGGATTATCCGCCGCTCGGTGATGCTGAAAAAAGCGGTGGTGGAGCATGATGAGCGGGAGAGCGGCGAGCGCAAGCTGCTCAACTTCGGCCATACGATCGGGCACGGGATAGAGGCTGTTTCGGCGAGCAAGGGAATGCTGCACGGCGAGTGCGTCGCCGTCGGCATGCTGCCCATGTGCGGCAAAGGCATTCGCGCAAGGGTTGCCGGGGCGCTGCGGACGCAGGGGCTGCCGACAGTTGCCGATGCCGACCCCGCGGCGGTGTTTGCGGCGCTGACGCATGATAAAAAGGCGGACGGAAAAACGGTGACGATCGCCGTTGCGGATGCGCTCGGAAAAGGATATTTAAAAACGGTGGAGCTTGCCGCGCTGCGCGGCGCGTGCGAGGCGGCATGTGGCAAAGAATCTGCGGCACCGATACTTTGAGGAAAAGGAGCGGACCATGAAAAATACGCTTGGAACCAATGTTCGCCTGACGCTCTTCGGGGAGAGCCACGGACCGTGCGTCGGCGCGGTTTTGGACGGGCTTTGCCCGGGAATTGCGGTGCGCGAGGAAGAGATTGCGCGGCAGATGCGGCGGCGGCAGGGGCTTGCGGCGCTTTCCACGGCACGGCACGAGGCGGACCGCGTTGTGATAGACAGCGGCGTTTTCCGCGGAAAAACAACGGGCACGCCCCTGTGCCTTCGCATTGCCAACGAAAACACAAAAAGCGCGGACTATGAAAAAACGCAGACGCTTGTGCGGCCGAGCCATGCCGATCTGTGCGCGCAATATAAATATCACGGCTTTGCCGATCCGCGCGGCGGCGGGCATTTCAGCGGCAGGCTGACGGCGGCGCTGTGCGCGGCGGGCGGGATTCTTTTGCCTGCGCTGCGGCAAAAGGGCATTTTTATTTACAGCCATGTGCTCTGCTGCGCGGGCGTGTATGACCGCCCGTTTTCCGCTGCGGACAGTTCCGCAATTCAAAAAGACGGCGAGGCGCTCGCAGAGGCGCCGTTTGCCGTTTCGGATGCTGCGGCAAAGGAAAAAATGATGCAGGCGGTTGCCGCGGCAAAGGCAGAGGGCGACAGTGTCGGCGGAATCATTGAAACGGCAGTGCTCGGTGTGCCTGCGGGGCTGGGAGAGCCCTGGTTTGATACGGTGGAGGGAATGCTTGCCAATGCGCTGTTTTCCGTTCCCGCAGTCAAGGGAGTGGAATTCGGCGCGGGCTTTTCGTTTGCCGATTTGCGCGGCTCCGTCGCCAATGACCCTTATCGCATGAAAAACGGTGCGATTGTGACCCAAACGAACCGCAGCGGCGGGGTGCAGGGCGGCATTACAAACGGCATGCCTATCCTCTTCCGCACGGCAGTTAAGCCGACCCCCTCGATCTATCGGGAACAAAAAACGGTCGATTTTAAAACGCGGACGGAACAGACGCTGAAAATCGAAGGGCGGCATGACCCCGCAATCGTTGCGAGGGCTGCAGCGGTTTTGGATGCCGTCACGGCGCTGGTTTTGTGCGATCTTTGCAGCGGGCGCTTCGGTACGGACTTTTTGCGGGAGGCGTGAGATGGAATACGGTCTGATCGGGCTGCCGCTGGGGCACAGCTTTTCCGCCCCGATTCACGAGGCGCTCGGCGGCTATCGCTATGAGCTGCACGAGCTGCAGCCGCAGGAGCTGGAGCCGTTTCTGAGGCGGCGCGCGTTCCGCGCGATCAACGTCACCATTCCGTATAAAACGGCGGTGCTTCCGCTTTTGGATGCTGTGGATAAAACGGCGGCAGCCATCGGCGCCGTAAATACTGTGGTCAATCGCGGCGGAAAGCTTTACGGATATAACACCGATTATTTCGGCATGCGCTGCCTGCTTTACCATTTGGGCGCGCAAATTTCCGGCGAAAAATGCCTGATTCTCGGTACGGGCGGCACCTCCCGTACGGCGGCGACGCTTTTGCGGGACATGGGCGCAAAAACCGTTTTGCGCGTCAGCCGCACGGCAAAAGAAGGCGCTTTGGAATATGCCTCGCTCGGGGCACACGGAGATGCCTCCGTTTTGATCAATACAACGCCCTGCGGCATGTTTCCGCAGGAGGAAAAGACGCCGCTTTCCTTTGCGGACGCAGGGCTTTCGCATCTCAGGGTCGTTGCGGATGCGGTTTATAACCCGCTGCGCACGCGCCTTGTGCAAAACGCGCAGACGCAGGGCGCGGCAGCCGCGGGGGGGCTGAGAATGCTGGTCTTTCAGGCTGCAGCGGCGGCAGAGCTGTTTTTGGGAGAAACGATTGACTCTGCAAAGGCAGAGGCGGTTTACAAAGCGATATTATTGCAAAAGAGAAATACCGTGCTCATCGGCATGCCCGGCAGCGGAAAAACAACGCTGGGGCGGATGCTTGCGCGGCAAACGGGGCGTGTTTTTCTCGATACGGATGCGCTGTTTCTAAGCGAATACGGCGTCACGCCGGATGTATTTTTGCGGCAAAGGGGAGAAGAAGCGTTCCGCGCGGCGGAAAGCGCCGTGATCAATGCCCGTGCGCGCCGCGCAGAGGGCGCCGTGATTGCAACGGGCGGCGGCGTTGTGACAAGAAAAGAAAATATCGAAATGCTGCGCGAGCGGGGGCTTTTGGTCTTTTTGGATCGACCGCTTTGCGAGATCCGCCCCACGGAGGATCGCCCCCTGAGCAGCGACCGCGCCGCCTTGGAGGCGCGCTATGCCGAGCGGGAGCCGCTCTATCGCGCGGCAGCCGACAAAATGCTGCAAACGGGCGGCAAAACGGCAAAGGAAAACGCCGGGGCGCTTGCCGCGCTGGTCGCTGCGGCGGAATGAACAGAGGATAAAAAGCATGAAAATTTTGATTTTAAACGGGCCGAATCTGAATCTGCTCGGCATGCGTGAGCCGCAGCACTACGGCACAACGACCTATGCGGCGCTCATCGAGGGGCTTGTGCGCTACTGTGCGGCGCGCGGAGCGGATGCCGAGTGCTTCCAATCCAACCATGAGGGCGATTTGGTGGATGCCATTCAGCAGGCATACGGCAAGGCGGACGGAATTGTGTTCAACCCCGGCGCGTATACGCATACCTCCATAGCGCTTTTGGATGCGCTGCGGGCGGTCGGTATTCCGACGGTGGAGGTGCATATCTCCGATGTGAACAGCCGCGAGCCGTTCCGCTGCCAAAGCTATATCCGCCCCGCTTGTATTGCCACGATCGCGGGGCACGGCACAAAGGGATATGAGGAAGCGGTGGACCTCCTCATTGCCCGCCTTGGGGAGGAAAAAAGCTGATGCGCGTGCGAATCGGCGCCGGCAAAACGGCGGGCACCGTTGCGGCGCCGCCTTCCAAAAGCGATGTGCATCGGCTGCTGATCGCCGCGGCGCTCTGCGCGGGAGAGCAAACCGTGATTCACGGCTTTTACCCCTCCCGCGATATTGAGGCGACCGTTGCGTGCCTTTGCGCTATGGGAGCTGAAATTTCGGTTTGCGGGCAGGATTGCACCGTGCGGGGCATGCCGCGCGAAAAAAAGGGCGGGGAGATTTGTCTGCCCTGCGGAGAAAGCGGGAGCACCCTGCGCTTTTTGCTGCCGCTTTGCATGCGTGAGGACGGCACGGCGCTGCTTTGCGGCTCAAAAACGCTGCTCTCCCGCCCGCTTGCGGTGTATGAATCCATTGCCAAGGAGCAGGGGCTGTGCTTTGAGCGCGTCGGAGATACGGCGCTGCGCGTGGGCGGTGCGCTTTGCGTGAACGGCTGCGCTGCGGACGGCGGCATCAGCAGCCAGTTTTTCAGCGGGCTGTGCTTTCGCGCGGCGGCGGACGGCGGAAAAAGCGAGATTTTTGTCACGCGCCCGCTGCAAAGCGCGGCATATCTGCAAATGACGGCGCAGGTGCTCGCGCGCTTCGGCGTTTTGGTGAAAATCGACGCAGAAAAGATCACGGTGCAGGGCGCGCTGCATTCGCCGGGAGAATGCACGGCACAGGGGGACTGGTCGGGCGCAGCGTTTTTCAAGGTGCTCAATGCCTTCGGGGGCGATGTGAGGGTAACCGGGCTTGCGCCGGATTCCTTGCAGCCGGATCGTGCGATACAGGCGCTTTGGAACCGCGTTCCTCTGCGGGCGGATCTTTCCGGGTGCCCGGATCTCGGGCCGGTATTATTCGCGCTTGCCGCCTATCGCGGCTACGGAGAATTTACGGGAACGCGCCGTCTGCGCTATAAAGAAAGCGACCGCATTGAGACCATGCGCGAAGAGCTTGCCGCCTTCGGCGCGGAATTTGATGCGGAAGAGGATCGCGTCACGATCCGCTGCGCGCGGTTTCATGCGCCGCGCCGGGTTTTGAGCGGGCATAACGATCATCGCGTTGTGATGGCGCTCAGCGTTTTATGCACCGTATGCGGCGGGGAGATTGAAGGCGCGGAGGCGGTCGCAAAAAGCATGCCCGATTTCTTTGAAAAGCTGCGGGCGCTCGGAGGAAAAGCAGATGAAATTGATTCATGATAAAACGATTTTGATCGTCGGGCTCGGGCTCATCGGCGGCTCCTATGCCATGGCGCTGCATCGCAACGGTTTTCGGGTCACCGCGATCACAAAGGAACAAAGCGATCTTGAGTATGCATTGGAAAAAGGCATGATTGACGCAGGCTCCACCGCGGTTGACCCGGTGCTTGTCGGGGAGGCGGATCTTGTGATTTTCGCTCTGTATCCGCATGATCTGGTCGATTGGATCAAGAGCTATCAGCACCTGTTTTCTCCCGGCACGATTCTGAGCGATGTGACCGGAGTGAAATGCGCCGTGGTGTATGCCGTGCAGGACAGCCTGCGCGCAGATGTGGAATTTATCGCGGCGCACCCCATGGCGGGGCGCGAGACCAGCGGCGTGCGCAACAGCGACGACAGAATTTTTCGCGACGCCAATTATATTATCGTTCCCACGGAGAAAAATACGCAGCATGCCATCGAGGTCTGCGAGAGCCTTGGGCGGCTGCTCGGGTTTGGGCGCATCAGCATGCTCAGCCCGGGGGCGCATGATGAGATGATCGGCTTTTTATCGCAGCTGACGCATTGCATTGCAATTTCGCTGATGAACTGCAACCAAAGCGACGAGCTGGCAGAGTATACGGGCGATTCCTTCCGCGATCTGACGCGTATCGCCAAAATCAACGATGCGCTGTGGTCGGAGCTGTTTTTGCTGAACAAGGAGCCGCTTCTGCGTCAGATGCGCGCCTTTGAGGCAGAGCTTGCCTCGCTGCGCCGCACCATCGAGCAGGACGACCGCGCAGCGCTGCGCGAGAAAATGAAACGCTCTACCGAGCGGCGGAAAATATTTGATAAAACGAAGTAACCGGGTCAAAAAAAGAGGTAGAACCAATGCAAAACATGGAATTCATCGAAAAACTCACCATACCGAAGGAGCTTAAGGAGCGCTTTCCCATCACGGAGGAAATGCGCCGGATCAAGCAAGAAAGAGATGCGGAAATTGCGGATGTTTTTACGGGCAAAAGCAATAAATTTCTGCTGATTATCGGACCCTGCTCCGCAGACAGCGCAGACAGCGTGCTGGAGTATATCGCGCGCCTGCGGGAAATTGCGGAGAAGGTTAAGGATAAGATTCTGATCATTCCGCGCATCTACACCAACAAGCCCCGCACCACGGGCGGCGGCTATAAGGGCATGCTGCACTATCCCGACCCGAATAAGGACCCGGATATGCTGCGCGGCATCATTGCCATTCGCCAGCTGCATGCGGCAGCCGTGAGCCAAACGGGCTTTACCTGCGCGGATGAGATGCTGTATCCCGAAAATCACCGCTATCTTGACGATTTGCTTTCCTATGTGGCTGTGGGGGCGCGCTCGGTGGAAAACCAGCAGCATCGGCTCACGGCAAGCGGGCTTTGTATTCCCGTCGGCATGAAAAATCCGACAAGCGGCGATTTTTCCGTAATGATGAACGCTGTCACTGCGGCGCAGCATGAGCACATGTTCATTTATCGCGGCTGGGAGGTGCAAACCAAGGGCAACCCCCTGGCGCACACGATTCTGCGCGGCTATACGGATGCCTACGGCAAGCATTTTCCCAATTATCATTATGAGGACCTTGTGCGTCTGAGCGAAGAATATGAAAAAACAGGGCTTCAAAATCCCGCCGTTATCATAGATACCAACCATTCCAATTCCGGCAAGCAATATCTGGAGCAGATTCGTATCAGCCATGAAATTTTGCATTCCTGCCGATATAATCCGTCGCTGCGGCGTCTTGTGAAAGGGCTGATGATTGAAAGCTATCTTGTGGACGGTGCGCAGAAGATCTCGCCAAACCGCACCTACGGGCAATCCATCACCGATCCGTGCCTGGGCATTGAAAAAACGGAGCGCCTGATTCTGGATCTCTGCGAGCTGCTGTAAGCAATGTAACCGACAAAACCGCTTTCCAAAGGGTATCGGCGCGTTTTTGGGCATACAAGCTCCGGAAACGGAGCTGTCCTCAAAAGGGGCGAAACTACGCAGAGGCGCATAATTGTTCGGCGCATTTTTTCTCTGAAAACAACTGCATCCGTGCAGAAACAAAGCGCCGCGCCGCACAACTGTCGGGAGCCGCAAACTACAAGTTTGCGGCTCTTTTTTGCGCCGCCGAGTTTCTGTTGACAAGGTTTTGTTTCTTTGTTATGATAAAATATCCTATTTTGGGATATTTCGACAAAAGTTTGCAAAAAAACAACCGGAAAACGCAGCCTGCTGCAAGGAAAAGCGCAGCGCTGCACCGATGGGCGCACGGCAAACAAAACGGCTGCGGATTTCAAATACCGAAACAAGCGCCCGGTCATTTTGACATTTGTCAAACGCTTTTATGAAAATTCAGCGGAGACGGTTGCCGAAGAAGCGCTGACGGAAAATGACATTTTGTTTTTGCTGACGCTGTTTGACAGTACTTTGAATTACCATATCAATTTCGGCAGCGAAACCGAGGCGGAGTATAATGCGGAGTTTGAGACGCAGTATAGAGTGCTGCGCGACGCATTTTTTGATTGTTTTTCCGGAATTGATGAAGCTGACTATGCTGTGTATACGGCAAAAGGAGAGAACGGCCGGCTTTGCGCCGGCATGCAATGGCTGCCGACCGAAAAGCAACGCTTTTTGACGGACAAATATGAAGGACTTACAAAAGAATATAAGTTTTTGAGCCAACCGTAAAAAGAAAAATTCCCTGTCCGCCACACGGCAGACAGGGAAAATTTTTAAGGCAGGGAATGCTCAAACGGCGTATTTTTCGCAATAGGTATTGAAATACTCGCGGTAGAGCGGGCTTTGCTCGCGCGCCAGGCGCAGCGTTTCGTGCATATTGAGATTGTGCTTGGCATTGTCAAGCACGCATCCCGCAATGTTGGAGCAATGGTCGCTGACGCGCTCCAGATTTGTGAGCACATCGGAAAAGACAAAGCCGACCTCCGCGGAGCATTTGCCTTCTTTCATGCGGAGAATATGGCGCGTGCGCAGCTGCTCCTTCAGCCCGTCGATGACTTGCTCAAGCGGCTCCACCATGGCTGCGGTTTCGGTGTTGAGCGTTTCAAAGGCTTTTTCGGAAAGCGAAAGCGTTTCCGTTACCGCGTCGCGCAGCACTCCGAATTCCCGCATGGCTTCGGCGCTGAGCTGCAGCTTTTTTTCCTGCAGCTCTTCTGCGGATTCCAAAAGGTTCACCGCGTGGTCGGAAATGCGCTCGTAATCGCCGATGACCTTGAGCAGCAGGGTGACCTCCTCGCTTTCCTCTTTTCCGAGCTTTGCGGCGCTGACCTTGATCAGATAGGTGCCGATGATATCCTCATAGCGGTCGCATTCCGTTTCCGCATCGCGGATGGCTTTTGCCGACGGAGGAGATCAGCGCGGTTGCGCAGGTGCCGATATTCTGCCCCATGATGATCGGAATCGCGGCGGCATAGGAAACGGCGCCCGTGGAGGCAAGCGCCTGCAAAATACCGACGGAGGCGGAGCTGGACTGAATGATCGCAGTGAGCAGCGCGCCGACCAAAACGCCGAGAATCGGGTTTGTGAACATGAGGAACAGCTCACGGAATGCGGGAACATCGGACAGCCCGGAGACCGCGCCGGACATGGTTTCCATGCCGAACATCAGCGTTGCAAAGCCGAGCAGGATCATGCCCGTATCCTTCTGCTTATCTTTTTTGCAGAAAAGATACAGCACAATGCCAAACAGCGCCAAAAGCGGTGTGAACGAGGAGGGCTTGAGCAGGCGCACCCACATGTTCCCGCTGTCAATGCCCGCAAGGCTTAAGATCCATGCGGTGACGGTGGTGCCGATGTTGGCGCCCATGATGACATAAATGGATTGGCTCAGGCTCATCAGCCCGGAATTGACAAAGCCAACGACCATGACGGTGGTTGCAGAGGAGCTTTGGATCACGGAGGTGACCCCAAGCCCGGTCAAAAGCCCTGCCGCCTTGCTTTGTGTCAGGCGGGCAAGGATGTTTTTCAGCCCGCTGCCGGCTCTGCGCTCCAGCGCCTGCCCCATGATGTTCATGCCGAACAGAAACAGGCAAAGTCCGCCGAGCATGGTGAGAAAATTGAAAATGTCCATTCGTTGCATACACTCCTTATTTTACTGTAAAGAGTATATAAAATTTATGTCAAATCGGCATGCAGGCTTTCGTAAAATCCATGTAAAATGAAGCAAGTGGGTTTTTGAGAGGATATATTTTAGTGGAAATTAAATCCGGCAGCCGTCTGGAAGGATGTAAATTTGGACGCTGCATTTTGAATATAACAAAAAATGTCTGAATTGCAAAAAAGCTATTGCTTTTTTTTTGAAATTTCTGTATACTATAGATAGAAGATTTTATAAATGATTGTTTTTGCTATTATTGTCCGCCCAAGCAACGAACGAAATGCCTTGCGCGTAGGTTTATTGCTGAATTTTTCTGTACGAAAAATTGAAATGTGGATTGCAGCGAAAGACTATGCGTATGAGAGCGATATTTTTCGAATATTGCTTTTATGCGCTTTTTTCTTTCGGAGGGGAGAAGGGGTATGCAATATGTATGGTCGAAATTTACAATATTGGTTGAATACGAGAAAAGTATTATCATCACAAATCTAAAATATTTTGATTCAGTAATTGTTCAAAAGGACGGAAGAATTCACAGAAGTTTTTTCTTGAAAAACACAGAGTTGCTGATTGATACGGATGTTGAGTTTTTAATCAGCCATAATTTTTTGGTCGATGAGAAACTTGATGAGATCTATGAATGCGATTTTTCAAGAAATCGTGCTGTTTTTTCGGATTCAACTCTTGATTTAACGATTCTCCCAACAGAATCATGTAATTTTAGATGTGTATATTGTTATGAATCTGCATCGAATCAACATTTGACGAAAGAGGGGGAGCGTGCAATTGTTAAATTTGTTCAACAAAATGTACGCAAATATAGACACGTTCGATTAGCTTGGTTTGGTGGAGAACCGCTTGTCAGAAAAGGCCAGGTTCTTAGAATAACAAAAGCAATAAATGATATCTGCAAAAGCAATGGAGTCCTTTTCTCTGCTCGTATGACAACAAATGCGTATGAATTGGATATTGATACATTCAATGAATTGGTTAGCAATCGACTTTTATCTTATCAAATTTGTATAGATGGTGATCGAAATTCTCATGATAGGCAACGACCTCACGCTTCCGGAAATGGTTCCTATGACAAAATTATGTATAATATCAGAGACATTGCAACAAAGGCTAAATCAAATGTCTTTCGCGTTTCTTTGCGAACCAATATTGCACGGGAAACAGAGGAACATATTGAGCCGTATTTGCATGAAATATATGATATTATCGGTAATGACAGTCGCTTTGAGATAGTTTTTCAGGGAGTCAGAAACTGGGGTGGAGAGAGAATCTATCAAAACAAAGTTGTTCTTGTTGAAAACGAAAGTCAACTATATGAAAAATGGTATGTTATGGCTGCAAAAATTGGGCTTAATTCAGCTGAGAATTTAGATTTGTCGATGTGCTCCTCAATGTGCGCCGCGAACTTTGTTGCGGGATATGTTATATACCCCGATTGTAGCGTACACAAATGCACATTGGCGTATTATGGTGAAAACACGCGCGAGGAAGGTCATATTGGAAAGGTGAACAGTGATGGAAAATTATCCGTTGACTATTCGAAAATTATGAAATGGATGATACATAATTCACATAACGAAAAATGCCAAAATTGCTATTTATATTGCATATGTAAAGGAGGGGCTTGTCCCTATTCGTCGAATATAATTGGGTGCCCAATTAATGAAACGAATCAATGTGCAGAGTTGAAATCTTTGGTAAACTCAAAAATCAGGTGTCTTTACATAAAAAATATGATAGATATGTATATGGAGGATGTGTAAATGGAGGGTCTTGAAGAAATATTGCTTGAAAATGGAATAGTTACTGATTTGAATGAAAGTGATGAGCCTTTAGAAATGGATTCAATAATGTTTGCTTCACTCGTTATATCTATTGAAAATCATTATGGTATAACTGTTCCGTCAAATATGTTGTTATACGAAAAATGGAAGACGAAAACAATGATTGAAAGAAATATAACTAATCTGAGAGGCATTGTTCCAAAAACATGAAATTGGAACCATTTTTGAGAATATGCCAAAATTAGAGCAGGTATGAAAGGAGGGAAGAGCGTATGTTTGAGAAGAAAAAGACATTTTCCAATGCTATCAAGAAGGATGTGTTACCGTATCTTTTTGGACAGGGCGGAAATAATAACGGGGAATCCGACTGTTGCAACGGAAAGCAGACCGGTAGTTGTCATGAAAACGGAAATCCCCAGTGCTGCAATGGTTGATTATGTGCAGGGGCTGCGAGCAAAGCGAAAGCAATGCTCGCAGCCTTTGGGGATATAGGGGAAATATGTATGGACAAACGTATTGCTGTTCTTGATACAGGGTGCCATCCCGAGTATGAGGGCAAAAACACAATTTCAGGATATTCTCTTACAATAAGGAATGGTTGTGTAAAAAGGCTATCGTCATACGATGATCAAGTTGGACACGGGACTGCTGTAACTTGTATAATCGATCACCTTGTAAACAATTCTCATATTGTCGTAATAAAAATTGATGAGCCCTATTGCAAAAAACATGGCATATTTAAGTGGTTACTTGCTGCATTGGATTATATTTGTGAAAATGAAAAATTCGATGTTATTAATATAAGCGTAGGATATTCTGAAAATGATCCCCAAAATTCACTTGAGAAGATTTGCAACAGGATTAATGAAAAAGGGACAATTATTGTTTCAGCATATGACAACAATGGCGTTATTTCATATCCAGCGGCATTTCAAAGTGTGATAGGTGTTGATTCTTCTCTGCTGCTTGGCACAGGAAAATATGTTTATGTTGATGAAATCGTAAATATTGTCGCCGGAATCAAAAAATGGAGTTTTCCGGGATGCTGCAATAAGTACAGCAGAGTTAGTGGAAATAGTTTTCTTGCTGCTGAATTTTCAGCGAGAATATATAATTGGCTTTTTCAAGGCATTGAGCCTGCAATGATAAGGAATGTTTTAAAGAACTCTGCTCAGCGAATATTCAATGAAACAGAGAAAAGTGTGCATAACGGAGAAAGAAAAATACAAATAAAGAAAGCAATTACATACCCATATAACAAGGAAATATCAGTTCTTTTAAGATTTCAAGATCAGTTGAATTTTGACATATATGGATACTACGATCACCCTTTATTAGGAAAAGTTGGAGCTGAGTTAGAGAGGCTTCGCCAAGATGTCAATTCTCATAAAATACAATCAATTAAAGAGTTAAATTGGAATGATGAGTTCGACACAGTTATTTTGAGTCATGTTGATATGCTATCTCGAATACTGCAAATAAATGTAGCAGAACAAATTGTTGAGTCGTGCTTGCGTTATAAAAAGAATTTGTTTTTGTTTGATGAGGATATTTGTTTCGAGAAATATTCTTATGCAGAACTTGTTGAATTATTTGAACAAAATGGATTGTGGATACACAGACCGCAGAAAAGAACTGCGCTTGATCTTCAATGGGGCGGAAAGCTATATGATATTCACTGCCCAGTTCTATGCATAGCAGGAACTGATTCAAGGCAGGGAAAATTCACATTACAGGTAACACTCAGAAAATTTTTGAAAAAACGAAACATAAAAGTTAGCAATTTCGGAACAGAGCCCTCGTCTGAATTGTTCGGCTTCGAAGGCGTGTATACATTTGGCTATAATGCATATATGCCATATGAAGGATGGAAAAATATACTTGCTGTTAATCACGCTTTGCATCAGCTGGAAACAGAGTCGCCTGATATAATTATTACCGGATTGCAATCAAGAACTATTGTGCCGGATATTGCAGCGTTTAAAAGCTATCCAATTAAACAGCAGGAGTTTATTAGTGGCTGTTCACCGGATACATATATTCTTTGCATAAATATGGATGATTCGTTAATTTACATAAGGCGAACGATAAAATATTTGGAGAGCGTTTTCCCGTCTAAAGTGATTGCGTTGTGTATGAATGACATTATGTATTCAAAAGGGAGGTTGAGTTTGCTGATAATTCAATGCATGTATATGTTGAAATTTGGTAAGAAAGTGTTTCGTTTGTCGTCCGGAAAATCACTGGACAGACTTTCAAAGCATATAATTCATTATTACAAATAAAAGCAAAAAATGGGGATAAAATGAAAAGAAGCAAAGTGAAAAAATGGTTTCAAAACATTGCCCTGATGTTACGACCCGTTTGGAAGCAGGACAAATTATATTTTTTTGTATACATTATGTGGGATTGTATCTATGGTCCGCTTTCTACGATGTTATATGTATTTCTAATGCAAATTGCGCTTGACCAACTGTCATCCGGCGCTGAAATCAATACGATTGCGGCAACGCTTTTTTTCTTTTTTATTTGCGAGTTGTTGCTCAGCATCGGGGGAACCATGCTGTTTTCTCTGTACTTTAATCAATGTCGTGTAAAAATCATTGCGAGTGTGAACACGGAAATTTGTGAGCATATCAAATATACGGACTACAGGTATTTTGATGACCCGGACTACTATGATGAATATACTGTTTCATATGCTCAGTATGCAAACAAATCTATGGAAGCTTTTGAGCGATTCAGCGGCATGTTATCTACCGTTATTACAATCGGTACGCTGATAGGCTATATTATGTCGTCCACGATTTATGCTATCCTCATTACATTTGTTTCCGTTGTAATCAAGGTTTTGATTGATAAGGTCATAAACAAAATTGACATAAAGAAGGAAGAGGAAAGTGCCCCGGTTGAAAGAAGGAGTGGCTACTACCGCGGAATTCTGTGCAGCAGAGATGCTGCAATGGATATCAAGAGTACAAATATTTACCAAATTTTGATGGAGCATTATCGACGTTCAACGCAACAGGGGATTGAGATAAACCTGAAATACGGCAAAAAAACAACGCGTTGGTCGGCTGTCCAGGATTTTGCATTGCAGGGCTCCTCATTGGCGATTAGAATGATTGTTTGCGGGATGATTTTTGCCGGTAAAGTTGGTGTTGGAAGTTTTGTCTCCCTTTTGAGTGCCGCAAATTCATTGGCATGGAAAATCCAAGGTATCTCAAAAATCTATGCTGCATTTGATAAATTTGCATTATATGGCGAGAAAATCAAACACTTTATGAATCAACCCTGTGCAATAGAACAACAAGCAGTTGATAAAAAGAGAATTCTAATGAAGGAGGGGCAGCCCTTTTCCGTTGTGTTCGATAATGTTGGCTTTTCTTATGAAAATTCGAGTTTTTTAATCAAGCATCTGAGTTTTTCAATTAATAAAGGTCAAAAAATTGCAATCGTCGGAGAAAACGGTTGTGGGAAAACGACATTAACGAAGCTGTTGTTGCGCCTTTACGATCCAAATGAAGGTGAAATTATGATAAACGGAATTCCGCTGAAGAATATAAACCTTGCCACATATCGTGCAAATGTCGGAATTGCTTTTCAGGATTCTCTTGTCTACTCTTTGCCCTTGCGAGAAAATTTGTCTGCATATCAAATGCTGAAAAATTCCGAAGACCTTGGCGAATTTTCGGAATCATCTATCGGTGAGATATTAAAGAAAAATGATGCAACATTGGATACGGATGTGAGCAAGTATTTTTCCAAGGATGGGATTGTGTTGTCCGGCGGAGAAAAGCAACAGGTTGCGGTTTCCCGTTTGTTCACAAAAGAGTTTGGTTTGCTGATTTTTGACGAACCGTCCAGCGCCCTTGATCCGTTTGCAGAGGAAAAACTGAATCAAATGATCTTCGATAGAGCAAACAAGACGACAACAATACTGATTTCGCACAGATTGTCAAATGTTGTAAAAGCTGATTGCATCTATGTTATGAAGAACGGAGAAATTGTGGAAAAAGGAACACATGCCGAGCTGCTTGTCGCCGATGGTGTATACTCGGAAATGTTTTTATTGCAGGCTAAAAATTATCAGAAAAGTTGATACGGTATGTACATATGAAGAATAGGATTTTGTTGTCGTTTGAAGAGAAACCGCTGTCTGTAATGTATCGGCATATTGCATTCCCTTTGGGAGTAATTCAGGGAAATGCCAAGGGCGATATTATGCCATGGCTGTGTCATAGATTTGTCAACTGCGTTTTTTATCCGATTTCTCAAAATCATTTTTCTATCTCTCTTTCAGATCATTGGGGGATCGAAGAGGGAATTCATTACCGCCAGCAAATCCAGCTGTTTTACAGTACTTATAATGAGATCGGGATTGATGTTATTCAACTGTTGACGCAGATGCTTGCACAGGGATATTATGTTTGCGGAGATTGGAATGAGGAATATATTCCCGGAAAGCAAGCGTACAAGATTGAATATTTCCTTCATGACTATCTTTTAATCGGATTTGACAGCGAGAAAGAGGTTTTTTTGGCTGCAGATTCTTTTACAGATCGATTTTCTGTTACGGAAATTCCATATACAAGCATGAGGGATTCTTTAAAAACGCTTGCTGACGGAAAACCGGTATTGCTTTTTTATCGATTTAATTCGGAAGCAGATTTTTCATTTGATACTTTGAAAACATACACTTTCTTGAAGGATTATTTGTCTTCTTCAAATTCTTTACCTCAATATACAAAAGGAGCAGTTTACGGTTTGGAAGCGCTTGATGCTTTGCGAGAGCACTATGCTTCTTTGCACCAAAAAAACAGTTTTGACCATCGATATTCGAAAGGGCTTATGGAGCACAAGCGTATTATGCAAATGCGAATCAATTATTTATATCAGAACTTGCATGTTTCGAACAGTCACTGCGTAGCTTGCGCAAAAGAAGCATACGAGTTGTCTTGTGTGCTGCATAATATGGGGATTCGATTTAAAATGCTGGGCGATGATCACATATTAAAAGAAATAAATGTGATCATGCAAAGAATGAAGAGTATTGAGCTTTCCTATCTTCCATCCGTAAAGAATGAGTTGGAACGCAGGCTTTGAGGCATGAATGAAATGGAGGAAAAGCCGAAAAACTCAATGATGTTTTTCACAAAATAAGGCTGTGTTGAAAAAGGGCAGAGCGAGAAGAACATTCTTCTTGCTCTGCCTTGCAGTTTATGATTTGACATGCGCTGCCTGCTGTCATACTTCTGTAAGGGCTTCGCGCAGCGTGCGCCAGGGAAGCATGGCGCATTTTACGCGCGCGGGCATATGCGCAATATCGCTCAGCGCCCCCGCCTCCTCCAATTCTTCAATTTCCTGCGGCGATGCCTCGCCGTGAATCATGCGGGTGAAAAGATCGGCAAGGTGCAGCGCCTGCGCGCGCGTTTTTCCCTTGATCATGGAAAGCATAATATCGGTGGAGGCCTGCGAGATGGCGCAGCCGTCCCCCGTGAAGGCACCGTCCTCAATGCGGTCGCCGTCTGTTTTGAGCATCAGGCGGATCTCATCGCCGCAGGAGGGGTTCACGCCGTCCTTTTCGACGGTGGGGTGCTCCATGTGACATTTGCATTCGGGATAGAGATTATGCTCGGTTAAAATCTCATTGTAAAAATTATTGATTGCCATAGCCCATTTTTCCTCTGACTGTTTTAAGACTTTGTAAAAAGCGGTCGGCATCCTCTTTTGTGTTGTAAAAGGCAAAGGAGGCGCGCGTTGTGGAGCGCAGCCCGAGATGCTCATGCAGCGGCTGCGCGCAATGATGTCCTGCGCGCACGCAAACGCCGTCGGCTGCCAGAATCTCGCTGACATCGTGCGGGTGCACCCCGTCCAGCGTAAAGGTTAAAATACCGTGGTGCTTTGCGGGATCTTCGCTGCCCACGATGTGCACACCCGGAATTGACGCAAGGCGCGGTAGAGTATAGGCGCAGAGCGCGTTCTCCGCCTCCGTGACGGCGTCAAAACCGATTGCCTCAATGAAATCAAGCGCCGCGGCAAGCCCCGCCGCGCTTGCGGCATCGGGCGTGCCCGCTTCGAATTTATGCGGCAGCTCCGCAAAGACTGCGCCGTCGCGATGCACCGATTCGATCATTTCGCCCCCGCGCAAAAACGGCGGCATTGCAAGCAGCAGCGCGCGTTTTCCGTATAAGATGCCGATGCCCATGGGACCGTACAGCTTATGGCCGGAGCAGGCGAAGAAATCTGCCCCGAGCGCTTTGACATCAACGGGAATGTGCGGCGTGCTCTGCGCACCGTCCACCACCATGACCGCCCCCACAGCATGCGCCGCATCGGCAACGGCGCGCACGGGATATTCCGCCCCGAGTACATTGGAAAGCTGCGTCAGCGCGACAAGCTTTGTACGCGGCGTGACGGCTTGCACGGCTTTTTCCGCATCGAGGCTGCCGTCCTTTTCGCATTCCAGAAAACGCAGCTGCGCCCCTGTTTTTTCGCAGACCAGCTGCCAGGGCAAAAGATTGCTGTGATGCTCCATAATGCTCACAAGCACCTCATCGCCGCTTTGCAGATGGGACAGCGCATAGCTGTATGCCACGAGGTTCAGCCCCTCGGTGGTGTTGCGGGTGAAAATGATTTCCTCCGGGTGCTCGGCGCCCAAAAAGCGCGCTGCCGTTTCTCTTGCGTGCTCCAGGGCATCGGTTGCGGCAATGCTCAGCGGATAGAGCCCGCGCAGCGGGTTGGCATTCGCATCTTCATAAAACCGCCGCATTGCATCCAAAACGCATTGCGGGCGCTGCGCGGTCGCGGCATTGTCAAGATAGGCAATGTCGTTTTTTTGCAGCAGAGGAAATGCGGCTTTGTATTCAGCTTGCATCGTTTTCTTCTCCCCCCGAGGCTTTCTGCAGCGCTGCGGCGCAGGCGTCATAAAACGCGCCCTGCGGCATTGCGTGAAGAATGCGCAGAATTGCGGCGCGCGCCAGCATGCGCTTTGCCTTTTCGGCATCGATTCCGCGGCTTGCGAAATAGAACAGGCTTTGCTCGTCCAGCTCCCCGATGGAGGCGCCGTGGCTGCCGTCCACATTTTCCTCCGCGCAAAGGATCACCGGCACGGTTTTGTTGATGACATCCTCTCCAAGGAGCAGCACCGTTTCGTTTTCCGCCGCGCGGGAATCCGCGCAGCCGCGTCTGAAATCAATGGTGCCGCGGAAGATTTTTTCCGCCCGGTCGCACAGGGCGCCGCGCGCGTCGATCTGCGCTGCGGTGCGCTTGCCGTGCTGCAAAACCACCAGGTTCATATCGATTTTTTGCGCCGCGGTGCCCAGATATCCGTATTCCGCGCGGAAAGAGGAACCGTCGCCTTTCAGGGTTACCTCGCAATCGGAATAAAGATCTCCTTTTCCGAGCAGAATCGTGTGCAGCGTAAGTAAAGCATTTTCTTCGCATACCGCACGGATTTTGTGCGCCAAAGAGGCATTTTCCTCAGCAGTGAGCAGCGCAAAAACATGCAGCCTTGCGCCTGCCTCCAGATGCAGCGAAAGAGCGGCATGCGTTGTTTTTTCCGCGGCGGCCGTGACAAAGAGCGTGCGCTCGGTGCCGCCGGCGACGCAAAGCTGCGCCTCGGCGTTGCGCTGCCCGCTTTGCCCGAAGAAAAGCGCACTTTCTTCGGCGCCGACGCGATGCCGCGTTTTTTCTTCGGCGGGCGCGGGACATACGGCACCGTTCACTCCGAGAAATCCCCAGGTCGGGCTCGGAAGCTGATTGATTTTCATGGTTTGTTCCATTGTCTGTCCCCCTCTCAGCCGATGGCGCCCTTCATTTCAAGGCGAATCAGGTTGTTCATTTCCACGGCATATTCCAGCGGCAGCTCCTTGGAAACATTCTCCGCAAAGCCGCTCACGATCAGCGCCCGCGCGTCCTCTTCGCTCATGCCGCGGCTCATCAGATAAAACACGGCATCACGGCTGATCGCGCCGATTTTTGCCTCATGCCCGACGGCTGCATCGCGGCAGCGAATGTCCATGGCGGGGATGGTGTCCGAGCGGGAGCGGTCGTCCACCATCAGCGATTGGCAGGAAACCGTTGATTTTGCGCCGTGTGATTCTTTAGCGACGGTAACACAGGAGCGGAAGGTGCTGATGCCGCCGTCCTTGCTGATGGAGCGGGTGTTCATCACCGAGGCGGTGTCTTTGCCGATATGCGCGACCTTGGCGCCCGTATCAAGATTCTGCCCGCTGCCCGCAAAGGTCACGCCGGTGAACTCCATGCGGGAACGGTCGCCGCGCAAAATGCTCATGGGATAAAGACAGCCGATGTGTGAGCCGAACGAGCCGCTCACCCATTCAATCACGCCGTCTTCCTCCACCAGCGCGCGCTTGGTATTAAGGTTGTACATGTTTTTAGACCAGTTTTCAATGGTGGAATAGCGCAGATGCGCGCCTTTTCCGACATAAAGCTCAACACAGCCCGCATGCAGATTTGCAACATTGTATTTCGGCGCGGAGCAGCCCTCAATAAAATGCAGGCTCGCCCCCTCGCCCACAATGATCAGCGTATGCTCAAACTGCCCCGCCCCTTTTGCATTGAGGCGAAAATAGGATTGCAGCGGGATGGAAAGATGCACGCCCTTTGGCACATAGACAAAGGAGCCGCCCGACCAGACCGCGCCGTGCAGCGCGGCGAATTTATGATCCTGCGGGGGCACAAGCTTCATGAAATGGCGGCGGATCATCTCGGCGTATTCGCCGTGCATTGCGCTTTCCAGGTCCGTATAGACGACGCCCTGCGCCGCAACCTCTTCGCGAACATTGTGATACACAAGCTCCGAATCGTACTGCGCGCCGACGCCCGCCAGGGATTTGCGCTCCGCCTTCGGAATGCCGAGACGCTCAAAGGTATTCTTGATATCCTGCGGCACATTTTTCCAGTCGTTTTGCATCTTGGTGTTCGGGCGGACATAGGTTGCGATACGGTCTATGTCAAGCCCTTGCAGCGACGGGCCCCAATCCGGCAGCGGCATCTTCTGATAAATCGCAAGGCTGCGCTGGCGGAATTCCCGCATCCAGACGGGGTCGTTTTTCTCATCCGAAATTTGGCTGACGATCTGCGCCGTCAGCCCCTGCTCCAGGCGAAAGGCGTCGGTTTCCTTGTCTTTGATATCGTATACGGAGCGGTCGATATCGGCAACGGTCGTTTTTTCTTTCATACGCCCTGCCTCAGCTTTCTTTCTGCACGGCGGAGAAACCCTGCGTGTTGATGGCGTTCACAAGCTCTGCGCCGCCGCTTTGCACGATCACGCCGTTTTCCATCACATGCGCGCTGTCGATCTGCAGCGCCTCCAGAATGCGGGTGGAATGCGTGATGATGAGCAGGGAGCCCTGCGTTTGCGCGCGGAAGAGCGCAACGCCCCTTGAAACGGTACGCACGGCATCTACGTCAAGGCCCGAATCCGTTTCGTCCAAAATCGCAAGCTTCGGCTCCAGCATCAGCATTTGCAGAATCTCGGCTTTTTTCTTTTCGCCGCCGGAAAAGCCGACGTTGAGATCGCGCTCGGCATAGCCGGGGTCCATATCGAGCAGCGCCATGGTTTCTTCGAGCTTCTTTTTGTAGGCAAACAGGCGCACGCGCCCGCCCTGCTTTTGCTCCAGCGCCGCGCGGATGAATGCGCTGAGAGAAACGCCCGGGATTTCAACGGGGTTTTGAAAGGAGAGAAAAATGCCGCGCTTTGCGCGCTCGTCCACAGGCAGCGCGGTGATATCCTCGCCGTCGAAGAAAACGGAGCCGCGCGTAACGGTATATGCGGGATTGCCCGTGATGGCATAGCCCAGGGTCGATTTTCCCGTGCCGTTTGGCCCCATGAGCACATGCGTTTGATTTTGTGCAATGGTCAGGTTCACCCCGTGCAGAATCACCTTTTCCGCAGAACCGTCCTGCGCACCGACGGCAACGTGAAGATTGTTGATTTGCAAAAGCGGTTGATGTTTCATGGTCAGTTCTCCTTTTTCTCCTGCTGTGATGTTAAAAGATCCTGTAAGGTATAGGAATCCACATATGTGTTGATATGCTGCTCCAGCCCCTGCCAAAACGGCAGCGCAATGCAGCCGCAGGCACCGTCGCATTTTTTGCCGTCCGGGGTAACACAGGAAACGGGGGCAAGCTCGCCCTCCACCGCACGCAGCACTTCTCCCGCAGTATATTCCTCCGGTGCGCGCCGCAGACGGTAGCCGCCGTCCTTGCCGGTCTCGCTTTCAATCAGATTGGCTTTGCACAGCGCCGTCATAATGCTTTCCAGGTATTTGCGGGAGATATTCTGCCGCGCGGCAAGATCGCGCACGCTGATATTCTGCGTGCTGTGCTGCTTTGCCATGTCGAGCATTACGCGCAGCGCATAGCGCCCGCGGGAAGAAATCATCATAGGGACATCGTCCTTTCCGGCTATCGCCTATCGGTTCGATAGGTATTATAGCACATATTCCTACAATGTCAATAGGAATTTCGGAAATTCGTGAAAATGGACAAAATTTGTATAGGTTTAATCCGCTTTCTGACTGTCTTCCTCAGCTGCAAGGCGCCCAAGTGCCAGCGAAAGGGAGAGCAGATCGGCAAGGAAGCGCTGCGGTGCATCGGTGTCTATGCCGAATTCCTCGCGAATGCGCCGCAGACGATATTGCACGGTATTGCGATGGGTGAAAAGAGCACCGGCTGTTTCCTTCAGAGAATGGTGGTTACAATAATAAGTATATAATGTGCGGCAAAGCTGCGTTTTGTTTTTGCGGTCACTCTGCCACAGAGCATGTACCGCGGGGCTCAAATAGCCGTAGCATTCTTCCAGGGCGGCAAGCTGCGCCGAGAGGGCATGCTCGGCGCTGTCGATGAAGAAGCCGCCGGAACGGATCGCGCGCTGCTGCCGCAGAACATCGCGGCACAGCCGTGCGCTTTTTTCCAATACAAACAGGGAATCCAGCCCCCAAAATAATACGATCTGCAGCTTATATTGTTCGGCAGCGCGACGCAGAAGGGAAAGATCGCTGTCGTGCTGCAAAAACAAAAGAATATCGCCCTCATAGAAAAAAGGATGCGATGCGGGAAAGCTGCGCGCAAGGCTCTGCAAAAAATGAGAGGGGGCGCCGCCGGGGCGGCTCTGCTCGGAAAAGGCAAGCAGGGCAAAGCCGCTCGGCGAAAAATGCGCAAGATAGGTACCCTCAATGCGGCGGGAAAACAGCTCTTCATTTGCAAAGCCCCCCTGCAAAAGCTTACACAGAATCGCCTGCGCGGTATCATGTGCGCCGGCTGCTCCGCCGCGCTGTGCATACAGTTGCTTTGCCAGAAGCTGCTCGGCATAAAGACAATCCTCCTTTCCGGGCAGAGTGGAGGCATCGTCGCATAAATACAGCAAAAAACCAAGGCTCACGCCGCCGCTTGCAAGCGCGCTGACAAAGAAGCGGCGCGCGCCGTCCGCCACGGGAACGCGGCTGCCGCCTGCGGCGCAAAGGGCAATGGAGCGGCACAGGGAAAGCGGAAGCTCGCTGTGCGCGATGGCGCGATGGTATTCATCATTCAGATAGCCCCGTGGCGCGAAAAAAGAAAGCACGGCAAAGGCATTGTCCACAATTAAAAGCGGGCAGCCGATCGATTCCCCCACCGTTTCGCACAGGGCGGTGACGCTGTTGCCGGAAAAGAAAGCATTGAGAAGCAATTCTCTGTCCATAGTATACTCCTTTTGTGCTTATAGCACAGTCTGTGATGCAATGATTATACCATGGGAATGTTGTCTTTGCAAGAGGAAAATGCTATACTATAGATGTAAGGGGAAGAAAGAAAGCCTTTACAGGTCGCCGCACCGATTGGCGTTGCGGCACAAACAATGTTTTATTTCGTACAAGGCCAAAAGGCCGCAAGGAGGTATGTTTTATGTTTGAACTGAAACCTTATTCCCGCAAGAACAATGCACTTTATAATCCGTTCCAGGCTGTGGATGAATTCTGGAATGACCCGCTCGGGTTCTTCGGCAGTGCGTCCCCCGATATTTTCAAGACCGATGTCAAGGATGAGGGCGATCATTATCTGCTGGAGGCAGATTTGCCGGGGTTTGAAAAGAAGGACATTCATCTGGATATCGACGGGGATGTGCTCAGAGTCAGCGCCGAGCGCCACAGCGAGCATGAAGACAAGGATAAGAAAGGCAAATATGTGCGCTGCGAGCGTTCGTACGGTTCGTACAGCCGCGAGTTTGATTTGTCCGGCATTCGTGCCGATAAGATCGGCGCAAAGTATGAAGACGGCGTGCTGAAGCTGACGCTTCCGAAGAAGGAAGAAAAGGTTCCCGCAACCCGTCGCCTTGAAATCGAATAAACGGTGCAGAGGGAAGGAGCGCCGCGACAGCGAGTGCCGCGGCGCTCCTTTTTTCCTCTTGCAAACAAATGCAATATCTGCTATACTGAAAGACAAGAAACGGAGAGTGAATTTATGGAACAGGAAAAGAAACCGGAAGAAATGAATACGGAGCGCGGCGGAATTTCCGTCGAGATCGAGCATATTTTTCCGATTATTAAAAAGTGGCTGTACAGCGAAAAGGAAATTTTTCTGCGTGAGCTTGTTTCCAATGCCTGCGACGCCGTGACAAAGCTGAAACGGCTGATTTCTTTGGGGCAGGCAAATGAGAGCGAGGAGCCTTTTCGTGTGACGGTGCGCGTGGATGCGCCTGCCGGCACGCTGACCGTTTCCGATAACGGCATCGGTATGACTGAGGAAGAGGTGCGCCGCTATATCTGCCAGATTGCGCTGTCCGGCGCTTTGGAATTTGTGCAGAAATATGAGGGCGATGCCGCAAACGACGGCATTATCGGCCATTTCGGGCTCGGCTTTTATTCCGCATTCATGGTGGCGGACCGCGTGGAGATTGTTACCCGCTCTTATACCGATGCGCCCGCCGTACATTGGAGCTGCGATGAGAGCGGCAGCTATGAGATCGGCGCGGGTGAGCGCGCCGGGCGCGGCACGGATGTGATTTTGCACATCACCGACGAAGAAAAGGAATTTCTCTTGGCTGCCCGTCTGCGCGGGATCCTTGAAAAATACTGCGCATTTATGCCGGTTGAAATTTATTTTGAGGATGCCGAAGAGGAGGCAAAGACAAAAGAAGCGCCCGCGGAAGAAGCGGAAGGGGGAGACACAAAAACGGCAGAGCCAGCCCCCATTAACGATACGCACCCGCTTTGGCAAAAGGCGCCGAGCGAATGCACCGAGCAGGAATATAAGGATTTTTATCACAAGGTGTTTCACGATTATCGCGACCCCTTGTTTTATATCCATCTCAGCGCCGATTACCCGTTGAACTTCAAGGGTATATTGTATTTCCCGAAGCTCAATCACGAATATGAGAGCCTGGAGGGGCAGGTCAAGCTGTATTACAATCAGGTTTTCGTTGCGGATAATATCAAGGAGGTCATTCCGGAATTTCTGCTGATGCTGCGCGGCGTTTTGGATTGCCCGGAGCTGCCCTTGAATGTTTCGCGCTCCTATTTGCAGAGCAACGGCTATGTTGCAAAAATTTCCGCGCATATTGTGAAGAAGGTCGCGGATAAGCTGTGCGGCATGTTCGCAAACGACCGTGCGGGCTATGAAGCGCTTTGGCAGGATCTTTCCGCTTTTGTGGAATACGGCTCTTTGCGGGAAAAGAAGTTTTTCGATCGCGTCAAGGGCGCCGTTTTGCTGCGCACCACCGCCTCGGAGGGCGAGCGCCGCTATGTTACGCTGGATGAATATCTGGAAGCGGCAAAGAAAACGAACGAAAACACGGTGTATTATACCACCGACCCGACCGCACAGGCGCAGTATGTCGATATGTTCCGCGCGCAGGGCATTGAGATCGTTGTTCTGCCGCAGATCATCGATACGCAGTTTATCACGCTGCTGGAGCAGGACCGCAGCGGGCTGAAATTTGTCCGCATTGATGCCGATGTTGCTTCTGCGTTGTGCCAGGACGGCGACGCGGCGGAAAATGAGGCTGTTACCGAGCTGTTCCGCAAGGTCAGCGGAAATGAAAAACTGAAAGTGGAATATCGTCGGCTCAAGGATGAGAGCGTCCCGGCGCTGCTCAATGTCGCGGAGGAAAGCCGCCGTTTTGTGGATATGATGCGGATGTATCAGCCTGGCGGCGCATCCCTGCCGCAGGAGGAATCGCTTGTGGTGAATGCGGCAAGCCCTCTGATTGAAAAGCTCAGCGCGGAGCCGCAGGGAGAAAAAGCGGAGCAGCTTGCCCGCCAGATCTATGCGCTTGCGCAGCTTTCGCAGCGCAGACTCAGCGCAGAAGAGCTTGCGGCATTTCTCAAAAACAGCTATGCGCTGTTGCTTGAGATGTAAAATGTGAAAAATAAACCGGTGCGGGACGCATTTTTGAAAAAGAGGGCGCCCCGCATTGCTTTGCCAATCAAACAAAACGGGAGAAGACAGCATGACGAGCGCACAATGGATTGCACAGGGCATGGCATTTTGCGGCTGTGTTTGCGCATGCCTGAGCTATTTGAGCAAAAAACGAACAAGTTTTCTGTGGCTGCAGATTGCAACCAACCTTGCTTTTGCCGCGCAGTATTTTTTCCTCGGGGCATATGATGCTTTGATCAACAACGGGGTAACGATTGTGCGCACGGGCGTTTTTCAGATCTATGCCTATCGCAAAAAAGCATCTCCCGTATGGATTGTGCCGGTGTTCTGCGCGCTTGCCGTTGTTTGCTGCCTGCCGGGATGGCAGGGCTTTTTGACCCTTGTGCCCATCGGCACGGCATGCATATTCACCTATGCGACCTGGCAGAAAAATCAAATCGTTGAAAAGATTTTGTTCATCGTCTGTTCGCTGATGTGGGTTGCATATAATCTGTATTGCGGGGCATATGTCAGCACGGTGTATTGCGTCGCGGAGATATTTGCCTCCGCGTTTGCCCTGGCAAGGCTGTGCAAAAAGGCGGGCGCGAAAAATTCTTGACTTTGCGCGGGATTTGTGCTATACTGAAAATCCCGCTTGGGGCCATTAGCTCAGTTGGTCAGAGCTACCGGCTCATAACCGGTTGGTCCGGGGTTCAAGTCCCTGATGGCCCACCAAAAAAACGACGATTTTCAAAAGAAGATCGTCGTTTCTTTTTGTTCTTTTCTCTCTTCTCTCATATCGTCGTTTTGGGAGAAAAAGAAAGAAAAGCTGTCAATTTTTATATACAAAGCAAAAAAGATTGGCGAAAAAATCATTGATATTTTCCGAAAAAACGGGTAAAATAATGAAAAACGGTTCAATTTGCAACTTAAGGTTGCGCAAAGTTCCGCGTTTGCTTGGTGGAAAGCGGGCGGATTTTTTGATAGGATGATTTTTGTCGGAATGCGGCGTGCGATTGCCCGAACCGCCGCGGGAGAAAGGAGAAGATCACGATGACGCTCGGAAAAAAGATTTACACGCTGCGCACGGCTGCGCAGATCTCACAGGAGAGCCTGGCGGAGCGGCTGGGGGTTTCCCGCCAATCCGTTTCAAAATGGGAGGTGGATCAGGCGCTGCCGCAAATTGATAAAATTTTGCAGCTCAGCGAGTTGTTTTCCGTTTCCTGTGACAGCCTGATGCGGGACGATATCGATATTTACGGCGATGCGCCCGGCAGGCGTTCCGCAATCAACCAGCCCAGCGGCGGCAACAAATATTTCGGAACGGACGGCTTTCGCGGGGAAGCCAACGTCACCCTCACCTCGGAGCAGGCATACCGCGTCGGGCGGTTTCTGGGGTGGTATTATGCCTCGGCGCTCAGCGGATTCCACGCGCCCGGATACCGCCCGCGCATTGTCATCGGTAAGGATACGCGCCGTTCCTCCTATATGTTTGAATATTCTTTGGTGGCGGGGCTGACCGCCTCCGGCGCGGATGCCTATATGCTGCATGTGACAACGACGCCGAGCGTTTCCTATGTCACGCGGCAGGACGGCTTTGACTGCGGCATTATGATTACTGCCTCGCATAACCCCTATTACGACAACGGCATCAAGGTGATCAACAGCTACGGAGAAAAGCTGGACGACCGCACCGCAGCCCTGATTGAGGCATACCTTGACGGGGATTTTGAAAAGCTCGGCTTGCGGGCGCAGGATCTGCCTTTAGCCAAGCGCGACCGCATCGGCTGTATCGTGGACTATGTTGCGGGAAGAAACCGTTATGTAGGATATCTGATCTCCCTGGCATCGCATTCCTATAAGGATCTGCGCATCGGGCTTGACTGCGCCAACGGCGCCTCCTGGATGATTGCAAAATCCGTATTCGACGCGCTCGGCGCAAAAACGGTGGTGATCGGCGCCTCGCCGGACGGGCTCAATGTCAATGAGGGCTGCGGCTCAACGCATATTGAAGCATTGGCGGCGCTGGTGCGGGAGCAGCATCTTGATGTCGGCTTTGCCTTTGACGGTGACGCAGATCGCTGCATTGCCGTGGATGAAAACGGAACGGTGACCGACGGCGATGAAATTCTTTATATTTTGGCAAAGCGCTTGCGTTCCAGAGGCATGCTGGACGGGAACACGGTTGTGACAACGGTGATGTCGAACACGGGTTTGTTCCGCGCGCTGGAGGCACAGGGCATTGATTATGCAATGACGGCGGTCGGCGACCGCTTTGTGTTTGAATGCATGGAGGAAAACGGCTATCGCCTCGGCGGCGAACAGTCTGGCCATATTATTCTGCGCAAATATGCAACTACGGGCGACGGCATTTTGACGGCGCTGATGGTTGCGGAGGAAATGCGCGATCAAAAGCTGCCGCTTTCCAAGCTGTGCGAAGGGATGAAGCTTTTCCCGCAGCGCATGAAGAGCCTGCGTGTTACGGACAAAGAAAAAACGCTCGACGATCCCGTTTTGCAGGAGCGCTATGAGCAGATCAATGCAAAGCTCGGGAAAAACGGACGCGCGCTCTTGCGGGCAAGCGGGACGGAGCCGGTGATTCGCGTGATGCTGGAATGCGAAGAAGAGCGGGATTGCGAACGATATTTGGAGGAGCTTTGCGAGCTTATCAAAAAGAGAGGATATTGCTGTGAATGAAAAATTACGGGAAGAGGTGAAAACCGCCGCGCTGTATGCCTGCGAGGTGCCGTATCTGCGCGATTTTTTCGCGGCACACGAATATCCCTGGCAAATGCTTCCGAAGATCGGCGCGCTTTGCGCGGCATTGCTGAAAGCCCCGCCGCGCGGTTTTTCCGAACATGCGCCCGGCATTTTGACGGGCAAGGGCGTTATCATCGATAAAAGCGCCGTTTTGCTGCCGCCCGTGATTCTCGGGGAAGGCACCGTTGTGCGCCCCGGCGCATATCTGCGCGGCAATGTGATTACGGGGCGCGGCTGCGTGATCGGCAATTCGACGGAGCTGAAAAATACCGTTTTGCTGGACGGCGCACAGCTGCCGCATTATAACTATGCGGGTGATTCGATTTTGGGAAACCATGCGCACATGGGCGCAGGCGCCGTATGCTCCAATCTCAAGGCGGACGGAACGGCGGTGGTCGTGCACGGCGCGCAGGAATACAAAACGGGCTTGCGCAAATGCGGCGCAATGCTCGGCGACGGCGCTGACGCGGGCTGCGGCTGCGTATTAAACCCCGGCACGGTGATCGGGAAAGGCTCAAATATCTATCCCCTGACGGCGGTGCGCGGCGTTGTGCCGCCGCATGCTATCATGAAAGGCGCGGGATGTATTGTGGAAAAACAGGAGAGAGGCGTATGTGCGGAATAATCGGGTATACGGGAGAAATGGATACAAAACAGGTGCTTTTGCAGGGGCTTTGCGCCCTGGAATACCGCGGGTATGATTCCGCGGGAATTGCGCTTGCGGAGGAAAACGGCGCGGTGCATTGCATAAGGAGCGCGGGCAGGGTTGCGGGGCTTATCGAAAAGGCGAAGGATGCGCCGCGCGGCATCTGCGGCATCGGGCATACGCGCTGGGCGACGCACGGCGCGCCCACGGAGAAAAATGCGCATCCGCATGTTTCCGCCTCGCTCACTTTGGTGCATAACGGCATATTGGAAAATGCTGCGGGGCTCGGAAAAATGCTGCGGGAGCAGGGATATCGGTTTCGCAGCGAAACGGATACGGAATGTATCGCGCACCTGATCGATCTGGAATATCGCTATGTCGGCACGCCCGAGGGAGCGATTTATGCTGCAATGGAGCACATGCGCGGCTCCTATGCGCTCGCGATTCTGTTTCATGATCACCCGGGCGTGATCTATGCCGTGCGGCAGGACAGCCCCCTGGTGCTTGCGCATGAGGCGGGGCAGAGCTTTGTTGCTTCCGATGTGCCCGCGGTGCTTGCCTATACCAAAAATATTCTGCGCCCGCCGCAGGGGCAGGTGTTTGTGCTGCAGTGCGACGGCATTTTTTCCGTGAACCGCGCAGGGGAGAAAGCAAAGCAGCAAACCGAGCTGTTCACGGGGGATATCGCCGCGGTATCGCGGGACGGCTATGAAAGCTTTATGGAAAAGGAAATCGCGCAGCAGCCGCAGGTAACGGCACAGCTTGTGCGGCGGCATCTCGGAGCGAATGGGGTGCCGGATTTTTCCGCGGACGGTATTGCGGATGCATTTTTTGACGGCCTTGACGGCATTGAGCTTGTGGGCTGCGGTTCGGCAACGCATGCGGCGCTGCTTGGCAGGGTTTGGCTGGAGAGCCTTGCGGGCATTCCGGTAACGGTGAGCACGGCATCGGAATATCGGTATCGTGCGCCGGTGATGTACGGAAAAACACTTGTGATTCCCATTTCGCAATCCGGAGAAACGGCGGATACCCTCGCCGCATTGCGCCTTGCAAAGCGCAGCGGTAAAGAAACGCTGGCGATCGTCAATGCGGTCGGCTCGGCGGTTGCCGCAGAGGCGGACGGCGTTTTATATCAGGGGGCGGGGCCCGAGATTGCCGTTGCAACAACAAAAGGATATACCACGCAGGCGGTGCTGCTTGCGCTGCTTGCCGTAAAGCTCGGTTTTTTGCGCGGGCATCTGAACGGTACGCGCACAGCAGAGCTGACCGGAGCGCTTTTGCGGGATTTGCCCGCAGCCATGGAAGCGCTGCTTGGACAAAAGGAGCAGCTTTCTCAAATCGCCGCGCTTTTGCGCGGGCAAAGAGATGTTTATTTCATCGGGCGCGGGGCGGACAGCTGCGCCGCCGTGGAGTGTTCCTTAAAGCTGAAGGAAATTTCATATATTCACAGCGAGGCATATGCCGCAGGTGAGCTCAAGCACGGCACGCTCTCTCTGATTGAGCAGGGGTCGGTGCTTATCGCCCTTGCAACCGACCCGCTGTATTATTCAAAAACCTCCGCAATTATTGCCGAAGTGCGCGCAAGAGGCGGCATGGCGGTGCTGCTTTGCGCTCCGGATTTTGAAAATGCGGAGCAGGCGGCGGATAAGGTGTTCCGTTTGCCCCCGCTGTGCGCCGAATTTGCATCGCTTTGCGCAGTGGTCGCCATGCAGCTCATCGCCTGCGAAACCGCGCGGCAGCGCGGGTGCGATGTGGATCATCCGCGCAATCTTGCAAAGTCTGTTACAGTGGAATAAATGAACGGGGCTGTATAATATTCAGTTTATACGGCATATATATGGAAAAAACAGAAACCGTTTTTAAAAAAGACACGCTGCGCCGGCACTGCCTGCGGCGCCTTACGTGTCTTTTTTTGTGTAAAAACAACAAAATGGCAAACGGAAAAGCTACGAAATGCACAAAAACGACAAAAGTGAAAAAATATGTATAAATATTCGAAAAAATACTTGACAAATAAAAAAACAGGCTGTATAATGGGCGCATAAGTTGCATGAAGGTGCATAATTATTCACCGCAAATGCGGAAGGAAACGCATATAGCGGCAAAGAGATGAAAGGAAGGAACCGAACATGAAAAAGATGACAAAATGGATTGCACTGCTTGTTGCAATGCTGACGCTGTGTGCGATGTTTACCGCCTGCGGTAAGGATGCCGACACAAAGACGAGCGATGACCAAAGCGTCTCTGCCGCGCAGAACGCTTATGAGAAGGTGATTGCCGCCGGCAAGCTGACCGTTGCGACCAGCCCCGATTTCCCTCCGTTTGAATCCATTGCGGATGACGGCGAATATGTCGGCATTGAGATGGACCTGATCAAGAAGATCGGCGAGAAGATGGGCGTTTCCGTCGAGATTGTGCAGATGGACTTTGATACCGTTTTGGCGGGTGTGCAGGCGGGCAAGTTCGACTGCGGCGCAGCCGGTATTTCCGTTGACGAAGACCGCCAGAAAAATATGGACTTCACCGATGCATATTGCCTTGCTGCGCAATCCATTGTTGTGAAAGCGGACAGCGCGATCAAGAGCAAGGCAGACCTTGCGGGTAAGACTGTCTCCGTGCAGAGCGGCACAACGGCGGATAAATTCTGCCAGCAAAACGGCTATACCGTCAGTGCATTTGCCGCAAACAACGATGCGCAGGCAGCGCTTGTTTCCGGCAAGGTAGACGCCTGGGTCATTGACGACCTGACCGCTGCCGAGATGGTAAAGGCATATAATGACGCGCATGACGACAAGCTGGTTGTTCTCTCTGAGGCGATGACAACCGAACCCTATGCGTTTGCCTTTGCAAAAGGCAGCGATGCGTTGGTGGAAAAGGTTAATGCGGCGCTCAAGGAGCTGGAAGCGGACGGTACGGTCGCCGCGCTGTTTGAAAAATATGACGCGCCCTTTACCGCACCGGACGCAGAGTAAGATACACGCTTTTGAAACAATGGCAGGGGATAGGCACTTTTCGGAGCCTATCCCCCGCCGCAGTATCGCAGAAGGAGAAAGAATTTGAACGCCTGCTTTTTCTTGCAACTCTGGTTTGACAAGCTCTACGAGACCTTTATCGCAAAGGGCTACTATAAGCTTTTGCTTCAGGGTTTTGGCAATACGATCATTATCACGCTTGGCGCGCTCTGTATCGGCGTTATCATCGGCACGCTGATTGCCGTGGTCAAATATTTTGCAGAGGACACAAAATGGCTGCGTCCGTTTGCCGTGATTTCCGATATTTATGTCACGGTGATCCGCGGGATCCCGGTAGTTGTGCTGCTGCTGATTTTCTATTTTATCATTCTTGCTTCCGCGCAGGGAACGGTTGTCGCCATTATCACCTTCGGAATCAACTCCGGCGCATATATGGCGGAGCTTATCCGCGGCGGCATCGGCGCGGTGGACCGCGGGCAGATGGAGGCGGGGCGCAGCCTCGGGCTTTCCAAGCTGCAGACCATGCGGCGCATTGTGTTTCCGCAGGCGCTGCGGCATATTCTTCCCGCCATCGGCAATGAGATGATCGCACTGATCAAGGAGACCTCCGTTGCTGGTTATGTCGCCGTGATCGATCTGACGCGCGCGGGCAACATGGTGCGCAACAATACCTTTGACGCGGTGAACCCGCTGCTGCTTGTGGCGCTCGTTTATCTTGCGCTTGTGGTGGCGCTTTCCGCACTGCTGAAAAGCTTTGAGAGGAGGCTGGGAAAAAGTGATAAGCGTTGAACATCTTTATAAAAATTTCGGAAAGCTACCTGTTTTGCAGGATGTGAATCTGACGATTGACAAAGGCGATGTCGTCTGCATTATCGGCCCCTCCGGATCCGGCAAATCCACTTTTCTGCGCTGCCTCAATCTTCTTGAAAAGCCGCAGAAGGGAAAGATTATTTTTGAGGGCGAGGATCTGATGAACCCGAAGATCGATCTCAACCGCCATCGTCAGAAAATGGGCATGGTATTTCAGCAGTTCAATCTTTTCCCGCATATGACGGTGCTGGAGAATCTGACCTGCGCCCCTGTGATGCTGAAAAAGTGCACAAAGGAGCAGGCGAAGGAAAAGGCACTGATGCATCTTGAGCGCGTCGGTCTTGCCGACCGCGCCGGTGCATATCCCTCTCAGCTTTCGGGCGGGCAAAAGCAGCGGGTTGCCATTGTGCGCGCGCTTTGTATGGAGCCCGATGTAATGCTGTTTGACGAGCCGACCTCCGCGCTGGACCCGGAAATGGTGGGTGAGGTGCTCGATGTTATGAAGGAGCTTGCGCATGAGGGCATGACCATGGTGGTTGTTACGCATGAAATGGGCTTTGCGCGCGAGGTTGCAAGCCGCGTGATCTTCTTAGACGACGGAAAAATCGCAGAGCAGGGCACCCCCGCGGAAATTTTCGGCGCGCCGAAATGCGAGAGGCTGCGTACGTTTCTTTCCAAGGTGCTTTAAGAGAAGTTTGACTGCTTTTTGTAAAACCTTTCATACTAAAAAACAGAAGAGCCGGATGTGGCAATATGCATAAAATCGGGGGAAAAGATTTTTTTCATTTGTCCGTTCTTTCTCTTGACAAAGGTAGGGTACTACGATAAAATATGTAGTACCCTACCGATTTATTTTGTCATGGGGAAGTTTTTGAAAAAGGAGGGAATCGTCATCAAAACGGAAAAAGAAGACCAAAGACAAACCGACTCGGATTTGGCGCAAAGAAAGCCGCCGTGTGGCGCACGCTTTTCCATGCTGAGCCGTGCCTTCAAGCGGCGGATCGACGAGCGGGTCGGGCAGATGGGGCTGACAGCGGCGCAATGCGACGTGCTGGGGAATTTGCATCGCCTCTGCTTTACGCGGCAGGAGGTTTTACAAAAGGATCTTGAAAAAATGAGCCGCGTGACCCACCCAACCATGACGGACATTATAGCAAGACTTGAAAAAAACGGCTTTGTGCGCTGCGAGCCGAGCAAAACGGACCGCAGGGCAAAGGCAATTTATCCCACCGCAAAGTGCGAAGAGGTGCATGCCGCCATTCAGGCGGCGGAGGCGGAGGTATTTACTGCGATCAGCCGCGGGCTGACCAAGCGGCAGATCGAAGAGTTTTTCCGCATCACAGACATTATGCTGGAAAACAGCCGCCAGATGCACTGCTGCGCGTATGCGGGAGAGGGGAAAACGCAAAGAAAGGAACAGGACTTGTGATAACCTTATTTAAAAAGTGTATCAGGGAATATAAGGCGCCTTCGATTTTCACCTTGCTTGCCATGGTCGGCGAGGTGGCGATCGAGGTGCTGATCCCGTTCATCACGGCGAACCTGATCAATGAGATCAAAGCGGGCGCAGCACTCGGCGGCATTGTGCGCCAGGGGTTGATTCTGGTGCTTATGGCATGCGTTTCGCTCGGCTGCGGGACGCTTGGCGGCGTACTTGGCTCCCGTGCCTCCGCCGGATTTGCCAAAAATCTGCGGCATGATATGTTTGCAAAGGTGCAGAGCTTTGCATTCTCCAATATTGATAAATTTTCCTCTGCCTCGCTGGTGACGCGTCTGACCACGGATGTTACCAATGTGCAGATGGCATATATGATGGTGATTCGCATTGCCGTGCGTGCCCCGCTGATGTTTTTGTTCTCCGTGACCATGGCATATGTCATGGGCGGCGCATTGGCGACGACATTCGTCATTGTCATCCCGATTCTTGTCGTCGGGCTTTTTCTCATTGCACGCAAGGCAATGCCGGCATTCCGCGCGGTTTTCCGCAAATATGATAAGCTTAACGAATCGGTGGAAGAAAATGTGCGCGGCATGCGCGTTGTCAAGGGCTTTGCCCGCGAAGAATTCGAAAAAGAGAAATTCGCAAAGGCGTCCGACAGTATCCGCGCCGATTTTACCAAGGCAGAGCGTATCGTTGCGCTGAACAACCCGCTGATGCAGCTGTGCGTTTATTTTAACATGGCGTTCATTCTCACCGTCGGCTCGAAGCTGGTGATTGAAAGCCATGCAACGCTTCTGGATGTCGGGCAGATCAGCGCCATGGTGACCTACGGCGTTTCGATTTTGATGTCACTGATGATGCTTTCCATGATTTATGTCATGCTCACCATGTCGGCGGAATCCGTGCGCCGCATCCGTGAAATTTTGGAAGAGGAGCCGGCACTGGAAAATCCGGCAAACCCCGTGATGACCGTGCGCGACGGCTCGATTGATTTTGAAAATGTCTCCTTCAAGTATCAGAAAGAGGCGAAAAAATATGCCCTGCGGGATATCAATCTGCATATCCGCTCCGGTATGACCGTCGGTATTTTGGGCGGCACGGGCGCAAGCAAAACGACATTGATCCAGCTCATCTCCCGCCTGTATGATGCAAGCGAGGGCACGGTGCGCGTGGGCGGCGTTGATGTGAGAGAGTATGATCTTGAAGTGCTGCGCTCCGCCGTTTCGGTGGTGCTGCAGAAGAATCAGCTTTTTTCCGGCACAATCAAGGAAAATCTGCGTTGGGGCGATGCAAACGCAACCGATGAAGAAATGGTTGCAGCCTGCCGCCTGGCGCAGGCGGACGAATTTGTGCGCTCCTTCCCGGATGGATATGACACCTATATCGAACAGGGCGGCACCAATGTTTCCGGCGGGCAGAAGCAGCGCCTTTGCATTGCGCGCGCGCTTTTGAAAAAGCCGAAAATTTTGATTTTGGACGATTCCACCAGCGCTGTTGATACGCGCACGGACGCTCTGATTCGTGCCGGCTTCCGCGATTTTATTCCCGATACGACAAAAATCATCATTGCGCAGCGCATTGCCTCCGTGCAGGACAGCGATCTGATTTTGGTGATGGACAACGGGCAGATCGTCGCCATGGGGCAGCATAAAACGCTGCTGCGCGAAAGCCCGATCTACAATGAAGTTTATATGCAGCAAACACAGGGAGGTGAGACACATGACCAAAGCGCAGAAGATGCCGAGTAAGGGCGCGCAAATGCCGCACGGAGCCCCTGCCGGCACATCGGGAAAGCCAAAGCGCGATATGGGCGCGCTGTGGCGCGTTTTCAAACGGCTGTTTCGATATTATCCGGTGCTTGCCCCGCTGACGACGGCTTGTATTTTGTTTGCCTCCGTGGTTTCCGCCATTCCGTCGGTTTTCATGCAAAAGGTGCTCGAATCCATTGACAGATGGTATCAAAGCGGCGACTGGGCAGCTGCCAAAGCGGAGATTTTGCCGAGCGTTGCGATTTTGGTGGGGCTGTATCTGCTCTCCATTGCCGCAATCACCGTGCATACGCAGCTCATGGCGTATATGACGCAGGGCTATCTTGATAAAATGCGCCGCGAAATGTTTGACGGCATGCAGAATCTGCCGATCAAATATTTCGATACGCATAAGCACGGCGATATCATGAGCTTTTATACCAATGATATCGATACGCTGCGCCAGCTTGTTTCCCAATCCTTCCCCGCATTTATTCAGTCCGGTGCCATTGTGCTCTGCGTGCTCGCCATTATGCTGTATTACAGCCTGTGGCTGACGCTTGTGGTGCTGTTTGGCGTGGTGCTGATGATCCTTGTCACAAAGAAGATCGGCGGCGGCAGCGCAAAATACTTTATCCGCCAGCAGGCAGCCGTTGCAAAAACCGAGGGCTTTGTGCAGGAGATGATGAGCGGGCAGAAGGTCGTTAAGGTATTTTGCCATGAGGAAAAGGCGCAGCAGGATTTTGATGCGCTGAACGAATCGCTTTGTCATGACAGCACGCATGCGCATGCCTATGCAAGCATTCTCGGGCCGATTATCGGCAACCTCGGAAATGTGCTTTATGTTCTGATAGCGCTGGTCGGCGGCGTTTTGCTGCTGAGCTCGGTTCCTTCGCTCTCCTTGTCCGGCAAGGCATTCAGCATTGCCATTATGGTGCCGTTTCTCAATATGGCAAAGCAATTCACGGGTAATGTCAACCAGCTTTCCCAACAGATCAACTCCATTGTTATGGCAAGCGCCGGTGCTTCCCGCATTTTTTCCCTGGTGGATGAAAAGCCGGAAACGGACGACGGCTATGTGACCCTGGTCAACGCAAAGATCGCGCCCGACGGCACGGTGACCGAGAGCGCGGAGCATACAGGGCATTGGGCATGGAAGCATCCACACTCCGACGGCACTGTGAGCTACACCGAGCTGCGCGGAGATGTGCGCCTTACAGGTGTGGATTTCGGCTATGAGCCGGGGAAAGAGGTGCTGCATGATGTCAGCGTGTTTGCGGAGCCGGGGCAAAAGGTCGCCTTTGTGGGCGCGACGGGCGCGGGCAAAACGACCATTACCAACCTGATCAACCGCTTTTACGATATTGCCGACGGCAAGATCCGCTATGACGGAATCAATGTCAACAAGATTAAAAAGGCAGATCTGCGCCGCTCGCTCGGCCTGGTTTTGCAGGATACTAACCTGTTCACGGGAACGGTGCTGGAAAATATCCGCTACGGCAGACTGGAGGCAAGCGATGAAAAAAGCTGAGCGGATTTTTGACCGCGTGATCGACACTATTGAGTTGGCGCTGAACCTGATTATCATGGGGGTGATCGGCGCGCAGATCATCACCAGAACATTTTTCAACGCGCCGTTGAAGTTTCCCGAGGAGGTGGCCGTTTTTGCCATGATCGCCATGATTTTCGGCGGCATCTGTATGGTGGAGAAGGACGACAGCTATCTGCGGATCGAGGTGTTCCAGCAGATGATGCCCCGGCCGCTCCGGCGGCTTTTCGGCTATCTCGGCAAGGTGACCATCCTGGTTTTGGTTTATGGGATCATTCAGGGAGAAATCAGCCTGTATCCCCGGATCGCCAAGCTGACCACGCACGCCGCGGGCA
>ERZ827423.456-NODE-456-length-52135-cov-5.850422_pt1 | contig 52135 bp, 48 predicted proteins | sample MGYA00519775_ERZ827423 | MGnify/ENA primary metagenome ERZ827423 (study PRJEB31778, sample SAMEA3449296) | human gut metagenome | biome: human gut; feature: human-associated habitat; material: faeces | place: United Kingdom | collected 2010/2012 ... | reverse complement strand
AGAGCTTGGCGAAGCGGTTCAGGACGGCTTTGCGCGCGCCATGTGGTGCGGCGACCCCGCCTGCGAACAGGCCATGAAGGACGTGGCCGGCGTGTCCTCCCGGTGCATCCCGTTCGAGGGCGAGCCGGTGGGCGACGTGTGCGCCGTCTGCGGCAAGCCCGCAAAGCACCTGGTCTACTGGGGCAAAGCGTATTAAATCAGAACTGCCGTACGTTAAAATAAACGCGGCCGCGCTCATACTGAGCGCGGCCGCGTTGTTGTCTCCGTGCGCGCCGTCTCGCCGGCAGTTTCGCCCTGTCCGGCAGCGCCCCGAATACGGTTCACGCAGGCTGCGTCGGCAGGGCCGGACGAGGGCGGCGAAAACCGCGCGGCGGATAGTGCGCTACCCGTTGCATGGTGCCGCCGTATGGCGTGCGCCGCGCGACCCGCGGCTATTTCTCCGTCTTTTCACCGGCCGTTTCGGACGTCAACTCCAGCAGCTTTTTCGCTACGGCCTTCGCCGTCCGTACCGGATCTCCGTCGTGCCGGTAGGACAGACAGGGCTTCGCGCCCGCGCTGTAGTACATCTTCCCGCCGAAAGCGGATACGACGGCGGCGATCCGTTCAATATTGTTGTCCGCCATATAAAACTGCAGCAGCCGGTCGCTCTGCGTGAGTTCGACGACGCCCGCCGCCGAGCACTGGGCGCGTATGAGGGAAACGTCGATCAGGTCCAGCACCTGTTTTGGCGGCTCGCCAAATCGGTCGCAAAGTTCGTCGATAATATCCGAACAATCCAGCTCATCCGTAATGGCGGATATTTTTTTGTATATATCCACGCGCAGCATCGCGCTTTCAATGTACGTGTCCGGAATATAGGCGTTCACTTTGATATCGACGGTGCATTCGCTCGGCCGCTTGACGATTTCTCCCTTTTCCTCCGCGATGGCGCGTCCAAGCAACTGCATGTACATGTCGTAACCAACGCTGTCCATATGTCCGTGCTGCTGCGCGCCGAGCAGATTGCCCGCGCCGCGGATCTGCAAATCGCGCATGGCGAGCTTGAAACCGGAACCAAACTCGGTGTATTCGCGGATCGCGTCGAGCCGGCGGCGGCCGTCCTCGGTGAGGACTTTGCCTTTGCGGTAGGTGAAATAGGCGTAGGCGTGTTTATAGCTGCGCCCGACCCGGCCTCGAATCTGGTGGAGCTGGGCAAGGCCCAGCCGGTCCGCGTCCTCAATGATAAGCGTGTTGGCGTTTGCCACATCCACGCCCGTCTCAATGATGGTGGTACAGACCAGCACGTCGATTTCTCCCTCGAGCATGCGGTCCCATATGGTTGCCAGCTCCTCCTTGCTCATCTGCCCGTGCGCCACTTCAACCGTCGATTCCGGGAGCGCTTTCTGAATCCGGTCCGCCGTGCGGTAAATGCTTTCCACGCGGTTGTACAGATAGTAGCACTGCCCGCCTCGGCCAATTTCGCGGCGCAGCGCGTCCATAACAATCCCCTCGTCGTATTCCAGCACATAAGTGGATATGGGGTGCCGGTCCTGCGGCGGCTCTTCAAGCACGGACATGTCGCGTATGCCGGCCAGCGCCATGTTCAGGGTGCGGGGAATGGGCGTGGCGGTCAGCGTCAGCACGTCGACCGTCTTGGTCATCTCCTTTAGATTTTCCTTGTGTGAAACGCCGAAGCGCTGTTCCTCGTCTACGATCAGCAGCCCAAGATCCTTGAACTGAACGTCCTTCTGGATAATCCGGTGCGTCCCGACCAGAATATCGATCTCGCCGCGCCGCAGCTTGCGCAGGATCACCTGCTGCTGGGCGGGCGTGCGGAAGCGTGAGAGCAGCTCGGCGCGGACGGGATAGCCCTCAAACCGGCGGCGTATGGTATTGTAGTGCTGCCAGGCCAGAAGCGTGGTGGGCACGAGCATGGCGACCTGCTTGCCGTCCAAAACGCATTTGAAGGCGGCGCGCAGCGCCACTTCGGTCTTGCCAAAGCCCACGTCGCCGCAGAGCAGACGGTCCATTGGCGCCTGCTTTTCCATATCCGCCTTAATCTCTTCCGTACTGATGCGCTGGTCCTCTGTCTCCTCATATTCAAACGCAGCCTCGAATTCTCGCTGCCATTCGCTGTCCGGAGAAAAGGCGAAGCCCTGGATCTTCTGGCGCTCCGCATACAGGGCGATCAGCTGTTTTGCGAGATCCTTGACATTGGCGCGCGCCCGGCTTTTGGCGCGGGCCCATTCGCCGGTGCCGAGTTTGTTGAGCTTAACTTTTACATCGGGTGAAGCGCCGATATATTTGGAGATCTGGTCGAACTGACCGCAGGGGACGAACAGCGTGTCCGTACCCGCGTAGCGGATTTTAATAAAGTCCTTGGTAATCCCCTGGCTCTCCACCTTGTGTACGCCTTCGTATATGCCGATCCCGTAGTTCTCGTGCACAATATAGTCCCCAGGCTTGATGTCGGCAAACCCGGTAATCCGCTCCCCGCGCTCATACCGGCCCTTTTTCCTGCGCGCCATGGTCAGCCGTCCGCTGCCGAACAGGGCGAATTTTGCGTCGGGGTCCTCAAAGCCGCCGGGGAACCCCGCGCTCAGGATGCAGACGCCGCCCGGCTCTATCTCGTCGGGCTCGGTACGCGCGTGCGTTGCGGCGATTCCGCTCTCTTCAAACAGGCGCGGCAGCCAGTCTCCCCGTGCGGGCGAGCCTGCGAATACGGCGCAGGTATAGCCGTGGCTGTGGTAGTGGCCGATTTCTTCCGTGAGCGCCGCGTCGGTTCCGGGCGTCGTCAGGCTTTTGACGTGGAATCCGTCCACGTACTGGAAAACTATATCGTTTTCCTGGCGAAGGAAGTCCTCCATGAGGATAAGCCCGCGCCGTTCGAGCAGGGAGTACAACTGCGCAGGCTCATAAAAGTACGCGCCTTTGCAGGCGGGCAGGCCGCGCTCCAGAAGCGCGGCGATATCCTGTTCCAGCTTAAAGGAGAACCCCTTGAAACTCTCTTTGACTTTGGTGAGGTTAAAACAAAACACAAGCGCGGCGGGGTCATAGTCGAGCACGTTCCAGGGCGCGGGGTTGACCAGGGGCAGGTAACGGTCAATGGCTGGAAAACGCATGTTCTGCAAATGTTCCAGGTCGCTTTGGCAGGCGGCTACCGCCTCCTGTTCGCCGCCGCGCCGCTGGAGCCTGCGTATGTGTTTTTTGATGTGCGCGTCAATCAGCTCGCGCGTCTGTTCAGTGGGCAGTACCTCGAGCACGGGAAGGATGGAAACGCTGTCCGTCGCATCAATCCTGCGCTGGGTCTGCGCGTCGTAAAAGGCCAGGCTGTCCACTTCGTCCCCAAACAGCTCCAGCCGCACAGGGTAGGCGTAGTTTGGCGAGAAGAACTCCACAATGCCGCCGCGGTGCGAGAACTGGCCCGGACTCTCGGTGATCTCGGCGTGCGCGTACCCTGCGCGCACGAGAAAGGCGGTCAGCTCCGCAAGCTCACACCGTCCGCCTACGGCCAGCGCCATGGTGTTCGCTTCAATAAAATCAGCCGGCGGCAGCAGCTGCATCAGCGCGTCCGCAGGCACCAGTGCGATTTTATACCTGCCCGCGCGCATCCGGTCGAGCGCCGCGATGCGCTCAAGTTCCTGCGTGCGGGATATGCTTTCAAAATTGTAGAATATATATTCCCTGGCCGGAAAGAGCAGGATATCATCCGGCGCGTAGAACATGGTGAACAGGTCGCACAACCGCTGCGCTTCGCCCATATCGGGCACGACGAAAACGCCGCGTTTGCTGAGCGTGTCGCATAACGCGGCGGACAGAACCTGTTTATATGTCTCCGTAAGCCCGGAGAGATAGGCGGGAAGCCTTCCCGCCTTAGCCGCCTGCACAAGCCGTTGGACGGCGGCGCTGCGCAGCACGGCGCGCCTTGCGTATTTCATAGACCATTCCTTGCCGGAGGGATAAAGCGCGTCCGCCTCGATTCACGCGGTTTTGCGCTTAGTTGTACCGGTTCATCGCCTCGTCGATCTTCCCGGCGCAGATGAGCTTCACAGCTTCAAAAACCCGCTCCAGCTGGCCGGTAAGCACCTCTTTTTCCGCTTTGGTGAAATCGCCCAGGACCCAGTCGCCCAGGTCGAACTCGTCCGCGTCGTCGGCTTTTCCCTTGCCGATGCCGATGCGGATGCGGGGGATGTCGTAAGAGGCCATGAACTGGATAATGCTCTTGATGCCGTTGTGCCCGCCGTCGGTACCTTTTTTGCGGATGCGCAGGTCGCCCGGCGGTAGTTCCACGTCATCATATATTATAAGCAAACGCTCAGGGGGAATATTGTAGAATTTTGCGACGCGGAATACGCATTCTCCGCTCCGGTTCATATAGGTGTGGGGCTTGACGAACAGCACCCGTGCGTCCCCGATCCGGCCGTCGAAGATCTGGCCGTTCCACTTAACTCTGCCGAACAGGATGCTCAACTCGTCCAGGATATAGTCTATCGCCATAAACCCGGCGTTGTGGCGGTTGTTCCGGTACTTGTCGCCGACGTTGCCGAGGCCCACGATTACATAGTCTATGGCCGGTTTTTCTTTTTGAAACAGCTTGCTGAACTTCATAGAACCACCTTAATTAAAGAGTGAGGATATGGGCAGGTCTTCATAGATGCGCTCAATGGCCTCCGCGAACACTTCGGCCGTATTGAGGCAGGTGATCTTGTCGATCCTTTTTTCGGGCGGCAGGGGGATGGTGTCGAGCAGGATCACTTCTTCTATGTAGCTTTCCTCTATCTTCCGGATCGCCTCTCCGGAGAGCACGCCGTGGGTGGCGCAGGCGCGGATAGAGCGCGCGCCGCCGATTTCCTTGAGCGCCTTTGCCGCGCCGACAAGGGAACCGCCCGTGTCGATCATGTCGTCTACAATAATCAGTTCCTTATCGCGCACGTCGCCGATAATATTCATCACTTCGCTGCTGTTTGCGCGTTGGCGGCGCTTGTCCACGATCGCGATGGGCACGTCCAGCTTCTGCGCAAAATTGCGCGCGCGGGTTACGGAGCCCAGGTCGGGCGAAACAATTACAAGATTTTCACGCGTTTCCTTTGCGCGGTAACGGTTGGTAAAATATGGAACAAGCAGGGGCACGCCGAGCAGATGGTCGACCGGGATGTTGAAAAAGCCCTGTATCTGCGGCGCGTGCAGGTCCATTGTCAGAACGCGGTCCGCGCCGGCGGTGGCGATCAGGTCCGCGACAAGCTTTGCCGAAATGGGATCGCGCGACTTGGCCTTGCGGTCCTGCCGGGCATAGCCGAAATAGGGGATAACGGCCGTGATCCTGCCGGCGGAAGCGCGTTTGAACGCGTCGATCATGATGAGCAGCTCCATGATGTGATTGTTGACGGGGTGGCAGGTGGACTGGACGACAAATACGTCGCTGCCGCGCACGGTTTCGTTGATGGAGACGTAAATTTCACCGTCCGAAAAGGTCTTCACTTCGCTCTTGCCGAGCGGAAGGCCCAGCGCGTCGGAAATCTGCGTGGCAAGCGTGACGGACGCGTTCGCAGCGAAAATTTTGATGTTTTTGCCATGTGTAATCATAGCGGTCTGCTCCTCCTTGGTTTATCCGATTATTTTTAAAAAACTGCACGGCAAAACCGCCGCATCCCGGCCTGTCCTGCTTTCTCCGCCGATGCGGCTGCGCCTGTTTTGGAAGTATGCCATATACGTATCCAGCAATGATCCGGCCCCTCCGATTTAATCTGTATCTATTATCGCTTATTTCCGGCTTTTTTGCAAGGGCAAAACGGGAATAATTGCGTGAAAAATCCGGCAAAATACGTGCAGGCCGGGTATTTTTACGGCGTGCTTCGCGCTTCCCATGTCTTTTGTGTTACAACATTCAAAAAAAGCGGGGAAGGCCAGGTTCCAATTCCGCAGTTTTATAATTAAATGCGCAAGAAACAAATGCCGTAAATTTTCTTGTTTGTCATATTTACATGGCAAAATCTGCTTGTCAATAAAAAACCAATATGATATAATAACCCACGGACCAACGGCGTTGTGAGAACGGTTGTTCCAGTTGTAAATCCGGTTCGCGCGGCTTTGACATTGCCGCCGTGCGGCCGGTTGACAATATAAAATAACAGGAGGAAAAATAACAATGGGAAAGAAATATGTGTATTTGTTTTCCGAAGGCTCCGGTTCCATGCGCGAGCTGCTGGGCGGCAAGGGGAGCAACCTTGCGGAAATGACCAACCTCGGCATGCCCGTTCCCCAGGGATTTACCGTTACGACCGAGGCCTGTACGAGATATTATGAGGACGGTCAGAAGATCGCGAAGGAGATCGAAGAAGAGATTTACGAATATCTCGCCAAGATGGAGCAGATCTGCGGCAAGAAGTTCGGCGATGCGGAAAACCCCCTGCTTGTCTCCGTGCGCAGCGGCGCGCGCGCGTCCATGCCCGGCATGATGGACACCATCCTCAACCTTGGCCTCAACGACGAGGTCGTCGTGGGCCTTGCCCGCCTGACGGGCAACGAGCGCTTTGCTTACGACAGCTACCGCCGGTTTATCCAGATGTTTTCCGACGTGGTTATGGAGCTGCCGAAGTCCACGTTTGAGCGTATTATTGACGAGATCAAGGAGCAGAAAGGCGTTAAGCTCGACACCGAGCTGACCGCGGACGATATGAAAGAGCTCGTCGTCCGCTTCAAAGCCTATTATAAGGAACAGAAGGGAACCGATTTCCCCTCCGAGCCGCGCGAGCAGCTGATCGAGGCCGTCAAGGCCGTGTTCCGCAGCTGGGAGAACGCGCGCGCGATCACGTACCGCCGTATGAACGAGATCCCCTCCTGGTGGGGCACCGCAGTCAACGTCCAGTCCATGGTCTTCGGCAATATGGGCGAGACCAGCGGCACCGGCGTCGCCTTTACGCGCAACCCGTCCACCGGCGAGAAAAAGCTGTACGGCGAGTTCCTCATGAACGCGCAGGGCGAGGACGTCGTGGCCGGCATCCGCACCCCGCAGTCGATCGAGCAGCTGCGCGAAGTTATGCCGGAAGTGTACGAGCAGTTCGCGAACATCGCCGAAACACTGGAAAAGCACTATCGCGATATGCAGGACATGGAATTCACCATTGAAAACGGCAAGCTGTACATGCTGCAGACCCGCAACGGCAAGCGCACGGCCGCCGCAGCGCTCAATATCGCCGTGGCCCTCGTGGAAGAAGGCATGCTGACCAAGGAAGAGGCGCTTTTGAAAGTGGAGCCCAAGCAGCTCGACAGCCTGCTGCACCCGCAGTTCGAGGCCGCCGCGCTGGGCGCCGCCAAGGCCGCCGGCAAGGGTCTGCCCGCCTCACCGGGCGCGGCCTGCGGCAGGGTTTATTTCTCGGCTGAGGACGCCAAGGCGCATGCCGATGCCGGCGAAAAAGTCCTGCTCGTCCGCCTCGAAACCTCTCCGGAGGACATTGAAGGCATGGCCGCGGCGCAGGGCATCCTGACCGTGCGCGGCGGCATGACCTCGCACGCGGCGGTCGTTGCGCGCGGCATGGGCACCTGCTGCGTGGCCGGTTGCGGCGAGATCGACATGCACGAGGAAGAAAAGTATTTCGTACTCGGCGGCAAGACTGTAAAAGAGGGCGACTTCGTCTCCATTGACGGTTCGACCGGAAACATTTATCTTGAGGAGCTGCCCATGGTGGCGGCGGCGACCTCGAAAGTGTTCGATATGTTTATGGGCTGGGCGGATGAGATCCGCACCCTGAAAGTCCGCACCAATGCCGACACCCCGAAGGACGCCGCGCAGGCGTACGCTTTCGGCGCGGAGGGCATCGGCCTGTGCCGCACGGAGCATATGTTCTTTGAGGCCGACCGGATCGCCGCCATCCGCGAGATGATCGTCGCCAAGACGGTAGAACAGCGCAAGCGCGCGCTCGCAAAACTGCTGCCCATGCAGCGCGGCGACTTTGAGGGCATTTTCAAGGCGATGAAGGGCTACTCTGTGACCATCCGCTACCTGGATCCGCCCCTGCACGAGTTCCTGCCGCATGAGGACGAGGAAATCCGTGCTCTCGCCGACGATATGGGCCTGACCTTTGACGACCTGAAAGCCACCGTCAACTCCCTGCACGAGTTCAACCCGATGCTGGGCCACCGCGGTTGCCGTCTCGCGGTCACCTATCCCGAGATCGCCGAGATGCAGACCCGCGCCGTCATCGAAGCCGCGATCAATGTGAATAAGGAGGGCATGAACGTCACGCCCGAAATCATGATCCCGCTTGTAGGAGACGTAAACGAGCTCAAATACGTCAAGAGCGTCGTTACCAAGACGGCGGATGAAATCATCGCGGCGGCCGGCGTGAAGCTCGACTACAAAGTCGGCACCATGATCGAAGTGCCCCGCGCCTGCGTGACTGCGGACAAGATCGCAGCGGAGGCCGACTTTTTCTCCTTTGGTACCAACGACTTGACCCAGATGACCTTCGGCTTCTCCCGCGACGACGCCGGCAAGTTCCTGGAGGACTACTATGCGAAAAAGATCTTTGAAAACGATCCGTTCGCGCGTATCGACCAGGAGGGCGTCGGCAAGCTGATCGAGATGGCAGTCGAGCTGGGCCGCAAGGCCAAGCCCGACATTAAGCTCGGTATTTGCGGCGAGCACGGCGGCGATCCCACCTCTGTAGAATTCTGCTACAGAGCCGGCCTCGACTATGTATCCTGCTCGCCGTTCCGCGTACCCATTGCGCGCCTGGCTGCGGCGCAGGCCGTTATTAAAAACAAATAACCAATATTCAGGTTGTGATTTCGGGCAAAGCCCATCGGCAATACCCAAATAGAAAAGAGACCTTGCAGAGTAACATCTGCAGGGTCTTTTTTTGCGCCCAAAGCCTTGTCATTCATGCATTATGTCAATACACTTGATTTTATCGACACGTTCCCAAACAAAACGCAAATTGTTGTTGCTACAAAAAAGATGATGAGGCTTGCCCCGTAACATTGGTTGTAAGGTGCAAACCGATTTTTACAAAAGAATGAGAAACGAAAGAATAGTCCTTGTGCGGCAATCCGGCTTTACAGGTTTTTTTTGCGTTATGGCTTATTGTTGATGAAAGATATATTTTCTTAAATCCCCTTCCCAACGGCTTGTAGAGTGAAAATCGCAGTACGTATATCCGGCTCCAATGTTTGCGTATTTCAAGAAAAAAGCATGCTCTGTAAAGGCGTGATTTTGGTTTGCGGCGCAAGCTTGTTGTCTTAAAGCTGCGCAAACAAACTTACCAACCCCTCGTTATCCAGATTTTGTGCCCTAAAAATGGCAAACCAATAGTGTTCTAAAATTTTTTGTTTTACCACAGAAGAGGATTATATGAAATACGGTTTTATTTTCGGCAGATCCATGGGCCTAATTTCTTTGGAGGGCTATCGACAAAATAATATATAATAAGCGAAATTCAGTTAATATACAACTTGAAAACCACCCTCCATTAAAGGTATAATGGATACAAAGGTCTGTGCTTGGTGCGGCGCTCTATGTAACTGTGTGCCCGCCCGCTCCAGTTAGCGGGCGTGGAAATAGCGTAGAAAGGAGATACTGGATGAAACGAACCGTTTGTGCGCTTTTATGCATACTCTGCATTCTGTCTGGCTGCAGCGTGCCTGACGAGGGCCATTCCGTGCAGGAATTGTCCGGCGTTAGGGCGTTAACTTATGCGGCGAAACATCCGCATGCAGTTGCTCCGTCCTGGATTCCGCAGGAAATCCCGGATATACCATTGTACCGTCCAACGGACGACTATCCGGAACCGAATACTGCCTGGACGGCGCGCGACGAAATTGCGGTCGGAGGTAAATACGCCGACTTTTTTCCCGTGGTAACAAATGAAACACCGCTGGAAATCATGATTTCAGAAATCGACAATCCTTATTTTATCATTACATGGACAACGAATACACAGTATCTGTATCCATATGACTACGAACGGTATCAGGAAGACGCTTGTCCGTCTCTGGAACGGATTGTGCTGGGGGAGCCATGGCTGGGCTTTCCCTACCGGCTCCCCATGAATTTTTTGCGCATGACGGGGCCGGGCCAGTACTATACTGTCTGCAGGCAAAAAGACGGAGGATATGTCTATCTGTTTTTTGACCGGCCAAGATCCATGCAGGATTATGGAGTATATTCCTCACAGGATAAAACAAATATATTTCTACATGGCGTATTATATGCGGAAAAAAAGCTGGCATATGAAGATTTTGCGTCGATCGAGATAGGGGACAATATAGAAAACGTAATCGCAATAGATCCGGCCGCAGCGCTGTGCAAAACGTTGTATAACTGGAATACGGCTTTGTACGGAGAGGAACACTATTTTGATTACAGGGCCGTGTCCTCTCTTCACCTTTTGACGGATGGAATTTTAGAGGTTCGCTATTTAATTCAGGACGAAGGGGAATTGACGGTAGACAAACTGTTTTATTATCCAGATTATCAATACATGTCATCCGGTTATCATCGTATAACGGGTAATAAGGTCTATATGAATTTGACGGTGTTCCCGCAGGATTTTCCGTCGGCGTAGTAATTCCTGTTTGGAAATGGTTCGGACGGCAGAATGGAGCGGCCGTATGTCGCCGCGCAATGGATGGGTAAGGAGGGAAACGGATAAAACGAGCAACCAATGCTGTTTGCTGCCTTTTACTGCTGCTTGCCGCCTGCCGTGCAGCGGAAACGCCGGTGGTTGAAAGCGCCGGTACGGACACGCTGGCAGTTTCAGACCGCCTTGCACAAAGGCGGCGGTATGTAGCGCAGTACCGGGAGTGGATGATCGTCTATGGGCGGCTGATCGCGGCGGTCACATGCGCATTTTAGGGCTCGGATATGTTTGAGTTGAAACGCGACGGTACGGTATGTTATGTATCCACATCAAAACGGTCCGTAGAGGAAAAGGCTTTTGAGAATGTTTTGAAGTGGAAAGACATAATGTAGCAGAGTTCCAGCCGGCGCCATGTCGCAGGCTGCGGTCGGACGGCAGAGTGGAAGTGACCGGTTTTGGTATTGATACTACCCATGCCTACCTGCATAATGCGGCGTACTGGAAAGACATCGTATCCATAGCGGTAGGAAACAACGGGATCGCAGGATTAAAGGCGGACGGTACAGTTGTGTACGCAGGGGACGATACAAAAGGGCAGGAGGCATGCCTGGAGTGGGAGGATATAATCGCAATCGCCATGGGCGATGAATATGTCGTCGGGCTCAGGGAGGACGGCGCGGTGGTGTCGACCTCAGCGGGAAATCTGACGGCAGGCTGGAATCTCTTTGTATCCTGAAAGATGCAAACAACCGCCGGCGGCAGAAACAGCCGGCGGTTATGATTCATACGAACAGCTTTGCGACGCTTGTAAACAGAATACAGGCGCAGATGCCGATCACTGTGGGCAGCGCAGCGGCAAGCCCGGTCCACTTCCAACTCCCCGTCTCCTTTTTGATCGTGAGCAGAGTGGTGGAACAAGGCCAGTGCATAAGTGAGAAGAGCATGACGCTGACGGCTGTCACCCAGGTCCATCCATTGGCAACGAACAGCTGTTTCATCTCGGCAAGGCTGCCAAGCTCCAGGATACTGCCCTGGGCCATGTACGCCATAATAATAATCGGCACAACAATTTCATTTGCCGGAAAACCCAGAATAAATGCGATGAGTATGACGCCATCCAAACCCATTAGCTTTGCAAAGGGGTCCAGAAACGCAGCGCAGTGGCCGAGCACGCTGACGTCTCCCACAGTGACGTTCGCCATCAGCCAGATCACAATCCCCGCGGGCGCGGCGACGGCGACGGCTCTGCCCAGTACGAACAGGGCCCGGTCGAATACGGAGCGCACGATCACCTTTCCGACCTGCGGCCTGCGGTAGGGAGGCAGCTCCAGCGTAAAGGAGGAAGGCTCTCCCTTCAACAGGGTAATGGAGAGCAGCTTTGTCACACCGAAGGTCACGAATATGCCGAGCAGGATAACGCCGGTCAGCAGCAGCGCGGACAGAATGGAGGAAAACGCGCCGCCGGCGACGCCGACGAAAAACATGGTCAGAATAGCGATCAGCGTCGGAAACCTGCCGTTGCAGGGTACAAAGTTGTTGGTGAGAATGGCGAGCATGCGTTCGCGCGGTGAGTCGATGATTCTGCATCCTACAATCCCGGCGGCATTACAGCCAAAGCCCATGCACATGGTCAGCGCCTGTTTGCCGCAGGCATTACAGCGTTTAAACGGCTTGTCGAGGTTGTAGGCAATCCGGGGCAAGTACCCCGCGTCTTCGAGAAGGGTGAACAGGGGAAAGAAAATCATCATGGGCGGCAGCATAACGGATACGACCCAGGCCAGTACACGATAGAGGCCAAGTACCAGCACGCCGTGCAGCCATTGCGGGGCATGTATATACTGGAAGAATTCCGTCAGCCGGTCCTGGACCCAGAACAGGCCGTCGGAAAGCAGCTGTGACGGGTAATTCGCACCGGTGATCGTCAGCCAGAAGATAAATGCGAGCAGCAGGAGCATGATGGGATAGCCCGTGCGTCTGCTGGTCAGAATTCTGTCGAGCCTGCGGTCAGTCGCATCATAGGCTTTTTTCTCGTATGTAACCGCGCCCTTGCATATCTCCTCCGCCGCGCCCACAAGCGCGGATACCACGCGGTCTTTCAACTGCTCCGGACCGATTCCGCGGCGTTCGAGCAGCGCGCCGGCTTGGGTCAGGGCCTGTTGCAGCGTCTCGTCCTGTAAAAAGCCGCCGCCCAGGTACGCGTTGATCTCGCGAATGAGGGATTCGTCCTGGTCCAGCAGTTTCAGGCTCAGCCAGCGGCTGCTGAGCCTGCCGGCAAGCCGTTCCCGCAGCACCGGTTCGACAATGGCTACGGCGGCTTCGACCGTCTCGCAGTACCGTACCGTATAGGGGCGTTCCGCCTTGTAGTTGCCGTCGGTCACGCCGTCGAGGGCGTGCAGCAACGCCGCAAGGCTGTTCTTTTTGCGCGCAACGGTGCCGACGACCGGCACGCCGAGCTTGTTGGAAAGCTGCGCTAAGTCGATTCGTATGTGTTTTCGTTTTGCTTCGTCGAGTAAATTGACGCATACGACGACCCTGTTCGATATTTCCATCGTCTGCAAAACGAGGTTGAGATTGCGTTCTAGGCAGGTCGCGTCGCACACGACGACGACGGCGTCCGGTTCGCCGCAACAGATGAAGTTGCGCGCAACCTCTTCTTCAGCGGAATGCGCCATGAGCGAATATGTGCCGGGAATATCGACCAGGACGTATCCGTGTTTCTTGCCGGCGCAGTACCCTTGCGCATTGGTTACCGTTTTGCCGGGCCAGTTACCGGTATGCTGGTTAAGGCCGGTCAGCGCGTTAAATACGGTGCTTTTTCCGACATTCGGATTGCCCGCGAGGGCAACGACTTTATCGTCCGCGTTCTGTCTTTTGATTCCCAGGCCCGAATCCACGGCCTTCAGGCCAATCGAGCTGTTTGTCAGACCCACCCGAAATCCCCCTTTCAGCGCGCTTCTATGAGAATGCCGCTGCAGTCCTCCGAGCGGATTGCAATGACCGCGCCGCGGATCAGGTACGCGGACGGGTCGCCGCCGGGGCTTGTGCCGATGCACTCCACGTCCGTGTTTTCAATCAGGCCTATGTCCAGCAGCCGGCGGCGCATGCTTCCGCCCGTCCGCAGTTCGCGTACAACGGCGCGCTGGCCGGGTTTTATATTGTTTAAACAGATGGTTTGATTCATATGGATAACACCTTTCGAATAGGTTTTAGGGAAAGGAAACTTTCTAACAACAGAGTATTCACGGCTTTGGCATATGGTGCGGGTCGTGTCCATAAGGGAGGCGGAGGCGACTGCTTTGCAGGAAAAGGACGGTTTTTATACGCTGAAAGGTTATCAGACAAATGAGACGGCGGAACTGACAACGGCGATGGAGGACTATCTGGAGATGATTTGCCGCCTGCTTCAGGATCGGGAGAGCGTGCGGGTGGGCGACCTTTCCAGAATGCTGCATGTAAAGCCCTCGTCGGTTACGAAGATGATTCAACACCTGTGTCTTTCGGGGTATCTGCGCGCAGAAAAATACGGCGAGATCTGCCTGACGGAAAAAGGGCGCGCCGCAGGTGAATATCTGCTCTATCGGCACGGCGTGGTCCACCGTTTCCTGTGCGCGCTCAACGGGACGGACAACGAACTGGAACAAGCGGAAAAGATCGAACACTTTTTTAACCGTACGACCATTGAAAACCTGGAACGGCTTACAAAACGCATTGCGGAGCGCATGTTGTGATTGCGTTGCGGGGGCGGTGATGTTATACTGTATAATAATCAAAAATCAGGACAGCGAGGCGAGAATTATGCAGATCACACTGCGCAGATGGCGCATAGAGGATGCGCCGGACGTCGCACGGTATGCAAACAATGAAAAAATCGCGCGGAACCTGCGCGACGTATTTCCATATCCCTATTCACTGTGCGACGCCGAGACGTATATTGCGGACTGTATCGCTGCGGGCGATGCGGGTCGGCTCTGCCGCGCCATTGAAGCCGGCGGCAGGGCGGTGGGGAGTATAGGCGTTTTTGTGGGCAGCGACGTATATTCCAAAAGCGCGGAGCTCGGGTACTGGCTGGCCGAGGAATACTGGGGCCGCGGGATTATGACGCAGGCGGTGCGGGAAATCTGCGCCGAGGCGTTTAACCGGTTTGATATCGTGCGCATATACGCCGAACCGTTCGCGCGCAACGCGGGTTCACGCCGGGTGCTGGAAAAGGCCGGGTTTACGATCGAGGGCGTGATGCGCAGAGGCGTATACAAGCGCGGCGAAGTGCTGGACTACTGCATGTATGCATTGGTGCCGGATGACACGGTAGACGGATGCATGCGAAGCGTTTGTGAAAATATATGAAAGCCGCATGGATTGCTGCGTAATTTATGGGAAATGTTCTTGTTTTCCGCACATTGACTTTAGGAATCGTTTTGCTATAATGAAGATATGAATATCCTGCAAACAGAAACTGTTTTGGAAAGGATGAGCAAAATGAACCGTAAAGTCCTGTTAATTCTTGCGGACGGTATGCGCGCAGACGCGCTGGCCGCCTGCGGCAATCCGTTTGTCGACGAATTCCTGCGCGAAAGCGCGTACACCCTGCGCGCGCGCACAGTGATGCCGTCGGTGACGCTGCCCTGTCATATGAGCCTGTTCCACAGCGTGACGCCGCAGCGGCACGGAATTCTGAGCAATACATACACCCCGCAGGTCCGCTATGTCGCCGGTCTGTTCGACCACCTCTGCGAAGCGGGGAAACGCTGCGCGTTTTTCTATGACTGGGAGGAACTGCGCGACCTGTCACGTCCAGGCGCGGTGGAGTACAGCCAGTATATGCACGGGCATAGGCTCCCTTCGGAGCAAACGATGCGGCGTAACGCCGAATCCGCCGTAGCCTATATTCAGGAATGCGCGCCTGATTTTGTGTTCCTGTATTTCGGGCATCCCGACACCACGGGCCATGACAGCGGCTGGATGAGCCCGGAGTACAAGCGGGCGGTGTACGACGTGTGGTCGCATATCCGGCAGATTGTAGCCGCGCTCCCGGAGGAGTACGCCGTCATCGTTACGGCGGACCACGGCGGGCACGACCGTATCCACGGCCTGGAGCTGGACGAGGATATGACAATCCCGTTCGTCCTGCACGGCGCGGGCATTCCCGCGGGTGAAATCGGCGGGGATGTGAATATCATCGACATTGCGCCCACCATTGTAAAACTGTTGGGAGTGGACGCCTGCGAAGACTGGGACGGCAAAAGCCTCCTGTAAAGATGCTCAATACAAAGCCCGGCGCGCTGTTTTACGCGCCGGGCTGTTTTACGCGCACGCGCCGTCCCCGCGCGTCCGTATGCCGGGCCCGCCCTGCGCGCCCGCGTGCATGCTGTACCCATGCGCGCGCTGTTCCTGCGCACACGCCGTCATCGCCCGCCCTGCGCGCCCGCGGCCGCCCTATGCCGCCTGCTTTTCGGCGCTTCGGCCCGGATCCGGTAACAAAAGAAAAAACCTCTGCCAGGGCAGAGGTTTTTAAATGCCGTTTTATCTCTTGCTAAACTGCGGCGCGCGACGTGCAGCCTTGAGGCCGTACTTTTTGCGCTCTTTCATTCTCGGGTCTCTCGTGAGGAAGCCTGCGGCTTTGAGGTCCGTGCGGTAATTCGCATCCGCCTCCAGCAGCGCGCGGGCAATCCCATGCCGGATCGCGCCGGCCTGGCCGGACACGCCGCCGCCTTCCACGCGGCATATCACGTCAAACTTGCCGGTAGTCTTAGTCAGTTCCAGGGGCTGGCGCACGATCAGCTTCAGCGTATCGAGGCCGAAGAATTCGTCTATATCCCTGTCGTTAATGGTGATGGCGCCGGTGCCGGGGTAGAGCCTGACGCGTGCGATCGACTTTTTGCGCCTGCCTGTACCGTAAAAGAACTCTTTTTTCGATTCGTACATGACTGCTCCCCCTTAATCCATAACCCAAATTTCGGGTTTTTGCGCCTGGTTCTTATGCTCCGCGCCCTTGTAGATGAACAGCCGCTTCATGGCGGAACGGCCGATCGAGTTTTTCGGGAGCATGCCCTTGACGGCGAGCTCAACGCCCTTGCAGGAGTTGTTCTGCATCAGAATGCGGTACTTCGTCTCCTTGAGGCCGCCGGGATAGCCGGTGTGGCGGTAATAGACCTTCTGCTCCAGCTTGTTGCCGGTCAGTACGATCTTATCCGAATTGAGTATGATAACAAAATCGCCGCAGTCGACGTGCGGTGTGTAATCCACCTTGTGCTTGCCCTTGAGCAGCGTAGCGGCTTCAGCGGCAACTCTGCCCATGACCTTGCCGGCGGCGTCGATCACATACCATTTGCGTTCCACTGTCTGTGGATTGGCCATATATGTGCCCATGATATCCTCCTGTAATTTCCGATTTTACACCATCGGATCATAATCAGCGTTGTCATTATACTGAATTGTTCGCAGCTTGTCAAGAGGTTCGGGGCCAATTTTTTAATTTAAATCTGTTTTTTTTGTATTATCTCTCATTTTCGCGCGTTATCTCGCGCGTATGCGTTTGTCAAAAACGTTTTTTACCGTATGGCAGAGCAGGGGGCCGGCGTCTTTGCGCGCTGTTTGCGCCCGCGATATAAAAACGAAACCGACCGAAAAAACGGGCGGCGGAAACGCCGCCGTCCGCGCAAATCATATACGTTCAATCGCACCGTTCTCCGGCGCATATGCGTCGGATAAAAACGGCGGCATGATCCGGCCAGTCCGCAATATCCTGGAGTTCTGCGGCGTTTCCGATTTCAATGGTGTCCTCCGTCACAAGCGCGAGCCCGTGCGGACCGCGCGGATAGACGTGCAGTTCATAGTCAACTTTGTGCCGCTGCAGCGCACACGCGAACAGGAGCGTGTTCTCCACGGGCACGACGGCGTCCGTGACCGTGGACCAGATAAACGTCGGCGGCGTTTCGGCGGAAACCTGCTTTTCCAGGCTGACAAGCTCCGTCAGCGCGGCGTCGCCGTATTTTTCGCCCAGCAGATTACGCATGGAACCCGCATGCGCGTATTCGCCCGATGTAATCACCGGATAGGCGAGCACCAGCCCGGCCGGCCGCATGTCGTCGGGGCTGAGCCGCGTCAGCTCATGCAGAAACGGCCGGTTCCAGAAAACGCCTATACTGGCGGCAAGATGCCCGCCGGCGCTGTAACCGCTTACAAATATCCTGTCCGGGTCCACATTCCACTGCGCGGCGTGCTGCTTGATCAGCGCGATGGCCATGGCCTCCTGTGCGAGCGCGGTGGGGAATGTGGCGGGCGCGGTCGAGTAATGGAGCACGGCCGCATGGAAGCCGCGCGCGCCCCATGCGCACGCAATGGGCTCCGCCTCCCGCTGTACAACTTCCAGGTATCCGCCTCCCGGGATGACGAGTACAAGCGGCCAGGGCTCTGGACTTGCCAGATGCGCCTGCGAGCGGATATAGGTCACAAGCTTTGCCGTTTTGCCCATGGCGGTGATTTCAAAGGTCTGGTGTATCATATTTTTCCTCTTTCCATTTGTTAGATATAAGAAAAACTAAAACAGGTCCCTCGCAGTCTGCCACAGCACAGAGAACCTGCATAGCAACGGACCCGGCGCAGGACCCGCCGTATTCGCTTCCATTTTATCACATATGGCAGGATATGGCAAGGACGGCGCGCCGGCGGGTAGAATAACGACAGGGACGTTCAATTGGGAAGGGCGCGGCAGGAAGGCGCATGAACCTGCCGCGCCCTTCGCGTAAAGGAGAAGAATACGCTATTTTCTGCGCATAATAAGGATTGATACAACTACGCCTGCGGCTGCGGCCGCCAGGGCGATGACGACGGTAAGCCAGACCGGCACGCCCGTCTCGGCCTGCCGTACTGGTGCCTGGGTTTCAACCGCAGCGCTCTGGCTCTGCGAGGCGCTCTGGCTGCTGGAAGAGGAACTGGACGGCGCTGCGATAATCCCCAGTTCGTCGCCGGCGTTGCCCTGCTGGATTTCGTCGGCAGGCATCTCATAGTCGCGGTTTTCCACGATCTCCATGTACAGTCCGTCCTGCCAGCCGGGCTTGCAGAGCGTAGCGCTCAATTCGACGTCGGGATTTTCCTCCGCCGTAATATTACATATTGTATATGTATAAATATCGCTGTCGTCAAATTTAATTTCTTCAATTGCAAAGCGGACGCCGTACCCCGCGTACTTTTCCAGTTCGCCGGCGAAGCTGATTACGTCGTTAATGGTGTTTGCGCCGCCAAAGCTGTTTTCAGGCAGGGTCCAGAGTATTCTGTCGTGCACGTCGTCCACATATTCCCAGGAGCCGGGGAACTGGAGCGGCGTGCCCTCGTCCGCGCCTCCGTCCCATGCGAGGATTCCGTTCGCATCGACGTAGCGGATGGCGATAAAGGGTTCCTGCGTCGTAGAGAAGGCAATGGGCTGGTTAAACTCTATGACAAGCTGCGAATCATTGATTTGGTAGCAGTTGGTCGCCGTCAGTTCGCTGAGGTCCTCTTCAGCGCCGGCGCTGACCGCGAAGGCGGAAATAAGCAACATTATACAGAGCAGCAGCACCATATATTTTTTTCTGTTCATTGTGAACCTCCCATGTGTTGTCGAGCCGCCGGCGGTTTTACAGCCGCCGGCGGCCCGTTTGCATTCGGATCAGGCGGTATGCCTTTTCTTTTTCATGATCGTCGCAGCACCGGCGCCGCCAAGGGCCGCCAGCCCCGCTATTGCGCACAGAACCACCGGAATATCGCCGGTGTCCGGAATGAGGTAGTTTTTGTCAATAACCACTTTCGCATACGTGCCGTCATAACCGATGGCGTGCGGCTTATTCGCATGCAGACCTACGCCGTTTGCGTCTACAATGTTGTCAATCAGGCCGGGCTGGGTGTTTGTATCCGTCCAGATTTCCTCAATGCAGAACATGGTTTTGTACTGCGCATAGCCTGCAAGAGGGCCTGTACGATTGATAATGTCGGCCACATCGGTTACGCCGAAGGCGTTGCTCGTGTTCAGGGTCCATACAATTCTGCTGTGGTCGCCTTTGGCATAGCCCCAGCTGCCCGCGAACTGAACCGGCGTGCTTGTGCCCGGGTCGCCCGTCCAGATCAGCTCGTTGTTGTCATCTACAATCCGCAGCGCCATATATGGTTCGATCTCGGTCACAGTAACGGGCTTGGTAAATTCGAGTATCAGCACGGTATCGCTGGCCGCGACGGCTCTTTTTAAAGAGAACTCCGGATAGAGGATCTCGTCGCCCCCGGCCGTTACCGGCGCATAGATGCCGTCGTTGCCGACCGGATGCGGCATATTTGCATACAGATACACATTGTTCGTCGTTTTGATGTTGTCGATCCTGCCGCGCTGCGCGTTGACGCCGTCGGTCCAGATCTCTTCAATGCAGAACATGGTCTTATACTGTGCGTATATAGCCGCGTCGCCGGTACGGTTGATTATGTCGTTAATCGTAGCCTCGCCAAAGGGGTTGACGCCGCCAAGAGCGACGACGATGGAGGTATGCGAGTCGTCCGTGTATTCCCACACATATTCGCTGCCCCATTGTAACGGCTGACTGCCTTCTGCGTCCGGGTCGCCCGTCCACTGCAGTATGTTGTTGTCATCCACGATTCTCAGTCCCATATAGGGCGTTCCAATAATTTCGACCGGGCCGGAAAAGACCACCTTAAGCTGGTTGACGCCGACGGCCGTCACATTGGTGATTGTGAAATCCGGCTCGTTCTGCGTAATTGCGATATAGACGCTGTCCGCGCCCGGGAAGGTCCAGGGTACGGTGGCGCGCACGCCGCGGCCGGAAGCGTTTGCGATTCCTTCCACTTCGCCCCATCTGCTGTTTCCGAGGTTTTCCTGCAGGCAGAACTCAACGGTGTAGCCGCTATCAGCATACTTGGCCTGGTCGCCGGTGAAGTTCAGAATGTCGTCAAGGTTGTGCGCCGCGTCGTTGAGTGTGAAAAACAGCTTGTTGGAAGCGCTCCCCTGCGACAGGGTCCCTGCGAACTGCAGGTAGTTTTCCGGTCCGTCCACCGCAAGCTCATGTTCGGCTGTCATATAGCGCACAGCGCTGAAGGGAGCCGCGCCGTTCGCGTTTGTCACGGCCTCGTTGAAGGTCAGCTCCATCGTCGTATTGTTGATCACCGCGGCGGCGGTCAGCTGCAGCGGCGACTGTTCAAAGGAAGTGATGGGGAAATACATGTCGTCAAATTCAGTGCTGTACGCCTCGTTTATGGAAAGCTTGACGCCGCTTTCCGAGCTGATACCCTGAAAATAGCCGTCGACCGGCGTGGCGTCGCTGACGCCCTCTTCCAGGCACAGGCGCGCTTCAAGGGCGCTGTAGGGCGCAAAGACACCCGTTCTGCCGATCATGTCCGAAACGGTGCCGGAAAGCGGTACGGCGTCTGCTGCCGTCCAAATGTACTGCGTCTTATCCGCACCGGCGGAAAGACTGCCGCTGACCTGCAGGTGTTCGCTCTGTGACGCATCCATCTGCACGCCAAGGGCGTTCGGGTCCACCAGCCGTATCGCAATATAAGGCGCCTGGTCGTTAAAATTCACCGGCGCCGAAAAGGTGAGCAGCAGCTGGTTTCCGCCCATGCTCTGGACGCTGACCAGCGTAACTGCCGGGTCCTCCGCCCCTGCCGTGACGGCAAACAGGGACGCCGCCATGCACACGGCAAGAAGCAGTGCGAGTAATCTTTTTTTCATCTTTGGGTATCTCCTTCCATAATAAATTTGGATATCTCCTTCCATAATAAAAATAAAATGTCTGCAATCATTAGTGAACGCGGAGAAGAGATTCGGATGGTCTGGTATCAATATCAACTGCCGCCATTTTACTACGTCTTTCCTGTCGTGTCAAGTGAAGGTGCGAGTTTGGACAGGCTTGTAAAACATGCTCATTTTCATGGATTGATAAAAACCATTTTTATATTAAAAATGCACAAATATTAATACAATATTTCCAGAATCACATGAAAAATATTGAGTTGGTGTTATTGGAATTACTAACTAAAAAGCAAAAAAATATTTTTTATTATGGAAATTATACTTAAATTGTCCACAGGGAATTTTTTGCGATTTTGAATGTAAAAACGGGAGGAGGGCGGTGGGCACCGGAAACAATCTTCAGATTTTTTATGCAAACCCTCTTGACGAATACATTCTTTTTCGATATACTGTGGCTGGTTGGTAAGGTATCGATACAAACTGAATATCGTTGACAAAAGGAGGCGCTATGACATGCAAAAGAAACTGATTAGACTGACTGCGTTTGGAATGCTGCTCTGCCTTTGCCTGGTGACCGGTTGTACCGGTACCGTAACGATGCGGCAGGACGGGATTTCCTCGCCGGCTGACGAGGTGGAGGTATTCAATGCGCTGCCCGAAGCGATTGAAGATCCCGATACCACGCTGGAGTCCCTTGCGCTGCGGAATGAGACGCCGCTTGACGAAGAGGGGACGATTGCCACAAACGCGCAGTACCGGCAGACCTATTCCGATTACCAGGCGGCACAGCAGTGGCTTGCGGACAATATCACGAACAGCGCCGCACCGCCGATTTCCTTTACGCTCGACGGCGTGCACTCAAACGCCCTGCAGTGGACGAAAACGGTCGGCACGGAGCAGACGATTACGGATTATCCGAACGACAATCCGGTCCAGCGCAAAGTGTATACGATTACCTATACCTGCGATGCTGCGGATCTTGAAGTTAAAATGGACGTGACGTCGTATCCGAACTATCCGGTCGTGGAGTACGAGGCCTACATATACAACACAGCCGAAGGCGACAGCGGTGAAATCCAGGACGTGCTGGCGATTGACAGTGTGATTACGCAGAATGGCAGTGGGATTTTACATGCAATGAATGGCTGTACAAACATGGTTCCCGGCCAGTTCCGGCCCATCGATACGGAGCTGGGCGGCGATGGGGAAAGCTCGGTAAGCTATTCTGTAGACAACGGCAAGCCGACCAGTTCCTACCTTCCCAATTTTAATTTCCAGACGCCGAACCAGAAATCCGGCGTTATTTCCGTACTCAGCTGGCAGGGCAATTGGAAGGCGACGTTCACAGCCAGTGAAGAGGGGGTCCGCATGACAGGCGGGCAGCTTGAGACGGATTTTGTCATGCATGAGGGCGAGAGCTTCCGCGTGCCGCTCATGGTGCTGCTGTTTTACAAGGGAGACAACTCGGACGGACAGAATATCTACCGCCGCTGGCTCTATGAGCACAACTATATGCGTATGCAGGGAATCCGAAAGACGACCAATGCGCTAGTGTGTATCGGCGGCGCGCACGACGGAATGAAGAGCCTTGCCAGCGACGACATGGCGTTTCTCAATGCGCTCAAGACCACCTCAATCGGGAACCATCTCGATTACTTCAACCAGGACGCGGGCTGGTATGAGTGCGACCCCAACGACTGGGTATGGACCGGCAACTGGTATCCGGACGCGGACAGGTATCCCAATACGCTCAAACAGGTCAGCGATGCGGCGCATGAAAACGGCATGGGCTACTCGCTGTGGCTTGAGCCGGAGCGCCTGTACTCGAAAACGCAGATGGCGGATGAGCTCGGTGCCATGGACGAAGAATACCTGCTTGCCGTCGACTCCAATAACAATTACGTGCCCTATACGGAGGTATTGAACAACGTGCAGGTTCTTGCCAATTACTCGAAGCCGGAGGTTGTCGATTATGTGGTAGACCTGTTGGACACAGTCATTAAGGAGCAGGGCGTGGATCAGTACCGGCAGGACTTCAACATTTTGCCCGCAAAGTTCTGGAAGGCATACGACGCCTATATAACGGCAAAAGACGGGAAAGAGGGCGCGCCCCGCGTGGGGATTACGGAGAATTTTTATACGACAGGCTACCTGCGCCTGTTTGAAGAGCTGCTGGAGCTCCATCCGGGGCTTGAGGTCGACGCCTGCGCCTCCGGCGCCATGCGGCACGACCTGGCGACGCTCCGTTTTTCCTTCTCGCATACGCGCACAGACTTCTATCACGATCCGGAGGACGAACAGTGCGCAACCTGGGGGTACAGCAACTGGTATATGCTTTGGGGCAGCGCGATGATGGCTCCGAACAGCGACTATGACATGCGTTCCAGGATCAACACCAGCATGGCGATCGCTGTAGATGTGAACAACGAGGCGCTTACGATCCAGCATATCAATACCTGGAAGAACCTCGCCTCCTACGCCCTGTACGACTACTATCCGCTGACGACATACAGCGAAAGCGACAACAGTATTCTTGCCTATCAGTACAACGACCCGGAGAGCGGGCGCGGCATGGCCTGTATCTATATTCGCAGCGGCGGTGTGATGACGGTGTATCCGCGCGGCCTGGTTTCCAACGCGCAGTACCGGATATGGAGCCTGGACAATCCGGACGCTGTCGGCACCTATACCGGAGCGCAGCTGATGACCCAGGGGCTCAACGCCAGCGCAAGCGGCAAAACCGCCCTTGTATACCAGTATGAACGTGTAGACTAAACAATTCAGTACATCCTTTGTCGCGTACGTATTCGGCCTTGTTTACCGGTATGTACGTTTACTGAAGCCGGCTTGATAAGAGACGCGCCGCCCGCCCTGTACCGTGGCGGGCGGCGCGCTGGAAGGGGAGAGCTGCATGAATATTGACACAAAAGCGCTGCGGAAAAAATCGGCGGCGGCCGGGGAAGGGAATATCCGGACCAGGGAAGAGTTTCTGCACGTCTATTCCGATCCGTCGTCTGCCGCCGCTTTTCTGCGCGCGAACATATCAGAAACAGAGATTCCGCCCGTGTGCTTTACGCTCGACGGTATGGATTCTCGATCCCTTTATTGGGAGAAGCGGACCGGTCCGCCGCGTGAGTTTGTGGACTATCCGAACGACAACCCGGTCGTGCGGCGCGTGCACACGGTTACCTACACGGCCCCCGGGACCGGGCTTTCGCTCTCCATGGACGTGACGGAATATCCGGACTATCCAGTGGTTGAGTATGAAGCGCGGCTGCAGAACGACGGACCGGAGAACTCTGGCAGCATCCGTGACGTGCGTGCTGTGGACACGCGTATTCTGTCCGCGGAAAGCGCTGTTCTGCACAGCATGACGGGCGCGACTTTCCGGGGCGTGAACCAGTACGTTCCCAGCGCCGACCCGCTCGGCGAAAACGGGAGCTGTGGCCGGCATTTTGAGGCTCCGAACGGCAAGCCGACCGACAACTATCTTCCGTATTTCAACCTGGAAAACCCGGCCGGCGGCGGGGTTTTGGCCGTTCTGAGCTGGCAGGGAAGCTGGCGCGCCGATTTCACGGTTCGCTCCGGCGGCGTGTTTCTGCGCGGTGGCCAGTACGATTGTGATTTCGTGCTTCTGCCCGGCGAAAGCTTCCGCGTGCCCATGATGATTTTTCTCTTTTACCGCGGCGACTGGTGCGATGGGCAGAACGTGTGGCGGCGCTTTATGCTGGAGCACAATAACCTGCGCGCGCAGGGGCTGCGCATGCAGAGCAATACGCTCATTTGTGTGGGCGACGACTTCGAGGGGATGCGCGGCAACGCCCGCAGCGATCTGCATTGGATTCACATGCTGACCGAAACGGGCCTCAACCGGGAAATTGACCATTTTAACCAGGACGCCGGCTGGTACGACTGCGAAGAGACGGGCTGGGAGGCGACCGGCAACTGGTATCCGAACAAAAAGAGGTATCCGAACGGATTGCGTGAGGTGAGCGACGCGGCGCGTGCGGCGGGCATGAAATACTCGTTGTGGTTCGAACCGGAACGGGCCTATTCCGGCACCCGGATTACGGAGGAACTGGGCCGGGACTGCATCGTGAGCATGGACGCGCCCCGGCTGCATTACATCCCGCTGGAACAGGCGGAAAAGGGCACGCAGAGCCTTGTCAATTACGGCGCGCCCGGCGTTGTGGACTATGTCTATAGCATGCTCGACAGGATCATCTGCGAGCAGGGCGTGGATCAGTATCGGCAGGACTTCAACTTTTACCCCGCGCCTTTTTTCCGCGCCTTTGATCGGGAAGAGGCGAAAAAACTGGGCGTGGCGCGCAGCGGCGTGACGGAGAATAAACATACGACGGGCTACCTGGAGCTGTGGCGGCGGCTGGCGGAAAACCATCCGGATATGGAGATAGACGCCTGCGCATCGGGCGGGATGCGCCACGATATGGCGACCCAGCGTTTTTCGTTTACGCATACGCGGTCCGATTACTGGCATGACGCGGACAGCGCGCAGTGCCAGACTTACAGCACGAGCCAGTGGTGGGTGCTGACCGGGTGCGGCGCCGTACTGGACGGCCGAGGAACGTACGACGTCCGCTCCCGCCTTGCGGTGAGCATCGGCGTGATCGTCGACGAAAGCAGCCCGGGCCGGACAAAAGAGCTGCTCAATATGTGGCGGGAGAACGCCGCGTACCTGCTGTACGACTATTATCCGCTCACAACATACAGCGAAACGCAGCGCGCCGTCCTGTCCATGCAGTTCAACAGCCCGGAAAAGGAATGCGGCAGCATATTTTCCTTCGTCCGCAGCGCGGGATCGCTGCGCGTCTATCCGCGCGGCCTGCGCCGCGCCGCCCGCTACCGGCTGTGGAATATCGACGCCCCGGACGAGACGTGCGTGCGTTTGGGACAGCATATCATGGAACACGGCATAACCGTTTCATCCAAAAACAGGTCCGCCATTATCCACAGATATGCCGTGGAGTGTGAAGACAGTTAATTTTGCATTAAAATCAACTATGTTTATTTTTGATGGATTAAATAGGTATATCTTGGTTACAGCCTGAAAATGCACCAAAATATCTTGACAATACTGCGAGAAGAGGTTATAGTAAAGATAAGTTGATATGCATTCCGAACAAAGCTGGCGCGCGCATGCAGACGCGCGCGTTGTAATGGAAGAGGTGCTGAGATGAAGAATCCGGAGTCGGTCGATATATCCCTGGTGCGCAACATCAACAGCCGCGCGGTGCTGGACAGTATTTTCAACAGCGACGTCACGTCCAGAACCATTCTGGCAAAGCAGCTGGGTATGAGCAAGTCCTCCGTATCCTCCAATCTCGCCGGGCTGATCGCGCGCGGCATCGTGCTGGAAATCGGGGAGGGCGAGTCCTCCGTCGTCGGTGGACGCAAGCCGCAGCTGCTCACTTTCAACAAGAACCACAAATACATTCTCGCCATCGACCTGAACATGACTTCGCCGCTGTTTGTGCTGGGCAATCTGCGGGGCGAGCAGCTCGGCGAGTTCAGCGTCCATATTGAAGAGGGAATTACGCAGGACGCCTATTTATCCATGATGGAGAACGCCGTCAACCTGCTGCTTGCCTCACGCAGCATGAACCCCTCCGATCTCGCCTATATCGCCATCGCCGCGCCCGGCGTTTTCGACCAATACGGCAGGCTCTGCTCGCAGAACCCGAAGTACCGCGGCGTAAAGTGGAAAACGCTGGACCTGCACGCGTTTGTCAAAGAGAAGTTCGGCGTGGAAGTGCTTGTGAAAAACGATATCAAGACGGCGGCGCTGGGCGAATGGACCGGCAGCGCCAAGAGTACGGACAATATGCTGTATTTCAGCTGCGGTCAGGGCATCGGCACCGGCCTGATCCTGGACGGGCGGCTGTACGAGGGCTCCCATTTCGCGGCGGGCGAAATCTATAACTACGTTGACCAGGCGTGGTTTGCCCGGGGCGAAACGATCGAGGACGCCATCTGTATCGAAGGCCTGCTCTCGAGGATTCAAAGGGATATTGCCGCCGGTGAAAAAACGGTGCTATCCAGAGCGGCCGAGCTCAAGTTCGACGACGTTGTGGAAGCCTACCGTCAGGAGGACGCCTATACGCTGCGGGTAATAGACGAACTCGCCGGCGCAATCGACATACTCATCGCCAATATCGTCAACCTGCTGGATATAGACTGCGTGGTCATCGGCGGCGAATACCAGAAATTCACGCCTTCCATCGTCAAGCGTTTCCAGAGCGATTTTGCGCGCATATGCCGCAAGCCGCCGCAGTTGCTGGGCGGCGTGCTCCGTCAGTACGCCGGCGTACAGGGCATATTCTATATCGCGCGCGACGCGTATTTTGACAGGATCTGTCAGTAAATCTGTTCCCACGCCGCTCGGCGGCATAAAACTAGAAATCAATAAATAAGGAGATAGGATTATGACCAGAGAAGAATTTGCAAAGACCATCGACTATGCCATGCTGTGGCAGAACACGCCCCGCGACCTTTTGAAAAAGCGCTGCGAAAACGTGGTGAAGTACGGGTTCGCATGCATCTGCTGTTTCCCCAGCGATGTGCAGATCGCCCGCGAGATCATCGGCGACAAGGGCGGCGTGTGCGCGGTCGTCGGTTATCCGATGGGTATGAACACGACAAAGGTCAAGGTGTTCGAGGCCCTCGACGCGATTGAGAACGGCGCGGATGAGATCGACGTCGTCATGAACATTTCGCGCTTCAAGGACGGGCAGTACGAATACGTGCTCGACGAACTCAAGCAGGTGGTCGACGCCTGCAAAAAGAAGCTGCCCTCCTGCATTGTCAAGGTAATCATTGAAGTGTACCATCTTACCGACCCGAAAGAGCTTGCCAAGGCCTGCGAGCTTGTCATCCAGTCCGGCGCCGACTATGTCAAGCAGGCGACCGGCTATGCGCCGGACCCGAACTTCAACGTCGGCACGGACAATGTGCGCGCCATCCATGAAATCGTCGGGGACAGGATCAAGATCAAAAACGCCGGCGTTCCCAAGGACCTCGAAGAAGCGGTGATGTATGTAAAAGAACTCGGCGTGTACAGAATCGGCCACAACGAGATGCCTGAATGGCTGGACGCCGCGGGCGACGACTTCTGGAAAGACAAATAATCGCGTTTGCTTCGGCCGCCGGCAATACCCGGCGGTCGGTTTTATGTCCAGTCGTAGGAGGAATGCCTGAAATGCACATGTACCGAGAAATATTTGAGCAGCCGGCCGTGCTGCGAACCTGTATGGAGAAAAACGCCGCGGCGATCGGGGCGATTGCGGCCGCCGGCGGGCAGATACGCAATATCGTAATCGCCGCGCGCGGGTCCTCGGACCACGCCGGCACTTATGGGAAATATCTGCTTGAGATTCTGACCGGCGTCCCCGTCTCGCTCGCGGCCTGTTCCGTTGTGACCGCCTATAAGACGGAGATGGATTACAGCGGCAGTCTCGTTATCGGCCTGTCGCAGTCCGGCGCGGCGGAGGACGTCGCGCAGGTGCTGGAGCGGGCGCGGGCCTGCGGCGCGCTCACCGTGGCGGTGACGAACTTTCCGCATACAAGAGTGGCCCGTGCCGCGGCGCACCACCTCTGCCTGCACGCCGGCGAAGAAAAGAGCGTCGCTGCCACCAAGACGGTGACGGCGCAGATGCTGCTTCTGTACCTGCTCGCCTGCGCCCTTGCCGGACGGGCCGATCTTGCCGCGCACGCCGCCGCGGTCCCGGACAGAATGCGCGATACGCTCGCGCGTTACGAAGAAATCAAGAATGCGGCCGACTGTTTCCAGTTTACCGACCACTGTTTTATTCTCTCGCGCGGCGTGTTTTATCCCATGGCGTTGGAAGCGGCGCTGAAGCTGCAGGAGACGAACTATATGAACGCGCGCGCCCTGTCCACTGCCGACTTTTTCCACGGCCCGCTCGCCATGGTGCAGCAGAATACGCCCGTCGTCTTTTACGCGCCCACTGACGCGTGCCGCCCTTCCGCGCTGGAACTGGGCGAGCGGCTCAAAGAGCTGGGCGCGCACGTGCTGCTGTTTGATACGGACGGCTCTGCGGCGCATATCGCCCGTAAGACCGTTGTGCTGCCGTCCATTGCGCCCGCGCTGCAGCCAATCCTTTATACGGCAGCAGCGCAGATGTTCGCCTGCGCGCTGACCGAGCTGAAAAATCTGAACCCGGACCAGCCGCGCAATATACGCAAAGTCACCGTTACCGAATAAGAGAGGGTTTGTATGAAATTTGTCAACGCAAATGCGCGTATCCATATCCCGGACGGGGCGGCGCTGCCCGCCGCGCTTTCCAGAACGACCGACCTGTGCGTCTGCGCCCATCAGGACGATGCGGAAATCATGGCGTTTTGCGCCATCAGCGCATGCTATGAAAACGCAGACCGGTGGTATACGGGCGTGACCATGAGCGACGGGGCCGGCTCGCCGCGCGCGGGCAGATACGCGGATTATACGGACGAACAGATGATGGCCGCGCGCGCCGCTGAACAGGAACGTGCCGCCGACCTTGGCAAATATGCCGCGCAGTTCCAGCTGGGCTATCCCAGCGCCGTACTCAGGGATATGCGCGAAACGGCGCCGGTTGAGGAGCTTATCTCCATTGTTCGCAGCACGCGCCCTGCGCGCGTCTACCTGCATAACCCCGCGGATAAGCACGATACCCACCTGGCCGTATTCGTCCGCGCCCTCGAAGCGCTCCGGTCGCTGCCGGCGGACGAACGACCCGACCATGTATACGGCATGGAGGTCTGGCGCGCGCTCGACTGGCTCATGCCGGAGGATAAGGTCCTGTTCGACTGCTCCGGCAATATCGGGCTTGCAGAGCGGCTTCTGCGCGCCTTTGATTCTCAGGTGGCGGGCGGAAAACAGTACGACCGGGCCGCCGTCGGCAGATGGTACGCGAACGCCACGTTTTTGGAGAGCCATGAGACGGACGGATCCCCGGCGATCTCGTACGGCATAGACCTGACGCCGCTGCTGGACGGCGGCGACCCCGCCGACTTTATACTGCGCGCCTATATGCGCACGGCTGAACATATCCGCACGCGCCTTTGCGCGCTGCAGAGCCGCTGATGGGCGCGCTGCGGTATGTCCCCCCGCTCGAGCCCGGGTTTTCGCCGCTGATTCCGATCCTCTGCCGGGCGGCGGACCAGCGGCGTGCGTCCGTCGTGTGGGCGGCGGACGGCGGGACGGACGAAATTTCCTTTTGCTGCGCCGGCCAGACCGGAGCGCGCGTGTACGAACGCCTGTTCAAGTTCCTGCTCTGGCAGCATGGCGGTGCGTGCGCGCAGCTGCGCGGGTTCCCGCAGGCGGCGCGGCGAATGATCGAGCAGGAATACGCGCCGGGCGGCCGCTGCGCGTTCGACTATGACTTTTTCAGCAATGTCTACGGCCGGCCCTTCTCTGTCTCGGCGTCGTCCGCGCCGCCTGCCGTCTCCTCCGCGCCGCGTTCTCGGCGCCTGCGCGCAGGGTACGACGGCTGCCGTATCGGGCTGGATGTGGGCGCGACGGCAATCAAGGTCTGGGCCGGACTCGACGGACGGGAGACGTTTTCCCAAAGCTATCCCTGGCAGCCGCGCCGGCACGGAGATCTGGACTACCACGAAACGGAGCTGGCGCGCGCCCTTGCCGCCGCGGCGCGCACGTTGCCGCGAACGGACAGCGTGGGCGTCAGCACAGCGGGCATTATTCAGGATTCGCAATGTCTTGTCGCCTCTCTGTTCACCGCCGTGGACGCCGGTGCGTTTAAACGGCGCGGCCGCGATCTGTTTGTGCGCGCGGCAAAGGCGACCGGCGCCGCGCGCGTCGTCGTATGCAACGATGGGGACGCGGCCGCCGCGGCGGCGTATGTACTGTATGGGAAAAAGGGGGTTCTTGGCCTTTCCATGGGCTCCAGCCTTGCCGCCGGTTTTGTGGACGGCAGCGGCGGGCTGACGGACTATATCAGCGAGCTGGCATTTGCGCCCGTCGACCTCCAGCCCGGGGCGCCCATTGACCCCTGGTCCGGCGACAGCGGCACGGGCGTGGATTATTTTTCAGCGCAGGCGGTGCTTCGGTATGCAGCCGCCGCCGGAATCGAGTTTGAACCGGGTCTGGACAACGGGGAAAAGACCGCGCGCGTCAACCGCCTGTTTTCACAGGGCGACGCGCGCGCCAAAATGGTCTATGATACCATCGGGATATGTCTGGGCTATTCTATCCCGCTGTACCGCTATTTTTACGGCATGGACAGCGTACTGCTGCTCGGCGGCGTCACCAGCGGCAAAGCGGGCGCGCATATCGCGGCGCAGGCGCGCATGATTCTGCGCACGGAGTTCGGGGACGACACGGAACTGTTCCTCCCCGATGAACGGTTGCGTCTGACCGGTCAGGCGCAGATTGTAGCGGCGCTGCCCTGAGCCGCCGGTTCGGATACAGCAAAAAAAGGTACGGAATTAGGATTCCGTACCTTTTTTGTCGTCCGCATTCCGGCCGTCCCCGGCTCAGTGCAGTCCGGCCGGGGGCGGCCGCCCGCGTCGCAGCCGCCCCCGGCTCTGTGCCTGCCGCGTCCCGCCAGACCCGGTCCGGCGTGGACCTTGCGCCTTACCCGCATGCAGAATGCACGGGCTGCTTTTTGCGCTCTGAAAATACCCCTTTCACGATTCTTGCGAGATGAAATGCGGAAGGTTTCGCAGTTCTGTCCTCCATCCGGCAGCAAACAGGCAGCATACGCGGAAAGTTGTCCAGGTAGTCGAAGGCGCGGCGTTCAAAATCCGGCACAAACCGGGCCGATTCTTCCGTATCTCTCCATGAATCCGACATTTTGCCGCATGGATACGGTCCGGCCGAACGTTTGCATACACTAAAAATGAACCTGCGCAAGCAGACATTATCCATAGAAAGGAAGTGCACATATTGGCACAGGCTGAATCGTATAACAGCGTAAACTTCAATTCGACTCCATGGTCGGTACGCGTCACGCCGAAAGCGGATGAGTTCGGCGAGAAGTTTCCGATCGGGATGGCGTACGTGCCCTGGCAGGCATGGCGCGATATCTATGATATGGAAAAGGGATTCCAGAGAGGGACAATATTCGCCGAGCTGGACCTGCCCTTTGAGGGAAAGAGGTAGACGTAAGATGACAGATAAAGCTACGCTTATGAAACGCATTAACATGCTCAGCTTTGCAGTGGACGAAGCGGTGCTGTTTCTGGATACGCATCCGGAGGACCGCGAAGCGCTGCGTTTTTACCATGAAATGAACGCCCAGCGCCAGAAGGCGGTCGCCGAATACACGGCGGAATACGGCCCTCTGACGGCTGGCAGCGTAACAAACGCCGAAAGATGGACCTGGGTAGACAGCCCATGGCCCTGGCAGAAAGAGGGTTAGTATATGTGGACATATGAAAAACGTTTGCAGTATCCTGTAAAAATCAAAAAGTGCGACCCAAATATGGCCGCGCTTATTATCAGCCAGTTCGGCGGCCCGGACGGCGAGCTTGCCGCATCGCAGCGCTACCTCTCTCAGCGCTACAGCGTACCCTACGGCGAAGTAGCCGGCCTTTTAACCGACATAGGCACCGAGGAGCTGGCACATATGGAAATGATTTGCGCAATCATCCATCAACTCACCAGAAACCTTACGCCCGAGCAGATCAAGAAATCCACCTTTGCTCCGTTCTATATCGACCATACGACCGGGCTGTGGCCCGCCGCCGCGTCTGGCGCGCCGTTTTCCGCCACCGTGTTCCAGTCCAAGGGCGACCCGATCACGGACCTGACAGAAGACATGGCCGCAGAGCAGAAGGCGCGCACGACCTATGACAACATACTTAGGCTCGTGGACGATCCGGATGTACGGGAACCGGTCAAATTCCTGCGGGAACGCGAGATCGTCCACTTCCAGCGGTTTGGCGAGGGCCTGCGCATCGTGCAGGACAATCTCAACAGCAAAAACTTCTACGCGTTCAACCCATCGTTCGACTGACGCGGCGCAGCCGTGCCGCCGTTGCCGGTAAAGCATGCGAAAGACCCCGACCGAACAAATCGGTCGGGGTCTTTCGCCGTGCGCGCGGGGGTATGACGGGCGTAAACGCCGGTCTGTGAAAAAGCGCCCCGATGGGGCGCCTGCGGTTCAGAATATGGGCGGGAATTCGTCTGAAAGATCGAAAGCCGACTTTGCAATATCCTCTGTAAACGCCTCCTGCCATTGGGAGAGGAACCCGTCCCGGAAAAAGGTGGTCTGGCTTCCGCAGTACGGACAGTACCGCGCGTTTCCGGGCAGCGCCGTTTTTCGGGAGCGCTCGCAGTTGCCGGTGCATTCGTTGACGACCAGCGTCCCGCAGATGTGGCAGTACTGCCCGGCGAGCAGCTCGTCGCTTCCGCACACCGGGCAGATCTTGGTGCGCCCGTAAGCGTCGAGATCAAGTCCAGGATATTGCATGGCAGTTCTCTCCCCCCATTTTTTTGCGTGCATGGCGGCCTGTCCGCAGACGGGGCAGTATGCGTATTCGTCCGCGGCCGTCTGGCCGCAGTTGCCGCACCGATACAGGTACAGGCTCCGGCGGCACCGTTCCAGCAGCGATCGCTCCAGCGCGTCCGGAGACTGTTTTTTAAAGTCCCGGTAATCTTCGAGCCGGTACTCCATAATCGCCTGCTGTGAGAGGTAGAAAATCTTTGCGAGCAGCGCAGGATCTACCCTCCCGGTGCCGCGCACGACCGCGTCGATCAGAATGGGCGGGGCCAGGAAGTTCCCGGCAAAGGTGTTCGCCTCTCCCTCCATGTTGAAATATGTAAAATCGTCAAGTCCCGCGCCGGAAATCTCGGTGCGGCCGTCCTCAAGGTGGCCCAGCATAATGTGGCCCAACTCGTGCGCGATGGAGAACCGGATTCTCTTTTTCGACTGCTTTTCATTATACAGGATAAGGTAGCCGCGGCCAGGCCGGCAGATGCACAGCGCATCCTTGACGAGCAGGTCGTCCTGAATCCGTATACGGTTGCGGTATTCGCCGAGCGTCATAAATACGATGGGCAGGGGGCAGGCCTGTTTTGCCGCGAGAAAGACATTGATGGGAAATGCGTCTATACCGAGTTCATACAGGATCTTCTGGGACAGGAGATAGGCGCGGCTATGTCTGATCATTCTTAACGTCTTCTTCCGGAAACAGTATGTCGAGCATGGCTACAATTTTGGCGTCCATTTCAGGCGTCAGTCGCATTTCCTCCAGTCTCGCGACGGCGCGGGGTTTGTATCCGTCGCGCGGCGCGGGCGCGGGCTCGGCGCTGATGCCCGCCAGGTACATGGGATCCAGTCCCAGCGCGTTTGCAAGCGGTTCCAAATCCACGAGCGGGATACTCTTAATCTCGTTGTTCTCATAGCGGTAGATTGTCGCGCGGTTTTTATGAATTGCCTCCGCAAGCATATCCACCGTCATATGCAGCTCCTGGCGCCTCTTCTTTATTTTCTCGCCTGTCGTCATTCCATTTCACCACCTTTACTGTATTATAACACTGTTTTCGCAAATATGCAACCATATTTAAAATATTATCCGCATTTGTGCGATTTTTGTATTGACAAGCGCTGTAACGGATGTTATGATACAAGTACATCGCATAAATGCGAACAAAAACAGGACAGCAAAGGAGTTCGAGAACTATGGCGAAAATGGACAAGTTAAAGAAAAAGATGAAGCAGCGCGGCGTAACGTATAGTGAACTATCCAGGAAAATGGATATAAACCGTTCCACGCTGTACCGAAAGATTGCCGGCAACGGCGAGGGTTTTTCCGTCCGGGAAGCAGCGTACATCGGGCGCGCGCTTGGGCTGACCCTGGACGAGACGGCTGAAATTTTTTTTGAAGAGTAGTCGCATTTTTGCGATATTGGCGTGACAAATCTGCTTTTATTATACGGCTAATCCGTTATAAATGTCAAGGGCGCGTGCCGCCGTTCGTGCAAACCCAAGCCCGCGCGCCGGCCATAAAGCGCGTGCCGCTCTCAACGAGAGAGCGGCACGCGCTGCAACAGGACGGGACGCTTCAGTCACGCCGGACGGGAACGTCCCTGAATTCTGCCCGGAAGGTTACGCCGTCGTCGCAGTTTTCGGCCCACAGCCTGCCGTGGTGCAGGTCGGCGATGGTTTTTGCAATGGCCAGTCCCAGGCCGTAGCCGCCCTCTGCGCGCGCCCAGTCGGCACGGTAGAAGCGGTCGAACAGGTGCGCGAGCGCATTTGGCGGAATGGGACTTCCAACGTTGTGTACGGCAAGGCAGATACGGGACTGTTTTTTTGTCAGGGTCACGGTGACGGCGCTGTCCTGCACTGCGTATTTGACCGCGTTGTCCACGAGAACGGCGACGAGCTGGCGCAGCTGTGCGGCGTCGCCGGTCAGGACGACGTCGGGTTCAATGCCCGACGTATCGAGCCGAATGCCTTTTTCATAGGCGAGCGATTCAAACGCCAGGCAGACGCTGTATACAAGGTCGCCGAACTGGACTGCGGCAAAGGGCGCGGGCGTTTTCGCTTCGTCGGATTTGGCGAGGAAGACCAGATCCTCTACAAGCCGTTTCATGCGTTCCGCTTCGGCCCGCGTGCTTTCGATCCACTGCCGCTGTGCGTTTACGGTGGCTTCCCCGTTTTTTTGCAGGATGCCGATATTGGCCAGGATCACAGTCAGGGGCGTCTTCAGCTCATGCGATGCGTCGGCCACAAACCGCCTCTGCTGTAAAAGGGCGCGTTCCACCGGCCGGAGCGCCCATTTGGAAAGGTAGAGGCTGATGAGGAAAAAGGCGAGCAGCGCGCCGGCGAAGGAGGCGAGCGAGATGAGTACGACATTGCGCAGCGCGGTCCGTTCGCTGTGGCGGTCCATAAAGGCAATGGAATCGCGTCCGTATTTATTGACAACCACATAACGCAGGTTATATTCCGGCAGCACGCCGCTCTCTTTGCCGTCCGTCCGCGCCGCCTGTGCGATCGCGGCCGCCTCGTCCTGTTCGATATACATGTTTTCGGTGCGGACATACATGAAATTCCCGCCCGCATCGAACTGTGCGACGAATACCGGCGCGCCGACAAACGACTCCGGCGGTTCTTTGCCGACTTCCATTTTCGGCGGCTCAACGTCTTTTGCGCGCGAGGCGGCCATACGCAGCGTCATTTCGTTATCCCGGACGACCTGCCGGTAGCTTGTAACGCACAGTGCGCCGAAAACGGCGGCAAGTACGAGGAAAACGAGGATCATGTTGATAAGTACGAATTTAATGCGAAGCGTACGGATCATATGGCTATGTCCTCCAGTCTGTAACCGACCTTGCGGACGGTCTCGATCCCGGCCTTCGAACCGAGGTACGCAAATTTTTTTCGCAGGAACGAAATATACGCCTCGACATTGTTGTCTTCCGCGTCGGATTCGACGCCCCAAACCCGGTTAATCAGCTCCTCTTTCGGCGTGATGGCGGCCGGGTTGGCCATCAGGATCCTAAGCACTTCTTTTTCCTTAAAACTCAGGCGCACCGATTTTGCGCCGCAGGAGAGGGTGTTGGTTGAAAGCCCAAGCGTAAGGTCGGAAAAGCAAAGCTCGTCCAGAATCACCTCGCCCTGCCTGCGCGAGATGGCGCGCACCCGTGCGAGCAGCTCTTCCGGAGCGAAGGGCTTTGTCAGATAATCGTCCGCGCCCATATCCAGGCCGCGCACCTTGTCGGCGGTCTCATCCTTGGCCGTGAGCATAATTACGGGCGTGTCGAGCTTTTCCTCCCGCATTTTTTTGACGACTTCAAACCCCGACAGGCCGGGGAGCATTACGTCGAGTATAACAACGTCGTACAGGCCGCTGCGCGCGTAATCGAGTCCGTCCGTGCCTGTGTGGACCATGTCTACCAGGTATTTTTCATCCGTCATGATATGGGCAAGCGCCTCGGCGAGGCGGATCTCGTCCTCTACGATCAGTACCCGCATATATATCCCCCTTTTTTTCATTATAACATGTCCGCGCGTTTTATACAGCCCCATAATATCCGTTGATTCTGAAAATAGTCTGAAGTTTTTGCTTCAGACTATTTTCAGTTTTGCGGTGTATAATCATGCCATGGAAAACTTGGAAACGTCCGGAAGGGAGGCATTGCATGAAAAAAAATATTTTTGAGCGGGTAGAGAAGAAATATCTGGCGACGCCCGACCAGTGCCGGTCTTTTCTGTCTCTTACGGACGGCCGGCTGCGCCCTGACAGATACGCCGCCTACACCATTTGCAACCTGTACTACGATACGGATCGATACGATCTGATCCGCACCTCGCTCGACAAGCCGCTCTACAAGGAAAAGCTTCGCATGCGCAGCTATGGCCGTGCCGAGGCGGACAGCCCTGTATACCTGGAGCTCAAAAAAAGCTCCTGGGCGTTGTGTATAAACGCAGGGCCGTACTTCCGTACGCACAGGCGCGCGCCGTTGCCGCAGGCGCGGACGTGCAGGGGACCGATCCGGAAACCGTGCAGACGCTGCGGGAGATCGCCTGTTTCCTCAGCCGCTATCCGGTGGAGGAAAAGGCGTATATCAGCTATGACCGTACCGCCTACGCCGGCGTGGAAGACCCGTAGCTGCGCGTCACGTTCGACCGCAATATCCGTTTCCGGCAGCGGCAGCTGGGTCTGGAAAGCGGCATGTGGGGCGCGCCCGTCCTGCCGCCCGGCCGGATTCTGATGGAGATCAAGGTAGCGGCCGCCTTCCCTGTGTGGCTCAGCCATGCGCTGAGCGAGCTTGCGCTGTATCCGGTCTCCTTTTCCAAGTACGGCGCGTGCTATCAAAACTATATATTGAAAACAAATCAGAAAGAACGGAGCGTGGCGACAAGTGCCTGACATTTTTACAAGCAGCATCTTGAACGGAACCCTGTCCGTCAGCGGTTTTTTATACTGTACCCTGGCTTCCCTGATTCTCGGCCTGGGCATCGCCGGCCTGTACATGGTGAAAAACACCTATTCCAAAGGCTTTGTGGTCGCCCTGTCCCTGCTTCCGGCGATCGTGCAGGTCGTCATTATGATGGTCAACGGCAATATCGGAACCGGCGTCGCGGTCGCGGGTGCGTTCAGCCTTGTGCGTTTTCGGTCGGTACCGGGCAACGCGCGGGATATTGTGAGCATATTCTTCGCCATGGCCGTAGGCCTTGCGACGGGGATGGGTTATCTGTTTTACGCGCTTATGTTTCTTGTGATCATCGGCGCGGTAGATATCGCGCTGCTGTGCAGCCGGTTCGGCGACGGGAAAGCGAATGTGCGCACCCTCAAGATCACAATCCCGGAAAACCTGGACTATGAGGGGCTGTTCGACGACCTGTTGCAGCAGTATGCGTCCAGCTATACGCTGGAAAAGGTACGGACGACGAATATGGGAAGTCTGTTTGAACTCAGCTACACCGTCCGGCTCAAAGCGGCCGTGCCGCCCAAGGCGTTTCTGGATGCGCTGCGCTGCCGCAATGGGAATCTGAATATCGCGATCAGCCGTCCGCAGACGGTGAAGGACGAATTGTAAGGAGGATTGTATGCGTTCTCATTTTTGGAGCGGACTGCTCAGTCTGCTGCTTCTCATGGCATTTCTCGCAGGCTGTGCGCAGGACGCGGGCGCAGCCGTGCAGTCGGGTACTGCGTTACCCGTATCGGCCAGCTACACATACGCTGACGAGGACCTGGACGCGAGCTGGGATGCGCAGACCGCTTCCGCCGTCCGCTTCGGCAGCGACGGGATCGAAACCTCTGGCGACGGCGTGTCCGCGTCCGGTTCTACCGTCACAATCAGCGCCGCGGGCACCTATGTGCTGAGCGGCACGGCCGATGACGCGCAGATCGTCGTGGACGCCGGCAAAAACGACCTTGTCCGTCTCGTTTGCAACGGAGTGGATCTGACCAGCGCGACGGGCGCTGCCATCGCGTCGCTTCAGGCCCGGAAAACAATCATCATTTTAGTCGATGGCACCGACAACTCCTTTTCAGATGCGCAGACGTATTCCTATGCGGACGCGGACACGGCGCCGGACGCCGCCGTATTCGCACAGGACGATCTGACGATCACCGGCGGGGGAAGCCTGACGGTATGCGGCAATTATAACGACGCGATCGGCGCGAAGGACTATTTGTGCGTTACGGACGGCACGATTACAGTGCAGGCCGTCGCGGACGGGCTGCAGGGACGCGACGGCGTGGCTGTCAAAGCCGGATCCCTCGCCATAGAGGCGGGTGTGGACGGAATCAAGTCCAACAACGACGAAGACGCGGAGAAAGGGTTCATTGTGCTCGACGGCGGCACGTTTTCCATTGTCTCGGGGCACGACGGCGTGCAGGCGCAGACATCCCTGACGATAGGCGGCGGCACGTTTGAACTGCATACAGGCGGCGGCGCGGCCTCCGCCACGCAGGCGCAGACGTATGGTTTTGCGGGCGGGATGACCCCGCCGGGCGGAGATATGCTCCAGCCGGAGACCGCAGGAGTCGTGGAGACGGCGGCACAAACTGAGGTTTCGGACGACGCGGACGCTTCCGACAGCTATAAAGGCCTGAAAGCGGGCGTAAGCCTGACGGTTACCGGCGGGTCGTTTACAATCGACGCGCAGGACGACGCCGTGCATGCAAACGGCGATATAACGGTCAGCGGCGGCAGCTTTGAAATCGCAACGGGCGACGACGGGTTCCATGCCGACGCGGCGCTGTCCATATACGGCGGGACCATTCGCATAACACAAAGCTTTGAAGGTCTGGAAGGGCTTACGGTCGAGATCGGCGGCGGCGAAATCGACATTGTCTCAAGCGACGACGGAATCAACGCCGCCGGCGGCAGCGACGGGGAAGCGCAGGGCCCGATGGGCGCGGACCAGTTCGCCGTCAACGGCGACGCATATATACGGGTCACGGGCGGGAGCGTGCATATCGACGCTTCCGGCGACGGGCTCGACTCCAACGGCGCAACGTGGATTGAGGGCGGTACGGTCGCCGTCGACGGGCCCATATCCGGTGCGGACGGCGCGCTGGACACCAATGGTGAAATGCTGACAAACGGCGGTACGCTGATCGCTGTGGGCAGTTCCGCCATGCTTGAACCTCCGTCCGAAACATCCGGCCAGCCCTGTTTTGTGATTTACTACGCCCAGGTCCAGCAGGCCGGTACCGTGATCCGCCTGACAGATGCGGCCGGCGCGGCGATTTTGGAATATACGCCGTCAAAGGATTATCAGTCCGCAGTAATCAGCCTGCCGGCGCTGGCGCAGGGTGAAACGTACACCCTGTACAGCGGCGAAACGGAACTTGCCGCACTCACCCTTTCCGAAACGGTGACGCGCGTCTCCAGCGACGGTTCGGCGGCTGCCGGGGGCATGCAGGGCGGTTTTCCCGGCGGCGCCGGCGGCGAAATGGACGGCAACGGCAACGCCGCGGCCGGCGGCGGGTTCGGCCGGGGACAGGCGGCGCAGCCGCCGCAGCAGAACGGCCAGGGCCAGCCTCCGGCATAAAGAGGTCGGCGTCGGCTGCAAGCGCCCCGGCAGCAGCGCTGCCGGGGCGCTTGCAGCGCGCGCTTATACGTATGCCGCCGGCAGTGGCCGGAAGCGGCGGCCGCCGCGCGCGGCGGTTTGTCAGGGGCTGATTGGGCGTAAAATACATGAACCGGAGTCATATCGCAGAACGAAAAAAGCCGGAGTCCACTGGACTCCGGATTTTCTTTGTGCGCCTGTATCGCTGCGTTTCGACGCAGTCCCTGCGTCCGTGCGGTTTGTCTTGTGGTTGTCTCTGGTATGAAAGGTATCCGATTTCGCGGCCGCAATATCAAGCGCTTTTTCAGGTTTGTAAAAATTCCAGATTGTCTGAATCCTCTGTATACGGTAGCCGGCGACTGCAAACGTACGATAATATGGTGGTAACGGTTCTCTCCAGCCATGCGTATGGAGGGGAAAAGGGGCGCAACGTCACAGTCTGTGCTTTTGTATCTGTACTGTTTTGGTCAGGAAATACCCAACCCAGATAAACAACCCCATAATGGCAAGATAATCCAGGAAAAAGTAAATCAACGGTTCGTTAAAATCGAAGAAAACAAACTGCGTTCGCAAAAACATATACTCTGGGAAGCCTCTGCGTACAAAGGCATACATTCCGTAAACGGCGATACAAGCTCCAATAACGCGCAGGAGAATGCGGCGCGCGCGAGAGGGTTTCCTGCAAATCCTCCCCGCAAACCGCATCATCGTATTCCAATGGATACCCAGATGAAGCGCCATAAACACAAAGCCCCAATACGCACAGATCATGTGCAGTATCCGGCCAAATGCTCTTCCACTGTGAACAGGCAGGAACACGAACACTTCCCTGGAAATCAGTACGCTGCTGATCATAGAACCCAGCATGGTAAGCAGCACGAGACCGGCCAATACGGTCTGCAGGATGCGAAACGAGGTGTATTTTTGACGGGGTATATGATTTATCCATTTTCCGTTCAGGATGTGGTGGGCGACAAACAATACAAACATACCAATGCCAATCCACTCATGCGCTGTCCTTCCAATCAATTCAAATGCCATAAGCAGCGTCAAAAGGATCGTCATGCCGCAATCTATTATAATTTTCACGATCGCCGTGGGTTTCAAATGGACTCCCTCCTGTCGCGCATATTCAACCGGGATTCCTTTGCATGGAACGGATGAATTCAGAATCCTCCCGGGGCGGAAAGGGGATAAGCTTACTGCCCACGTCCTTGCATTTGAGAAAATAAGCCATGTTGTGCCCAAGCATTCTCATGGCCTGTATCCCTTCTGAATCTTGCCGAACCTCTTCTGGTGTTGCGCCATGTACCATATTCCAGTTGCGGGATGTAATAATGGGCATCTGCATCAGTCCGAAATACTGGTTCATCTGAACCCAGGCGGCAGCGGTTCCCGTCCGCCGTGCGGAGATCACCGCCGCCGCAGGCTTCAAATAAAATCGCCGGCCGCCGCCGTTTAAATCCGCATAAAAGGCTCTGTCCAAAAAGCAGGTCATTGCCCCCGCCGCCTCGGCCCATTGCGCCGGCGTGCCAAATATAAAGCCGTCATAGTCCCCGGCCAGATCCAAAAAGTCGCTTACGCTGTCTATGAACGCGCAGCTGTTGAAATCTCTGCATTTCTGATACGCGGCGCAGCCGGGAAGAGGCCTGTCGCCAATCCAGAAAACGTCCGTATCAATTCCATTTAGATTTAATATATCGGATACCTCGCACAAAGCCGTGTATGTGCATCCTTCCTTGTGAGGACTTCCATTGACCAGTAAAACTTTCAAAAGACGGCCCGCCTCTCAATTGCATAAAAATACCTGCTCCAGCCACTGGGCGTAATCCTCCACCCAGTCACCATCGCCGCCAAAGCCATGGGGCCAATCCTGCAGGACAATTCGTTTTGTAATCACGCCCACATCCTGCATCAGATCATACTGCGCTTCAAACTGGCGGTAAAAAGGATCTTCCGTACCATAGCAGTAAAAAGTGGGCGGAAGGTTCCCGGAACGGAGTTCTTCTTCGTCCATGGAGGCGACGCTGAGCCTGCCGTAAAAGGAATAGATCATGCCTGATGCGCAAGCGTGGGCGGGGATCTCGTCCAGTTCGTCGGGGACGTAATGCGGGTCTAATACCGTGGGCAGTACGTCTTCGTCGAAGTTCAGGAAAAATTCCCCGGCCTGGATACCGCCTGCAGAATAGCCCATCACGGCAATATCATCCGGGTCGATGCCGTAGGTGTCCGCGTTCTTTCGGATGAACCGCACGGCGCGGGCAACATCCAACGCGCCTTCCTGCTGGGTGTAGGGCCGCAGTCGGTAATCCACAATAAAGGTCAGAAATCCCAGCTCCCGCAGCTGCGCCGCTGTGGGCAGTGTATCGGTATAGTTGCCCCTGACCTGGAACGCGCCGCCCGCCAGCAGGATTACCGCGCCCTTTACTTCTGTGCCGGCCCGAACGGGGATGGCGGTCAGGTAAGGGCGGAAATCAACCGGATCATAATTTGTGCTGGTCACTTCGGTCTGCGCCGGAGCGTTCCCTTCCTCCCACAAATAAAGGGCCTGAAATTTGGAAGGATCCGGAGCCGTATTCAAAACAGTTTCATTGCCGTCCGGTTCCGGCAGGCGTGCGGAAAGCATGCCGTTTTCCCAATCTTCCGCAAGCCCGCTGCCATAGTCATAGCTTTCCGGGAAATCGGAAGGCGTGGCCAACGTATGCTCCGAAGTGCCGTTCCGTATCTCCGATTCTTCCCGCAGCGCCGGTGTAGTTGCTGCGGACGATTCTTCCAGCGCCTGTGATTGGGATTGCATTTCATCGCCTCCCTGTAAGAGCGGTGAAGATGCGCTGTCCTGACCGGCGGAACAGCCGGAGAATATAAACGCGGCCAATAGAAATGGAACCGCCGCTTTTTTAAAATAAGACATGGATCTCCGTCCTCTCGATTGCTTTTATTTGCTGAACAGCCAGCCCATAATCTCTTTGTCAAAAGCAAAGGCCAGCCCCCCTGCGTGCTGATCGGAATATCCGCGTTCTGAAAAATACGCTTGCTCCTTCACATCGAGCACTGCAAGCGAATCGATCTGCGTTTCTGAAAGCCCCTGTTTTCTATAGAGGTCACGCAGTTTTGCGTAGGCCTCTTTAAGCGGCTGTGAACCATAGTAGCTGTCATCCTCGCCCACAGCGAAATAGACAGGTGTTCTGGCTTTTGCCAGCACTTCCAGATCACCGTCCCACTGCGTGCTGGCGGCAAGAAACGCCGCGAAGAGTTCGGGGCGCTTTCCCATTATCAGGGAACCCGTTTCACCCCCGCCGGACAGACCTTGCAGATATACCTTTGCCGGGTTTATGTTGTAATGGGAAAGCATATGTTCTGTTAACGCAATAGCCTGATCCGCCGAAGTCTCGCCCCAGTCGTGCAATTGCGGAGCCGCCACAATCATTTCACGATTGTAATTTTGCGCCTCGAACCCATATTCCTCTGCCCGGAGATTTGCGCCCGCTCCGTGCATATACAGCCCTTCATAACCGGGCAGAGTGACGAATAGAGCATAGGGGATGCTGCCGTCATAGCTGTCGGGAACGTACAGGTTATAATGAATATCGCCTTCAGTTTCCGAATGGAGTACATTATCCAGAACAAAGCCGCGATAGGTTGTCGCGCCTTCTGTCACGGTTTCAGCGGCTGCCGGAGTGGTTTGTGCCGGCCCGGTTTCTTCCTGTACCCGCTGTGCTTCCGTGCAAGTCGCCGCCGACCCGCGCATCGATTCCGTTTGAGACGATGGATTGCATGCCGTTTCTCCATCCGCGCAGGCGGTGGCGCTGCACAGTATGACAATAAGAAACAGCAGGAAAATCCGCCTCTTTTTCAAATTCATGCGGCGCACCGCCTTTCTGTTCCTTCAGTGCCGCAAGTGATATCGGAGCCAAAGGGTATCCCCGTCCAAAACTTTCACCTCTATTAACGTGAACGCTTGCGGCGGCCGGACGGGCAGGAACGCCGCCTGCTCAAAAATGGACGCGGAATCCGCACTCCCGTCCGCCACCGGAGCGATTACCAAACTCAACTCGTCGATGAGGTCGTCCTGTAAAAATGACCAGTTGGTTATGCCGCCGCCCGCCACCATCAGTGTATCAATACCGAATACGGTGCGCAGTTTATGCAGCAGTAAGGCGCAGTCCACGCGCTTTTTTCCAGCGACAATGTAGGATACGCCCTGCTTTTGCAGGTAGGCCAGATATTCCGGGGCGGCCTGTTCGGTCAGCACTTCAATCACATGGGCGGCGGGGCGCCCTTTTTTCTCCAGTATGTGAGATGAAAAGGACAATATCCCCTGTGGGTCCATCGAAACGATGAAGTTGCCCAAAGCCCGGCCTTCCGCATTCACCCAGTCTTTACGAAGCAAAGGCGTATGCGCAGACGGCGGCGCCGGAACCTCGCCATCTGCATATCCTCCCAGCATGGTCGTGGTACCGTAAAGGGTTGCCTGGCAGCCGTAAAAACCCCGCAGTCGCCCGTAGGCGTTCAGGGCCGGCGCCGTCTCCGGCGTATGGAAAAAAGCCCCGTCGATCTTCCCGTCCAGGGAAGTGAGCATATGGCAGACAACAAAAGGACGTTCCATTCTATCGCGCTCCATAAATTTCTTCGGCCGCCCGGCATGGCAAGCGGGCGGGATCAACGTTCGCTCCTCGCCGCGCCGGCAACTCCGTTTGCCCTGGCATGTTCAATATGCTGCGGGAAAGAACCATCCAGAATCCCCCATACCATGAAAGCAGTTACGGCAGTCAGGCTGCGGACCCGGAAAGAGGCTTTATCTTCCCGCGGCCAGACCTCGCCGCACAAGACGTCGTTTAACGGCGCGGACACAGGCGCAATGGGCATAGCATCTCTGCCTGCCGTTACCTTACACATGAAAAATGGATCCCTTTCCGGATTATTTTATCAGTTGTTTGCCATCCTGGAACGCATTGCCCGTTCGCGGGCCTATCACATGGTAGCCTTTGTTCACGGGCTCGAAAGTAATGGGCTGGAATTTTGCCATGTCCAGGCGGCCCGCTGCATCCAGAACGCTTTCGTCAATGCCCACGTTGACAATCTGGCCGACGATATTTCCATCCTCATTCACTTTCAGAAATTTGCACTCCAGCACGACAGGCAGCTCATCTATGATGGGCGCGTCTACAAACTCGCTTTTGCTTGTGTGGAACCCCGATTTCTCTATTTTATCGGGTTCCGTATTTGCGGAAACCATCCCCACATAGTCCGCTGGAATCACATGCGCCGCATCCGCAAAGCCGATAGTGAACGCTCCCGTATTTTTTATATTTGCAGTAGTCTTATGGCCTGCGCTCAGGCAGAGCACTACTTTGTCGGCGTCATAAAGACCGCCCCATGCGGCGTTCATGGCGTCGGCGGATCCATCCTCGTTATAGGTGCCGATGATGAGTACCGGAAGCGGGTAAAACCAGGATTGTGTACCGAAATTCTTACGCATATAGAAGACTTCCTTTCGCAATATGATTACAGAACGGGCCGGGACCAGACCCGGCCCAATGGCGTTTTATTTCTGACCGTCCACATCGGGCACCATTTCCGCATAGGCTTGCAGCATTTCCGGCGTGCTGGTGTAGTAGCGGGAGTTTTTGTCCATGGCGGCGATCCGCGCCATTTCTCCATCCGTAAGGACAAAGTCGAACAGGTCAAAGTTATCCTTTATATGGTCTGGATTTTTGGAACCGGGGATTACAATGTTGCCATCCTGGATATGCCAGCGCAGAATGATCTGCGCATTGGACTTGCCATACTTCTTACCCAGCTGCGCGAACAGGTCTTCTTCCAGCAGCGCTTTGTCGCCGTGGCCCAGGGGATACCAGGACTGCATGTAAATTCCTTCTTCCGCCAGAAACTGCTTCAATTCCTTCTCCTGAAAATAGGGATGCACTTCGGTCTGGAGGACAGTCGGCTTCACTTCGCATAAGGCCAGGATCTCCGCGATCTGATCGCGGTTAAAGTTGGAAAGGCCGATGGCTCTTACTTTTCCTTCTTTATAGGCTTTCTCCATCTGCCTGTATCCAGCGGTATAGTTGCCGGCGGGCTGGTGGATCAGCAACAGGTCGATATAATCGGTGTCCAGTCGCTCCAGGGTTTTATCCACAACGTCTGGCTGCTCGTAAAGGCTGGGCCAAAGCTTTGTCTCCAAAAAGATTTCTTCTCTGGGCAGGCCGGAACGCTTCATGGCGCGGCCCACAGCCTTTTCGTTCACATAGGCGTTGGCCGTGTCAATCAGCCGGTACCCGTATTCCAGCGCGCTGAGTACGGAAGCCTCCGCCTCGTCAGGCGTCATTAAAAAGGTTCCAATGCCAGCCATGGGCATTTTTACTCCATTGTTCAAAGTTGCATACTCCATCGTAATACCTCCATAGTTTTATACTGTTCATCGCTTCGCCGTCGCGCCCGCCGAATACTGCGGACATTTCCATTTCACCCAAAGTATCGTCGATCGCCTTTGCCTTCTGCGCAGAAAGCAGAACATTTGCGGCTCCCGCGTTTCCCGCGGCCGATGTTCCCCTTCAGCGGCCGGGCAAAAGCGACGGCGGACAGCGTAAGACTACGTCTGTGCCGGAAGAAAACCGAAACAAATTGCCGATGCCCGGCGGCGTTACAGGTTCAGGCCCTCTAGCCATTCCTGCACATCCGCTTCACTGACGCTGGAACGGAACCGCATGCCTTCCTGCCAGTCGCCGGTGCCGGCCAGTTCTGCCAGCAGCTCTCCGCTTTGTCCCAAACCGGAGCTGGTAGAAGTGCAGAACGGGATGATGGTCTTATCGGTAAAATCATTGGCCTTAACAAAAGTGTCCACAGGCCAGGCGGCAACGCCCCACCAGATGGGATACCCTATAAAGACGGTATCATAGCTGTCCCAATTCTCCACTGTATCGGCGATCAGTTCCACATTCCGCAGGCTCTCGTCGTAATATTCCTGAGAGACCCGGCTGTTGTCATCCCTCCAATTTAGATCGTCGCTGGTATAGGGTTCTGCGGGTTCCAGCTCAAACAGATCGCCGCCGGTAAACTGGGCAATGTAGTTTGCCGCTTCTTCGGTGTTGCCGGTAGCGGAAAAGTAAACCACAAGGGTTTTTCCCGATCCGGCGTCAGCGCTTTCGGAACTTTCCTGCTGCGAGGACGATGGTCCGTTGGATTCGGATTCTGTGCCGGAAGACTGCGGTGCAGAGGTTTCCGGGGCATTGGACCCGCCGGAAGAAGGGGTTTCATTGCCGCACGCGGCAAGGCTTAGAATCAGCGCCAGGCTTAAGAACAACGCGGTTAACTTTTTCATTTCGACTGCTCCTTTCATTTTACGCTGTTTTATTCATAGCATTCCTGGAAGATTTCCAGAATTTCTTCATGGGATATGGGCCGGAAACTGCCCTGGGAAATACCGCAGGAATAGGCGATTTCTTTCAGCTGGGACTTGTCAGCGCCCAGCTCTTTTAAAGTTGCAGGCAGGCCGATCTCCTGAATGAAATCCGCCAGAGCGTCGATACCGGCCATCGCCAGTGCTTCCTCGGTCTTGCCGTTGCGGGCAATGCCCCACACGTTCTCTGAAAAACGGACGAATTTGGGCAGCCCCGCCTTGTAAATGTGCCGGTAGTATACCGGATGGAGCACCGCCAGGCCGCAGCCATGGTTGCAGTTGGTATAGGCGCCAAGCTGATGCTCCATGTTGTGGCATTCAAAGTCACACCTTTTGCCCATCTTAATCATACGGTTTTCCGCCATGGTGGCGTCCCACATCAGGTTGGAACGGGCGGTGTAGTCCTCCGGATTGCGGATAGCCGCGCGCAGATTGCGAATAACGCTCTTCATGAGGGCCTCCATAACGTCGTCGGAGACATTGTCCTCGTTGGGCTCGCTGAAATAGGTTTCCATAATGTGGGAGAGGATGTCAAAGCTGCCGGACACCATCTGGTCTTTCGGAACGGAGAGGGTATAGGCGGGGTCCATCAGGGCAAAACGGGGATTGAGCTGGGGATAATCCCGGCCGGTCTTTATTTTCTTTTCCTCATTGGTGATGACGGCTCCGCCATTGCATTCGCTGCCGGTGCCGGCCACAGTGACCACGACGCCCAGAGGCAGCGGCTCAAAGTCAATCACGCCGTACCGGGCCCAGAAGTCGTCCCAGATATCCCCGCCGTACCGGGCGGCCAGGCTCACGGCTTTGCAGCAGTCCATGACGCTGCCGCCGCCCACAGCCAGAATCATATCCGCCTGATTGTCCCGCGCCAGCTTTGCCCCCTGCAGAACCTTGGCGTATGTGGGGTTGGGCATAATGCCGGGGAACTCCGCCACAATCTTACCAGCGTCTTTGAGGATGCCTGTAATTTCATCGTACACGCCGTTGCGCTTTATGGACCCGCCGCCATAAGCCAGCAACACAGTTTTGGCATTTTTGCACAAGCAGGCCAGGTATTCCTTTACACAGCCTTTGCCAAAGTAAACCTTGGTAGCATTCTGAAAAATAAAGTTGTTCATCCAATGCTTCCTTTCTGAAATATCTAGCTGTATTGGTAAATCACATCTGCGCTTCCCAAAACGCAACCGCCTGATCCAGCCATCCTTCCGCCGCAGTGCCGGTACCCAGGCCAAAGCCGTGGGGCAAGCCAGGGTAGTGGTGGAACTGGGTGGGAATGCCCAAATCATGCATAGCCTGAAGGCGGCGCTGCATGGCATGCCAATCGACGATGCCGTCGCTTTCCCCTACGCAGGCAAAGGTAGGCGGGTCGTTTTCTGTGTAGTCGCTGTGGCCGGTGTACTGCATGATCACCGCGCCGGGCCTGGGCAGGTCGTCGCCGCGGAAGGCCGCCGGGCCGTAAGAGCCAAGCCAGGCCGCCATCCGCGCGCCTGCCGAGCCGCCCCAGAGCGAGTAGCAGTCGGTGTCCACCTGAAGCTCGTCGGCGTGCTCAAAAATAAAGCTGATGGCACGGGCCAGATCTTCACATGCAGTTTGCGCGCCGGGCCGATAGATCAGCGCAAAAGCGTTGTAACCCTGTTTGGAAAGCGCCAACGCGTGAGGAAAGCTGTCCTGCATGGCGCCCACATAGGCAAACCCGCCGCCCGCGTTGCATACGGCGAATTTTTGTCCCGGCTCACCCTTGAAGAAGAACAGGCCGGTATCTTCCTTGGCGGGATCCGCTTCCTTTTCCGCGTCCGTGTAAATGTCATAGAAAACAGTTTCCCCGGCGTTTGCCCGCTGCCACAGAGAGTTGACGATCTCCACGGTTTGCTCCGGGTCTATATTGTTATACCAGACAAGTCGCAGTTCACCCAAGGTATCGCCGCTGTAATATCCACTGTCCACCGGGAAAAGCAGTCGCCCGTAATCGCCAAAGACGGGATCGCTTTTCACGGTATCCATTCTTGTGCGCTCGTCAAACGGTTCTATGATAGGTTCGGATTCCTGTGCAGCGCCTGTTTTCGATCCGTCCTGTTCACCGCTCTGCAAAATGGAGGGCTGACCGGTAGTTTCACCCTGACCGCCGCATCCTGTCAGGCAGAGAAAAATACACAACACGGCCACAAGCGCTTTCTGCATTTTCATTGTTTCCGCCAGCCTCCTTTCCTGTCGTCTATATTATAAAAAAATCGAGGCTTCGGCAGAAGTCTCGATTGGTTGTCCAGTATAAACCGAAAGGTTAATAGCAAAATGGCGGATCAAAGTCTCACCATTTTTTCCACTGTCTTCAAAAATTTTTTAACCGCCGGGGACGGAACCGGCGCATGCAGCAGTCCATAGGGAATGGTGTACCCCCAGTCTACCGGCAGGATTTTTAACAGCGGGTGGACGTACTGCCACTTTGGCACAGCCATAAGAATACAGTTATTGTTTTCGCACTGGTTGAATACTTCCATGTTGTAAAAATCAAAGTCTATGATCTGTACCTGCGGATGGTTTTTCCAAAGCTCGTCACGCAGCAGGTCAACGTAATGGCTCCAGTCCCGGCGGATCAGCATCAGCTTTTCTCCGTACAGATCCCGCACTGTCAGCCTATCCTTTTTCGCCAGTTTATGATGGATGGACACAGCGCAGCAGATGGGTTCCCTGGAAATCTCCAACCCTGCGCACTGGCGCAGATTCAGCATGGTTTCATCAAAAATCCCGGCCACCACGTCGATATTTCGGCCCAGGTTCGCGAGAATTTCCCGCGCGTTTTCGGGCGTATTGTCAAATGGGACGAGCTGGAATTTAGTATTGGTGCATTCCTCCTGCAATTTGGGCCACAAGTCTACCAGCACCTGGGCCGGGGTCATGGGCGAGGTCCCGATGCGAATGATCTCCTCGTCTTTTTGCATGGCGTTTTTTGCCCGCGTCACCGAATCTTTGCAGTATTGGATGATGTACCTGGCGTCCTGCACCAGAGATTTTCCAGCTTCGGTAAGCGCCAATCCCCTGTGGGTACGGACAAAAAGCTGCAAGCCCAGGCTCTCCTCCAGGAGATTGATTTGTTTGATAACTGCCGGAGGTGAAATATACAGTTTCTCCGCCGCCTTGTTAAAGCTGCTGCACGCGGCGACGCAGAGAAAGGTTTCCAGTTGCGGATTATACATTGAAATCTGCGCTCCTTTCTCACTGGTATCTGGAAATCAGCCCCGGCATTCCGTACGAACCTGTCGTTTCGGCGTTCTGTTTTTTGCATCCAGGATCAGCCGGAACACGCGTTCGTCCGGCTTCGCGAAGCTTTTGAATCCATGGTACTGAACGCTTCCGTCTGTCGCAAGCGCTCCGGACAGATAAAGAGACCGTAGGGGCGCCTTCCTATATCCTCCTGTTTATTCTACTATTATAACGAATCCATGCCGAAACGTCAAAGCTTATGTTTTAGAAAGGATCCATGCGAAAACCTCTTTTTTATCGTCTTGCGCCGGCAGCCGTGCCTTTTGTTGAAGGCGGGCCCGCCGTCGGGCTTTAACCGCCCTTGCAGTATCCCGTCGCAGTTGCGGCGGAGCCGTGTTCCTATTGCCGACTTGAAACGGCGCTTGCATGAGAACCCAAGGCGGAAATGGTCAGAAACGGAAGAAATGGGACAGACGCAGCCAGAACCCGCCCGCCGCGGAAACTCTGTCGTGGCGGCATGTCTTACGCAGCGCAAGGCGCCGGATCTGGTTTGTGCGGGAGATAAGGTTCTAATCAAGTTGTACGGAACACGGGATGCGATCCAGGCCGAAACTGCTTTATATGTAAGGCCTTTTCTGTAGCTGTGACAAAAAGGCCTTGAAAACACCGTGTTTTCAAGGCCTTTTCTGGTGGAGATAAGCGGGATCGAACCGCTGACCTCTTGAATGCCATTCAAGCGCTC
>ERZ827423.453-NODE-453-length-52335-cov-6.706083_pt1 | contig 52335 bp, 54 predicted proteins | sample MGYA00519775_ERZ827423 | MGnify/ENA primary metagenome ERZ827423 (study PRJEB31778, sample SAMEA3449296) | human gut metagenome | biome: human gut; feature: human-associated habitat; material: faeces | place: United Kingdom | collected 2010/2012 ... | reverse complement strand
CAAATACTTGAATATCAGCATCTTATCTTTATCCAACAGAACTGCGGATGAACCCAAGAGGTGGCCTTTTGTCTTCCAAAAGGCCGTCAATCGCACGCTGAAAGGCCGCCTTTTGTCTTGCGAAAGGCGGCCTTTCGCAAAGCCGTTGGCTGTCAGCGCATTACAAGCTTGGTGCCAATGGGACTGCTTCATGCCGCCAAACGTTGTTCTTGCGTTTGCATTTCTCGACATATTTTGTTATTTTTGCGCATGGAATAAAATGATAGGTATATGGACATTGTTGACGTATTGATAATGCTGATACCTGCGGGTATGGTCGCGTTTGTGCTCTTCGAGGTGGGCTGCTGCATGTTCGGCGAGGCCCGCAAGCCACAGGATGGGGCGGGAGAGGGCATGCCCTACCGTACCGTTGTCGTGAGGCGCAGGCTCAGGCGCATGCTTTTCGTGGCCGCCGCGGTTACTTTCGTGGGCGGCGTTGTGTCCGCGCTGCTGTCGGCTGACGTGGCTTATTTCTGCTCGTTGGTGCTGCCGATGTTCGTGGTGGGCGTAGCGGGCGCTGTGACAGGGCGCAAGGTGATGGGCGACAGGATTGTGCTGCCCCTTGCGCTGTGCTGTGTCACGGTGGTTGTAGTAGTGTCGTTGTTGCCGATTTTCATCAATTCCACGCAAGACCTTGACGTTACCGTGGCCGACGGACGGCTTAAGATAAGCGGCAGTTATGGCGAGACAATACCTTTGGACAGCATATCAACGGTAATGCTTGTCGACAAAATGCCGTATATCGAGCGGCGCACCAACGGCTATTCGTTTAACGGCGTAGCCCTCGGACGATTCGAGACGGCCGACGGACGCAGCCTGACGCTCCATTCATACTCTGGCGACGGACCGTTCGTAAGGGTTGTCACACGCGGCGGGCGGCACGTCTACCTCAACTCGCGCGACGCCGGACTGACGCGCAAGGCATACGCCTTAATCCGCTCGGGGTTGTGATGCGCCGCAGTGGCGGTGACATGCAAGACGCCTTCTTTTCGCTTTTGTTTTTTCCGTTTTTCGATAATATTGCTTATTTTTGCGTACTGAATAACCAAGAATACTACCCCGATGGACGGTTTTGATGTATTTATTCTCGACTTTCTCAGGCATACCGCAGGCGTGTCGGAGAGCATGCTGACGTGGCTGTATCCGCTTACCGCGGCTTTTGCCGTGGCACTGTTCTCCTACGTTTGTACGGCCGTGTTCCGCTTTATTGTAATGCCGGCGGTTCAGAAACTTACCGAACGTACAAAGGCCAAGTGGGACGACTATATCTTCAACCATCGTGTGATGAAGGCCTTCAGGCGTATCATACCGCCCGTAATCTGGTATGTCGCGCTGCCGCTTGTGCTCACCCATTCGCCCGGACTGCTGTCGTTCCTGCTCAAGGTATGCAATATATACCTTGTGGTGGTGTCACTGCTTTTCGTCAGCGCCTTCCTCCATTCGCTCTACGAAATATCCGAGGAGCACAAAAAGCTGCGCAACCGTCCTCTCAAGGGTGTGTTCCAGATGTTCGACCTGCTGGCGTTCGTCGTCGGTCTTATACTTATCATAAGCATTATCATCGACAAAAGCGCGATAAGCGTGCTGGCCGGCCTGGGCGCTTCGGCGGCCATCCTCATGCTGATTTTCAAGGATACAATCCTTGGTCTCGTGGCCGGCGTCCAGCTTACGGCCAACGACATGCTGCGCCCCGGCGACTGGATAACAATGCAGAAATATGGAGCTAACGGCTATGTGCGCGAGGTGTCGCTCACAACCGTAAAGGTGCAGAACTTCGACAAGACGATAACCACCATTCCGCCTTACCTCCTTGTGAGCGACAGTTTCCAGAACTGGCGCGGCATGTGGGCGGCCGGCGGCCGGCGCATGAAGCTGTCGGTCAACATCGACGCAAATACCGTGCGCTTCTGTTCGGCCGATGACATCGCGCGTTTCGTCGAGAAAGGCTATGTGTCAGCGAGCCAGTATGCCGACGCAGGGTTTCCCGTCAGCAACACGCAGGTGTACAGGGACTTTATGATAGGCTATATGCGTAGCCATCCCGACGTGAACAAAGACCTCATGATAATGGTGCGCATGCTCCAGCCTACGCCCGAGGGACTGCCCGTGGAGCTTTATTGTTTCTGCTCGTTTACCGAGTGGGCTCCGTTTGAGATGTTCCAAAGCTCGATGCTCGATTACGCGGTCGTAATGGCGCGCGAGTTCGGCCTGAGCATATTCCAGCGCCCGGCCGGTACGGACCTGAAGGGATGAGGCTGCCGCGGGAATATGTATTCCAGGGCGGTTGCGCGGGTTGCGGCAGGTTGGTATCCGTGCCGTGCGATTATAGTTTTTTTACGAATGCGTCTCTAAACGTTTTTTAATATGAAATAATCGGCAGAATATAACCGGATTCCGTAATCTTTGCGTATATTTGTTGACACGAATATAGGATGCGGTTCGGCAATGTCATGTCAAAAAACTTTGTCTTTTCTTGCCGTTGCGCTCACCTTTCGCTATATTTGTGGATGCAAACCCAAAATACGGAATACTATGAAATATAAGTTATTAGTGCTCGATGTCGACGGTACGCTGCTTAACAGCGCTGAGCAAATTACCAAGCGTACGCAGTCCGCCCTGGTTAAAGTGCAGCACATGGGAGTGCGCATCGTCCTTGCCTCCGGGAGACCTACGTCGGGTCTGTTGCCGTTGGCAAAGATGCTTGAACTGGACAACTTCGGCGGTTATATAATGTCGTACAACGGAAGCAAGATAGTCAAGGCCGACAGCGGCGAGGTGATGTTCGAGCGTCGCATAAACCCTGAGCAGATACCATATCTGGAACGTAAGGCGCGGAAAAACGGTTTTTCGATATTCACTTACAACGGCGGTACGTTGCTTACGGACAACGCTGACAATGCGCACGTTCGCCGTGAGGCACAGTTGAACAACCTTAAAATAGTGGAGGAGGAAGAGTTCTCCATAGCAATAGATTTCCGCCCGTGCAAGTGTGTGCTGGTAAGCGACGACCAAGAGGCGTTGCTTGGATTGGAAAAGCATTGGAAGCGGAGGCTCGCCGGTGTGCTTGACGTATTCCCGTCAGAACCGTATTTCCTTGAAGTGGTGCCTTTCGGCGTAGATAAGGCCAATACTTTGGGTGTGCTTATGGGAATGTTGGGCGTTGGACATGACGAGGTGATAGCCATAGGCGACGGCGTAGCTGACGTTACCATGCTTCAGCTTGCCGGTGTAGGTGTCGCTATGGGACACGCGCAAGACTCGGTTAAGATATGCGCCGATTACGTTACTGCATCAAATGATGAGGACGGTGTGGCGCAGGCGGTAGAAAAGCTCATTCTTTCCGAGGTGCATGCCTCTGAAATACCGCTTGATATGTTGAACTCGCAGACGCGCCATGCCTTGATGGGCAATCTCGGCATACAGTACACTTACGCCTCGCAAGACCGAATAGAGGCCACCATGCCCGTTGACGAACGCACGCGCCAGCCTTTCGGCATACTGCATGGCGGGGCAACGCTGGCCCTGGCCGAAACCGTAGCCGGGCTTGGCTCGATGATTTCTTGCCAGCCGGATGAAATTGTTGTGGGCATGCAGGTGAGCGGCAATCATGTATCGTCGGCGCACGAAGGGGACACTGTGCGGGCCGTGGGCACAATAATACACCGTGGCCGTTCGTCGCATGTCTGGAATGTTGACGTGTTCACTTCAACCAACAAACTCGTGTCGAGCATACGTGTGGTGAACAGTATTTTAAAGAAGAAATAAACTGTTGGAGGTCTCCGGAAAAAGAAAGAATAAGGCATAATCAGTATTGTGGTTGCTCTATTTAATGTTCAACGTGCGGTGCTGATATGCCTCTTTGTATTTTTAAAACCATACTTTTTTGTCTGTTTCGTGGATTTTCCGTAAATCTGTATAAGGAATATACCTCTTTGAAATCAAGAGAGTTAGAAGAATTACCTCGTTTTCGGGTAATGAGTTGGTAACCGTTCTAATTGCCGTGGTCTGCATCGCTTTGCTTGTTCGGGAAACTCTTACGGTACAAAGGTATGAAAAATATTCAGACTGAAAGGATCATTCCAAAAATTATTTCAGTCTGGATATTTGGCATCCACCCTTATGCCGTTTTGGGCTTGAAGCAATTAACGAGCAAGGAAGCCACGGTAAAAGCTATTCCCGTCCAAACCACACCTGCCCATCCGTAATGTTGCCAAAACAGGCCTGAAACGAATGTACCAGCAGAGCCACCCAAGAAGTAAATGGTCATATAAACGGTATTGACACGATTGATAGCGGATGCATCAAGGGCGACCACGCTGGTCTGGTTGGACAGATGGATACATTGCATTCCTGCATCAATCAACAGGATAGCGACTATCATCCATACATAGCTGGCATTCCCCCAAAATGCCAAGAACCATGCAGCCAATACCACACATCCTCCGACAATAGAGAAGAACCTTGCGCCATACTTTTGGATATAGCCGCTGATGAAAACCACCGTGGATGCACCTGCCAATCCGCACAAACCGAGTGCGCCGATAATATCGTCACTCGCAAAGAAAGGCTCTTGTTTCATCCGGAAAGCAAGGCAACTCCACAATGCGAAGAACGAAGCATAAGCCAATGCTGCCCTCAAAGAAGCGATACGCAAGTATGGGTATTTGTAGAGCAGGCGCAGCAAGGATTTCATCAATCCTGCATAAGTTTCTTGTGAACGGGCAGACAGCACGGGCAGCATCTTGTAAATCATCAGAAAGCATCCAAGCATAAACGCACAAGCGACGAAATAAACGGAACGCCATCCCCAAACATCAGCGAGAAAGCCACTGAATACCCGTGAACCAAGAATGCCTATGAGCAGACAGGACTGTATAATCCCCACGTTGCGCACCTTGTGTGCGGGTGCTGAATGATAAGACACCAACGGGATGAAGAACTGCGGCATGACCGAAGACGCTCCGGCAAGCAAGGATGCACCCCATACCCAATAGATGTTAGGGGCAAGTGCTATGGCAAGCAATGCGCACGATGAAATGATATAATTGGTCAATATCAGCTGCTTTCGTGAAACCAAATCGCCAAGCGGAATGACAAACACAAGTCCGACTACATAACCTATCTGGGTCAATGTCGCAACCATGCTGGCAGAAAAGTCGCTTACCCCAAAATCCTTTGCCATGCTGCCCAACAAAGGCTGGTTATAGTAGCAGTTGGCAACGGAAAGCCCGGTAGCGACTGCCATCAGAGCCAGCAGAGGTGCCGGAATGCCATGGTTTTCTCTCAATTCATATTTCATCATTTATTCCTCCTTTCAGTATGACACAACTTTCAATCCAATCAAGGAGGCAATGAGCGTGAACAGGAAGAAAAGCCGTATGGGAGTGGCCGGCTCTTTGAAAACGAATATCCCAATCAAGACCGTGCCGACCGCTCCGATACCCGTCCAAATGGCGTATGCCGTGCCCAAAGGCAAAGTCTGAACCGCTTTGGCAAGCAATGCCATGCTCAATACCGTAGAAGCCAAGAAGCCGCTACCCCACAGATAAAACGCAAGCCCTGACGCCGCTCTCGTTTTCCCCAAACAGAATGTAAGGCTCACCTCAAACAATCCTGCCAATAATAAGATTATCCAATTCATACCTATGGTTTATTAAAATTCGGGTGCAAAAGTAAGCAAGCAATCCCTGACGGCTTTTCGCATTTGGCAAAAACGTTTTTTACATTTGACAAAAAACAGCCGTTCATTACCGTTTCCGTGTGCTATTTTATAATTTTGCACACCGACAACAGCAATTAACTATGGATATAAAGGAAATCATCAACCAAAGATACGCCATGCCGGACACCTCTTTGGACAAGTTGCGGCAATGCCTGACAGAAGTTTCATACCCCAAAGGATACCGGGTGCTGGAAAGCGGCAAGGTGGAGAATAACATCTTTTTCATCAAGAAAGGTATTGTCCGCGCCTATACATTGGTGGATGGGAAAGAAATCACTTTTTGGGTCGGCAAGGAAGGGGCGACCCTTGTTTCCATGAAAGGATATGTGAACGACGAGCCGGGATATGAAACAATGGAGCTGATGGAAGATTCGGTCTTATATGTCTTGGAAAGGAAAAAACTGAAAGAGTTGTTTTCGGATGATTTGCATATAGCCAACTGGGGGCGGCGCTATGCGGAGATGGAGTTGCTTGCCACCGAGGAGAGACTGATTTCCATGTTGTCGGCCATCGCCTCGGAACGGTATAAGGAGTTGTTGGAAAAAGAGCCTGATTTGTTACAGCGGTTGCCGTTAGGAAGCATCGCCACCTATTTGGGCATCACGCAGACGAGCCTCAGCAGGATTAGGGCAAAAATCACACAGCCATAATTCGGCGGATACTCCATAGTTTTTAACATTATCGTGCTTGGCTAAAATTAAAATCTGAAAAAGAGATATGAACACAAGAGTTAGAGGATTTTTGTACGGCGTGGCTACGTCGGTGACATTTGGTCTGATACCGCTGTTCACATTGCCGCCGATGCATGCCGGACTTGCATCAGATTCAATTTTGTTTTACCGCTTCTTCGTGGCCACGATTGCGCTTGGGCTGATGATGTTGGTTAAGAAGGAAAGTTTCAAGATTTGCTGGCGTGACTTGCTGGTGATTGTGCCGCTGTCGCATCCTATTCGGTGTCGTCGATGTTTCTGATTTACGGCTACGAGGTGATGGGCTCAGGTGTCGCCACTACGCTCCACTTTACTTATCCCATATTCGTCACTCTGCTGATGTTTGCCGTAAAAGATTTCTCCTCGGAATCTTATTAACCGACAAAACTCATCTTCGTGACTTATTCTACAAATAGAATTTCAAAAACGTCAAAGAGCGATATGGTTCTAAAGGCATCCGGAAAATCAACAAAATTAATTGTAGAATAAGACCTACGGCTTTGCAAGCAAAGAGGGCACATTCCAATTGATAGTATGCCCTCTTTGCTTTTTTATAAAATATCACCACTATTTAGTACCTTTACGGAAATTTAAACGAATTATGGCTTTGGCAATGTCAGGCATCGGAGAAGAAATATTGAGGCAACTGCCATACGATCCCAATCCTCAACAGATGGAATTGGTGGCGGCTTTCTGCAAATTCGTCGCCGACAGCGAGCCACGGCCGGCGTTCGTACTCAACGGATATGCTGGCACAGGCAAGACATCGCTGACCAGCGCGCTTGTACGCGCGTTGTCCGCCGCCGGGATACGCACCATACTGCTTGCGCCGACAGGCAGGGCGGCAAAAGTGTTCGCATCATATTCCGGCCACGGCGCGTCGACAATACACCACCACATATACCAAAGCCGCAAGTTCGACCCGCAGGCTATGACATTCAGCCTGAAACGGAACAACTATAAAAACACATATTTCATCGTCGACGAGGCATCGATGATAGCCAACCATCCCGGCGAATACGCCGTGTTCGGCACAGGACGGCTGCTCGACGACCTCATCACATACGTGTACGAGGGCGAGGGATGCCGCCTCATACTGCTCGGCGACGTGGCACAGCTCCCGCCCGTGGGCTATGCCGACAGCCCGGCATTGTCGCCCGAAGTGCTGCACGGCTACGGACTGACAGTCTACAGCTATACGCTGACCGAGGTGGCACGCCAGCGGCACGGCTCAGGAATACTGCAAAACGCCACCATGATACGTGACATAATCACATCCGGCAACCTTATGCCGCCGACAATACACGTCAAACAGTACGACGACATAGAAGCAATCACCGGTGAATTTCTCGCGGAAACCATCGACAGATGCTACGGCAAGGACGGCATAGAAGAGACCATCATCGTGACGCGGTCGAACAAGCGCGCCGTCATGTACAACCAAGGGGTGAGAGGACGTGTGCTATATATGGAAAGCGAGATATGCACCGGCGACATGCTGCTCGTGGCAAAAAACAATTACCATTGGGCATCGGACAGCGAAGGAAAAATGGATTTCATAGCGAACGGCGACACAGCTATCGTAAAAAGGCTTTCCGGCATAACAGAATTATACGGATTCCGCTTTGCCGACGTGACACTCGAATTTCCCGACTACCAATGCGAACTCGACGCAAAAATAGTGCTCGATGCCCTGTACTCCGAAACTCCCGCATTAAGCCGCGAGCAAAACGAACGGCTTTACACAAACGTACTGGAAGACTATGCCGACATACCCCGCCGCGCCGAACGGTTCAAAAAGTTGAAAGAAGACCCTTACTACAACGCCCTGCAAGTGAAGTTCGCATACTCGGTGACCTGCCATAAGGCACAGGGCGGGCAATGGCGCAACGTGTTCATCGACATGGGATACATCCCGGAAGAAGCCTACGGCAACATCGACTTCTACCGCTGGCTCTACACCTCGTTCACACGCTCATACGGCAAAATATACCTTATCAATCCTCCATTGGAGACCGATTGAAAATACGGCGGAATTGCGTAAATTTGCAACCGTAAAAATCGGAAACAATATGAAAGTCGGAGACATAGTACGCTACCTCAACGCCACAGGCGGCGGGAAGGTGACAAGAATAGAAGGCAAATTGGCATACGTGGAGGAAGAGGACGGATTCGAGACACCGGTATTGGTGAAAGAATGCGTGGTTGTAGACCCTGACGGCGGCATGATGCCGAAACGCAAATTCGGCTCCGACGAGCCAAGCAAATACGAGGCTCCGGCCGTGACACACGCAAAGCAACCCGAAACCGCTCCCGCCACAGCACAGCAAGAAGCCATAGAGGAAACCGCTGAAGGCGAAAAACTCAACGTGGTGCTCGGCTACGAGGCCGCAGAAGTGAAACACCTGAACACCACCACATTCGACTCCTACATAGTAAACGACAGCAACTACTATCTATACATAGTCTACGCCTCACGCGGCAGCGACGGCAACTGGACAACCCGCTACAACGGAATCGTAGAGCCTAATATGCAGGTACTGCTGGAAGAACTGACGCACGACGACCTTACGGAACTGGAACGCGTATGCGTGCAGTACGTCGCTTTCAAGCAAGGCAAAGAATTCAAGCTGAAGAACCCGGCCGCCGTGGAATTCAGGGTGGATGCCACCAAATTCTACAAAATGCACTGCTTCCACGAAAATATGTATTTCGACAAGCCGGTGATAGCCTTCGACATCGTGAAAAACGACGTGCCGCAACGCACGATGGTAATCGACAGCGGAATGCTCGAACAGGCCATGCGCGAGAAAAAAGCGGCCGACAAACCTGCGAAAAAGCCTGTCACCAAAAACACCGGCAGCCATAAGAAAGGCGAAATCATCGAAGTAGACCTGCACATCAACGAACTGCTCGACACCACAGCCGGACTGTCGAACAAAGACATGCTCGACGTGCAATTGAAAGAATTCCGCCGCGTGATGGACGAGAACATACACCACAAAGGGCAGAAAATCATATTCATACACGGCAAGGGCGAAGGCGTGCTGCGCAAGGCTTTGCTCGACGAGCTGAAACACAAATACAAAAATTGCGACGCGCAAGACGCTTCTTTCCGGGAATACGGATTCGGAGCGACACTGATAACTGTACACTGATGATACTCTATTTTTCCGCCACAGGCAACAGCCGGTACGTAGCCGAGCGGCTTGCAGCCTCTCTCGGCGACAACCGCCTGATAGACATGCGCACGCTTTCCGGCGGAAACTGCCGGTTCATACTGTCGGAACACGAATCCCTCGGGTTCGTATTCCCGGTGCATTCGTGGGGTATGCCAAAAGGCCTGCCGGAGTTGGCCGCAAGCCTCCGTTTCGACGGCTATGCTCCTGAAAGCAATTATTGCTATATGGCCTGCACCTGCGGCGACGACTGCGGGCTCACATTCCGCCAATGGAAAAAGAGCATAAGGGAAGCCGGACTGCAAGGCGACGCAGGATATTCCGTTTTCATGCCCAATACTTACGTGCTGCTCCCCGGATTCGACACCGACAAACCGGAAACAGCAACTGCAAAATTGCACGCCGCACCGCAAAAAATAGCGGAAATCGCCAAAATGATACAACGGAACGAGTGCGGTGACCACACCTTTCACGGCCGTTTCAGCCGACTGAAATCAAAAATAATCTATCCTGCATTTATGAGGACAATGACGGACAGGCCGTTCCGTGCAGATACGGAAAAATGTATCAGCTGCGGAAAATGCGCAAAGGTCTGCCCTACCGGCAACATCGTGATGGACGGCGGCCGCCCGCGATGGCAAGGCAATTGCATCAACTGCCTCGCCTGCTACCACTACTGCCCCACCAGAAGCATCCTCTATGGCACAGCGACCCGCCACAAAGGCCAGTACCACTTCCCGCAAACAGTCATAAAAACCAGTCCCTGACAGAAAGTACCTTTATAGTCCGCCCTGCATATTCTACCGTTTCTTTACTGTCCCACGTAATAATTGACAAATCATTACAGCCAAGCTCGCACGAAGCCTCTTCCAAAGCCTTCAGTTCCCTCTCACGAGTTTTATTCATAGAAATATCATAAGACACCTGTATCAACGATTTCACCTTATTGGCTTCACGCAACACAAAATCTATCTCCCTGCCGTTTCGTGTATGGTAATAGAACAATGAATCACCAACTTTATATCCCCGGCGGAGCAACTCCAGAAACACCATATTTTCCAAGAGCCTTCCTCTATTAGCAGAGACTTCAAAAGATCTGGCATTTACAAATCCATTATCAACGACATAGATTTTTCTCGGCGCATTCTTCATTAAGCGGAGTTTATTATTATAACGGGGAAGATAAAAAAACAGATACGGCTCCGACAGATAATTACAGAAATTCTTCACGGTATTGACACTGCTTATGCCCAACCATTCCGCCATTTCATTATACGAAAGTTGATTACAATAATTCGACACCAAATAATCGGCAAGAGTATACAGTTCATTCACTTTGCGCAGCTTATACCGTCTTGCAACATCTTTCAGCACAATCGAATCGAACAACGCTCCCACATAGCTCCTGGCTATTTCCCTCGTCTTGGAAATTTCAGGAAATCCTCCGGCACACATATACGACTCTATTTCCAACATCAATGCCGCTTTTCCGTCAGGTAATTGCGGATGAATATCAACCTTACGGTAAGCCATATATTCAGACAATGAGAACGGCAGCATCTCTATTTCGACATAACGGCCTGTAAGCAATGTCGCCATCTCGCTTGACAGCATCCTTGCATTTGAGCCTGTTATCACAAGATTCATACCACGCCGCTTCAACTTTCCAACCCAAATATCCCATTTATCCAAATTCTGCACCTCGTCAAGCAGCAAATGCGTGTATCCCGGATAAACTTCCGACAAAGCTTGTGCCACGGCATCTTCGTCAAAACTATACAACAATGAATAATCATCAAAATTCAAATATGCAAAATTACGACCGGAAAGCATCTGCAAAGCAAACACCGACTTTCCCGCTCTCCGCGGTCCGGTTATGAGTTTTATGACATTAGATTCAAGATAAGCACCCACATCATCCAGCGGTTTCCGCGGTTGATATGGCAACGACATCAAATATTTCAGTTCTTCTTTCTGTTGCAAAACAATGCTTTTCATACATTTTAATATTTATACTGCACAAAAATAGAATTTTTTGTGCAGTACAGCAAACAAAATGCACAAAAACGGCACAACCCATACTCGAATATGTTGTAAAACATATTTTCCAAAAGAACAGTTCCACTTAATATTTGTTATTTTTGTGTAAACTTTAAAATTCTGTCAGTATGAAAAGACTAATTATCGCCGCAGTTGCCCTATTGTCGATCTTCTCTGCAACTGCACAAAACGTCGATTTCTTCGTGAAAGGAGGAATAGGCGGCTCGAGTTGGAACGGCGAAGATTCAGGCGGGACCTGCCCAAAATTTTCCTACCGCATAGGAGCCGGACTTGAAAAACACATAAAAGGTATCTGGGGATTCGAGACCGGGTTATATTTCTCCTCGGCCGGTGTGAAAATGGATGCGGACAGCGGAGACACCGGATTGGCTTACGACCTTGACGGGACAATCAACCAATTGTACATCGAGATTCCTCTTATGGCCACAATCACGGCTCCGTTAGGCAGCCGCTTCAAGCTGAAGCTCGCGGCAGGCCCTTATCTTGCGGTCGGAGTGGGCGGGAAATACACCGCTTCTGTCGACCTTGGAGGCGGGCATTCCGTATCAGAGAAAGTCAACACATTCGGAAGCATCGATGACGGCAACCTTGGGTTCAAACGATTCGACACCGGAGTGGCATTGAACCTGAATTTTGAAGTGAAACACATAATTTTCGGGTTAGACACACGTTTCGGGGCTTTCAAGTTCTCCCGAGGGACAGATATGTATGGAGAGTCCTACACCGACAAGATTCTAAACTACACAGGACAGTTCGTCGTAGGCTACCGGTTCTGACACGGAAACCAACTATTTATCAAACAATAAATTCATAGCACTATGAAAAAATTATTTCTTTTACTGGCGGCCGTAATTATTTCGCTGCCGTACGCAATGGCGCAGGACGTTGACGTATTCGTGAAAGGCGGCATCGGAATGTCGAACTACATCGGAAAGGATGTGGAAGGGGCTGACGTGAAATTTTCCTACCGTCTCGGAGTAGGCTTGGATGTGCCGCTGGAAAACGTCTGGGGATTCCAGACAGGTCTTTACCTCACCGGATTAGGAGCGAAAAACAAAGAAAGCATATCCGGAATTGAAGCGGAAACCAAATTAAAGCCCATCTATCTTGAATTGCCGGTTATGGCAACGGTCAACGTTCCGCTCAACAATGATTTCAAGATGCAAATCGGCGTCGGTCCGTATTTGGCATTAGGAGTAGGAGGAAAAGCCAAGGGTTCTGTAGAATATCAAGGACAGACAATCGAAGAAGACATTGACCTTTTCGGCAGCGTGGAGGACGGCAATGCCGGAATGAAACGCTTCGACTGCGGATTGGGCGTGAATATCAATTTCGAGGTGAAACGCATAATCTTCGGACTCGACACACGCTTCGGACTGACAAACGTGATAGAGGACTCCAAGTCGCACAACCTTTCGGCGCAATTCGTCGTAGGCTACCGGTTCTGACACGAATAAACAAATACTATTGGTGTCCGCTAAAAAAACAGGGAATAGTTGCATTGTGTTCATTCACAAAGGATTAATATACCTCTGCGTGAAGCGGGCTTTCCTTTGGGGATAAGAGATCCTCGTGGAGGCCGATTTCTTTGTCAGCCACCTACCCACCGCCAAGGCGGCGGATTACGCATCAAAGCCCCCATGGGGCTGGCTTCATCGGCGGCAGCGCATTACACACAATAAACCGAATGCCCATATTTTTAGCGGACACCAACAATATTTTTACCCGGACAGCTATACATAATAATGGTATTCCGAACCGCTCACATCAAATTGCAGGATTTCATTGATTTTGGCGAAAGGCAATTCCTTCTCAAATTCAACCGTCAGGCTGCGGCTCAGGCTTAGGCCGTCATCTTGCCCGCCACGCCGCACCATTCCGCCGATTGCCGCAAGAGAATCAGGCAACCGGCCGATATATTCCTCAAGGCTTAAAATCAAATCGAATGACTTGTAAAAGAGAGCTTTGCAGGAACGGTATTTGTCCTCCCACCCGTTGGAAGTCCGCCGCCCGCCGGGAATCTCTCCATCATCCCAATAATTTCCGTAAATTATTTTCCGGTCATAATCCACGGTGAGCCGCAGCGAAGCGAACAAGACGCTGTCAGGCGTCCAACGTGATTCCCATTGTTCCGTGAACTTTTCTGGCGGAATAACGGTTTTGCCGCGGGTTTCAATCGAATAAAGCAACTTTGCGGGGAACTTTACAATATGGCGGTAACGGATTATAGGGTCATAATAGTTTTCCCTTACTGCTTCATCTTTTTGGGTTAGATGCAGGTTTGCCATTGTCGCTCGGTTCACCTTTCCCGCGCCGGAATCATAGCTTAGATAAACAGTTATGTAAGTTGCCTCTGTAAGCACGCCCCCTATAAATACGTAATCGCTCTTTATCGATACTTCCTCGCCAACCAGCTCATTCCACCGTTTTCCATCCCATAACGTGACTACCATTTGTTTACCGGGCTGGGGACTTATACCCATAGGCGGAAAAACTTTTAATTCTCGGTTTGATTTCAAGCCGTCAAGCAATTCGTCGCAGCCAAGGCGGCCATCTGCGGATTCGCGGCTTCCTGATTTTGCCTGAACGAACTTGCCAATATCATCAACAACTATGGAATTAGCCTTGACACACAACTTTGTCTCCTCGCCGGACAAACGGATTTTGCCGGACAAAGCATGGCAGCCCAATTCAGCCAACAGCGGATTAGTTATCAATAAAGTCCTTTCGTTGAGCATCGTACTCATATCCATTCTGCTATTAAGTCAGTCGTACACGGTTGCAAGGCGGCATTGCCGTTTCCCCGCCGTCAATCCTTGCGCTGGCTGAAGAGCCATTGCATGAAGTCAGGATAGCAAAACGCCGGATTCCAGCTTCCGTGATTGCATCCGGGAAACTCTATGTACTCCACATCGGCACCGGCCGCCTTCAGCGCACGGTAAGCGTTGCGCGACCCATCGACAGGAACAACATTGTCGGCATCGCCATGGAAAATACGCCACTTCACGTCCTTAGCCGACGCCAAGCGTGAAGGATTCACCGTGCCGCAAATGGCGATGGCCGCGGCAAACATATCCGGATAACGGCAGACCATATCGTACGTTCCCATTCCGCCCATCGACAAGCCCATTATATATACCCGTGATTTATCGACATCCGGACGCTCGATGTACGAATCAATAAGTTGCTTCACAGCACGGAAAACAGGTGTCAATTCCGGATTGGCAGGCATTTTCCCGCTTTCGAACGATTCCGGACGCGCGTCATAAGCCCAATATCCGTCCTCCGGACATTGCGGGAACAGGACAAACGCCGGATACCTTTCAAGGTTCACAGGATTAAGGAACATCTGTCCGCCGTGGACCAATTGCTTCTCGTTGTCCGCACCCCGCTCACCGGCTCCATGAAGGAATATCACCAAAGGATATTTCCCGCCACTTTCCAATGTCCCGGGCGTAAGCAATCTGTAAAGCAATGAGTCACCCTGCTCCGACACAAACACTTTCTTCTCATAACCCGTTGCGGCAAAAGCCGATATTGCTGCCACACATAGCGACAACACCAATAATAATCTTCTCATAAGAATAAATTTCTAAAAATACGTTTCACGAAATTAGATATTATTTTCTTGAATAAATCCTAAAGAAAGACTAAAAAAGGCGAAATGTGTTATACAACATATTTCAATATGTAGTCTATTGTGCCGAATAGCTATACTTTTGATGAAAAATTTACAAACTTAATAAGAACTTAACAGACGAAAAAAGAACTATGAGCTCAAACTTGTTTTGGCTTGTGCCGCTGTCGTCGATAGCGGCATTAGTGTTGGCGTGGTACTTCTACCACCAGATGAAGAAAGAAGATGAAGGCACGCCCACGATGCGAAAAATAGCGGAACACGTGCGCACCGGGGCAATGTCGTATCTCAAGCAACAGTACAAAATCGTAAGCTATGTATTCCTCGCCCTTGTCGTAATCTTCGCGATAATGGCATACGGCTTCCACATCCAGAACTCATGGGTGCCTATAGCATTCCTCACAGGAGGTTTCTTCTCCGGACTTTCGGGATTCCTCGGGATGAAAACAGCCACCTACGCTTCAGGCCGCACGGCAAACGCCGCCCGCACTTCCCTGAACAAAGGATTGAAAGTGGCGTTCCGCAGCGGTGCCGTCATGGGACTTGTTGTTGTGGGATTAGGACTCTTGGACATTTCTTTCTGGTATCTGCTTCTTGATTACTGCATACCCGAAGAGGCTATGAACCCTACTTCTAAATTATGCGTGATAACTACCACTATGCTCACATTCGGAATGGGAGCGTCCACACAGGCATTGTTTGCCCGCGTAGGCGGCGGTATCTACACAAAAGCCGCCGACGTAGGCGCCGACCTCGTCGGGAAAGTGGAGGCAGGCATTCCGGAAGACGACCCGCGCAATCCGGCCACTATTGCCGACAACGTTGGCGACAACGTTGGCGACGTTGCAGGTATGGGTGCCGACCTTTATGAGTCGTATTGCGGCTCAATCCTCGCCACATCGGCTCTCGGCGCGGCCGCGTTCATGTCGTCGGGCGATGTGGAGATGCAGTTCAAGGCCGTAATCGCGCCTATGCTCATCGCAGCTGTCGGCATATTGCTGTCAATACTAGGAATATTCACTGTACGCACAAAAGAAAACGCAGGAATGAAAGAACTGCTACGCTCGCTTTCTTTCGGAACCAACCTCAGCTCCGTGCTGATTGTCGGCGCGACTTTCCTGATTATGTGGATGCTCGGAATAACCAACTGGCTCTACCTCTCGTTCTCCGTTGTCATCGGACTTATAGTGGGCGTTGTCATCGGCCAATCCACCGAATATTTCACGTCGCAGTCCTACCGCCCGACAAAACGCCTGTCGGAAAGCGGAAAGACAGGACCGGCTACCGTAATCATTTCCGGTATCGGACTTGGAATGATTTCCACCACGATTCCGGTAATAGCAGTCGTTGCAGGCATTATCCTTTCCTATTGGTTTGCATCCGGCTTCGACTTCTCTAATGTGGCAATGGGACTCTACGGCATCAGTATTGCCGCCGTCGGCATGCTCTCCACTCTCGGAATCACCCTTGCCACCGACGCATACGGCCCGATTGCCGACAATGCCGGAGGTAATGCGGAAATGAGCGGATTAGGACCAGACGTAAGAAAACGCACCGACGCGCTCGACTCGCTCGGCAACACTACGGCAGCAACCGGCAAAGGATTCGCCATCGGCTCCGCCGCACTTACAGGCCTCGGCTTGCTTGCATCGTATATAGAAGAAATACGTATCGGTCTCGAACGCGCAGGGACTACTATGCTCGAAATGCCGAGCGGACTGTTCGTCCCATTGAAAGAAGCCACTTTCACAGACTTTATGGAATATTATGAAGTGACACTGATGAACCCGAAAGTGCTTTCCGGCATCTTCATCGGCAGTATGATGGCATTCCTTTTCTGTGGATTGACCATGAATGCCGTAGGCCGTGCGGCCTCGCACATGGTTGAAGAAGTGCGCCGCCAGTTCCGTGAAATCAAAGGTATCCTCGAAGGCAAGGCAGAGCCTGATTACGCCCGCTGCGTGCAAATATCCACACGCGGGGCACAGCGTGAGATGGTGTTCCCGTCGCTGCTCGCCATCATCGCCCCGATAGTCACAGGTTTGATTTTCGGCGTTTCAGGCGTGGTCGGCCTGCTCATCGGCGGGCTTTCTTCCGGCTTCGTGCTCGCGATATTCATGGCCAACTCCGGCGGCGCATGGGACAACGCTAAGAAATATGTCGAGGAAGGCAACTTCGGCGGCAAAGGCAGCGAGGTGCACAAGGCCACCGTCGTTGGCGACACCGTAGGCGACCCGTTCAAGGACACCTCCGGCCCGAGCCTCAACATCCTCATCAAGCTGATGAGCATGGTGGCCATCGTGATGGCCGGCCTTACAATCTCGTGGAGCCTGTTCGCCTAAGGAAAAAGATTAATGGCCAATTAGAGTTGAATCTTTTTGGTAAGCTATACGTGGAGTGCCGTTGTGGGTGTAGATTATCCCGCAACGGCAAAACTCCATTTTATGGAGCAGGTTTTGCATCACCCGGTTGTCGGCATGCGTGTCGACACGCAGATTCGGATATTTTTCCAAGCACCATTCCAGACACAATTCCCCTACTCCTTTCACCTTTCCGTTGCTCGCCAGACGGTGGACTACGGCATACGGCTTGTCATTGAGCCATCTGCCGTCCTCTATTTTTGCATACGTAGGATCGTTGCCCGGTATCAACGCGAAAACCGCCACAATATCCCCGGCAACATCCACAGCCACATGGCAATTGCCGCTTTCAATATCAGATTCTATTATCTCCCTTTGCGGGTACCCGTCAATCCACTGGTTCGGATTACCGGTACTTGCCATAAACGTTTTGGCATGGTCATAAATCGCCATAAGCGTGTCAATATCCCGCTGCACGGCCTTACGGATAGTAATCATATAAAAGTCAATGTCGAACGTGTCCCAATCATCTGCGCCGCTTCCCTGATGCCGTCAGCCGTAACGGCACGTATCTCGGCGGCCACCTCGTCCACGGTATTTACCACCCCGAAATTAAGTATGCCCTTACCCAAAGTCAAGGCATTGCTCTCAAGATTCTCGCTGCCCACGAGAAGCTGTCCTATAAACTGCTTTTTTGCAGCTTCCAACGCTGCGGGACGCAAGCCGCCGGAAGCGATACGGTCAATCTCGCTGTCAATCAAACGCAAACATTTCTTCACGTTGCGCTCGTCGCTCCCGAAATATATCGAGAACAGCCCGCAGTCGGAAAAGAGCGTAACCGACGACTCCACAGTATAAGCATAGCCACGCCGTTCCCGGATAGCCACGTTCAATGTGGAATTCATACCGGGGCCGCCAAGCAGGTTGTTGAGGAGCAACAATGCGTATTTCCGGCTGTCATGCATCCCGAATGTAGCGGCTCCTGTCAAAGTATGCGCCTGATGCGAACCAGTATTACTGCAGATGTCGAACGCAGGAGCAGCAGGCACGTATATACGCGGCTTGCGCTGTTCGCAATGGTGCATCGGGGAGAAATAGCGTTCGGCAAGCCTGAACATCCGGTCATCGGGGATACTCCCCACCGCAAAAAGCACCATATTCGTGGGAACATACAAATTCTTCAAATAATCCAAACATTCATTTGTCCCGATATTGGCAAGACAATCCGCAGTGCCGAGTATGTTATGTCCGAGCTCACCTCCTTTGAATATCAAGTCCTCGAAATCGTCGTATATAGCCTCCGAAGGAGTGTCGCGGTATGAATGGATTTCTTCCGCCACCACCTCTTTTTCTTTTTCAAGTTCTTTGGCAGGAAAAACAGAATTAAGCACCAAATCGGATATAAGTTCGACAGCCCTCTCCATATTGCCGGACGGAAACACCGAATAGACCAACGTCTCCTCTTTTGTCGTATAGGCGTTCAATTCTCCCCCGACAAGTTCCATGCGGTTGAGTATGTGCCATGCGCGGCGACGGCGTGTTCCCTTGAAAATAGTATGCTCCACGAAATGCGCCAAGCCGTAATGAAGCGCGTCCTCGTCACGGCTTCCGGCGTTCACAGCCACGCCACAATATGCGACGTTGCCATTCCTGCGGCTATAGACAACCCGCAAGCCGTTGGAAAGAGTATGTAAACTATAAGACTTGTCCATATCATCAAATCAGCCTGCAAAATTAGCCAAAAATCCTGACAGTCCAATTTGTATGGAAATTAGTATGTTTAGTATCTTTGCCAAAGATATGAAACGCATAAGACAAGTATTGAGTGACAATTTCCTGCTGATAGGGACTTTCATCTGCTTCCTATGCTCAGTGGAACTATTGCGTGTGCCGATTTACGGGGCCACTTTCATCGCCTTGCTCACGCAAGTCCCCGGCAGCTACGACTTTGTGGAAACGCTCATACGTATGCTGATTGTCATAGCCGATGCCGCGGTACTGTCGTTGCCGGTGATGTTCGTCAGCAGACGGCGGTGGATTGCTTTCCTGTGGATATTCTTGTTCGACCTGTACTGCCTCGTGCAGACGTGGTACATCACCGTGTACCAAGACGTGATGCCATTCTCCCACTTCCTGCTTTTCGAGAACGTCAACAGCGTGCTGCTGCGCAGCGTCGCCGGCCTGATGAGTTGGCGCGACCTGCTTCTGTTCCTGCCATTAGCCGCGTTCATCGCATTGTCATTCAAATTCAGACATAGGAAAAAATACAATATGGCAGCAATTCTGAAAACCGTTGCCACGATAATATCACTATACATCATTTCAATCGTCTACAACATTGCAAACGACAAATACGAAAACCGGTATTCAAAATATCAGCAATACCTTTCTTGCTACCTGTCAAGCGGGTATATATGCGACAACGGTTTCATACCGTTTGTCATATATTCTTTCTGCAACACTTTCGCAAATAAGGAACTTTCAGACGACGACTATCGCGAAATAGAGACTTTCCTAAATAAAAAACCGGATTATACAGACAATGGCTTTGCGTCCGGCACCAATAAAAACCTTATACTGATAATCGTCGAATCACTCAATTCTTGGTACCTCGAACGCTCTGTCTGCGGAGTTGAAATAACGCCCAACATCAACCGCCTCATAAAGGAAAAAGGGACAATCTCTGCACTGCACGTGCTGCCGCAGGTGAGAGACGGACGGTCGAGCGACGGACAATTCTGCTATGCGACCGGACTATTGCCATTGAAGTCAGGCTCAGTATCCATAACCTACAGCGGCAATCGTTATCCGTCCTTATGTAAAGCCTTGAAAGAAAAGGGATATTCTTCTTTCAATATGGTGTGCGACAACGGCAGCGCATGGAATCAACAGGAGATGTCGGAAGCCATCGGTTTCGACCGCTTTTATGACAAGAACTATAATAATGACAACGGCTCCAACCTAAACGATTCCATTTTATTCATAAATGCGTTGAGTGAGATAAAAAAAGCACGGCAACCGTTCTTTGCCCAGATAGTCACCATATCCACCCACCAGCCCGGAGAAAAGCCTGTCAAACCCTCTGCCTTGTCAAACTATCCGACAGAGTCCACACGCGTGACATACGGGATGGAAGGCTTCCACAAGCTGGATGCCCAGATAGGAGAATTCATACAATATTTGAAAACCGAAGGGATATTCGACAACACAATCATCGTAATAGCCTCCGACCACGACGAGGTGGGATTCAATGAATTTGAAGCAAGAAAAGACAAACGTGCGGAAGACAGCGAATGCTCATTCATCGCAATAAATTGCGGACAAGACCTCCGCTACGACAATGCCATAGGGCAAATCGACATATACCCGACCTTACTTGACATTATGGGATGCAACGACTACTATTGGAAAGGATTAGGGCACAGCATACTACGCGCTCCTAAACCGGACTATGCATACAGTTGCACCGGAGCATCCACAGGCAACCAGCAATCCACCCTGTCCGGATATTACAAAAAAGCATGGGACATCTCGGAACTTATAATCAAAGGCAACTTCTTCAATCGCAAAAAATGAAAAATCTAAAACAGTTCATCAAGACTAATTTCATATATATAGCTACATTCTGTTGCATTTTCATAGCAATAGAAATGATGAGAGTACCGACATCTTACTCCACAATAGTACGCATACTAACGCAGTCGCCTTCCCAATACCCTATCGACGAAGTGTTGGTACAGCTTCTTGTAGTCATCGGCGACAGCCTTGTACTGTCGCTGCCTGCATTATTTGTAAATAAAAAGATATGGCCATTATACGTATGGATACTGTTAATATCCGCCGGTTGCAATATGCAAGTGCTATATTTCCGGGAATATCAAGACTTTATGCCCATAACACATTTCCTGCTTTTCAACAATGTAAACGGAATCTTGCTGAAAAGCGCGGCAGCAACCTTACAAGCGCGCGACATCATATTCTATCTTCCATTGGCAGTCTTTATTGTATCCACAAAAATATTAAAACGCAAAAAAGCCATAAGCAAGCCGTCATTAAGCAAAAAGACGTTGATTCCTGTTTCTTTCATTTTTCTGATTGCGGCATGCGCCATATCCAATATCAATGTCTCCAAATACGACAAACGGGGAGACCGCTCCTTGCTTTACAATTTCATAGCTCCGAACAACAACACTTATTTCATTACCAATAATGGAGTTGTAACCTACTTTTTTTATTCCGCGATTTCCTCCCTCCCGTCTTGGGGAATATCAGAAGAAGAAAAAACGGAAATAAATGATTTTATCAACGGCCGCAAAGACTATCACGACAACACATACGCCGTCAATGGCAAAAAGAATCTGATAATGATAGTCGTTGAAAGTTTCAATTCTTGGCATCTCAACCGCACTGTATGCGGAATGGAAATAATGCCCAACCTCAACCGGATGTTGAAAGAGAAAGGCACAGTCTCCGCTTTGAAAGTATTGCCACAAGTGAAAGACGGACGGTCGAGCGACGGGCAATTTATCTGCAACACAGGGCTGCTGCCGCTGAAAATGGGCTCGGTTGCCGTATCGTATAGCGGAAATGAATTCCCATCCATCGCCAAGGCTTTAAAACGCCACGGCTACGGCACTTACAATATGATGTGCGACGACGCAAAATGCTGGAGCCAAGGCAAACTGTCGGATGCATTGGGATACGATAAACTATATGATTGCTATACTTATGGCAGCGGTGAATTACTGGCAGATTCCGTGATGCTGGGAAATGCCTTGAAAGAGCTTAAACAATACCGTCAGCCATTCCTGATGCAATTGGTGACAATCAGCACACACCTGCCCGGATATGCGCCACAAAACCCTACACGGTTATCGGACTACGACGGCAATCAGAGCATCGTTTACACATTGGAGGACTTCCATCTGCTCGACAAGGCGCTCGGCAACTTCATAAAAGGATTAAAAGACTCCGGCATCTACGACAATTCAGTGGTGATAATCGTGTCCGACCACGACGAAGTGGGCCTCAACGAATTCGAGAAAAGAGAGGAAAGAATACCGTCTGACAGATACTGCACTTTCATAGCACTGAACACAACGCAGACATTATCCTACGACAAGGTCATAGGACAAGTCGACATCTATCCTACCATTCTTGATATTATGGGATGCAACGATTACTATTGGAAAGGATTAGGACACAGCATATTCCGCAAGCCTCAGCCGGATTGCGCCACCCACTGCGTAGGGATGGAAGCCGGGAACCCGCAATCTCCGCTGCTCGATTATTACCGCCGGGCTTGGGACATCTCGACGCTGATCATACGCGGCAACTATTTCAAAGACAACAATTAAGCGCACTATATGAACAGACTGATACTGCGCATTGCCCTGCCATCGATAGCATCAAACATTATCGTGCCGCTTCTGGGACTGATTGACCTTGCTATTGCCGGGCATCTCGGCGCCACGGCATTCATCGGCGCAGTCTCGGTAGGTGCAACTATGTTCAACCTCACATATTGGAATTTCGGATTCCTGCGGATGGGCACAAGCGGCATGACGGCCCAAACCTACGGAGCGGGAAATTTTCAAGAAGCATACCGCATCCTTATGAGGGCCATTGTCCTCGCCTTGACAATAGGCATTGCTATAATATTGCTACAATATCCGCTGAAATGGATATTGCTGTATGCTATTTCACCCGGAGAGGAAGTCCACGCGCTCGTGGCCACTTATTTCGACATTTGCATATGGGGAGCGCCGGCACTGTTGGGCACGCTTGCCATGTCGGGTTGGTTTCTCGGCATGCAGAATTCTTTCTACCCGATGACCGTATCAATATCGGTAAACATAGCAAACATCATAGCCAGCTTGCTTTGCGTATATTCATTCGGGATGGGATTTTCAGGCATAGCAGCCGGTACGCTTATTGCGCAATGGACAGGATTTGCCATTTCATTTGTTCTTCTACACCGCATGATTCGTAAAAAACGAATTCCGACCTCCATAGACAAAAGATGGATGTTCCACAATATGGGAAAATTTTTCCGCGTCAACGGCGACATTTTCATACGCAGCGTGTGCCTTATGCTTGTGACTCTGTTTTTCACAGCGGCAGGAGCACGCAGCGGCGACCTCATTCTCGCTGTCAACGCCCTGATAATGCAACTGTTCATGCTCTATTCATATTTTATGGACGGTTTCGCATTTGCGGGCGAAGCCCTTGCCGGACGTTTTGCCGGAGAGCGCAACGTTGTGGATTTGAAAAAGTGCATAATCAGGCTGTTCTTATGGGGAAGTGCCGTAATGTCCATATTCACGATAATGTACGGAACGGCAGGAAACGGCATAATGGCATTGCTTACGGACGACTCGGCCGTACTGAAAGAAGCCGCGGCCTACCGTTGGTGGGCAGCAGTGATACCGGTTGCCGGAATGGCCGCCTTCATCTGGGACGGCATATACATAGGTCTAACGGCTACAAGGCAAATGCTCGCGACGCTATTGTGTGCCACAATCATATTTTTCCTCACTTATTACGGTCTGGAGCATCTATCGCCACAAATGGCTGCAAACTACCGGCTATGGACGGCTTTCATTCTCTATCTCGCATCAAGAGGTCTTATACAGACACTGCTCTCGCATAAAATCATTCAAAACAGAATTCATATTCACAATTTTTAATGCTGCCTGAACATCCATTCCTTTGACAAATTTGTTATTCTAAAAAAGCATTGTTATGGACATAAGGCTGCCAAAGGGGAAAGACGGCAAGCAGACCACACTGCACGACAGCCGCCGCCAGATAACCGTTGTCGGGGCCAACGGCTCCGGCAAGACACGTTTCGTCAACCGGATGATGGAGTATGCCGGAGAAAAAGCATTCTGTTTTTCAGCACTTGATGCTCTATACAGCACAAAGGACGAAAAACCGTCAAACTGCATCACCCGGCAGTACCGTCAGATGGTGCAGGACGCGCAATTCGTAAAGCCTGTCGCTGATACGGAGTTTGAAATGCTGCTTTATATGCTTATCACCGACGAGATGACCGACTTGCTGTCATACAAGCTTCAAAAAGCCGCAACCGATACGCCGGTGGAGATTCCGAAGACTAAAATCGACACCGTAATCCGCCTGTGGAAGAAAGTATTCCCCAAAAACGAAGTACTGCGCGGCAGTGGGCTGATACGCTTCAAGAACGACAGCGGCGACGGAGAATTCAAACCGCTGCAACTGTCGCAGGGCGAAAAAGCCGTATTCTTCTATATCGGAGCTTCGTTGTATGCCCCGCAAGGCAGCATCATTTTCGTGGACTCGCCTACTATGTTCCTCCACCAGTCGATAACCCAAAGCCTGTGGTCGGCAATCGAGGAACTGCGGTCGGACTGCACGTTCGTATACCAGACCCACGACCTCGAATTCCCGGCATCGCGCACCGACAACCTGACAATTTGGGTACGCAGCTGCGACATAGCGAAAGACGAATGGGACTATGAGATAGTACATCCTCACGAGAAACTTTCTGAGCAGCTCATACTCGACATTATCGGTTCGCGCAAGCCGGTGCTGTTTGTCGAGGGCGACGATTCGCACAGCATCGACATCCGTCTCTATTCGCTGATTTTCCCGGAATACACTGTAAAGCCAATGGGCAGTTGCAGCAAGGTCATCGAGACGGTACGCTCGTTCAACGACATACAGAGCTTCCATCACCTCGATTCCCGCGGAATAGTCGACCGAGACCGCCGCAACGAAGAAGAAGTAAGATACCTGCGTGAGAAGAAAATCTATGTACCCGACGTAGCCGAAGTGGAGAACATCTTTATGCTCGAAGGCGTCGTACGCACCATAGCGGCAATGAAAGGCAAGAAGGACATCGACGTATTCCTGAAAGTGCGGTCGAGCGTGCTCGCGATGTTCAAAGGAGAGCTTCGCCAGCAGGCGTTGATGCACACGCGCCACCGGGTGAAACACACGGTAGAGATAATCATCGACCAAAAATTCCCTAACATTACGGCATTGGAGCAGCATATTGAGAACCTTGTAGACAAGATAAGGCCACACGCTATCTACGACCAGCTTTGCCGTGAGTTCAACAGCTATGTGCAGCATTCCGACTACAATGCCGTGCTGCGCGTCTACAATCAAAAGTCTATGCTGATTGACTCCAATGTGGCACAACTGTGCGGCTTGCGTTCAAAAGACGAATACATAAAGACCGTGCTCAACGTATTGCGCCGTGGAGGGAAAGAGGCCGACAAGATACGTGCCACAATCAAAAAATGCTTCGAGATTTCCGATGACAATTAGCCGGAATTCGCTAATTTTACGGTATGGAAATCATAAATATCGAAGAAACGGCATCTACCAACAGCTATCTTTCCCGGATAGCGGCTGAATCGGCGCACGGCACGGTTGTCAGCGCATACAGACAGACGGCAGGGCGAGGGCAGCGTGGCAACTCGTGGGAATCGGAACCCGGAAAGAATCTTACGTTCAGCATCCTGCTGAAAGGTACAGGCGTAGCCCCTTCCAAGCAGTTCTCACTATCGGAAGCTTGCGCTTTGGGGGTGGCGCGCACACTCAGACGGTATATCGGTCAGGCATCCGTGAAATGGTCGAACGACATTTATTATGGCGACTCGAAAATATGCGGCATGCTGATAGAGCATTCCCTCTCAGGCGGAAAAATCGACCATACCATAGCCGGGATAGGAATCAACGTCAATCAGACAGTATTCCGCTCCGACGCGCCTAACCCCATATCCATGGCAATGGTGGCAGGACACGAGTTCGACACTGGAGAAGTACTTGAATCCGTATGCCAAGAAATACTGCGGCTTTGCGCCTCGCTGCCTTTGGCATCGTCCCCGCTCCACAAAGAATTTCTCGGCAGCCTCTACCGCCGCGACGGTATCTACCCTTACCGCTCCGCAATCTGCTCCGTTTCGGTCGACGGCAAGGAAACCATCCCGGCCGGAGCGGAATTCGAGGCGGCTATCCTCGACGTGGCACCCGACGGCATATTATCGCTGCAAACCACGTCCGGCAGCATCCACCGCTTCGCCTTCAAGGAAGTGTCGTTCATCATAAAATAACCTGCTTCACGCGAGTGTGGCGGCGACAATGTCGCCTTTCTCCTCGATGCCGAGTTTCTGACGGATTACCGTCTTGCGCTGATAGACGGTGCGCACTCCCTGCCGGGTGACGATACTTATTTCTTTTGTCGAGAAATTTGCGCGTAGAAGGCAGCAAAGCTGTATTTCTTTTTCGTTGAGGACTGTGCCGTATTTTTCTTTCAACGAGCTGTAATAATTGTCATAGACATAGTCGATTGTACGGTAGAGAGTGTCCCAATCGAGCAGGGAATCGACAGCAACATCGTTGTTGGCGATTTCCGTCATCTGCCGCAACATCTCCTGATTTGCCACAGTGGGATTGGCTGCGGCCATGCGTATCACACCCAACTGCCGCAGCAGCACTTTTTTGAAGAAACGGTCGTCTTTCGCGTCGCCTGATTCCCGCGCTTCGGCTACCATACGCCGCAAAGCGTCTATCTCCTCTGCCCTGTTTTCCAAGATTTGTTTTCTGCGCCTGCCGACAACAACGAAAACCGCGACGGAAACAATGGCGGCGAGGCCAATCCAAGTGGCAAGATTTTGGCTTCGTTGGCGCGATATGGCAAGGCGCAAGTTGCGCTCTGCCAACAGGCGGCGTGCCTCGTCATTAGCACTGCCGATTTTCTGTCTTCGCTCGTTGTTGTCCTGCAATCCGTTGACAAACAATGCCCAATCCTTGAATTTTATATTCCGGTTACCGGCATAATCGAGTACGGCATGCATCAGGGTGTAGTAGCCTGCCCACGACAAATCGTTGCTTATCGCGGAAGTCTTTGTGCTGTCGGCCATTGCCATGCAGCGTTTTGCCGCATTGATGTCGCCGAGCAGCAGATGATAGCGGGCCAAAGATGCATATGACACAGATATTTCCGTGCTGTCGCCGGTATGCCGGTAGTGTGAGAGTATTTCGTTTTGTGTTTTTATCGCGTCGGTCTGCCGTCCGGCGTCGCTTTGTATGTCGGCAAGTGCCCTTTTCGAATATTTCCACATGAAGGCGGAGTCCTGCGCATTTTTCGCGTATTGCCCTATGCTTTCAAGTTCTTTGATGGCAGAGCCGGTGTCACCGCCATAATATTTCATAGTGGCGATGTTGGAGCGGTACATCAGCATTCGTCCGTCGTCGGGGTAGGAGCTCATCAGCGCGGCGGTATATTCAGACGATTTTTTAAAATCGCCGTTCGACGCGGCCATTTCGCTTAAAGTGAGCAGTGTCTGTTTGTGGCACTTGTCGTCGCGGCATTCTTTTAAAACGGTGTCGAGCATGTTGTACGCTTTTTCTGTGTCGCCTTTCCACCAATGGTGTTTTGCCGTGAGATACAGCGCGCGCAGACGTTTTGCGCTGTCGGGCGCAATGCGAGAATAGTATTTCAACGTATGGCAAAGCATTGAGTCGCTTGCCATTGCCGTTCCGTTGTTTGAATGTGCCTGTCCCATCACGAGCCAATAGTCGGACAAATCGGGGTCTTCAAGTTTCTCCGGCTCCAACAAGCCGGAAAGTACATTCAAGGCACTGTCGGCGTTTACCGTCAGAGCATCTTCCGCCTTGTCGATAATCTCCCTGCCGGAATCGCCGCATCCTGCTGTCATAATCATAATGACTGCCGCCAGAACTTTATCTACCAATTTACGAATCATATTACAAAAATACGAAAAAACAGTCAATAAAAAGACATATAAATATATGAATGCTCAATATAAACTTTTACTGATTCTTATGTCTGCACTTGTTTGCAAATCAACAATTTGTAAAACAGTATGCAGTTTGAATAGTTGGCGATATAAACCGGTTTGCGGCTGTTTCCGGCATAATTTTGCATTGACGAAAACAATCAAAATTATCAAATATGAAACAGTTTTTATTATTGGCGGCATTGTTGGTTTCGCTGTATGCGAACGCCGCAGGTTATGAGATCAGAGGGTTGGTGGCCGACGGCGAAAGCAACGAGCCGTTAGTGGCAGCAACGGTTGCGCTTGCCTCATCCGACAGCACGTTGGTGGGCGGAACGATGACCGATGCCGGAGGGCGTTTTAAAGTAGTTGCGGACAAAAATGGCGATTATATTGTCAGGCTGCAATACATTGGTTACGAACAGTCGGAAATCGCGCTGACGAATCTCAACGGCGACATCGACCTCGGCGTTGTAGGGTTGAGGCCGTCGGCGGCTGCGTTGGACGAGGTTGTGATAGAGGCCGACCCTGTTATAAAGAAAATCGACCGGCAGATAGTTCTTCCTACAGATGCACAACAGCGCGCGGCGACCAACGGAATATCTCTTCTTCAAAACATACAACTGCCGGGACTGTCGATAAATCCTGTCGACAAGACGATTTCCACCATCTACGGCGACGGCGTACAACTGAGGATAAACGGTGTGCAATCGTCGAAAGAGGAAGTAATGGCCATACGCCCGGCTGACGTGATTCGCATAGAATACCACGACAACCCGGGATTGCGCTATGGGGGAGCGGCGGCTGTGGTGGACTACATAGTTAAGCGCAAGGACAACGGCGGAAACGTTGCAGGCGATTTCACAAACGGAGTGACAGAACCGGGATATGGCGAATATAATTTCTCGGCGAAATACAGCCGTGGACGGTCGGCTGTGACGGCTGTGGCTTATTGGGAGCACCGCGACCTGAAATGGAACCGCGAGAACTACGAAATGTTCAATTATCCAGACAAAATAGTGGCTAACACCGAGATAGGACAGCCCACCAAGTTCAAATACGACATGCTTAACGCTTCAGTTGCTTACAATTACAACGACAGCGAAAAGCACTTGGTCAACATCGCGTTGCGCAACCAATATAACAACACGCCCAATTCGTTTTTCGACCGCAACAGCACGCTCGTCCAAGACGGCACGGCATATTCCATGTCCGACCGCTCGCGCTCGAAATCCATCATCCCCTCGCTGGACGTTTACTATCAGTTGAACCTTAAAAACGACCGTCATTTGTACTTTGATGTTGTCGGCACATATTTATACAGCCGCAATTCCCGCAATTACACTATGACAACAGCCGGAAAAGAGCCGTCAACGATATTTTCGGAAACCGACGGCAACAAATATTCAGTGATTGGCGAGGCGATATACGAGCAACAGCTTGGCAAGGGACGGCTGACTGCCGGGCTGAAGCACACGCAGTCGTGGATGGATAACATATATGACGGCGACATCAGCAGCAAGGTACGTATGGACAACGCCGAAACATACGCTTTCGCCGAATGGCAGCACGGAGTGGGCAGCTTCAACTATTCTGCCGGACTCGGCGCGATGCGCACATACTACAAGCAGGGAGCCGCAGAACAGGAGAAATATATCCTGCGTCCGACTATAACGCTGTCGTACAACGCTCCGCATAACGTTTTTCTGCGCTACAACGCCTACATTTCAGGATATGCCCCGTCGCTGTCGGACCTGAGCGACGTTGAGCAAGAGATGGATGTCTACCAGACACGCCGCGGGAATCCTGAGCTGAAAAGCGTTACGTTCTACAGCAATTCCATAACGGCAAGCTGGCGCAGCAGGTATGTCAATGTGGAATTGTCGGGACGCTACAGCTACGATGACAAGCCTATTATGGAGCAGACAGTTTTCGACTGCGGCAAGTTCGTCCGCACCACCGCCAACCAGAAAGGTTTCCACAGGATAAATCTTACGGCCAACGTGCAGGTGATGCCGTTCAAGAAATATATCCGCATATCGCTCACGCCGTATTTCAACCGCTACATAAGCGTTGGCAGCGATTATCTGCATACCCATTCCAATCCGGGTTTCCGCGGAAGCATAATCGGCATATATAAGAATTGGATGGTAATGGCGGAAATGAACACAAGCTACCACGAGCTGTGGGGCGAAACAATCAGCAAGGGCGAGCGGCTGCACACCATAGCCGCAGGCTACAACGGCGGCAAATGGTCGCTACAGGCAGTGGTGGTAAATCCTTTCTCGAAACATTACAGCCAAGATGTGGTCAACCTGTCGAAAGCCGCGCCTTACACCGCCCACGCTTTCAGCAACTCGTTCAACCATATGGTGATGCTCAACTTCTCGTTCAACCTCGACTTCGGAAAACATTACAACAACGGCGGCAAGCGCATCAACAACAGCGACACCGATACCGGCATCCTCTCCGGCACGAAATAATGCCTCCAACGACAATAATAGCAGCGGTGCGCCTGACAGTATAGGGAACGTCAGGCGCACCGCCTTGTAAAAAGCATTTATTACAACCCAAAGTGCATAAAATCAAATAATATTATTATTTTTGCATAAAATGGTTTCCTATGAAACTGATAGAAAACAAAATGCCGATGATAATAGCCTTATGCAAAAAGCATAAGGTAAACAATTTGTTTGTATTCGGCTCAATTCTCACTGACAAATTTAATAGCGAAAGTGATATTGATTTCATAGTCAAGTTCAATAAAAATGAAATAATTGATTATTTTGACAATTATTTTGATTTTAAATATGCGTTGGAAGAATTGTTTGACAGAGAAATTGATTTGGTAGAAGAGCAAGCAATCAGAAATCCGTATTTCAAAGAAACTATTGATTCGACAAAAACTTTAATTTATGGATGACTCTATAAGGAAACATTTGCAAGACATACTCACTGCCATTTTGGAGATTGAAACCTTTTTTGGCGATAAGCCTAAAAGGTTTGAGGACTTTTATGATGATTTATGCCTTCGTAGAGCAGTAGAAAGAGATATAGAGATTATTGGTGAGGCAACAAATCGAATACTGAAAACAGACAAAAACATAGCCATTACAAATTCACGAAAGATAGTAGATGCAAGGAATTATATAATCCATGGCTATGACAGCTTGTCTGCTGATATTTTATGGAGCATGGTTATCAATCATTTGCCAAAATTGAAGAATGAGGTAACAGGCCTTTTAGCTGTTTAATCCATTAAACAAGATCGCCTGTTTCATGATTATTCCGGTTTGGGCATCGGCACGGCACCAACCTCCGAGCCGAAAAGTTCGAGTATCTTGTTCACTTTATCCAAACGCAACGTAGGCTTGCCTTGTTCGAGTTCGCGCACAAAGCGCAATCCGACACCGGATTTCTCCGACAAGTCGACTTGCGTAAGCCCATATCTCTTACGCATATCTTTCACATATTGCGACAAACGTGTCTGTACCATAAATTATACCCTTTAGGGTACAAATATAATACATTTCGCCCAATTTACACCTTTTCGGGTATAAAATGTATTTTTAAGCGCAAAGCTACACCCTATCGGGTATAATCAAGGTAATAAAAACAGGAACATCAACAAAGCGTCCTATCCGTGAATTTGCAAGAGACGATGGATTTCGCTATTTTTACGGCATATTAACCAACAACTATTCTTCATATGTCGGTTTTCAGAGTATTGCTTGCCATAGTATTCCCGCCGCTTGCCGTCGTAGACAAAGGCTGCGGCTCGTTCCTCATCGTTTTTATCCTGACAGCTTTGGGATGGATTCCCGGCGTGATAGGAGCGTTGATAATCCTCAACAAAGGAAAATAACCTTTTTCTCTGGCACAAATTTTGCAGTTACAAATAATGTGGCTAACTTTGAAGTCACATCGCTTCCAAGCGGCGGCGAAACTATGGGGATGACCGGTTTTGACAGCGTGTAGAGGCGGTATGTAAGCATGCAGAGCGATGATGGCTATGCTCTATAATCTCAGACATCAAAAATTTAACTGGCGAAAATAACTACGCTCTCGCTGCCTAACCGAAGTACAGTAAGTTAGCTTTATTCCTGCCACAGTGGCAGGAACGAGACATCACCCGATTGCCCTGCTCCGGGACGTTTCGACAAGGTGGTGCTGATAAATCCGGAGCTGGGAACGCCTGTTCTCCGGTGGCGTCCCGAGATTTCAGGAGATAAGCTTCAGGTTGGTAGTCCCGGTCCTGCCTGCTGCCGACAACCAAGTCGGGAATAAGCATGTAGAAAGCATATTGTTTCCGCGTTTGGACGAGAGTTCGAATCTCTCCATCTCCACTTGGCGGGTCGGACAGATTCCGGCCAACAAAAGTCTAAACAAGACTAAACCGCAGAATATCAATGTATTCTGCGGTTTTTTAGTGCCTAAAAATGACGACTCAGGACCGTCATCGGACAGAAAAAAGACCGCTACGGACAGCCATTCGTTACCAACTCGTTACCACTTTTTTTTAAATCCAAAATGGTAACGGTTGGGTAACGATTAGTGCTGCATAAAACATAGTATCAATGGGTTACGAAAACCTAACTCGGACGTAAGTCGGAAAAACGCGGTCAAAAATCGGACAAGGGAATGAGTATTTCCAACTTCCATATTTACCACTATTCTGATTGTCCCGAACAACGATTATTCCATCATTAAAAACGAGGTGTTCGATACCGATTTTGTCGATGTCCGATATAAGTCTGACATTGGCCAGAATTGGTCTAAGCAAAATAAAAGTTAAACTCGTTATCATTCCAGACCACGGCAAAACCGGGTCTATGATAACCACCAAATCCTCGTTAAATGAAAAAGAACACATTCAAAGTTCTATTTTATATTCGCGGGAATCGTATCAATAAAGACGGTAATGTGTCCGTCATGATAAGAATAACCGTGGATGGTGAAATGGAACAGCTAAATTCCAAACTGGTCGTAAACCCTGAAATATGGGATGCAAAAGCCGGCAGGGCCGTTGGTCGCTCGGCAAAGGTTCTTGAACTTAACAGTCGACTGAATGATATTCAGGTTATACTGAAAGAACACTATTACGACATCCAGCGTCGTCACGGATACGTCACCGCCGAAATGGTGCGCAACGCCTACATGGGCATCACCCAGCGAGAGGAATCGCTCCTTAAAGTCTATGAGCAGCACTTGGAGGACACCAAGAAACTCGTGGGTCTCAGCAAAGCTGACCCCACCTATCGCAAATACGAGCGTATGTACCGCCGCGTGGTAGAGTTCATGAAAAAGAAGTATAACATCACTGACATCCCGCTACGTGAGATAAAGTACCAGTTCATCGTGGACTTGGAGTTCTTCCTACGCACAGAGTACAAGTATTCGCAGAACACCACCTACAAGTGCATGAAGTTCTTCTAGCAGGTAATAAACAAGGCTATCCGCGCCGGGCTGATAACCGTTGACCCCTTCAACGGCTACAAAATCTCCATCGAGCGTGTTGACCGAGGCTATCTTACCGAAGATGAGCTTTGCAAGATGATGCAGAAAGAGTTCGCAAGCAAGCGACTGGAACAGGTGCGCGACATCTTCATCTTCGCCTGCTTCACCGGGCTGGCATACATCGACCTCGCCCACCTCCGTGTCGATAACATCCAGAAGATGTTCGACGGTCGTCTGTGGATAGTCACCTGGATCATCCGGCATAATGGCAACAATATCAGGTGATTTCTTTTTCATGTCGGTAAAAATTATTAACTTTGCGTTCAAATTCAATTTTATGCTTAGACCGACTTGAATAGGATAAAGGTTATTCTCGTTGAGAAGAAAAGAACCAATAAATGGCTTGCTGAGGAACTTGGCAAGGATCCGGCGACGGTATCGAAGTGGTGTACGAATACATCACAGCCGGACATTTACTCCTTTGCGAAAATTGCAAATCTATTAGAGGTAGATATACGAGACTTACTCATCTCGACAAAAAAGTCATAGACCGAATTTCATACAATATTCCCCATGACTCCTACATTATTAGATTATAGACCAGTGTTAAACGACAAGATTTTAATAATTTTGTCAGAAAACTATAACGCAATGGCATAGCTATGGCTAAGAGATTCTTATATCTGAACTCACGAGATGAATTCTTCAGGGTTGACATTTCTAAGATTGTTTACTTTGAAGCAGATGGTAATTATACCAATATCATCCTTAGCAATAAGGTTCGCGGCACTGTGTGTATGAATCTTTCTCAGATGCAGTCTGTTCTTACGGAAAACCTCAAAGAGGCAGCTACAATATTTGCAAGAATCGGTAAGAGTCATATCATCAATCTTAATTATGTGTACCAAATTGCAATAGTCCGTCAAAGACTGACATTGAGCGATGGAGAGAATTTTGAATATCAGATTAGTGTTTCAAAAGAAGCATTGAAGAAACTTCGCGATTTGTTTATTAGTGGTCTAACACGGAATATTCCTCTTAATGAAACACCGGAATGATACAAGATATACCTCAGATACTAACCAACAGAAAAATTTTAATTGGTAAAGAGCCTGTAAATGGTCGTTTAATGATTGGCTTCCCGGTTAAAGGAAAGATACAAACCGTGGCAGTAGGAGCATCCAACAGTGTCCCCAGTTCAGTAAGCAGATATAATGGAGAACATGGGTCAGCGCACCTATCTTTAGAGATAAATAATGATGGAGGTCTATCAGTTACTAATCTCAAAGAGCAGAATGTAACCTACGTTAATGGTGTCGAGATTGTGACCAAGCAGATTACATCTGATACGACCGTGGAGCTGGGTAAAGATAGATACTCTATTAATATTCAGGATATACTAAAGGTCGTTGAGAAGATATTGAGAGTTGCTGAGCCGGAAGAACCTAAAACTTATAATATCAGACATCTTGAATCTGTCTGGAACAAGTTTCATCAGCAGAATATAGAATTACAGAAACGGGCTCGTAAACAAGGTTTACACGCTCGAATCCCTATGTTTTTTACAATGGGAGCCGGTGCAATATCATCTATCGCGTTTGCTTGTGGCTGGGGTGATTCAGTAAAGATTTTATGTGTGGCTCTCACTCTTATTGGTCTTGTTATTATGGTCTATTCATTTTTGAAATCAAAGAATGACACATCAATAGAAGACAGAGAGAGGTATATGGAGGAGTTTCAAGAAAAGTATATTTGTCCGAATCCAAAGTGCGGCAAATTTCTTGGCAACTATTCTTATAAACTAATGAAGAGGCAATATTCAATGACTTGCCCTCATTGTAAATGTAAGTTTACTGAAAACTAAAGCATTATGCAAGGACTAAAATCCGGAGCTTTGCTCCGTCATGAAACATATAGAATTGAAAAGATTCTTGGTCAAGGTGGGTTTGGCATAACCTACCTTGCAACCGACTTGGCATTAGACCGATTGGTGGCAATAAAAGAGTTCTTCCCTAAAGACTATTGTGACCGCGTTGGAGATACAAGCCATATTACCTTGGGAACAAGTAGCTCAGCCGAATTTGTATCTCGTCTGAAAGCTAAATTTCTGAAGGAGGCTCGTAATATTGCCAAATTAGATCATCCCGGCATTATCAAAATTCATGCTGCCTTTGAAGAGAACAATACGGCTTACTATGTGATGGATTATATAAAGGGCGAGTCGCTATCCGATAAAGTAAAACGACAGGGTCCTTTGTCTTTGGACGCTGCGTTGAAATACATAAAGGGGATTGGAAGTGCATTAGAGTATATCCACACAAAACACATCAATCATCTTGACTTAAAGCCTGCCAATGTGATGGTGCGAGAGTCCGATGACATACCTATTTTGATAGACTTCGGACTTTCAAAGCAATATGATTCGGATGGTAATCAAACATCTACTACCCCCACCGGAATAAGTCATGGCTTTGCTCCATTAGAACAATACAATGATGGTGGAGTCAAGGAATTTTCGCCTCAAACAGACATCTATTCTTTGGCTGCAACCTTATATTATCTTGTGTCAGGGATTGTACCGCCTCATGCCACAAAACTAATTGAAGATGGGATTAACTTCCCATCAAACTTTCCACAAGTTATTCAACCTGCCATATCAATAGGGATGGCATCTGCGCGTAAAAACCGTTATACATCAGTTGCGTTATTCCTTAACGCATTAGACGGTGAAGATGAAAGCACGGAATTTACCGTAACTACCGGAGTTAATAAAGTAGTAGTATCTGACCCGATAATCCCAAAGGCAACGCCTACCCATGTACCGAAAACAACGAATAGTAAAACAAATACAAGTAAACGTTTTCTTTGGATTGCACTTGTTATCGTAGGAATCGTTGTGTTGGTTGGCGGTCCTTCGCTATTGGTGAGAAGTTGCGATAGCCCGTCAGGTTCAAATAATGAAGATTCCACAATTCCAGCTGATACTGTTGAAGTAGCAGAGGTGATTCCCGTTGTCGAAGTCGTACAAAATAAGTCTATCTCAACTTCATTGGGCGAATGTTCATATTCCGGTGAAATAGACGAGAATGGAAAACCAAATGGTCATGGTGTCGCCGTTTGGGCAAAAGGTGACGGCAAAAAATATGATGGAGAATGGGTTCATGGCAACATGGACGGTCAAACGACATATACACAGCGAAGCGGTGACACATTCGTTGGTACCTTCAAAAACAACAAGTACCACGAGGGCAGATATACAATCATTTCTTCCGGAGAGTATTTTGAAGGCACATTTAAGAATGGTCAGCCCGATAAAGGCTCTTGGTACGATAAATCTGGAAAAAAAATTTGATATATATTTCAAATTTAACAACTATGAGAAAAGTATTTTTTCTAATATTGATATTTTCATCCTTGATTTCCTTTGCTCAAGGAAAGGTGTCAAGGTCTAACAATACGATTTCAAAAGAAAAGGCAACAGGAACAAAAGCCAACAACAAGAATCGAGTGCCCATACAGAATAGCCAAAAATCAGATCCAATTCTGCCAAAAACATCAGAATCAGTTAATGGTATTTTAGTAAATTGGAATAGAGTTACTCAAAATCAAAAAATTACGATTATTGAAATTCTCAACAACATGGTATATGTCCAAGGTGGTGATTTTATGATGGGGTCTAATGATTCTGAAGCGCTTAATGATGAAAAACCAGTACATAGAGAGCATGTACACTCATTTCGTATTGGCAGATATGAGGTAACTCAAAAGATTTGGACTTCTATCATGAAAACTAATCCTACTCCAGATTTCGCTAAATATATAGGAGATAATCTTCCGGTTCTTGGATTGGAGCGAGAGACTTGTTTAGAGTTTATTAATACACTAAACGGTATGACTGGGCTATATTTTAGATTACCAACGGAGGCCGAATGGGAGTATGCAGCACGCGGAGGTTCTATGTCCAAAAACTATAAATATAGTGGCAGTAACAATATTGATGATGTAGCGTGGACTCAAAAAAACAGCGAAAGTAAGCCTCAACCAGTCGGCACAAAAGTCCCGAATGAATTAGGAATCTATGATATGAGTGGGAATGCTTGGGAACATTTTTCAGATGGATGGAGCGAAAATTACAACGCTCCGCGAGTGAAGAGTTCTTTTAGTATTCGCGGAGGGGCTTTTTCTGAATCAGAAAAAAATAGTAGAGTTTCACATCGAAATCATTACATGACAGCGTTCAGCAGTGGTGGAATGGGATTACGCCTTGTTCTATAAACGTTTTAATCATTTATAATTGATGAAGTAAACTACAACTATATCAAATTAGAGCATTACAATGAAATTAATTAGAACGATACTGATTTCATTACTATTAATCGGTAGCAGTCTTTCTTCATTTGGTCAAGGACAAATATCTAGAAATTCATCGTCAGGACAAAAATCTAAGCCCAAGACTGAATCTGCGAGTCAATATAAAACCCCTAAACATTTGTCCTTGGCGACTGTTAATGGAGCTGGGGCTCAGTGCTTTTTTAGTATTGAAGATTGGGAAACCCTAAACAAAAATAAGCAGGCTCAATATAAAAAGATTGGTGTCTGTGTAATCGTAAATAATCATTCATTTATTGTTGCAGGGAGGGATGCTGAACGTGGTGAACTTTCTTGGCGGAGTTATCAAGACGGGATTGTTCCTGGCCTTAGATGTTTCTCAACTAAAGAATCAGCCTGTCAGGATTTTAATGGCAAATCCAATAGTGCAATATTAAAGTCAGTTAATTCCCCTTCTGCTACTGCCGCTTGTATGTACCGAGCATTCCCCGGAGATAAAACAGAATGGTATTTGCCTGCATGTGGTCAACTTTGGATTATGTCTCAAAATGCGTTCGCCATAAATAAGGCATTAAATGATTTCGGATTGGCAAAGTTCCGTTCTACGCCTGCTTACAATAGCTCTACGCAATATGGCGTTGAGAAATTCTCTAACAGATCATATTCTTGGGGATGGGGAGTTAACCTTTCATCTGCGAGTGTATATAAGTACGGTGGTTGCAATAATGATTATGTTCGCTCTGTAGCAGACCTATAAATTATGAAATACTTATTTATCATATTAGCACTTTGCTCATTAGTGCTCACGTCAAACGATACCTATGCGCAAGGTAAAGTAACAAGAAAAAGAACTGAAACATCTCAGTCAAAACCATCTTCTCCTATACTTCAAGTACAACCCAAAGAAACGCGTGGTTATCTGAATGGCCACGAATGGGTTGATCTCGGATTGCCAAGTGGTACCAAATGGGCGACAATGAATATTGGAGCATATCGTTCTACAGACGAGGGGACATATTATGCTTGGGGTGAAACTTCGACGCCTAATATTATTGAAGAATGGTATGATGGTACAAAAGTTCCGAATTATTGTCGTGAATGTTGCCGATTATATGGTCGAACTATGGGAAGTATAAGTGGGACTTCATTTGATGTGGCACAATCCAAATGGGGTTCAGGTTGGATTCTTCCAGAAAAACAAGACATTCTCGAATTAGCGAAATATTGCAATCTTGAAGTCGTTAATGTTTCTGGAGTTGACGGATATAAAATTACCGGTCCTAATGGAAATTATATATTCTTTCCATGTGTAGCCGTCTGTTCCGGTTCTCTAGAACCATTTAAGAGTATTGATACGTATTCATGCTACTGGATTGGGACTGAATCGGATAAAGACATGGGGTGTTTATTGCATTTAGATCGTATGGAAATCGGAACAGATGGAGCAAATAATAAGAATGTGGGATATGCTGTCAGAGCAATCACACGCATTAAATAATAGTTATAAACAAAGGAATGATGATAAGAATAATCTTAACACTGCTCATTATGGCAACGGGTACTTTAACATATGCCCAAGGAAAAGTTAGTAGAAACTCCAATACATCGAATAAAGTAAAAACTGGCACCGTACATAAATCGAATATTTCTGGGTCCATTAATGGACATGACTACGTGGATTTAGGTCTTCCCAGTGGCCTAAAATGGGCAACTTGTAATGTTGGCGCCAATTCTGCCTCATCTTCTGGTGAGTATTTTGCATGGGGTGAAACATCTGCAAAGGATGAGTATACATGGAATAATTATTTTGATTATGATTATACAAATGAGTATGGTACTGTATTTTGCAAAAAATACAAAGGGGGGAATTATAATGAGGATAAAGATATGATTTTGCCCGATGGTGGAGACGATGTGGCACGAAAAAAATGGGGATCAACATGGAGAATGCCGACTTATTCAGAAATGAGTGAATTAATAAATAATTGTAAATGGCAATGTACTTCTATTAATGGAGTTTCCTGTTGGAAAATTATCGGTCCGTCTAAGAAGTTTATCATACTGCCTCTGTCTGGAAAAAAGATTGGGAATAAAACAAAGGATAAAAATGAGTGGGGGTATTATTGGACAGCAACCGTTGGGAAATACCAAGGGCCAAGCGATGCGGAAGGTATAGCTGGTTATTGGCGCGGCATTTCTGGAGGTATAGGTGAACGATACCAAGGTGCTCCAATCCGGCCGGTCTCAAATTAAAACTACTTCTACATTATTAAATTAAGTTAGAGATTGAATCTATATTATTGGCACAAGGATATTATATTATGAATAATAGACGTCTATCTATAAAAGAAGCCTTGATTCGACTGTATAATCACCGATATGAAGATTATACGCTCTTCCTAAGAACGAAAGAGAATCATGGGAAAGCCTCTCTGTTCGCGAAATTTACTGAATTCAAATTTTCGAAATTTATTTGTATAGTAAAATCAATCAACCGTGAAGAATTATCCCAATTTATCATACGGGTAAATGATTTTGTATCTACCAAAACCCGGAGGCGTTTCATTAATTTATTAGAGCTAATTTGTAAAAGATACATTGGGATATTAAGAAAGTGTTATTGCTCTAACCCAGCCGGAGCGATTCTTGATTTAGGCAGATTGTTGGGGGCAAATAATCATCAATTGATGAAATATATTATTGAACCGCTCATTAATTATTGTAGCTATGCAATAAATCAAAAAGCTATTCTTTATCGAGTCAGAGACGAGGAAGAAGGTAAAGACGTTGACAACTGTTGGCATACTCCTTTTTATATTCGTCAACATTGTCATTCAGGAAGATTCAGCACTCCAAGCTTCCCTTGCCTATACTTGGGTCAAGAAGTAGAGACCTGCGTTTCCGAAACAGGCGAAATCAAACCGGGGAATAAACGCTGGCTAGGAGAATTCAGAATAAAAGGCAATAAGCCACTTATAGCACTTGACCTTAGATTCCCTTCAGAATCTGCCATAAAGAATTTTGATGATTACGATACGTTTTGTGCATTTCTATCATATCCTTTAAGACTCTTATGTGGAATATACGCACACAACAAATCGGATTCTTTTGCAGAGGAGTACTTATTCTCTCAGTTGCTCATAAATTTATTGTCTAATCAAGTCGATGATAATCTCGGACTAACTACAATATATGGCGTAATGTATGACTCTACCAAGAATAAAGGTGGAATTAATTACGCATTTCCTGCGATCCCTCAGAATTATCCTCCGAAAGAAGATGAAAAAGTTAGCGAGCGATTAATGAATCTTTTTGTCCATAATAAACCGGCCCAATTGATATAACTTTTTCTCGATTATAACTCATTATGGGTTAGCCTATATTACACTGATTTCAGTTGCTTCGTGGAGTAATCCTATAAGTTCCTACAATAAACAGGCAAAAATGGAAATGGATGAATTATTAAGTATAAATTTGCGCTAAAAACAATCAATATGGATACAACAAAGTTCACTTCGGCTTCAGCAGCCGCTCTGCCAAATGGCACTGATAACAACAATATCAAGGCTTCTGCAAAGACTATTGCGACTGCGGTTACAGGAGCTGCAATCGGTTCCGGATTCCCATTCATAATAGGAAAAGTGAAGGAGTCGGTAAGTGAATTGCGTGCCGAAGAAGCAACAAACGAAGAAACTGCAACTTCGGTAGAATGGGCAGATGGCAATATATCGGTTGCTTCGGGTGTAAACGACGAGATGTCTTTTAGTGAGGCATTTGCTGCTGCACGTTCTGAAGTTGGAGCCGGCGGCGCATTTGAATGGAGAGGTAATGTGTATGGTACATATTATGCAGAGGAATGGAATAGTATGTCCCCGGCAGAGAAAGCAGACTTCAACAATCACTTTAGCTGGAATAACATAGACACGTCTTCCGTTAATGGAACAACTCATACAGACGTGACAACAAACCACGATGATATTGAAATTGTCTCCGTTGAGCATGCTCAAACGTCTACTAATGTGGAAGGAGGCTCATCTGTCGATGTGATTTCTATGGAGCCTGAAATTGAAGTTTTAGGTGTGGTTCACGATATGTCAACAGGTAGCAACATTGGTGGAATGTCAGTTGATGGGCAGGATGTCTTCCTGATTGATGTTGACGGAGACTTGGAGTTTGACCTTATGGCATCGGATCTCAACCAGAATAACGTGGTAGATGAAGGCGAAGTCGTTGACATTCATGGCCAAGGTATGTCAGTGAATGACCTTGGAGGCATTTCAGGAATCACGGAGTCTATGACAGGGGAAGATACTCTCCCTGACTATATGGCTGACAATACCTATGAGATTTAGTTGTAGGATATTATTATCGGCTATTCTCATCATAGTCAGTGTTCTTAGCACAAATGCCAAGACATATCTTTTGTCGGTAGGTATTTGTGACTACAGTTCATTCTTTTCACAGGTTAACAATTTGTTGCTCCCAGTGAAGGATGCAAATGCCATAATAAATCTGTATTCACATAATGCTTCTGTTGATTATGTTTCCTTAACAGATAAAAAGGCTACACGCTCTAATATTCTTCGCGCGATGGATAAGCTCTATACTTTGGCTGGCGATAATGACCGGATTGTATTTTTTTTTAGTGGGCATGGCTATTCAGGTGGAATTTGTGCCTCGGATACAATTTTAGGATACCATGACATCAGACATGCGTTATCTAAAGTAAAGTGTAAGAATAAATTTTTATTTGTCGATGCTTGTCGTTCCGGAAGCCTTAGAAAAAAAGATAATCGAAAAGGTGTTGAACACTCTGAGACTAAATCTATATTGTTTTTAGCCTCAAGAAATTATGAGAATTCCATAGAGCGCAGAGATATGACAAATGGGTTCTTTACAGAATATCTGGTAAAAGGGCTTAAAGGAAATGCCGATGCAAATAGAGACCGTAAAATAACGACTAAGGAATTGTATGACTTTGTTAGTAGTCGGGTCGCCATTCAGTCGAATGGTCTTCAGCATCCAGTTATGTGGGGTAATTTTAACGATTCAACAATAGTTATAGAGTGGTAACCAATGGAAATACGTCAAATTAAATGCCCTTGGTGTAGTGCTGTTTTAAGTATTAAATATCAGGCTGGTATAGAACATAAGAGTTTAACGTGTCCTGTTTGCAAGAGATCTTCACCTCTTGCGGAGTATAAGCTGTATATCGCTCCACAGGAGGAACACACCTGTTATCCTTCAGTGGATAACACTGGGGCTGATTCCATCGAAAATTCCCGTATAGGTCGTCTTATAAACCCAACCACAGGACAATCCTATGAATTAAAAATCGGAGAGAATATAGTCGGACGTAAAGCTGCTATAACCAAGGCAACCATAGGTTTGGATACATCAACAAACAAAAGAATTAGTCGAGAACATTTAATTATTTCTGTTTCTTTGGTTAATGGGCGAGGTCTAAGACATACCCTATCATTATATAAAGAACGTCTGAATCCTACAGCTGTCAATGGAATGCCTCTTTCTTTTGGTGACATGGTGATTTTGAAACATGGAGATATAATAAATCTGCCGGATTTGGATTTGGTTTTTCAAATTCCTGATCTAGATTTAACTGAAATATAATCATTATGGAATATAAACTTACGGCATACTCAATCTACGAGATAGGCAAAAGAACTGATGCCTCCGGGAATCCACATCAGGAGGATTGTATATTCCCTTTATGTTCGGAAATCTCAGGTAATAGCAGAGTATTTATCTTATGTGATGGGATGGGCGGACATGACGCCGGAGAAATTGCAAGTTCAGTTGTATGTGAATCTCTGGGAAAAAGTATAAGTTCAATGCTTAATGCTAATCCTGTTTTTTCTAAAACAGAGTTAAATCAGGCATTGAGTATTGCGTATGATGCGTTGGATGCCAATGACACCGGTAGTACAAAAAAAATGGGAACAACCTTGGCAATGGTTGTATTCCACAATCATGGGGTAATGGTAGCCCATATCGGAGATAGTCGAGTATATCATATTCGGGCAGGCAAATCCGAGAATGAAACTACTATCCTATTTCAAACCGAAGACCACTCATTATTGAACAGTTTGGTTAAGGCTGGCGAAATATCCATTGAAGAAGCGAAGCAATCTGTTAAAAAGAATATTATCACCAGAGCTATGCAGCCGAACGCAGACCGTCCAGCGGCTGATATTACAGAGATAAGTGATATTCAACCGGGAGACTGGTTTTATATATGTTCTGATGGAATGTTGGAGCAAGAGGAAATGGAAAATGGTTCAGCCATCAAACGAATTTTTTCTAATCAAGTTGCTGATGATGAAAAGGTTCGGATATTAAAAGGGGCGACTTCTGAGAATCAGGATAATCATTCGGCAATTGTTATTAAGGTCAATTCTGTTATTGACGGATTTGAGGCAAAGCCAAATAATGCCGAACGGAATCCGAGAGTCTGGGATAAGTTAAAAGCACTCTTCAAATAAGCAATATCAATGATTAAGTATCTTATAAGTCTCTGTCTTTTAGTCCTGACGGGCTGTCTTGGCTGTTTTGGTCAAGGCAGAATATCTCGACCCAATAAGCCTCATAATTATACTACCACTCAGAATAGACCGGAGAAAGTGGATATTGACCAATTAGAATTTGTAGATTTAGGGTTGCCGAGTAAAACCTTGTGGGCTAATAAAAATGTTGGAGCAAACAAGATTTCGGATAGCGGTTCTAATGAAACATGGGATGCTGCTAACCAATTAATTGATGAATCAGGAGTCATATCAATCTCCGGCAGAATACCATCCGAAGAAAAGTTTAGAGAATTAAAAAAACTATGTCAATGGGAGTGGAGATCTATTGGAGATACATCGGGATATAAAATTGTGGGGCCGAATGGCAATTCAATTTTTCTACCCGTAACATCGAATTATGGATCAATGAAATATCGCATAAGTACCGGCGCTTATACTGAATTTGTCGATAATTCAGCGTATTGGACCAGTTCTGAGCATGAGACCCTACCAAATTGTGTTTGGTTATTTACTTTGTCGAAATATGAGACCGTAATTCAATATGCTAATATATTATCAGAGAGCAAAAAAGAAAGAAAATTCTCATTGCGCTTAGTTAACTAATAATATATCATACAGAAATCTTATGTATAAATTGTTCATTTGCACTATATTCATGCTAATTCCAGCATTTGCTTCAGCTCAAGGTAAAATTACGCGACCTCAATCAGTAGATCAACAAGTAATCGCAACCGGGAGCGTTGAAAATCATGCGTATGTCGATCTTGGACTGCCAAGCGGCACAAAATGGGCAACATGCAACATGGGGGCCCCAAGGCCCTATGATTTTGGTAAATATTATGCTTGGGGAGAGTTAACGCCTAAAGAGAGCTTCTATGCCGATGGAACTTTCAAAGGTGTATTTCCTGATCTTATAAGGAAAGGAGTATATCCATCCATTGTCAATAATAGTATCGGCGGAAATTCTAAATACGATGCAGCAACAGCTCAATGGGGGAAAAGTTGGCGTATGCCATCTATCAAAGAATTTGAAGAATTGAACAAATATTGTACTTGGAAATATGGTACTATTAATGGAAATAATGGATATTATGTGACAGGTCCAAATGGGAAATGTATTTTTCTACCATTAGCAAATGGAGTTTGTGGGAAAGACAATTTTTTACTGAATGAGAGAGGCAACTATCGTACGTCTGATTGTCGTTCTCATAGTGGATTAAGAGGTTCTGAGATATGGCAAGCTGTTAATTCCACTATTACCCAAAATGAGAGTTATGGAGACCATCGCATATTTGGAGATTATCCTGAAACAAACGGTTTTTCCATCAGACCTGTAACTAAATAGCATTCCAAGAAACATACTCTATCTAAATCAAATTAATCTAAATATGTTCCCGAAATCATTATTAACAGCCCTTCTTCTGACGCTCATCCCTTTTGCCGCTTTTGCACAAGGGAAAATAGAACGCCCCTCTTCCTCAAATAAGGTATCAAGTACAACTGGTGTCTTAAATGGGCATCAATATATTGATTTGGAATTGCCCAGTGGTACTAAGTGGTCTACCTGTAATATTGGAACTGATAAATTTGACTACTATGGTAATCTTTTCGTGTGGGGAAATCCAGAGGTAGTTACTGATGATGGATGGACTAAGAGACCCTCATATTATGAGCAGTCATCTTTTGCCGGATTGCAAGAATATGATCCAGCAACAGCAATTTGGGGCAAGAAATGGCAAACGCCGACAAAGGATGATTTTAACGAGTTAATAGAGAACTGTATTTTTACATGGACCGATGATTATGGCGGTGGGGTTTGGGTTCAGAGTAAACGGAATGGTCAAAAAATCTATCTTCCGGCATGTGGTGGATGTTCAGGCACTCAGGGTTACGATTATATGCGTATTGTTGGATTATATTGGACTTCAAATGCAGCTCCAAAGGAGACAACATATAAAGGAGTGAACCATTATGCGTATTGTATGCAGTTCATTAAGTCTGATGTAATAAATGTAACGCCAACAATTAGGACAAATCCCCGACAAGCCTGTCTAAGCATCAGACCTGTTGTGAAAAAATAAACATTTTTACTCTAAACCTAAATACGATAATAGAACGGTATTGCTAAAATCTTTTGCCATTTACCTTTGGCTTGTCCGGATATTATAGGATGGAGTAAACTTAAAAAGTTATGAATTTATCGTTAAAATCAATCGGAAAAGTATCCCTGCAATGTGTAAACATTCTTTGGAAACTTGGTCTTGGAGCCATTGGTATTGCTGCAATCTTTTTTATTGTGTTTCTTGCTAAAGAGATACATAGGGAAGATATGTCAGGAGGTAGTCAATTAAGTGATTACGTCAAAGAGTATAAAAAAGACGGTTATGTCTCGCTTTATAATCAACGAGACAAGGAATTTACTCTTGAAAGATTAGATTGGGTTAGTCATGGCTTAGAAGACAGTGACATTGCTGTATATAGCAAGAATCTAAAAAGAGGATTCTTTGATTATAATACAGGTAAGCCACTTACAGACCCTATCTATGATAAGGCTTGGAATTTCTATGAGGGAATTGGCACAATAGAAAAAGATGGTTATGTTTCTTTTCTAAGCACTGACTTTCAGCCCGCTTTTCCACAGAAATTTAAGTTGGTCAGGGCTTCTGATTCCTGGCCCGAAGCAATACGTTTCAGGAATGGTCAATGTGTATTGGCTTTAACTCCGGATTCAATTGGCGTTATTGATAAACACGGCAACTGGATTTTAGAGCCCAAATATCAATTAGTCTCAGACCTATCTACTGACAGTTGTAGGGTTGTGAGAATAAACGGACTCGCAGGAGTTGTGGATTATAAAGGGAATGTAATAATAGAACCGATATATGATGCTGTTCGGTTACAGAACAAAGGTGTTGCGAATGTAGTCAAAAATGGCAGTCAAAAACAGATAACTTACAACGGAACCGTTTTAAGAGATTTTGTATTTGACAATGTAAGAGACTTTGTAGATCCGTCAAGTGATGAGTTTACATTGTATGAAATCAATGATAAATATGGTGTTATGAGGTCGCGTACTTGCGAGGTTGTTATACCTGCTTTATATGATGATATAAGGTATCTGTCCGGGAATCGTTTTATGGCAATGCTTCCGGCTACTGATGATATTTCTTCAGCACCGGAGTCCCGCTCATCATCATGGATAGTTCTGGACGACCATAACAATATTTTATCAGGGAAGAAATGAAAAACATATATCTTAGGTTCTCAGGAATTGCTGTTCTGCTATTGCTCATTAGCTGTTCCGAGAAGCCCTCTGCTCACCAGTCGGTAAAAGAGAATACCAAAGAATGCGTTGCGTCAACTGATGGTATCGAAATATTACGAGAGGTCGTTGATTCGGCAAAAGATGAATATGATATTGCCGAAGTCGCCCTATGGTTACGGGATAAGGATACTGGCGCAGAAACCAAAATCCTTCAGACTGTTCGCCCAGATTGGCACTGTTGGTATATGTCGGATGGCACTGAGTTTTATCCGGTTCCTTTTGATTCACTGCTCGTGGCAACAAGAGTTTATATTCATAATTTAGAGCCACTTCAGTTGATTGTAGAAGGGTGTCCGGACTGCCGAAATGAATTCTCATATTTCGTGGACGTTCCTTCCCGTAAAGCGTGGTATGTCCCTGCAAATAGTGGCTATATGGGAGGAACAGAAGAAGGATACATGATATTCCGCTCATATCGCTATGTGTCGGATCCGGATATTGCAGGCCGTTATACATTCTTACAGGTATTTGATGAAACCGGATGTATGGTTGACTCTCTTGACCTTGAACACGTTAAATTATCAGCATTCAAAAATGAAGAAAATAAAAACTAAGAAGATCGTTCTCTTTGCCGGTGTTTGTTTATTAGTTGTTATTGGTATTATTGTGACCTGCCATGTGCTTGTTGTAAACAATGCTGAAGGTAGAACTTACGATAATCTCGTTGACATACCTAAAAAAGAAATTGGCTTGTTGCTTGGTACATCTCCTATAACACCCCAAGGTGGGCATAATTTCTATTTTGACAACAGAATTAAGGCTGCCGCCGACCTATATCACGCGGGAAAAATTAAGAAAATTCTCGCAAGCGGAGGTGATTATTCTTTAACTGAAAAGCATGGGTGTGACGAGCCGAGTGGAGTATAAAGTAAAAAGCAAGAGCTAACAAGATTGAACAGATAAATTGTAACGTGTTGGAAATAAGCAGATATTCATCATTTTGCTTAAAGTCGAAAAAGCAATGAAGTGCAGAATATTGAGCGGTTTCAGTTACCAAAACGTTAGCTGTCCAGTTACCTGAACAATATAGGTAACGGTGAGCAAATCAAGTAATCTGAGACCGGATATTTTCTCGCTGATTTGCAATGTTTTGCATATCAAAGAACGCTTATAAGAATTGTAGTTTTACGACAAAAAATGTAAGCGTATGAAGATTGAAAAATTCAAGGTGTTGCTTTACCTTAAAAGAAGCGGAACAGACAAGAACGGTAAAACTCCGATCATGGGTAGAATTACGGTAAATCGTAGTGTAGCGCAATTCAGTTGTAAACTGAATTGCAGTGAGAAACTTTGGAATCCGAGGGAAAGCCGGTTGAACGGTAAAAGTAAGGAAGCGGTGGAAACCAATGCCAAAATAGACAGGCTGCTTGTTTCCATACACAAAGCATTTGATACCCTTGCAGAACGGAAAACCGATTTTGATGCAGTTTCAGTAAAAAATCTGTTTCAAGGAGGAATGGACAGCCGCATGACTCTGCTCAAACTTTTTGACCGCCACATAGAAGAAGTCAAATCTCTTGTCGGTGTGGAATATTCATTACGAACGATACCCAATTACATTTATACGCGTCAACGACTTGCCGAATTCATATCCAGCCGTTATAAGGTTTCCGATCTTGCTTTCGGACAGTTGAACGAGCAGTTCATAAGGGAGTTTCAGGAATATGTGGTCATAAAGTGTGGACTAAGTATTGAAACCGTACGCCATTATCTGGCTTTACTTAGACGGGTCTGTCGTATAGCCTTTAAGGAAGGACATTCGGACAAGTACCATTTTGAACATTACACTTTGCCAAAGAAGCTGGAGAAGCCACCGAGAGCATTGAGCCGTGAGGATTTTGAAAAACTCCGTGATTTGGAAATAGAGGAACATCGCTGGTCGCATATTACTACCAGAGACCTTTTTCTTTTCGCCTGTTATACCGGAACATCTTATATTGATGTAGTGTCCATAACCGAAACAAACCTTGTAAAGGATGACAGCGGAGCTTTATGGCTGAAATACCAGCGAGGAAAGAACGGAAAATTATGCCGTGTCAAACTGCTTCCAGAAGCAATAGAGCTTATCGAAAAATACCGCAGCAAATCACGAAAGACACTGTTTCCACATATAGAACACGGTGCATTGATGTGGAACTTGTCCAGTCTGAAGGTTATGGCCGGAATAGACGGTCCGCTTACCTATCATATGGGACGGCACTCGTTTTCGACTCTGATCACACTCGAAAACGGTGTACCGATAGAAACGGTCAGCAGAATGCTGGGGCATTCAGACATTTCTACTACCCAGATTTATGCGCGGGTGACTCCGAAGAAACTTTTTGAAGACATGGATAAATATATAGAGGCTACCAAAGACTTGAAACTTGTACTCTGATAATAGTATCACCAATAAAATAAATTATACGATTATGCGCAGCACATTTTCAATATTACCATACATAAACCGCAATAAAGTAAAGGCAGACGGTACTACATCCGTCATGTGCCGAATTTCCATAGACGGCAAGAGCAGTGTATTTTCCACAGGGATATATTGCCGTCCCGAGGACTGGAATACCGAAAAGGGGGAAATCAGGGAGCAAAGAGCGAACAACCGTTTGATTGAACTCCGCAACAAGTTGGAACAGACTTATGAAAAGTATTTGAAAACAAAAGGTGTTGTCAGTGCAGAACTACTTAAAAATGAGATTATACAGGCCAATACAGTGCCGGAATACCTTCTTCAGGCCGGAGAAGAGGAACGTGAACGGCTCAGAGTCCGTTCAGTTGAAATCCGGTCTACCTCCAGTTACAGGCAGTCTAAAAGTACACAGGCTTACCTACGCGAATATCTGCTCACACTAAAAATGACGGATATAGCATTTGAGGACATTACGGAAGATTTCGGTTATGGTTTCAAACAGTTTGTCAAGTCAAAAGGCTGCAAGGCTTCTCATATAAATCATTGTATGACGTGGCTGAACAGGCTGATTTATATAGCTGTTGACCGGGAAATTTTACGCTTCAATCCGATAGCTGATGTTCCTTACGAAAAGAAGGAAGCCCCCAAGCTGAACCATATCAGCCGGAGCCAGCTGCAACTGATTATGGAACGTCCTATGCCCAACAAATGGCAGGAACTCACACGGCGTGTCTTTATCTTCTCTGCCTTCACTTCATTAGCATACGTGGATATGAAGGAACTTTATCCCCATCATATCGGCAAGACTGCTGAAGGAAGGCGTTATATCCGCATTAACCGCAAAAAAACCGGAGTTGAATCCTTTATACCACTTCATCCGGTTGCCGAGCAGATATTGGAACTTTATAATACCACGGATGATACGAAACCGGTATTTCCTCTTCCTAATCGGGATATGCTCTGGTATGCCGTAAATGAGATAGGGGTACTGGCAGGAGTCAAAGGAACACTCAGCCATCATCAGGCACGACATACGTTCGGAACATTGCTCCTTTCTGCCGGTGTTCCGATAGAAAGTATCAGTAAAATGATGGGGCATACAAATATCAAGACAACTCAGGTATATGCCAGGGTTACTGATGATAAGATCTCAGAAGATATGGACAAACTAATGGAGAAAAGAAAGAGCAGCAGTCAAACCGATAAAAAACAGACCAGTATATGAAAAGAGAACCAATAACAATCAATGAAAGTGGAAATATTATTATACAAACGATCAATCCTTCTGAAATTTGGATGAACGAGCCGGAACTGATTTCTTTCTTTAACGTAATTGCACCAACTTTCAGGGCTGCAGTACGGACTATATATAAGAAAGGCATATTAAATCCGGGAATAGTAGAAAAACGAATCAAACAGAAAGACGGTTGTTACGAGATTTTTTATAATGTGGAAATGATTTTTGCGCTAACCTTCCTGTTAGATACTTATCCGGCAGACCGACTGCGGAAATATCTGATAGCAAAAGCTATAAAAGGAAGTACAGGTTCTTTGGTATGTATTATCGGCAAAAATCATTCTTATCTGAAATGTTAGATTCCTGTCTTAAAAAGCAATAGCCGACAGCAGGCAGATAATTCCAGCCTGTCTGTCGGCTATTGTTATACACGCAAACTAGATGCGGTTTACTTTGTAGGCTTCCCGATAATTCTCCTGAAGTGAATTAGTCAAGACTTAATCTGACAATTTCAAATAAAAAGAATAATTTTGTAAT
>ERZ827423.445-NODE-445-length-52992-cov-5.915277_pt1 | contig 52992 bp, 38 predicted proteins | sample MGYA00519775_ERZ827423 | MGnify/ENA primary metagenome ERZ827423 (study PRJEB31778, sample SAMEA3449296) | human gut metagenome | biome: human gut; feature: human-associated habitat; material: faeces | place: United Kingdom | collected 2010/2012 ... | reverse complement strand
ACCTGCATCCGGAATACGTGTCTAGCTTTCCTTCATACCTTTATTTTTTACGAGCGGTTCCCTTCCTTATCGCTGCTGGCGCTGTCGAAACTGTTTTTCTCCTACTAAAAAGGAGAAAAATGAAGAACTCAAGCATCTCTACGGTAAGGGACGGCCATTTATCTGTTTAAAAGAAAACGCTCGTGTATGGGCGGCAGGACTTTATCGTGTTGTCATGGGCGTGATTGCCTGGAATGCGGGGTTCGGGCGGCCTTGGCCGGTGCGGGATGTTGGGCTTCGGTGGGACGGTGGAATGTCACCGTATTATTTTTCGGGTGCCTGTAGGTGCCTCGTGGAAAACGAGGGTAATCGGCAGATTTCCCAAGATCGGAAAACCTTGGAATAGAGCCAAAAATGACCACATGTGATTATCATCAGAGGTGCGCATGATAACTGTAGTCATGGCTCCAAGTGTCTCATGGGCTTGAGACCGGCGTGGATGCCGACGGCACGGATACAGGACGGCGGATTGGTAGACGCGTAGTATTAAGACGGTGTTCGAACGGTCAAGAAAAGAGGAACGAACATGTCGATGAAGGACACGCTGAAGAAAGCCAAGATCGCGGCGATGAAAGCCAAGGACAAGGCCAAGCTCAACCCGATCAACCTGACGTTGGCGGACATCCAGAACCTGGAGATCGCCAACGGTCACGAAGCGACCGACGAGGAAGTGCTCAAGGTCATCCAGAAGGGCGTCAAGACCCGTCGTGAGACCGCCAAACTGTACGAAGACAAGGGACTGGCGGACAAGGCCGCTCCCGAAACCGCCGAGGCCGATTTCCTGGAAACCTTCCTGCCGGCGGTCGCCAGCGACGAGGACTACGCCAAAGCCGTCGCCGACGCCGTGGCAGAAGTGAACCCGGCCGGCCCCAAGGACATGGGTCGCGTCGTCAAAGCCGCTCGTGCCGCGCTTGCCGGCAAAACCATCGATGGCGGCAAGCTGGCCGGTCTGGTCAAGGCCGAGCTCAACAAGTAATCGTCTACGAGCAGCGTCTCTTTCCGCGTACGAAAAGCGGGTCCAAACAACAAACGTTTGGACCCGCTTTTCATAAGGAACGCGAATGTGCTGGCTCAACGCTCGTGATGGTCGATATGGTCGGACACCACGTCGCCGATGGTCTGCACGATCTGCACGAGAATGACGCACAGGATCACGGCAACGGTCATCACGTCGTACTGGTAACGCTGGTAGCCGTAACGGATGGCGATATCGCCCAGGCCGCCCGCGCCGACGGTACCGGCCATGGCGGAGAAGCCGAACAGGGTGATGAACGTCAGTGCCGCACCGCGCACCAGCGATGGCAGGCTTTCGAACAGCAGCACCTTGAACACGATCTGCAGGTTGCTGGCACCGAAGCTTTGCGCGGCCTCCACCAGACTGCCGTCCACTTCGGCGAGCGACTGTTCCACCACGCGCGCCACGAACGGAGCCGCGGTGATGACCAGCGGCACGATGGCGCCCGGCACGCCGAGCGAGGTGCCGACAATCAGTCGGGTCAGCGGGATGATGGCCACCAGCAGAATGATGAACGGCACGGAACGCACGATGTTCACGATCCAGCCGAGCACGGTGTTGAGCGGTGCGTTCGGACGGATGCCCTTTTTCGCGGACGTGATGAGCAGCACGCCGACCGGCAGGCCGATCACATATGCCAGCAGCGTCGCCACAGCAGTCATGATAATCGTGTCACGCACGCCTTCGACCAGCAGTTCGCCATAATCGGCGATGAATTGCGAAACCACCTGTCCCATCTCACTTCACCTCTTTCTGGGCGGAATCATCGGCCGCCCCATTCTTCGCGCCATCCGCCGTTTCGTGCGTATGCCGATGGTTCGTCACCTTCGCGTCGGCGATCAAAGTCTTCAGAATGTCGCTGTGCGGATCGGCGAACAGCGCTTCCGTATCGCCCATTTCCACAATGCGGCCTCCGTCTATCATGGCCACACGGTCGCAGATGTTGCGTGCCACGGACAGCGAATGCGTGATGACGACCAGCGTCACATTAAGTTCACGGTTGATGCGACGCAGCAGGTCGAGGATCTGCGCCGTCGTGGTGGAGTCGAGCGCGCTGGTGGCCTCATCGCACAGCATGATGGACGGATTGTTGGCCAACGCCCTTGCGATGGCCACGCGCTGCTGCTGGCCGCCGGACAGCTGGCTGGGGTAGCGGTCGGCCAGATCAGCCAGACCGACCAGATCGAGCAGATACCGCGCACGTTCCTCACGCTTGGCTTTCGACGTGTGGTTGAGTTCCAGCGGGAAGGTCACGTTGCGTAGCACGGTGCGCTGTTGAAACAGGCTGAAGTTCTGGAAGATCATGCCGATTCCGGCGCGCACGTCCGCCAGCTCCTTGCCTTTCACGCCGGTGATGTCTCGTCCGTCGATGAGCACCTTGCCGGAAGTGGGGCGTTCCAGCAGGTTGATGCAACGCACCAATGTCGATTTGCCCGCGCCGGACGAGCCGAGAATGCCGAAGACCTCACCCGAATCGATGGTCAGGTTAATGTCGTGCAGCACCTCATGCGCTTCGGCGCCACTGCCGTAGCTTTTGTGCAGATGGTCGATCTGAATCGTCATAATGTCCTGTTCCTAATCGTGTTCCATAACAAGAATGCCGCAGGGTAGTATACCTGCGGCATTGAACTCCTACTGCCGAAACGGGTCTTAGAAGACCGGAACGACAGCGCCCTTGTAGTTCTTGTTGATGTAGTCACGCACCTCGTCGGACTTCAAAGCCTTCTTGAGCTCCTTGGTCTTGGCGGTGTTCTCATTGCCTTCCTTCACCACGAGGATGTTCTGGTAGGTCTTCGCGGCCAGACCGCCGGCCTTCTCGGTGGCTAGCGTGTCCTTGGTCGGGTCGAAGCCGGCCTGGATGGCGTAGTTGCCGTTCAGAGCCGCGATGTCGACATCCTTGATGACGGTCGGCACGACGGCGGCCTCAAGCTCCTTGAACTTCAGGTTCTTCGGATTGGAGGTGATGTCCTTCGGCGTGGCGTTGATGTCCTTCGGATCCTTCAGCTTGATCAGGCCGGCATCCTGCAGCAGCAGAAGCGCGCGGGCCTCGTTGGTGGCATCATTCGGTACGGCCACGGTGGCGCCGTCCTGAAGATCCTTCAGCTCCTTGGTCTTGCCCGGGTACAGGCCGAACGGCTCGAAATGGATGCCCTCCACGGACACCAGATGCGTGCCCTTCTCCTTGTTGAAGTTGTCGAGGTACGGCTTGTGCTGGAAGTAGTTGGCGTCAACCTCGCCATCCTCGGTGGCGGTGTTCGGCTGCACGTAGTCGGTGAACTCCTTGACGACCAGCTTGTAGCCGTCCTTCTCGACGAGCGGTTTGACCGCCTTGTTCAGAATCTCCGCGTGCGGGGTCGGGGAGGCGGCCACGGTGATGGTCTTGTCGTCCTCCTTGGAGGCGGCACCGTTGGAACCGGAATTGCCGCAGCCTGCCAGGCCGAAGGTCGCGAGCGTGGTGACGGCGAGCAGTGCGCCGAGAATCTTCTTGTTACGCATGGTTGAGTTCCTCTCTCTCAATTTCGCTACACGGCCCGGATGCTTACTGCGGTTGCGGGCCAACGATTGACCAATATAGAGGAACCTGTGACGGCAACACGTCGCGCGCTTATCGGAATTATTTATAAAGGGCGCGAAAACCGCAGGAATATGCGAAAAACAGACTTGTGAATCGTAAATAATCTTGCGGAAACACCGTCATATAATGTCGAAATGCTTAAGCGCGTTGGCTATGCCGGCGTCGTCGACGCTGTCGGTGACGTAATCGGCCGCCGCTTTCGGCTCGTCGGTGGCGTTGCCCATTGCCACGCCGATTCCCGCGAATCGTAGCATGTCCACATCGTTGCCGCCGTCGCCGAATGCGATCGCATTGTCTTTCGTCCAACCGAAATGCTCCAGCATCACCTGCATACCAACCGCCTTGCCTCCATCGGCGGGAATCAGATCGGTGAAAGCGGGATGCCATCTGACGCCGCGCACGTTGCTGCACATGCTGGCGATTTCGGCTTCCATCGTCTCGTCCACATACGGGCTGATTTGGAACGTGGAATGGTTTGCGATGCGTTCGCGCGGATCATGCATGTCGATTTTCGGCGCGGTCTTGCCGAGACTGTTCCACGTGCGTTCCAATGCGGCGTTCGTGCGATTGAAATACCCGTAGTCGCTTTCCGCATAGTTGGCGACCACGTCGGCATGCGTTTCAAGCCAGTCGGTGATCAGCTTCACGTCGGCCTGGTCGATCGGATGCCGGTAGTCGAGACCGTCGCGCGTGGTGCAATACTGGCCGTTAAGTCCCACGATGCCGTCGAACGTGACGGGAATGGTATCAAGCACCACGCCCATGTAGGAGGGTGCGCGGCCCGAACAGATGAACACCTTCACGCCATTGCGCTGCAATGCATGCAACGCGTCGACGGTGGACTGCGGCACCACATGCGTGACGAAACTCGTCAACGTGCCGTCGATGTCGAAAAACGCCGTCTTGATGTCCTGAGCCATGCTGCCTCCATGAAAAACCATGTCAAACCCGGTATCCAGCTTACGAGGATATGTGCGAAAACGTCGTGCACGGCACGGAACACGACCACGAAAATAGGAAAAACGGCCGGATGTGCCTACAATCGTCAACCATGAGCGAACATATCGAAATCACGCCGGAGATCATCGAAATCAGGCACTATCTGCATGCGCACCCCGAACGCAGCTTCAAGGAATACGAGACCAGCGCCTACATTGAGAAGCTGCTGCGCGCACACGACATCGAAGTGCTCAACAATCCGCTCGAAACCGGCGTGGTCGGACTGATCCGCGGCGACCAGCCGGGACCACGCATCGCATTGCGCGCCGACATCGATGGTCTGCCCATCCAGGAAGACACCGGTCTGCCGTTCTCATCCGTCAACGACGGCGTGATGCACGGCTGCGGCCACGACCTGCACATGTCGTACATGCTCGGTGCCGCGTTCTGGCTCGCCAAGCGCCGCAAGCGCATCAAGGGGTCCATCAAACTGCTGTTCCAGCCCGCCGAGGAACTTGGCCTCGGCGCGAAGGCCATGGTCGACGCGGGACTGCTCGCCGACGTATCAGCCGCCATCGGCGCGCACAACAACCCGAACTACGCGCCCGGACAGATCGCCGTCGGCCCTGAACCGATGATGGCCGGCTGCGTGAAATTCCATGTAACCCTGCACGCCACCGGCTCCCATGCCGGCTATCCGCACAAGGGCACCGGCCCGATCGAGGCGCTCGCCACCATGGTCCTCGCATTGCAGACCATCGTGAGCCGTAACGTCTCGCCGTTCCATCCGCTCGTACTGTCCATCACCGAGATGCACGGCGGCCACGTGTGGAACGTCGTACCCGACAAGGCGAGCTTCCAAGGCACCGTACGATACTTCCACAAGTCCGACGGTGAACTGGTGGAGAAACGCTTCAAGCAACAGGTCCAGTCCATTGCGGCCGGTTACGGCATCACCGCCGACATCGATTGGGACGATTTCCAGAACCCGCTCGTCTCCGATACGGAACTATCCAAGATAGTCGCCGACAACGTGCGCGATTACGCCCAGCTCGAACCCATCCACCCGTCGATGGCGGGGGAGGACTTCTGCGATTTCATGCCCGTCACCATGCCGGTGTTCGCCTTCATCGGATCCAACGGCGAGGAAGGCTGCCCGGATTGGCACAGCCCGCATTTCGTCGGTCTTGACGAATCGCTGCAAGCCGGCGTGGAATTCTACGCCAACGCGGCGCTGACGGTGCTCAACGAACTGTCGTGACGCCACGTGCGGAACGCCGTAATCGTAATTTTCATAATCGTAAAAAACACAACATATCCAACAAATCAACGGTAAGTTAGGCAGCTATGACAGACATTCGCTTCGCACTCGCCCAAATCGACACCTGCGTCGGAGACCTTGATTCCAACGCCGACAAGGTCATGCGGTACGCGCATCTCGCCGCTCAGCAGGGCGCGCAGGTCGTCGTGTTCCCGGAAATGACATTGACCGGATACCCCATCGAAGACCTCGCCCTGCGTGCCACCTTCCGCAAAGCCGCATGGGACAAAGCCAACTGGCTCGCCACCGAACTGGCATCCGACAGTCTCGGCGAACTATATGTGGTGGTCGGCACTGTAGGCACCGACCGTGAAACCTCCAAACCGCGCAACCGACTCGTCGTCCTGCACGACGGCGTTGTCTGGGCCGGCTACGACAAGCATTTCCTGCCCAATTACGGCGTGTTCGACGAATTCCGCATCTTCAGCCCCGGCAACAAATCCATGGTGCTCGACGTGAACGGCGCGCGCATCGGCGTGGCCATCTGCGAGGACATCTGGCAGGACGGCGGCCCTGTGGCCGAACTCGCCAAGGAGAACATCGACCTGCTGCTGACCATGAACGGTTCGCCATACGAGGAAGGCAAAACCGACACCCGTCTCGACCTCGCGGTGCGCCGCGCGGCCGAAGTGAACGCCCCGATGATCTACCTGAACCAAGTGGGCGGCCAGGACGACCTCGTCTTCGACGGCGGCAGCTTCGTTGTGGACACCGACGGCACCCTGCTTGAGTGCTCGCCGATGTTCATGGAGGATCTGAGCTTCTTCGACTTGGACACGTCCGCGGAGCATCAGAAGGTCGGTACGATCGCAGCCAAACCCGATCCGGACGAGGAAGTGTACACCGCCTGCGTGCTGGGTCTGAAGGATTACATGGCCAAGAACCATTTCAAGGGCGTGTGCCTGGGCCTGTCCGGCGGCATCGATTCCGCGCTCGTGGCTGCCATGGCGGCCGACGCGGTGGGCGGCGAGAACGTGTACGGCATCTCCATGCCGAGCATGTATTCGTCCGACGGATCCAAGGACGATGCAGCTGATCTGGCGCGCAATATCGGCGCGCATTATGACATCCAGCCCATCGAGCCGCTGTTCGTCTCCTTCCAAAACCAGCTGGAACTGGAAGGCGTCGCCGCCGAGAACCTGCAGGCGCGCATCCGCGGCGTCATCGTCATGGCCTACTCGAACTCCAAAGGACTGCTGGCCGTGGCCACCGGCAACAAGTCCGAACTGGCATGCGGCTATTCCACGATCTACGGCGATGCGGTCGGCGGCTATGCGCCAATCAAGGACCTGCTCAAGACCCGCGTGTGGGAGATCTCCCGCTGGCGCAACAAGGCTGCCGCCGCCGGCATGGGCATCGGCGGTCTGCATGTCGTCGGCAACGAGCAGGGGAGCGCGGGCACTGCGCTGCCGGATGGTGTGATGATCCCCGTCAACTCGATCGAGAAGGCGCCGTCCGCCGAATTGCGCCCAGGGCAGAAGGATTCCGATTCGCTGCCGGAATACGCGCTGCTCGACCAAGTATTGGCGATGTACATCGAGCATGCTCATGGCCGCGCCGACCTGCTGGCCGACGGCTTCGACGAGGCGACCGTCGACACGGTCATGCGATTGGTCGACCGCGCCGAATGGAAGCGTCGCCAGTATCCGCTGGGACCGAAGGTGACGGCGCTGGCGTTTGGACGTGATCGCCGTCTGCCGGTCACCAACGCATTCCGCGAATAATCGGCGATCGCAAGTAGAACATCGAGAGCCGAAGGAAGCCGATATGGAAAAGCAGTGGTATTTCAACACCGTCACCGAGCAGCCGGAATTGGGCATGATCTCTCCGGCAAGCCACCGCATGGGGCCGTACAGAACCCGTGAGGACGCGCTCGACGCGTGGAAGATCGTGCAGGAACGCAATCTCAAATGGGAGGAACAGGACCGCGAATGGAAACGCTGGTCAGCGGACGGCTCGGCATCTTCCGAAAAGTGAATTCCATATGAAAACCACGCCCGATTGTGATTTATGTCACTAATTTCGGGAGTGGTTTTCAGGCTTTTCGCAGATGATTGCCGTTACAATCGTGAAGTAGCGACGGCGTAACGATGCGTCGCCAACCGACACCCAGTAAGGAGTGGAAATGGCAGCAGTTGATGCAACGGCGGTCTCCCAGGAGGAACTTGAGGCTAAGGCTTGGGAAGGCTTCACCGAGGGCAACTGGCAGAAGGACATTGATGTCCGCGACTTCATCCAGAAGAACTACACGCCATATGAGGGCGACGAGTCCTTCCTGGCTGACGCCACCGACAAGACCAAGCACCTGTGGAAGTATCTGGACGACAACTATCTGTCCGTGGAGCGCAAGCAGCGCGTCTACGACGTGGACACCCACACCCCGGCGGGCATCGACGCCTTCCCGGCCGGCTACATCGATTCCCCGGAAGTCGACAATGTGATTGTCGGCCTGCAGACCGATGTGCCGTGCAAGCGCGCCATGATGCCGAACGGCGGCTGGCGTATGGTCGAGCAGGCCATCAAGGAAGCCGGCAAGGAGCCCGATCCGGAGATCAAGAAGATCTTCACCAAGTACCGCAAGACCCACAACGACGGCGTCTTCGGCGTCTACACCAAGCAGATCAAGGTAGCTCGCCACAACAAGATCCTCACCGGTCTGCCGGATGCCTACGGCCGCGGCCGCATCATCGGCGATTACCGTCGTGTGGCCCTGTACGGCGTGAACACGCTGATCAAGTTCAAGCAGCGCGACAAGGACTCCATCCCGTACCGCAACGACTTCACCGAGCCGGAGATCGAGCACTGGATTCGCTTCCGCGAAGAGCATGACGAGCAGATCAAGGCCCTGAAGCAGCTGATCAACCTCGGCAACGAGTACGGCCTCGACCTGTCCCGCCCGGCACAGACCGCACAGGAAGCCGTGCAGTGGACCTACATGGGCTACCTCGCCTCCGTCAAGAGCCAGGACGGCGCCGCCATGTCCTTCGGCCGTGTCTCCACCTTCTTCGACGTCTACTTCGAGCGCGACCTGAAGGCCGGCAAGATTACCGAGACCGACGCACAGGAGATCATCGATAACCTGGTCATGAAGCTGCGCATCGTGCGCTTCCTGCGTACCAAGGATTACGACGCGATCTTCTCCGGCGATCCGTACTGGGCGACTTGGTCCGACGCCGGCTTCGGCGACGACGGCCGTACCATGGTCACCAAGACCTCGTTCCGTCTGCTCAACACCCTGACCCTCGAGCACCTCGGACCTGGCCCCGAGCCGAACATCACCATCTTCTGGGATCCGAAGCTGCCTGAGGCCTACAAGCGCTTCTGCGCCAAGATCTCCATCGACACCTCGGCCATCCAGTACGAGTCCGACAAGGAAATTCGTAGCCACTGGGGCGACGACGCTGCCATCGCATGCTGCGTCTCCCCGATGCGCGTGGGCAAGCAGATGCAGTTCTTCGCCGCTCGTGTGAACTCCGCCAAGGCCCTGCTGTACGCCATCAACGGCGGACGTGACGAGATGACCGGCATGCAGGTCATCGACAAGGGCGTCATCGACCCGATCAAGCCGGAAGCCGATGGCACGCTGGATTACGAGAAGGTCAAGGCCAACTACGAGAAGGCCCTCGAATGGCTGTCCGAGACCTATGTGATGGCTCTGAACATCATCCATTACATGCATGATAAGTACGCTTACGAGTCCATCGAGATGGCTCTGCACGACAAGGAAGTGTACCGCACCCTCGGCTGCGGCATGTCCGGCCTGTCGATCGCGGCCGACTCCCTGTCCGCCTGCAAGTACGCCAAGGTCTACCCGATCTACAACAAGGACGCCAAGACCACGCCGGGCCACGAGAACGAGTACGTCGAAGGCGCCGATGACGATCTGATCGTCGGCTACCGCACCGAAGGCGACTTCCCGCTGTACGGCAACGATGATGACCGTGCCGACGACATCGCCAAGTGGGTCGTCTCCACCGTCATGGGCCAGGTCAAGCGTCTGCCGGTGTACCGCGACGCCGTCCCGACCCAGTCCATCCTGACCATCACCTCCAATGTGGAATACGGCAAGGCCACCGGCGCCTTCCCGTCCGGCCACAAGAAGGGCACCCCGTACGCTCCGGGCGCCAACCCGGAGAACGGCATGGACTCCCACGGCATGCTGCCGTCCATGTTCTCCGTCGGCAAGATCGACTACAACGACGCTCTTGACGGCATCTCGCTGACCAACACCATCACCCCTGATGGTCTGGGCCGCGACGAGGAAGAGCGTATCGGCAACCTCGTTGGCATCCTGGACGCCGGCAATGGCCACGGCCTGTACCACGCCAACATCAACGTGCTGCGCAAGGAGCAGCTCGAGGATGCCGTCGAGCATCCGGAGAAGTACCCGCACCTGACCGTGCGCGTCTCCGGCTACGCGGTGAACTTCGTCAAGCTCACCAAGGAACAGCAGCTCGACGTGATCTCCCGTACGTTCCACCAGGGCGCTGTCGTCGACTGAACGGCACAATCAGCCAAATGAAAGCCGTCGTATGAAACGACGGTAATGCGAAGGGACGGAGCTCGTGGCTTCGTCCCTTTCGCTTTTCCCATATCGTTTTCCCATATGATTGGGATGGCAGATGAAAGGGGACATTGATGTCTGAACATATTTTCCGTTCCACGACCAGACACATGCTGAGGGATTCCAAGGACTACGTCAACCAGACGCTGATGGGAGGCCTGTCCGGATTCGAATCGCCAATCGGCTTGGACCGTCTCGACCGCATCAAGGCGTTGAAAAGCGGCGATATCGGTTTCGTGCACTCGTGGGACATCAACACTTCCGTGGATGGTCCTGGCACCAGAATGACCGTGTTCATGAGCGGATGCCCTCTGCGCTGCCAGTACTGCCAGAATCCGGATACTTGGAAGATGCGCGACGGCAAGCCCGTCTACTACGAAGCCATGGTCAAGAAAATCGAGCGGTATGCCGATTTATTCAAGGCCACCGGCGGCGGCATCACTTTCTCCGGCGGCGAATCCATGATGCAGCCGGCTTTCGTGTCCCGCGTGTTCCATGCCGCCAAGCAGATGGGAGTGCATACCTGCCTCGACACATCCGGATTCCTCGGTGCGAGCTACACCGATGACATGGTGGATGACATCGACCTGTGCCTGCTTGACGTCAAATCCGGCGATGAGGAGACCTACCATAAGGTGACCGGCGGCATCCTGCAGCCGACCATCGACTTCGGACAGCGTCTGGCCAAGGCAGGCAAGAAGATCTGGGTGCGTTTCGTGCTCGTGCCGGGCCTCACATCCTCCGAAGAAAACGTCGAGAACGTGGCGAAGATCTGCGAGACCTTCGGCGACGCGTTGGAACATATCGACGTATTGCCCTTCCACCAGCTTGGCCGTCCGAAGTGGCACATGCTGAACATCCCATACCCGTTGGAGGACCAGAAAGGCCCGTCCGCGGCAATGAAACAACGTGTGGTCGAGCAGTTCCAGTCGCACGGCTTCACCGTGTACTAAACGCCCGTCCTCTCAATGGCTTCCCCATATTCGCTGGATATGCGGAACGCCTCATATTGGTCCATGCCGCCGACTGAATCGATGGCATGGACCAATTTATTCATACGCTGAAAAATCTTCACATTCGACGCGCGGCAAAGTGGTTCGAAATACTACGAAATGCCCTTCTCTGTCGTAGCCTTGAACTATGGCAGACATCTTTGATTTTCCACGAGATGCGCGCAACGTGGCGCGCGCCGATGGCAAGGGAGCGGATATGGGCGGCGAAGCCCCACAGACCATGCTTATGCGACCGCAGGGCGTTCCCGACCAAGTCTGGAACGCGGTGCTTTCCGTGGACCGTATGCGGCGTTTGAAAGGCATGACATACCGTGAGATTCCGGTGCCCAATTCCATGGCGAACTTCGGCATCGGCGTCGCGTTGGAATGCGATGAAACATACGCATCCGGCTGGATCATGATCCTGTACTCGCTCAAATTCCGAGAGGACTGGCACTCCCACTGGCGTTGCGTGGCTTTCGCATCCCTGCCACTGCCCGACAAGGAGGACGACTGCCTGACTCCGGGCATGTACTGGGACATGATGATGGAACGTCTCAATCCAAACGATTCCGAACATGTATCCGGCACCGTCACAGTCACCCAAAACACAGCATTCGGCCATGACCCCGATGTGCCCAGGGTGGGCTGCGAGATCCGGGTGTCTTGGACTCCACTAGACTATGCCGATGGAGGCCTTGACGCCGGCTCCCAAGTCGGACAGTGGGCGTCGTTCCTCCGGTCCATGACGCAATCCGAGGAGGAAAACCCCGTTGACTGACGAGCCGAAGCTGCTGGCGGAACCGCGCGAAGGCGTGCCCAACGTGATCGACACGTTGCCGGCATTCCGTGACTATTGCAGTGAGCTGGCTTCCTCACATGGCTCCCTTGCCGCGGACGCGGAACGCGCATCCGGCTTCCGGTATGGGCATGAGGACTGGTTGGTGCAGTTCAAACGCGACGGAGCCGGCATCGGCCTGCTCGATCCGCAGGCGCTCGCCGCGGCCGGGGCGGATTGGAACGATTTCAACCGTGCCGTCGGAGATGCGGTATGGATTCTGCATGATTCCCTGCAGGATCTTCCGGGATTCGACGAACTCGGCATGGAACCGCAACGGCTGTTCGACACGGAAATCGCCGCGCGTCTGCTGGGATTGAAACGATTCGGACTTGCCGCCGTCACCGAGCACTTTCTTGGACTGACCCTTGCCAAAGAACATTCCGCGGCTGACTGGTCGTATCGTCCGTTGCCCCGTGACTGGCGAAATTACGCGGCGTTGGACGTCGAACTGCTCATCGAGCTTGAAACGAAGATGCGCGCCGAACTCAAACGCCAAGGCAAGATGGAATGGGCCCAGGAAGAGTTCGATTACGCGCTCAAAGAAGGTCTGGGACCACGCAAGGAGCATCCGATTCCCTGGATGCATGTCTCACACATCACTGAAGTCATGCGTGACCGGCAGGCGCTGGCCATCGTCCGCGCGCTATGGACCCGTCGCGACGAACTCGCGCGCGAATACGACATCGCGCCGACCCTGCTACTGTCCGACAGCTCCATCATCGAAGTGGCGAAACGCAAACCACACAACGCTGCGCAATTCCGTTCGATTCGCTCCATCAACGAACGTGTGCGCATCCATACCGATTCCGAACAGGACAAGATGTTCGAACGGTACGCGCCGATTCAACGCAAAATCAAACCGAGCATGTGGAAGAACATCATCCAGGACGCGCTCGCCCTGCCGCCAAGCGAATGGCCGGACGTGGACGGCGGCGCCGCGCGGCGTCATGAATCGCAGTCAGCCTCGGCTCCCAAATCGATTCGCGTGTGGAAGGAACGGTATCCGGAACGTCTGCAAGTGCTCAACAGGGTGCGCAAGGCGGTCTCCCAGATAGCGGAGGACACGCGCACGCCTGTGGAAATCGTCATCAAACCGCAGTATTTGCGTAACCTGTGCTGGACGGACGAACCTCGTAAGCGTGACGTCGCGCGATTCCTCAGCGAACAGGGCGCACGCGACTGGCAGGTCTCCCTAGTTGCAGAGTCCGTAAGTCGCGCTATTATATAGAGGTTGCCTAACGGCAGAAATATGAAGAACCGTATTTTTCAGGAGCGCAAGCGTGAAAATCAGCGTCAGGAATCTTGAGCCGACCAAGGTGAAGCTCACCGTCACCGTCGACCCGGAGGAGTTCAACCCGTATCTCGACGAGGCTCGCAAGGAAATCGCAAAGCAGGTCAACGTGCCTGGCTTCCGTAAGGGCCACGTGCCCGGCAAGATCATCGACCAGCGTATCGGCTTCGGTGCCGTCGCCGGCGAAGCTGTGAACAACGGCGTGCCGGAGCTGTATTCCAAGGCTCTTGAAACCAAGAAGATCCACCCGATGGCCCAGCCGGAGATCGACGTTCAGGACGTGCCGGAATCCGCCAAGGATGAGACCAAGCTGAAGTTCGTCGCCACCGTTGAGCGTCGCCCGGACATCGAACTGCCGGCTCTTGACGGCATGGAGATCGAGGTCGCCAAGGCCGAGGTCACCGATGAGGACATCAACAACCGTCTGGAAGCCCTGCGCCAGCGTTTCGGCACCCTCGTGAGCGTCGACCGTCCGGCCGCCAAGGGTGACTACGCCAACATCGACCTCAACGCCGAAATCGACGGCGAAACCGTCGACTCCCAGGAGGGCGTGAGCTACGAGCTCGGCTCCGCCACCATGCTCGACGGCCTGGATGAGGCCCTCGAAGGCCTGTCCGCCGGTGAGGAAACCAGCTTCGAAGGCACCCTCGAGGCCGGCAAGCACGAAGGCGAGAAGGCCCTGATCAAGGTCAAGGTCAACTCCGTCAAGGCCGAGGAACTGCCGGAACTCGATGACGACTTCGCTTCCGAAGCCTCCGAGTTCGACACCCTCGACGAGCTGAAGGAAGACCTGAAGAAGGTCGCCGCTCAGGACGCCGAAGGCCGTCAGGCCACCGCCGCTCGTGACGCGTTCATCGCCAAGCTCGAGGATGGCCTCGAGATTCCGGTGCCGAAGGGCGTCAAGGCCGAAATGGTCGAGCAGCAGCTCAAGAACGTGACCGCGGATCCGTCCAAGGCCACCAAGGAGCAGAAGGCCGAAGCCGAAGAAACCGTGGAGAAGGAACTGCGCGACCAGATGGTGCTCGACGTGCTCGCCGAGACCATGGACGTCAAGGTCTCCCAGGGTGAGGTCTTCAACTTCCTCGCCTCCATCGCCCAGCAGTACGGCATGGACCCGAACGCCTTCATCCAGGCCATCATCCGCAACGGCCAGATCGGTTCCGCCGTGCAGGAAGTCGGCCGCTCCAAGGGCCTGCTCTCCGGCATGCGCGCCGTGACCTTCAAGTCCGAGGGCGAGACCCTGGACCTGAGCGCCTTCCTCGGCGAAGCCGCTGAAGACGAAGAGTCCGAGAGCGTTGAAGCCGCTTCCGCAGCCGCCGCTGTGGCCGACGAGCTCGCCGCCGACAAGGACGCCGAGTGAATCGCTGCCGCCGATAGGCTAAAGCGCTGACAAACGCGTAAAGAAGGCTGGAATCCTTTGATGATTCCAGCCTTCTTCGTTTTTCTCTCAAATACTGGAGGTTCGACTCTCCTCAATGATGCAACCAATATTATGAATCAGGCGTCGGCGACATGTTCCGCCGACGATAGAGGGGAGAATCAAATGAAGGACGCTACGCGGGAGAACCCTGCGAAGACCACGCATACCGATTTGAAACGCAAGATGGAGGTACGCCACCTCCGCATGATTTCACTGGGAGGCGTGATAGGTACGGGACTGTTCCTCAGCTCCGGCTACACCATCAACTAGGCGGGCCCATTGGGCACGGTCATCGCCTACGCTATCGGCGCGGTGATTGTGTATCTGGTCATGCTCAGCCTCGGCGAGCTTTCCGTCGCCATGCCGGAAACCGGCTCATTCCATGTGTATGCGACCAAATTCATCGGTCCTGGAACAGGCTTCACCGTCGCGATCCTGTATTGGCTGACCTGGACGGTCGCATTGGGGTCCGAATTCACCGCTGCCGGACTTATCTGCGCAAATGGTTCCCCGGCACGCCGGTATGGATTTGGAGTGCCCTGTTCATCGTGGTGATCTTCACCTCGAACGCGCTTTCCGTGCGCTTCTTCGCGGAAACCGAATTCTGGTTCTCTTTCATCAAAGTGGCGGCCATCGTGCTGTTCATCCTCATAGGCGCTTGCGCGGTGTTCGGCGTGCTGCCGATTCAAGGGTATGACCATGCGCCGCTATTCGAGAACTTCGTGAAGGACGGATTGTTCCCCAACGGGTGGATGCCGGTGTTCACCACCATGCTGACGGTGAACTTCGCCTTCTCCGGCACCGAGCTGATCGGCGTAACGGCCGGCGAGACCAAAGATCCTGACAAAGCCATCCCGAAGGCGAGCCACACCACCCTGTTCCGTCTCGTCATCTTCTTCATCGGTTCCATCGTGGTCATGGCTTCGCTGATTCCTTGGCAGGACGCCGGTGTGGACGAAAGCCCCTTCGTGCTGGTGTTCAACTCCATTGGTCTGCCTTTCGCCGGCGACGTGATGAACTTCGTTGTGCTCACCGCGATTCTTTCGGCTGCGAACTCCGGGTTGTACGCCTCCACACGCATGCTGTGGTCCTTGGCGAACGAAGACATGATCCCACACAACATCGCCAAAACCAATAGCAGGGGAGTGCCGATGACCGCGCTTCGCCTGAGCATGATCGGCGGTCTGCTGGCATTGCTGTCCAGCGTCGTGGCCGCTTCCACGGTTTATCTGGTATTGGTGTCCGTGTCCGGTTTGGCCGTCGTGATCGTGTGCTTCCAGCAATTCGGGCCATCCGACAGGTTACGGACAAGCCGATCATCGTGTATCCGAACAACGGTGACATCTACGATCCGAAAACCAAAACCTGGTCGCCTAATCCCACCGGTTCCGAACCGGCCTTCGCCCATCTGGTACCGCAATGGATCGACGCGGGAGCCCGACTCATTGGAGGATGCTGCCGAACGACTCCAGACGATATCCGAACCATAGCGCATGCCGCTTCGGCGAACGTCTGACGAGCAGCAGAGATAGCTAACCGGACCTTAACCGGACCTATATACTGGCAGGTGTGATGAATTCTCAAGGATATGCGGTAGTCGACTTCGAAACCACGGGTTTAAGTCCCGCAAAAGGCGACCGGGCCATCGAAATCGGCCTGGTGCATGTGGCTCCGGACGGTACGCTCGAAGACGAGCATGAGACGCTGATTCATGTCGATCGCAGTGTCGGCGCCTCATGGGTGCATCACATTACCGCACGCGAACTGCTGCATGCTCCCGATTTCGAAGGTATCGCGCATGAGCTGCGCGACCTGCTCGCCGGACGCGTGTTCGTGGCACACAACGTGTCGTTCGATTCACGGTTCCTACTCGCGGAATACTCGCGTATGGGAGCTTCCATTCCGGTCGATCAAAGCACCATGCTGTGCACGATGAAACTGTCGCGTTCCCTGATCGGACGGGGCAAGCTCGCCGACTGCTGCGAGTATTTCGGCATTGCCAACGAGGATGCGCATAGCGCGTTAAGCGACGCTCACGCCACCGCCATACTGCTCGGACGACTGTTGGAAGCCGACCCGAAATGGCCCGGCTTCCAACGTCGGCTGGACGCGGCCGGTGCCGCTGCGGAACAATGGCCCACATTCGCAACCCTGCCGAAGAAGGAATGGCTGCCGCGCGGCACGCATCTTCCGTAGTGACGACGGGCACTGAAACGCTGATTGGCGGCTATGAGAACAGGAATTTGATTTCGGCGAAGAACTCACGGACCATATTGTTGACCAGCATGTCCTTCGGGGAACTTGCCGCGATGCCCTGCGCCTGCTTCAGACCATTGGCATGTGCGATCTGCAAGGCACGGAACATGTGGAAATCATTGGTGACGATACCGACCGAAGCGTTCTCCTGCCGCATGAGCTTCTTGCTGTTGACGATGTTCTCCATAGTGGATTCCGACTTGGACTCCTGGATGATGCGGTTTTCCGCAATCCCATGCTTCTGCAGATAGTCGGCCATGCCCTGCGCTTCGGAGAACGGCTCGTTATGGCCCTGACCGCCGGAAACGATGCAGATGGTATCCGGATTCTCCTCCAGATAATCGATGGTTCTGTCCAGCCGATAGCGCAACGCTTTGCTGGGGCCTGACTCGCGCACCTGCGCGCCAAGCACAATCACATAATCAAGATCCGGCTCGCCCTGAGCGTTCATATTGCCGATGATGCAACCCTCTATTGTGCAAAACGCGACAATGCCGATGGCCACCACAGCGATGATGGCGCCCCTGATGATCCGGGGAAGCGCCGCCCACCAGTGACATGCGATGCCAATCGCCAGCAATGCGAAAACAACGGCGAGAACCAGCCAGACCTTCCAAAATCCCGTGCCCGAATGCGTCCTCAACACGGCGAACGCGTAGGCCGCCGACAGCAACGCCAGCGCAACACACACCACAATCGCCAGCCGTCGCAGCATCATCTTCATCGCAAGCCTCGTGTCGTCATCGTCCTACATCACTTCATACCGTGTATCAGCGTAATGAAATCGTTCCCGCAGAGTGCCGTACCGTGCCCGAATGCGAACGATTCTTTCGCATTTGCCCTGAGCGCATCTTCGATAGGGGCGAGGTATAGGATGGTTGCATGACTTGTGAAACACCTACCATCCGTCCGTTGCGTCGCACCGATTTTCCCGCTTTGGAAGAGCTGATACGGCTCGCATGGTACGACGATGGCAACGATTCACACAACACGCATGACGAGGTCGGACAGGCGGCAGGCCCAGACAAGCGTCGCGCCGAACTACGCAAGGCGACCCGTCTGCGCAACATGCATCGGCTTGCCGCAATCGACATGCAGGATTGCCTGGCCCGCACCACCAAAGCATACGTGGCCGAACTTAATGGGCAGGTGCTCGGCGTGATTCTCGGATCGCTGCGTTCGGATATCACCGGTCGGCAGCGGACACGCCATATGCTGCGCCGACATTGCCTCACGTTGCCGTTGCTGGCAAGCCACGAGGGATGTCACGGTTTGCTTGCGCAGCTGGCCATTCTACAGGCCGACGAGGCGTTGAAACATGACGCGGGCAAGGAATACGAGGCCGAAGTGGTGCTGTTCGTCGTTTCCCCGGCCGCACGAGGCATGGGAGTGGGGCGCAGACTGTTCAACCATATGCTTGGCGTATTCCATGACGCCGGCCTGCGCGAATACTTCCTGTTCACCGACAGCACATGCGATGTCGGCTTCTACGACCATCGCGGACTAATCCGCAAAGCCGAACGTGATGACCGGAACGATGGTTCCTCGCGGCCGAATCCGACAGACAGCTCGTCCAGCGGGTTGACGGTCGGCACGACAAGCCTTTTGGCGGATGACGAGCCCATGTCTTACTTCCTGTACGAAGGACGTTGCTGAAGTCATTCCCCACTGAAACAGTGCTTGCTCAAGCAAGAAGCCACGCATTTTGGACTGGATGCGCGGCTTCTTGGCTTTCTCACATGGCATCATGCATGCCAGCGAGCGGCGAATTTCCTATGCGTTGAGGAGCGAAAACGGCCGGAACTCGGAGCATGGAACATTTTCGGCAACAATAGGCCGTATAATGGCGCGCGTCGTTCCTGCCCGGGCCGCGCAGGTCGAGGAACGGCCCACGGCGACCGCCGCGATCTCCAACTCACGGTGCGCGGCGTCAACCAAGGCAAGGATTCATCATGGCAGAGCCATCCTCTGAAACGATTACCCAAAAACCACGCATCCCGATGCTGAAGCATGCTCCGCAAACAACGGAGGAAACACGCAGATCCCTGAAATGGCGTGTCGTCGACATCGCCGTCGGAGCGGCCGTCGGCGTAATGTCCGGCGTGATGTTCTGGGTGTTCGATGGCATGTCCTATGGCTTGTTTCCTTTACTGACTCTGATACTTCCAGGCTCCGCGGCACTGCTGCACGCATTGTTCTATTTCCCCGCCACACTGGGCTTGCTGATCGTACGCAAACCGGGCGCGTCGGCCTACGTGCTGTTAGTCGCCTCGTTCGTGGAAGTGGTGCTCGGCACGAAATACAGTGTGAGTCTGGTAGTGATCGCGCTCGTGCAGGCGCTCGCCGCCGAAACGGTGTTCGCACTGTTCCGCTACCGCCGTTGGACGCTTGGCGTCACACTGTTGGCGGCACTGGCGGTCGGCATCGTCTACAACTTCTATCTGCTGTTCTTCTACTACCAGGCGTTCTCGTTCTTCAGCCCGCGCGGCCTTATCGGCACGGCATGCGAGTTGCTGAGCGCGGTCGTATTCGCCGGGTTCGGTTCGTGGGTCCTCTACCGAGCCTTGGCCAAGTCGGGAGTCCTCACCCGCTTCGCCTCCGGACGATGACGCATGCTCGGGGGAATTTACTTTGATTGGTCGGCGTGCCGGAATGTGAACCAGGCGAGGAGCTGCTGCTCGCTGACTGGCTTGAAATCCCATGCGTCGAGCCCCACGTTCACGCTGAGCGGATCGGTGCCGTCGGGAATGCCTTGATGCGTGTGACCATAGAGCAGCCAACCTTCGGTGGTCGGTGCCACATCGGCGAACTTGTTCCAGTTTTCCGGCCAGTTGCCGTGTTCTTCGGTCAATGCCGAGAGTCCGGGAAAGTGGCTCATGCCTATGGTCTGCCGTGTGGTTGCGGCCGTCGGCTTGCCGGTTCCGTCGAGAACGGGAAGCTCCATGTCGATCTCACGGTAGTCGTCGATGGTCTCGAACACGTTCTCGTATAGCGCGTCATTGGAGCGGAGACGGAAGTTGCGGTCGTGGTTGCCGATGATCAGGTGCAGATGGCGGCAGTTGATGCGGCGTAGACAGTCGAGCGTGTGCTCGACGGTGCAACGGTAGGAGAGATCGCCGAGAATCCATAGCTCGTCATCACGCCCGACGGTCTCGTTGATGTTGCCGATGATGGTGTTCTCATGGCGTGTGATGTCGCAGATTGCTTTGAACGACGTCTGATTGTCGCGCACATATTGTTTGATCCACGTGTGCGCGGCGGCACGCCCCTGCGCCTGCCAGACATCACGGTATTCGGCGCGGAGCCCGCCATTGTTCAGGAATCCGCGCAGTGCGGTGACCAGAGGGTGGCCGAAATGCGTGTCCGAAGTGAAATAGCGCATGTGGTTCCTTACGGTATGCGATTGCTGGATGCCTTTATCAATGATAGAGCGCAACATTACGCGAAAAGCCTTCCCCAAAATGCTTGTTGGCTTGTTTGTGGCACTGTTTGGCGATTATGGCGAGTATGAGCGTTGGAATTCCAACGCTCATACTTCGGGTTTCGGCGTTCGGCTGCCACAAATAAAGCAACTAGCGAAAATAGGCCGGCTTGATTTGTCCGGTAGATAGTAGTGAATAATTACAGGACGCTGCAGGATTAGGGCTTACCAGGAGGCGTAATGGTTCGGGCGGTGATCTACACGGATTTTGACGGTGTGCTGAACGCGTTCCCCGATGACAAGGTGCTTCGGCGGGGAGGGGTCGGCCATACGCAATGGCTGAAGGAAGGCGACCCACGTAAGGAACTGTACGATTCCACGCGTGCGTTTCCGCTGACCGGTAACGAGCAGGTGCGTACGGGGCGCGGGCGGTTCCGCGTGCACTGGTCACGCGAGCTTGCCGGCATGATGCATGAACTGGCCCTTTCCGGCAGTGCCGAATTGAACTGGCTGACCACATGGCAGCCGTATTGCTCAAGGGTGCTTGACCCCATGCTTGGCTGGGATCCCGGGGTTGAACGGACTGTTATCTGGTATGATCCGGTCACCAATGAGAGAAGGTTGACGGGCAAGCTTGCGGAGATTATGTCGCGCGTTCGGTTCGAACGACGGCAGGAGGAGCCGTTGCCGATTGTCTGGATTGATGACGAGGAGTGTTATTCCACGTCGAAAACGCAGATCGAGTCGCTGGAGCCTGCGGCACCGGTGCTCATGGTGAGGCCGGACGAGCGTATTGGCATAAGCCGGCGCCAGTGGCGGCTGATCTGTGACTTTCTTGATGATTCGAGTGGTTTCCCGTCTGTCAGTCTGGATGAGGAGGGCACGGTTCGCGATCATGCGGCACACGTGGGGCTGTGAAGGGATGGCGAACGCCTACCGTGGCGAATCTTGGGATTGAGTCTCCTCGGCTTTTGCTGTACCGTTTTCTGTACATATGTTGTCGGATTGAAGAGGAGATTGCCATGGTCACGGCGGTTGCGTACACCAATTTCCGTAAGGATCTGAAATCGTATCTGCGTCGCGTGAATGATGATGCAGACATGCTTCTGGTCACCAACAAGGACCCACACGACAACGTGGTGGTGATGAGTGCCGACGATTACGAGTCGCTCATGGAAACGCTGCGCGTCTATCAGAATCCCGGATTGTTCGACAAGGTCCGCCGTGGAATGGCCCAGGTGCGTTCCGGTGGTACCGCCACGCACGATCTGGTCGGGGAGTGAGCGGTGCTGCGTTGGACCGAGGATGCGTGGGACGAGTATCTGTATTGGCAGACCCAGAGCAAGAAGACTCTCAGACGCGTCAACGTGTTGATACGTGATACGATGTGTTCCCCGTTCACGGGCCTCGGTAAGCCTGAGCCGCTCAAATGGGAATTGCAGGGCGCGTGGAGCCGGCGCATCGATTCCGCGAACCGTTTGGTGTACATGGTCGATGGTGGTGACCTGTGCATCCTGTCCGTGCGCGACCACTACTGAGCATTGGGGTTGTGGACGTTTTCTTGGAGATTATCGCATTGAAAAGGACTAAATGCGCGATTGCAGTCATCACGCCGGGTCGTAGAGCCGTTCGAGAATGAGCGGGAGGCTTCGGATTTCGCTCATGATGTGTCGATGAGGACGACTACGGATAACAAAGAACGAAGCTACTGACTGAAGGGCATGTAGAACATTAAAAGGTGAACTGGAAACATGTCTCTTAAGTCGGACATACTCCTAGCTCACGCCGTGATTCTCCAACCTATTTCTTGCCCCACCCGAACTTGGGCAGTTTGATCTCCGGGAGCTGTTTCAATCCGTCTGCTATTCCTTTGCCAAGCTGCTGCACTCCGTCGGCTATCCCGGCGCCTGCGTCCTGAGCACCTTTCGCAATGGCGTCGCCCGCATCCTGCGCGATGTGCGCGGCCTGGTTTCCGGCGTCCTGCATTCCCTTGGCAACGGCGGCACCGGTGCTCTGAGCGCCATTCGCTATCGCATTGCCGACGTCTTGGACGGCGTGTGCGGTCTGCTGCCTGGCATTCTGCAAGGCCTTGCCGGTGTCGTCTACGGCTTTGCCCGCGGCTTCGATCCAGGTGGGACCGTCTTCGACGTGCAGATGAATGTGCTCAAGTTGCAATGTGCTGGCGAATGCATTGAGATCGCTGGCGATACTTTCGATGTTGGCAATGGCATGAGGTGAACTGTAAGGGTTCAGTAGCACTTGTCCGCCCACGGTTTTCGCTTTCTCCTCCAGCTGCTTGCCCAATGCGTTGAGCGATTGCTCGATTTCTTCGAGGCGCTTGTTCCTGGCAAGTACGATGCCCTTCTTGTATGCTTCGAGCTGTTCAGGCTCCTCTTGGCATACGCGCGCGAGCTCGATGCAGGAGACCTGATCCTGCATCTTGACCGCGGATGCGAGCATGCCCAGCCACTGGTGGATCTCCTGACGAATCTGCTGGGTCAGCGGGCGAACCTGCTTGGGATCCTGCTCGCGTTCAGCCTTCTCGGTGAGGCTCTTGATTTTGGCGATCGCGTACGCTTGGATGGTGGCGATGTCTTGCGGGCAGCCTGACACCTTAGACCATGTGGTTGCGCTGATCGAACCGACCTGTTGGTAGATGAACATGGTCTCGTCGATCATGCGGGATATCCCGGCGAGCTTGCTGACGGTCTGATCCTTCTGATCGCGTAGCAGATCATCGAGCTTCGCATCGATTTCCTTCAGGTAATCGGTGATCTCGGAGACGGCTTGTTCCAGTGCCATCTGTGCCATGACGCCGCTGACACCGGTGAGTAAAGCGGGGTTGAGCTGTCCGGGCTGGGTAAATTTCAAATGTTTGATGATGCGCCCGTTCGGTTGCCGTACAACACCGGCTTGGAACGGTCCCTTCTTACAGTTCTTGCCGTATTTGGCGACCAGCTCAGCCGATTCTTTGGTGAGTTTTACCCAACGTCCGCTTTCGGCCATGGCGTTGCCGGCTGCCTGTGCGCCTTTGCTGGCCGACGAGACGGTCTGTATGACTTTGGCCGTGAAAGCCTTGGAATCGAAGCCTTCGTCCTTGAGCCAGAGATCTATGGTCCCGGCGTCGCCGAGGAAGACGATGCCTTGTTCGTCTTGGATGATGGTGACGCTTTGCGTGTCGTCTGGATTGTTGTTCCCGGTGCTGGCATCGGCATCACCGTCTCCGCCTTCGAATGGGATGAGTTCGTTGGAATCGTCGTCGATCATGGTTATTCCCCTCAAATCCACTTGGTAGCAGTATACGACCGGCAGACGCGTCGGTGCGCTTGGGAGTGGCGGGGGACAGGTATGAAAGCGGTGGGGAAGTGGTCAGTCTTCGATCTGGGCATCGCCCGAGTCGAGAGCCTGGAAGATCTCGTTGAACAGGGCTTCGGTCTGCGTCTGGAGCTTTTCTAAGCGGTTCTTATGCTCGCTGCCGGTTGTGGATCTGTTCATGACGTCCATAAGACGAAGGCTTTGCAGGGTACTCTTCCATCGTTCGACTGGTGCGTTTACGGGAAATCGGTCGGCGTATTGCTCCAGTGTCTCCTCAATGGCGTCAAGCTGCTTGGCGACTCTTGCGGATGGGCTAAGCGCGGCCGGCAGATGCATGTTCGCAGCGGCCTGCTTAAGCTTGCTGCCTACCTGTTGTTCGCTGACAAGCTGCGCCACCTTCTGCATGTTTTCCGGATTGGCCGCAATGTCGACCGCCGTTTTGACGGCATAGGTCGCCGCCGATGCGACGATCCCCTTCAGAAACCCACCTTTGCGTGTCATCGGTTACCCCTTTCAACACTGAAACTCTTCTAGGAACAGTGTAGTTCAGAGAAGGCGGAATGTTGATTTATATATGCCTATGTGGCTTGGCAAAAGGAAGAGACCCTGGATTTGAGCATTGCTAAGAGGCTTGGAAGCTGTTGCTGCTATTCGTAGCAGCAATGAGATAGAAAAGGAGGCCCACCGTATTTCAGGACGTAAACGTAGCCTTGGATGGGCACTGATATAAAAGGCTGTACATTCTTTGGCGATTGAACATGCCGCATGAGTGACAAAGTATGTAATTGAGATGTAGATGCATGAGAGTGCTGAGAGTGTGTGAAGGCGCGCGGACGCATTCTGACGAATTGCTGACCTGGAAGCAGATCCTATCTGTTGAAAGCCCGTCGCGCTCGCGGAGAAAACATGGCCCATGGTGAATGTGGATTGCCCGCATGTTATCCATCGAACAAATAAAGGAGCAGATACCATGGGCATTAAGCACGATGCGTCTTATCGGAGTGGAGAGAACATGGCTAAGAAAACCGACGAAGAGCTTTACGATGTGGCGATAAATATGATTGGAAGCGTTGCGAAGCTTCCGGTTATTAGAGTTGATAGGGAAGCGTTCCTGCGACAGCAATTCGTCAATTCGGAATATCTCGATGAGATTCTGGAGCATGGCCCACAGCATGTATATACGGCGGAGTCGTTGCGAAGAAAAGCGGATGGGGTGATTAAGAAGTCGACGAATCAGACCACTCTCGCCGCCTTCGTGGCAGGAATCCCTGGCGGCCCTATGGCCGTTGCAGCCGGAAGCGCTGACGTGGCTCAATATTTTGGTGTTGCGATCAACCTGGCGCAGAAAATCGCCTATCTTTTTGGTGAGGATGATCTGTTATCCGACGAGTCGGAGCTGAGCGAAGATGCTAAAGTGCGCATTCTCGTCTATTTGGGCGTAATGTTCGGTGCGTCGGGTGCGGCGATGCTGATAGGAAAAGTCGCCAGGGAAGTCGGCAAGAATATGGGCAAGAAGGTCGCTCAGCAGGCTCTGATGAAAACGGCCTGGTATCCACTGCTCAAGAAAATCGGCGCACTGGTCGGCAAACAGGTGGTGAAGGAATCGGTCGGGAAGGCCGTTGCCAAGGTTGTGCCCGTTGTCGGCGGCGCCATTTCCGGGGCGATAACCTATGCGACGTTCAAACCCATGGGTGGCCGATTGGCCGATACGCTGGTACGCAACTTGAACGGTGAGTTCGACCAGGATGGTATGGAACTACGCCCGGAATTCAAGAAGGCCAATGCCTTGGAAAATGACGAAGTCACGATTCATGCGATTGAGATAGACGACTGAAAGTGGTGGGTTGGGTGGTTAACAGATGATTTATCTGCTAACCACCCAACCCACCATCCATCTTCGTTATACGCTAAGGGTTGCAAGATTATTCACCCTGCTTGAAGAATCCATTCCAGAGCTTCTGGTCTCGTTTAATTTTGATTGAATCTCCCTCATTGATTTCTTCAGTCTGCGATATGAGTTCCGGCTTCCAATTGCGTAGGGTCTTGATGATTTGTCGATTTTCTATAGTGTTTGGAAGGTTGATGCATTTGCTATTAGGGTTAATGAATTTCAGATATTCGTCTCCAAGTTTTTGGAAAATTTGCTTCATATTTCTAACAATGTCGTTTTCGGTCTGTCCATGCGTAACTGCATATTCAAGAGCATCGGCAAACATGGCGATTGCTGACTGACGTTCATGTTCGGCATCGAGAGGGGAACGGGTATTGTCTAATCCATCGTCATGTTCGGCATCGAGAAGGGAACGGGTATTGTCTAATCCATCGTCATGTTCGGCAAGATCCTGACGTGTTGCTTCGTCGATGTTCTTTCCTTTCCTGATTAGCGCAGCGGATGCATTGAGAAGCTCTGTCTCGTTGGCTCCTTCCGTGTAGTCGCGGAAATTGTCCATAATAATTCTAAAGAATCTCTGTAATTGTGGATCCTCAGCGCAGACGATATGGCACGCCTCATTGGGGTGGAGCTTTACATCACCAAGATAGTCGCCGAATTTCTGCGATTCCTTGATCCAAGCTTCCCGCACGGGCCAGGGTTGTCCCTCTAAGGATTCAAAGGATTCTGCCATGTCGGCAACAAGGCCATTCTTGAGGAGCTGAGCATATATCTCAGGGTAATGCTCAAGGTCTTGATGATCCAGCTCGATGGATGAGGCGGGGATAGGACTGTCGAGTTCGAGTTCTTGGAGAAGCTGTATTTTCTTATCGCTTTTCAGAATGGTGGGTGGAAGATTGATTGTATCTTCAGCGAGTTTTTCTTTATCAAGTTTATCGTCTGTATCGCCCTGTTCGAAAGAGTCATGTTTTTGGATCCACGTGGTCATTGAGGATTCATGTTCGGTGAGCGCGTCATGGGTGAAAGCCCACTGTAGGTTCGTCGGAGTGAAATGAACTGCATCGCATTCCATGAGTGCATCGGTATAATTCTCAAAACGATCATCAAAAAGGGGAAGACGGGCAGATGACGAGCACCTATTCAGCAGCGTAAGGATAAGCTTTTCTGTATCCTCTTCTTCATTGGCTTGTTGACGAATATCGTCAAGGATGTGGAGCAGGTCATCGGCGATATTCTGATTGGAAGAACAATCCAATGCATATTCATCTTTGGTCAGAAGATCAAAATATTTCTCAAGGTGCCCAAGCGCATTCGCATACACTGTTCTGCTGATATGCATAATCATGTTGAGCGCAGGAAGTCTATTGCAGACGCTATATGAACCATCCTGATTGTTATCTGATTGGCTTATGGTGTCCAACGCGGTTTCAAGATTACCTCTTGAAAATACGTATAGGTTCTGTTCCACGCAGGGGTATCGCAATCCAGAACTTGAATCCTTATAACCCAGCTTGGAGAGGGAGTCTATTCTGACTTTCCCATCGTTGAGAATCTGGACTATAGGTTCAACGAGTGCCGGAGCGATATTGGAATCCCTGAAGATTGAGATGCTTCGCCAATGGTTCTGAAGAAAATCAGCCAGGTTACCGTCTACGGTGTATTGGATTTCTCTTGATAGATGATGGAACGCCACATCAAAATGCTGGCAAAGCATGTCAGTGCCTGTTGTTCCTCGTTGAGCTAGGAAGCTAAGTAACTTTTGGCTGCGGCTTGCCATCTTGTCGAGCAATGAGTTAGCTTTATCGTCAAGACGGTCCAGATATGCTGAAACGAATTCAGAGGTCTCGTTGTCCAATGGGGATAGCATCTCGATGATTTGATTAGTATCCTGGACTACTTCAGAATCTTTATTCTGCGACAGCATGTAATGCAGCAGATCAATGTTCAGTATTCTCCGCTGGCTGAAAATCGTTTTGTCTCGATTTTTGATTCGACGGAGGACGTCTTCGGAGTCCTCATCGTCAAGTTTGAATTGATAGTCAGGATTGTTGCCATCGATATGATGGAGAATAAAGTTCAGCGCGTTCCGGGTTACTCCTTCATCTGTATATATCGTGGAATAGAGCATATAGTCCTGGCCGATCCATCCGTGTGAGATGAGTCGGTTCAGCAGAGAATTGTCTCCACCTAGTAAAGCATAAAGTTCTTGATTGTGACATGGTTTCGCCGCTTCATAGTGGGTAATAAATTCCCAGTCTCCTGACCGAAGTTTTTCGATCGTCAGTGATGTATTATTCTTCTCATCTATAAGTTTTTTTCTTTATCTTTTCGCCAGTCGGTGTCTAGTGATTTACCCATGATCTTTTTAAAAGTCTTTATTGTGGAGCTGAAATCAAATGATGGATTATCATAGTAACTATTGAGAAAAGTAATTCGAATGTTGATTCGATTGGTTTCTTTACAGCGAGAAATGTCGTCCCAGAGTTTCGGATCGTCGGCAGCATATGTATTTTGACTGTTGCTTGGAATATTTATATTAATTGATTGGCATCTATCTGCTTGCTGATTATTCAAATCGGCAAGCAGATAGATAAGGTCCGTTCGAAGCTCGCTAGCGTATTCTTCAGCGGCTCTGCCATTTGAGATTTCGTTGATTTTATATTTTAGATTTTTGTTTTTGTAATCTAATGCGGAAATATCTTCCTGTATTATCTCTCTTATTTCCTTATAGATGTGGTCAAGCCTGCTCCGGCCGTTCTGTAACTTTATGGCATCATCAAGGTAACAGTTCTTGTATATAAGGATTGCGAGCATCTTGACAGGGGACAGTCCAAGATTGGTCCTTTTCGGGTTAAGCAGCTGCTCTTTATAAACAATGAACTCATTGCGAATATTGATCCAGGTGCGTTTATCGGGAACTGCATCTGCAACGAGTTCAAGAAGGTTAATCATTTGGGGGTCATTCGCATCAAGAACATCTTCCAATGTTTCTAGTGCGATTTGGTATGAGTTACTTGCCGATACGAATGGCACCACTGGAATGATGATGTCAAAGAACTTTGCACGGGAGAAGGAATGAGCCAAAGATTCTTGATTGGCTATTTGTGCGTCAGCTGAAACATATTGATTACTGAATATCGCATCGTGAATAGCGTATACGAACTGTATAGGTGTACTGGACTGAGAATTCTTTTCTTTTGCGGAATGAGAGAAATGCAATCGTTGACTGATTTTCTGGATTGTTGATTCTGTGTGTTGCAGCTTTGGATCATTATTGAGGATCTGATTCAGCTCGCGTAGTGAATCAAAGATTTGAGCATCTTGAAAACGGTCAAGATCTTCAAAAAATACAGTTCGAATGCCTGTCTTTTCAAAGATATATATGATCTCATCAAGATACTGATCGAAATAAGAGTCCGAGTTCTCTCCCAGGGTAATGCCTGCTGTTCCGACATCTATTTTGGCTAGATGGATGCGGGTTCCGAAATAATGAAATAGTGCGAACTGATAGCAGGCAAATTATGACGATTTCAGCAAGAATTTTGGTAATGCTTGTTGGGATTGGTAGCCATGTCAACGGTTTTTGAATATAGCTGTAAGGCCATTGATAGATATTAAGAATGAACAGTAACAGCATGCCGAAAGCAAGAGAGGAAAGTATCTGCTTTCCTAATCCGATTTCGTTCATCTTATGGAAATGTGATGCCGGAATCTTTTCGGGGTCTGTTCCATATAGAAGTTGCTTAATGATCTCTTTTTGAATGAGATTGGTTATGGATGAATTGTTGGAAGACTTTGGGGGAGCGCCGGATGGTTCTTTCGAAGTGGACTTATCCTTATCCGAGACGGAATCGTTTTTCTTATCATCCTGTTCCTTAAGCTGTGCAGCTAAAGGCGCCAGTGAGATTGTCCTAGTTGTATGAGGGCGCTCTTCCTCAAGGTCTTTAACGACTTTCTCAAGAATGCTGCTTTTCCCGGAACCGTAGACGCCTGATAGAGCTATGTTGTGTATCTTCGTATCCTCGCCCTGCAACGCCTTTTCAAGCCTCTTCACATAGGGTGAGTGGCTCGATTCGTCATATTGGGGGTATAGAGGCTTGAGCTCTGGTATTTCACTTTCAGCTGCTGCATTGCTCTTCTCGGTCATGTTGTACCAGTGTAGCTATATTAAATGATTTACTCTCTTCTGCCGGTAGATTTGTTCGGCATCCGCATTTGTTGCATTAAGCTGCGATGGGGAGGTAAGGATTCGGGAAGTGATAATCGAAAGATGTAGATGATTCCAAGTATCAATGCACGAAAACATACGTGTATCTAACATTCATGCGGGAAAGCAGAAGGTTTCAACCCCTAATGACATACAATATATGCGAAAACATTGGGATTGAGAGCATATGGGGAGCACACGGCAATGAGGCATGGCGCACATTCGGAACGAGAACTGCTTTCTCCCGGCATGAGAGTGCTGATCCGCGGCCAGGAGTGGCTTGTCGATAAAGTCGAGCCGAACAGTCTTGGCAACCATGCCGTTTCATGCACCGGTATCTCCGCTCTGGTGCGGGACATGACGGCCACGTTCCTTGATGATTTGGACACAATTACGCCTGTCGATCCGGTGAAGACCCGCTTCATTCCCGACACCTCGGCAAGAGCTGCGAAGTCGCATCTGTTCATCGAGAGTCTGTTACGTGCCACTGCGCCGACCGATGCGAGGATTCATGTCGGCAACAAGGCTGCCATGGACTCCCTGCCGTACCAGCTCGTTCCGGCGAAGAAGGCGCTCGCCCAACCTCGTCAGCGAATTCTCATCGCTGACGCCGTCGGCCTTGGCAAGACCTTGGAAGCCGGAATCCTGATGGCGGAGCTCATCAAACGTCACAAAGGTCGCCGTATTCTCGTGGTAACAGCGAAAAGCATGATGGTCCAGTTCCAGAAGGAGATGTGGGAACGGTTCACCATCCCGCTGATTAGTCTGGATTCCTCGCGTATCCAGCAGATTCGTTCCGAGATTCCCGCGAACGCCAACCCGTTCTCCTACTACGACAAGGTGATCATCTCCATTGATACGTTGAAACGGGACATCCAATATGGCGCGGCGCTTGATGCCTCGTATTGGGACATCATCGTGATTGATGAGGCCCAGAATGTCGCCGACCGTGCCGTCAACGGCCGTAGCGCGCAACGTGCCAAGCTTGCCAAGCGACTTGCCTCACGCTCTGACACGTTGATTATGCTGTCCGCCACGCCTCATGACGGCCGCGCTCGTAGTTTCGCTTCGTTGATGAACATGCTCGACCCAACCACTCTGCCCGATCCGGAGCGGTACGACAAGAAGGATGTCGAACACCTGTACGTCCGCCGTTTCAAGAAGGACGTGATGGCCGAGGTGTCAGGCAGCTTCCCGGAGCGCAAGGTGACGCAGGAGAAATGCATGGCCACCGCAGCCGAGGAAGAGGCGTTCGATTACTTGACCAATATGAAACTCGTCATGGATATGCATCAGAAGAGAAGCAATTCCTTCCTGTTCAAGACGATGCTTGAGAAGAGTCTGTTTTCATCGCCGGCAGCGTGCATCAAGACCATCGACGAGCGAGTGAAGCGGCTTGCCAAAAAAGATGCGTCCGACCAGACCGGAGACATCGACAGGCTTGAAGGGCTCAAGGCCGCTTTAGAGAAAATCGGTCCGATGCAGTTCTCCCGGTACCAGAGACTGCTGCAGCTTCTGCGCAGCGCCGATTACGGTTGGCATAACGGCGAAGACGCCGATGACCGTATCGTGATTTTCACGGAACGCATCGAGACGAAGAACTATCTCGAGGAGCACTTGCGGCAGGATCTCAAACTACCGAAGAAGGCCATCGTCTCCATGGATGGCGGCATGAGCGATGTGGAACAGCAGAAAATCGTCGAGGATTTCGGTACGAAGTCCTCGCCTATACGCATTCTTGTGGCCTCTGACGTGGCCTCTGAAGGTCTGAATCTGCACTATCTGAGCCACAGACTCATCCATTTCGACACTCCATGGTCGTTGATGGTGTTCCAGCAGCGTAACGGACGCATCGACCGTTACGGGCAGCGCAAACAGCCTGATATTCGTTTCATGATGATTAACTCGCGTAACGCAAAGATTCAAGGTGACACGCATATTCTCGAGATCCTGCAGCAGAAGGAAGACCAGGCACGTAAGGATATCGGCGATCCGTCCTTGCTCATGGGCAAATTCGACGTCGATCAGGAGGAAGATTTTACCCGCGAAGCGATTGAATCCGGCGAATCAGCGGAGAATTTCGCAGCTAGACTTTGTATTCCTGATGAGGACATCGATCATTCGGACGAACGTTCCGGAGACGTTGAGACTGTGGCGGATGACGATGTTTTCGATCCATTGAGTTTTTTCAACCTCACTACGCCGGATGGTTCCGATACTACGAGCACTGAGGAAAACGAGTCCGCAGGGGAGAGCACGGCTGGGAGCGCCGACGATGGCGGCATAGCCGATTCCTCTACGCTGATGTCGGATTACGAGTATGTGGATGAGGGGCTCTCCTGCGAGGAGTTCCGGCAGTCGGCTGGTCTTAAATCGAAACGTCAGTTGCGTGATGCTCATGGATTCGCGGTGGAGTTCCAAGGGGATAGCCCGTTGCACGCGTGGCTGCGCAGACGTGTGCCGAACACGCAGGTGTTGCGAGACAACATCGCTGAATGGAGTGATGACGCGAAATACTGCGAAGACCAAGCCAACGGTCTGCTGGCCCGTATCAACGACGAGTCATGGAGTCGGGTCCAATACCTGTGGGAATTGAATCCAATCACGGAATGGGTCGGGTTGAAGGCTTCCTCACTGCTGTACCAACGTGACGAGGCCCCGATTATTGGCGTGACCAACGGAAACCTGCATGCGGATGAGACGATTATGCTGATGAACGGCATGGTCGCCAACAGGCATGCATCCCCGGTGATCGATGAATGGTTCGGTGTACGGTATCTCGATGGCGAATGCATGGGCATACTGCCACTTGAGGAAGTGTGGCGTATCACCGGATATCGTGGGAACTTGATTCCGGGAACCACTGAACGTCGTTATGTGAATCGAGAGGATTCCGCGGCCAGCTCCGAACAGATAGATGCGGCACAACTGCTGTTGGAGGATGCGGTATCGCGCGGCAAGAGCATGCTCAGCGATTGCGGTGAACAATATCGTGCGCAGGCAGATGAAGAAGTGACTCAGCAAATGGACCGCATCGAGCATTGGTCCCATACACGCAAGGCACTGTTGCAATCCCAAGGCAAAAACACCAAGGAAAACACAAAACAGGTTGATCGGATGCTCGAACAATATGCCGACTGGGTTCAGGACACATTGGACGCTTCCGGTGAGCCGGTGATCCGCATTGCGGCCGCATTCGTAGGTAAGGAATAGAGGGGGAGACCATGGCGAAGGAACTGAACGAGACATTCCCGGGCATCGAGGCGGTCAACGACTTCTACACGCCGTACTACATGAAGGAATACTTCCCGGATGAAGTGAAGAATGCCTCCGCACCTTGGAAACAGCTTCCTCCTGAGAAACGCCCAGCGCGACTGCTGAAGGACATGCGCCAGTCGTTCACCGAAGTCATCAACAACAACGAGAACGATCTGTTTCCAGCTGAACGGGTACGGATTTTCATCGACGGCATGCTCGCCGCACTCGGCTATACGCAGGAGGGGAATCAAGCCAAAGACGAGGGATTGCCCGACCGGATTTCAGGGAAGTCTGTTCCTGTCTACTATCAGGTCAATGATTCCGATGGGGCTCCGCGCTTGCAAGTTCTGATGAGCCTGTCCGATAATGCGGAGGCAGGCGTTCTGGAAAGCCCCATCGAAGACGGCTCTGGCAAGGACGACACCTCCTGTGAGGAATATGCACGTATGCTGCTTGCCGATTTCGACGAGCCGGCACGGTGGATTCTTCTCATGGGGTTGCATCAGATAGCGTTGATCGACCGCTGTAAATGGAATGACAAGAAATGCATGCTGTTTGACCTGGACGAGATCTTCAGCCGGCATCAGGATCATGTGTATACGGCGATGGCTGTGCTGTTACGTCGTGATAGTCTCTGCCCGAACAAAGGTGACAGTCTGCTTGACACGTTTGATGACACGTCTGCGAAGAACGCGGTTGAGGTGTCTGACAATCTGCGTTCCGCGTTACGTGAATGCGTGGAGATACTTGGCAACGAGGTCATCCACGACTGGACCTGCAACAAGGGGCGGAGCATCGACGAAATCGACGCGGGCGACCTGACAGTGCAGGCGTTGCGATACATGTACCGTCTGCTGTTCCTCCTGTTCATTGAAGCAAAGCCGTCGCTCGGCTATGCGCCGATGAAATCCGACATCTACCGTACCGGCTATTCGCTGGACAGCTTGCGAGATATTGCGGAACAGATGCGTGGCCGCATGGATGAGGCTGGCGATTCCACCTATCTAGCGGACACCTTGCGTCGACTCGACGATCTGGTGTTCAACGGTTACCCGAAGACGGATGAGGATTTCAAGGGGTTGGCTGGCGAGGAAGCCATCAATGCGGTGTTTATGGTTCCGCCGCTCAAGGCACACATTTTCGATCCGGAGCGGACCGCGCTGATTGAACATGCCGCACTCCGCGACAGCGTGATGCTGCGCATCATAGACCTGATGAGCGTCACCAAGACGGGTAAAGGAGTCAAACGCAGGCAGCGCATCTCTTACGCGGCCCTTGGCATCAGCCAGATGGGTGCCGTGTATGAGGCATTGCTGTCCTACCGTGGTTTTATCGCCAAAGAGAGGCTCTATGAGGTCAAACGAGCCAAGGATTCCTACGACCCTTTGAAAGTCGGCTACTTCGTGCCGGAACGCGAACTCGTCAACTATTCGGAGAGCGAACGCGTTCGCTACCCGGACAAAAGCCCGCATGCCGGCGAGCTGCGCACCTACGAGCCCGGTACGTTCATCTACCGGCTTGCAGGCCGGGAACGTGAAACGTCGGCCTCCTTCTATACGCCGGACAGTCTTGCGCAATGCCTGGTGAAGTATGCGCTCAAGGAGATTGAGCCACGTATCCATCAAGCCACCGATATTCTGAGTCTGAAGATCTGCGAGCCGGCTATGGGCTCCGCGACCTTCCTGAACGAGACCATCAACCAGCTGGCCACCATGTATCTGAACCGCAGGGAGAAGGAGCGGGTTGCCGAGGAAGGACAGAAGGCGGCCATTCCCGCGGAACGCAGGCAAGCTGAACTGCAGAAGGTCAAGATGTACATCGCCGACCACAACATCTACGGCATCGACCTGAACCCCGTTGCAGTGGAATTGGGGGAAGTGTCCCTATGGCTCAACACCATTTGCGAAGGATCCTTCGTGCCATGGTTCGGAACCCAGCTGCAATGCGGCAATTCGCTGATTGGCGGCCGCCGCGTTGGATACTTGGAGTCGGACTTGTCCAGCAAAACCAAGAACCGCCACTGGTATGAGGTCGAGCCCAAGCATATCGGGTTCAACCAGAGTTCGTCATCTATCAAGCGCATCTACCAGTTCCTGACCGGAGATCCGGACATGTGCAAGTATGACGACAAGACCATCAAAAGCATAGAATCCGAACATCTGGAAACCATCAAGGCCTGGAAGAAGAGATTCGCCAAGAAGCCCTATTCCCAAACGGAGATTGGCCTGATGAGGGCGTTGTCAAAGACCGTCGACGAACTATGGCGCGGCCAGATCAAGGCACGTCGGCAATTGGAAAAGGCGACTCAAGACGATCTGATTATCTACGGGTTTGACGCGAACGCCTCCAAGAAGACTGCGAAGGCTTTGGAAAACCAGCAGAAATATGGGCAGGGCTCGCTTGGCTTCGAAAGCGAATACTTCCGTGGCAACAACCTCACCATCCGTGAAAAGGATGAGATGCTCCGCATTGCCTACCATTCGGAAAAGGCCGAGAACGCCAGCGAATACGCTCGCTTGAAACTTGCCATGGACTACTGGTGCTCGCTGTGGTTCTGGCCCATCGACCAAGCGGACCTGCTTCCCACAAGATCGCAGTACCTCACAGAAATGTCGCTGATTCTTACCGGCGAGGTTCCACAGGAAGAGGGATTCACGCTGATGTCGATGGATAACGATCAGCCCACGCTTATGGACACCATGGATGATAGTCATGAACGCGACTACATGTATGACCATACCGTGGATCTCGACGAGCTTTGCAGAGGTGACGGGGAACCTGCGCAAAGGCTTCGCTTGGTGAAGGAAGTCGCCAAGAAGCAGCGGTTCTTCCACTGGGAGCTCGAATTCGCCGACGTGTTCAAAGACGGCGGCTTCGACTTCATGGTTGGTAATCCGCCGTGGGTGAACGTGCAGTGGAGTGAGACGGATGCCGTTTCCGATGCGAATCCTTATTTTGCGATTCATAAGCTTACGGCTTCCGATTTGAGTAAGCGTATGGGTGAACTTCTAAAGAACTCACGTATACGAACTATGTATCTTCGGGAGTATGTGAATATTGCCGGTGCTTTGGCATTCTATGGTTCAGCGGGGAATTACCCGCTACTACAGGGACGAACCAATTTGTTCCGCTGTTTCCTGCCGAATGCTTGGAGCTATACGCGTGCGCAGAATGGCGTAAGCGCATTTGTCCATCCAGATGAGGTTTATGCGGACACGAAGGCTCCACTTCTTAGAAGAGAAATGTATCGTAGGATATGTAGCCATTTCCATTTTCAGAATAGACTTAATTTGTTTGCGGGCGTGGATAGCAATGCACAGTTCAGTCTCAATATCTATAGAAATAAAATTAATTCAAGCATTTCATTTGATTCGATTTGGAATTTGTATGCGCCGTCCACTATCGATGAATGCTATGCATCTGATGGTAGTGGGGACGTACCGGGAACTAAAGATGATAATTGGAATTGGGAGGTAAAAGGCCACAAGAATCGTATTATCCACATTGAGGAATCCGAGCTTAAAACTTTTGCATTGTTGCTAAGTGAACAGGGGACAAGTTCGTGGAGAAACACCCCGCTTGTTGCTGTGCATGCGCAAGAGCTTTTTGATGCAATTTGTAAAATGGCAAGTGTATCTCGTTGCTTACGTGATTATGGGGAAGACATAACTTATTCGAGCATGTGGAATGAAACTAACGCACGTAAAGACGGTACGATATGTGACGAAGTTCATTTTCCCAGTGTCGATGAAAAAATAATTTATTCCAGTCCATTCCTTGGCGTCGCCAACCCCATTATGCAAGGTGCAAAAAGAAATTGGAAGACGAGGAATGACTATGATTTGCTTGATTTGATGGAGGTAAATGATTCGTTTGAGCCGAGAACGAAATACAGACAAGCTTGTACCGATTTTGAGTACCAGCAGAGACTCCCGAAAATGTCTGACGGAAGCAATTTCGATGCTGTTTATCGCCTCGCATGCCGTCGTATGGTTAATTTAGTTAGTGAAAGGACGCTGCAAGCGTCCTGTGTTCACCCAGGCGCAGCCTGGGTGAACACCATAACAGGTTATGGTGTGCACCCAGAGCGCTACGCGTTGCTCGCGCTCATGAGCGGCCTTGAAGCCGCCCTGCCGTACGATTTTCTCGTACGCTCTATCGGCAAAATGGATATTCATAGCTCAACGCTGCAGCTTTTCCCAGTTCCGGAAAGCGTCCTCGCTCCCGAAATCCGTCTCCGAGGTCTACTGCTCAACTGTCTGACCAAGCCGTATGCGGATTTGTGGCAATCCTGTTGGGACGAGTCATACACGTCTATGAGCTGGGCGAAGAATGATCCTCGACTTACCACCGATACGTTCACCTCATTGACAGGCGAATGGGAATGGCATACGCCATTACGCACGGACTATGAACGCCGGCAGGCATTGGTGGAACTGGACGTGCTGGCATCCATGGCGCTCGGTATTACCCTGAACGAGCTCATCGACATCTACCGCCTGACCTTCACCGTGCTGAGTGGCTACGAGGATGACACTTGGTACGACGCGAATGGTCGTATCGTGTTCTCCAAGAAGAACTATGGTGATCTGACTTTCAAACGTCCTGATTTCGAGAAGATCAAGAATGCGCCTGCGGGCAAAGTGTTCACCCGCACCATCATGGACGACACCCAGCCGGGTGGGCCACGTGAGCGAACCATCGAATACGTGGCGCCGTTCGACAAATGCGATCGCGTAGAGGATTACAAAACCGCGTGGAAGTTCTTCACGCAGAAGTACGGAGATGCCAAATGATTCCCATGGTGCTTGCACGGCATATCCAGTCTGGACTCGCCGATTACGTGGAGACTACGTTCCCCATGACCAATATGCCGTTCCGCGGCTCCATCCGCAAACTCGCCCATCAGGAGGGCATGCTTTCCCAGGAGCCGTTCGTATCGGTCAAACTGCCGTTTCGTGTGGTCGGCAAACATGCGGAATTCCCGTTCCCATGCCTGCACCCCACGTACCGGCCATATGCGCACCAGATGCGCGCATTCGAACGCATCTCCGCCGGTGAATCCACACTGGTGGCCACCGGCACCGGCTCAGGCAAGACCGAATGCTTCCTGTACCCAATCCTCGACTACTGTTATCGGCAGCGCAGGCTCGGACTCAAGGGCATCAAAGCCATCCTCGTCTATCCGATGAACGCCCTCGCCACCGACCAGGCGAAGCGACTGGCAGAACTCATCCACAACAGTCCGGAACTGCGCAACAACGTGACCGCGGGCATGTATGTGGGCCAGATGAGCCAAGGCGGCAGCGACAAGGACAACCACGCCATGACCGCCACCAACATCGTGACCAGCCACGATGAGCTGCTCAAAAACCCGCCGGACATCCTGCTCACCAACTACAAGATGCTCGACTACCTGCTGGTGCGCCCCAAAGATTCCCGGATTTGGGACAGCAACGATCCGGACACGCTCAAATACTTCGTCGTGGACGAATTGCATACTTTCGACGGCGCGCAGGGCACCGACTTGGCCTGCCTGCTGCGCAGGCTCACCGACAGGCTGAACACCACCAGCGACGATATGTGCTTCGTTGGCACGTCGGCCACCATGGGCACCGAAGAGACAGTACGTGACGTCTGTGAGTATGCCAGCCAAATCTTCAACACCACGTTCACGCCGGAATCCGTGGTGACTGAGGATCGTCTTCGCGTTGACGAATTCTTCGTCACCAGCGACTATAACGACACCATGCCTACTGCCGCGCAGGCCGATCGGCTCATCGAACTCGAAGAGGACGTCGACCCCGGTAAATACCTTGCCTATGCGGCCCAAGCGTGGCTTGACGACGCCCCCACAGAGCCGGTCTCCGCGGACAAGGCACGCATCCGGCTCGCCGAATCCCTGCGTCATTCAAGGTTCCTGGCCAGCCTGTCCTCGCTTATCTGCGACGAACCTCAGCGAATCGATCGCAAACTGCTGGACAGGCTCGCCATCATGGATGCAAGGTTCAACGCCTTGCACCCACGCCAGCAGAAGGCCTGTGTAGACGCGCTGATAGCGCTCGTCTCCCGCGCTCGCAACGGTTCGGAGGGGCACACACGTCCGTTCCTGAATGTACAGGTGCAACTATGGGTCAAGGAACTTGGCCGCGTGGTTGCCAACATCACCCCGCAGGAAGGGAGCATCGACTACCGTCCGGTCGTCGAACTGTCCAAAGACGACCTCAAGACCCGCATGCCGGTGATTAACTGCCGTGATTGCGGAGGGACCGCATGGATTGGGCTTGCCGGCAAAGACGGCGGTATCAGCATGGGTGACCCACGAACGTTCTACAACGAGTATTTCGCCTACCATGCCGACAATGCGTTGGCGACTTTGCAACCCTGCACCATGGATTATGTTCTTGACCCGCATGCCGACAACGGAGCCATGGTCTGGTTCTGCAATGCATGCATGAAGGAACAGGCCGTAGAACATTTCGAATCCACGGAACGTGAATGCCCGGCCTGTGGAGAGCAGCGCATACCCATGGTCGCTAGGGGCATGGAGCTTGTATCCGGCAACCGCAAACACTATCAGTGTCCGTTCTGCGGCAGCGAACAGGACATTGCCATGGTCGGTGTGAGAACCACCACGCAGGTCAGTGTGATGCTCACCCAACTTTCCGGAGACTCCTTCAACGACGATAGCAAGGCCATCGTGTTCTCCGACAGTGTGCAGGACGCCTCCTACCGAGCCAGCGTGTTCAACTCCCGCACCTGGCGATTCGCCCTGCGCAACTCCGCCATGGACTACATGCGCGAGGAACACAAGGACGGCGTTTCCCTCGCCGAATATCTCAACAGCCAGAACGACTACTACCATCGCCGCTATCCGGACGACAACGAATACATCGTGCGATTCATCGCGCCGAACATGACATGGATGCGCGAATACGAAGCCGTATTGCAAGGCAATCCCGCAGGGCCCGGCCGGCGTCAGCTGCTCGATTGGATCGAGCGCAGACTCCGACTGGAATCGCTGCTGGAATTCGGCATGCGCTCCCGTACCGGACGTACGTTGGAGAAATCCGGCTGCGCCGCAATAGCATTCGACCAGATTCTCCTGAAACGTGTGGCACAGACCGTTGCCGAACGTTGCCATAACGAGATCGGATTGCACGAGAATTCCATCATGGAGACTGACTGGCTCCGACTGATTATGGCGTTCCTCGACCAGCTGCGCACGAAAGGCGCGTTTTTCGACGTGACCTATGACCAGTTCCTGCAAAACGACGGCAACAAGTTCCTGCTTTCCAACACGAACATCAAATGGATGCCCGGCATGTACGCGGATGGTATGCCCTATTTCCTGTCGGACAAGGAGCCAGTGCGCAAAGGCGTTTTCAATACCCTGAATTCGCCGGCATACCGTCAGATCGTCGACCGGTACCTCACCGACGGCGCCCTTGAAGGCGACATCCACCACGAGCTGTTGGGAATCGTGCTCGAAGAGTGCATAGCAGCAGGATTCATCACGCAGCAACGTTATCCAAGCATGAAAATGGAACGCACCGTGTACGGGCTCAACGAGTCCGGCTGCATGGTCAGTGGCAAGGTAACGCAGTTGATCTGCGACACGTGTGGACGGAGCTATTCGTGCGCTACGCAGAACCTTGACGCGTGGAACGGAGCACGTTGCCGTATCCGCAAATGCCCGGGCAGACTGGTCTCCGGCACTCCCGAAGCCGAAGCCCTGGAATTGCGCTACTATGGCAAGCTGTACTGCGGGGAGCCAGCCGATCGCATCCACGCTGCCGAACACACGGGGCTGCTCAATGGCGATGACCGTGCCAAGGTCGAAGAGGAATTCAAGCGCAAGAACCGCAAGCCCGGCGACGTGAACGTGCTCGCCTGTACGCCGACCCTGGAGATGGGCATCGATATCGGAGACCTCTCCACAGTGATTCTCTCGTCAATTCCGCCTACCCAAGCCCAGTACATCCAACGTGCCGGTCGTGCAGGGCGACGTGACGGCAACTCCTTGGTGCTGGCGGTGGCCAATACCAAGGAACACGACACGTACTTCTACCAGCGTCCGAAAGATATGCTTGGAGGCGCGGTGAACCCGCCGCACATCTTCCTCGACGCGACCGCAGTGTTGGAGCGTCAGCTCACCGCCTACGCATTGGATCGTTGGGTGCATGCCATGCTGGATGCCGGCAGCGAACCGGCCGATGTGGTACCCGACAAATTGAAAAACTGTTTGGATAATGTCAACGGCAGCGGCTCCAGCGGGTTCCCGGTGAATTTCCTGAACTGGACAGGCCAACATTCCGGCGAACTGCTCGACGGATTCGGAAGAATGTTCTCATTCTCCGAGGAACTCCGAACGCAGCTCGACGGATTCGTACGCGGTACGGAAGATGGCAGCACCATGGCCAGACGCGTCTACGATGTGTTCCAAAAAACCAACGATACCGTCAGAACGCTGGAATCGCAGAAGAGCGCTGCGAGGCAGCTGCTCGACGAGCTCAAGAAGAAGCCCTCCGACTCATCGTTCGAAGAGCAGCAGCGCGAATGCGAAGATGAGATTCACAATCTTGGCCGCATCGTCACAAGCATTCTCAACACCAACACGTTCAACTACCTTTCCGACGAAGGCATCCTGCCCAATTATGCGTTCCCGGAAACCGGTGTGACCCTCCACACCATCCTCAAAGAGGACAAGGAACCGTCCGATGCGGCACACGGAATCGAGCCTGCCGCGCAGGACAAGACGAAACGCAGGGGGAAGGCCACGCGTGATTTCGTGCGCCCGGCGGCCACGGCCATCACGGAACTGGCGCCGGGAAACACGTTCTTCGCGGGCGGACGCAAATACAAAATCAGCCGCGTGCTATGTTCGAAAGGCGGTGCCGACGACGAACTGGCAATGTGGCGCCTATGCCCGAACTGTTCGCACGCGGAACCCGCCTCCAGCACCGAGAACCTCGCCAGCTGTCCCTCCTGTGGGTCAATGCAGTGGGCCGATAACGGCCAGAAAAGGCCGATGCTGCGCATCGACACCGTCATATCCGATGAGACCTACAGCGAAAGCCTGATTGAGGACACCTCCGACAGCAGACCCAAGACTCAGTTCCTGAAGAATACGATGGTGGACATCGATCCGGCGGACATCCAATCGGGATGGCAGTTCAAGGGAATCACGAACTTCGGATTCGATTACACGCCGCAGGGTACAGTCCGTGAAATCAACTTCGGACAGGTTTCTGATAGGGGAGCCTCGGTGGAAATCGCCGGTAGCAAGGAGATACGTAACGGTTTCAACGTGTGCCTGAAATGCGGCGCGTTGCTCGGCGAGCGCGAATCACGGCACGCCTACTTCTGTCCGGAACGCAAGAAGGCGCAGGAACAGCAGTTGGAGCAATCGGAGCGGAACGGCACGTGCCTGTTCCTATACCGTGAGGTCAAATCGGAAGTGCTACGTATGCTCGTGCCAGGGCTTGCCGATGCCCAAGGTGCGGACGGTGCTGCGGAGTCGTTGACCGCCGCAGTGATGCTTGGGCTGCGTGAACGCTTCGGCAACGTGGAACATCTACAGGCGACACTCATGAACGAGCCGTTGCCGGATAACTCCGGACTGCGCAAAACCTATCTTGCTCTATATGACACAGTGCCCGGAGGAACTGGCTATCTTAAGCAGCTGTCCGATCCGGATACGATGTTCGAGGTGTTTTCCAGGGCAAAGGAAGTCATGGAGCATTGCGAATGTGCAAAGAACGGCGGCGACGGGTGCTACAGATGCCTGTATGCATACAGACAAAGCCAGGACCTGAAACTTATTTCCCGTAAGACCGCGCTGGCGATGCTCACGGGCATCCTCGACCCGGCCAACAAACGCAGTCGTGTGACAACCGTTTCGAAGATCAACACGAACAAACTGTTCGACAGTGGACTCGAACAGCAGTTCATCGAAGCTCTCCGGTGCATGCATGCCCATCCCTTCGCGGAATCCGACGATGCCAAGGGACGTCGTGCCATCGTCAAGGACGAATTCATCAATAGCAAACCTGGATATTCCATCACCGTGAACGGAAGCGTGTGGAGCGTCGAGCCACAAGTCGCGTTGGGGCCGGCCGATGGGGTCGCGATTCCCTGCAAGCCTGATTTCGTGCTGACGGTCAGCAATATCGATGAATCTGGTGACGTGGTTGAGCATGACGGAAGGAAGCCGGTTGCCATCTTCACCGATGGCCTGCAATACCATGCAGGCATCGTCGCCCAGGATTCCCTGAAGAGGGAAGCGCTTCGTCAGGCAGGCTATCGCATATGGTCCTTGGATTATGACGATGTGATCGGATATGTGCAGGGCAAGGATGTGGCGCAGCTCGCCGATCCGATGCTGGCACCCAAGTCCATGCCGTCTCCGGTGGCTTACAAGAGCACGATTTGCAAGAGGACTGACGAATTCAACCCCAGCGAAGTTTCGGCAATGGCCATGCTGGAATATTATCTCGCGGAACCGGATGCCGAACGGATATTCGCCATCCAAGCGCTGGCAATGAGCTATGCTCTGAATCCGCGAAACAAGAACGTTGAACCTCAGGCCGTGGATATGCTGCATCGGAATGAAGCGTTGCACGGCGAGAACGAATCGACATTCATGATTTGCTCGTCCTGGAATCCTTCGAACTGCACGAGACTGAAATTCCAATCCGGTTTGTGCATTGGAGAGGATATGCGGACCACCGAACCCCACGTCGGCATGGTGTTCTCGGACATTCAACGTGATGCCGCGAAAGCAAAGAACGATGATTATAATCCGTTGGATGCTTTGGACGAGAACGAGGCAGAGGCGTTCAAAACGCAGTGGGCAGCCTTCTGGCATTTTGCGAACGTGATGCAATTCTCGGAATACTTCCATGCTATCGGTGATGCTGCGCTACGTGACGAATCCATGTACGAGCCGCTTCGCAACGGCCTGCGGAACGCTCCTGATCTGCAGAAAGACAATGATTCCGAATGGAACGATATTCTGGCGGATCCGACCTACGTGTATTGCGCGGATGAAACCAAGGAGGTCGTCAAACGGTTTATTGAGTCTGACATACCGGCACCGGATGCACTCGGATATGAGCTGCTGGACGAGAACGAGGAAATCATTGCGCAGTCAGAGCTCGCATGGGAGGATGGGAAGATCGTGTTTTTCCCGTCCTACGACTTGCAATCCGACCGAGAGAACGCCGACGAATTCGTCAAGCGCGGCTGGACTATCATTACGGAAAACAACGATGACCTTGACAAGGTGTTCGCTTCATTGACGGAAGGCATGGAACGCTGATGGCAGATATACGTACGATGAACAAACCCGTGGTCGCACTCGGCAGCGATCTCATGCGCAGCCTGCTCGAGCTGCCTAAGAAAGCGCAGAAACATGCCACGACGTTTCTGACAAAATTCCAGGCGAATCCTCGATCATCCGGAATCAATCTGGAACGAATCGCCAATGCGGCGGACGAAAAACTGTATTCCGCGCGCATCGACCAGCGATATCGCGCCATCATCGCTTTCCAGAAAAGCAGCAACGTGTACGTTTTGCTGTACGTTGGAGACCACGATGACGCTTACAAATGGGCGGAAACAAAGCGAATCAGCGTCAACCCGAATACGAGGGCCATCCAGCTGTACGATATGGCTCCTCAAGAGGAAATCGACGCAGCGATGCATGAGGATTCCCAAAACAAAGTTGGATGGGGGAGCGTTGCCGCAAACGCGCCCCAATCAGATTCCGCTGCGTCGGAATCTGTTCCCCAGCCCACGGAAGACCATGCCGGCACGAATCACGGAATAGCTTCAGCTATTGCAACTTCAGCTGTGACGGACAAGACGCCGCAGATGCCACAGCAAGCTCCCGAACCTCATACCGGTCCGCTTCCAGACACTTATCGGGCATTGACAGATAATGACATGCGCCGGTTCGGCGTACCTGACATGTATGTGCCAGTCATGTGCACGAGAAAGACGTGGGAAGCGTTTGAACGGTGGGGGGCCAGGCTCCCAAAGGATGCTTTCATGTACCTTACCTTCGTTGCTGAAGGACTTCCCAAGTCCGAGGTCTTCGGACTGCTCGATGAAACCGAAGGCAAGACCAGCGACAGGCTGGGGCTGGAGCAGCAGATGTCTGCCTCGTCCATCGAATCTGGTGAAGAGGCCGATCCGGAGGACTTCCGTGCCGCCCTGTCAAGCTATGCATCGCAGCAGTCTTTCGTGGTCGTGCAGGGAGAAGCGGATCTCAAACGTATTCTGGATGCGCCGCTGGAACAGTGGCGTGTGTTCCTGCATCCATCGCAGCGTCTTTATGTGGAACATGATTACCATGGTCCGTTCCGCCTGCTCGGCGGTGCCGGTACGGGAAAGACCGTGGTGGCCATGCATCGCGCGAAACGTCTCGCTGCAAGACTGCTGAGAAGCGGTAGCCGTCAGAAAGTGCTGTTCACCACATACTCGCGTAATCTTGCCACCGATATTGCATCGAACCTGAAACTCATCTGCACGCCAGACGAATTCAATACCATCGACGTGGTCAATCTCGACAAGCTCGTAAAAGATCTGCTGACGGGGCATGGCTATTCCGGTGAGATTTGGTATGACGGTATCTCCGACTATGGCAACGATCTTGACACCGCGTGGCGTAAGGCTATCGCGTCCATCGGCGTGAACGATCCGAAACTCACGGTTTCTTTCTTCAAAAGTGAGCTCAGCCAAGTGATTGTGCCGCAGCAGGTACGGAATGCTGCCGATTACATGCGCGTGCTACGCAAGGGGCGTGGCACGAGACTGAACCGAGTCCAGAAGCTTGTCGTATGGAAAGTTGTGGAAACGTATCGGCGCATCATGCAGGCGAACGACGCATATGATGTGGACACAGCCATGCAGAACGTCGTGTCGTTGCTTACGCAGGGTGATGCGCCGAGGAAATATGCGCATGTGGTGGTCGATGAAGGGCAGGATTTCTCTGTGCCGGCATACCGTGTGATTCGTGCTCTGGTGGATGAGGGAGACAACGATATCTTTATCGTCGGCGACGCACAGCAGCGCATCTACGGTCATACTGCGGTGCTGTCGAAATGCGGCATCCGTATCCAGGGACGTGCCCGCAAACTGCGGATCAATTATCGCACCACCGAACAGATTCGTAGCGCCGCCGACTCCATTTTCCGTAGTTCCGGCGCCGATGTCGCGGATTCGGTGTTTGCGGCTGTTCGCGGCATCGGAGATGCTTCGCCGGCCACAACGTTCGATGACCTGGACGGAGGGGAGAGCCCGACCGGCGACAGCCGGTCGCTGATGAGCGGTCCCGTTCCTGAAACGCGGCGATTCGCCTCTCAAGCGGATGAAATGGATGCCGTCAGGGAATGGATTTATGAATTATGTGGTCCGGCGGAAGATACGGTCGGCGACGAGTCCGATGGCGAGCGTGTCGATCCGCGTAACGTATGCGTGGCGGCGAGAAGCCGCTACTGCATCGACCAGTGGTCTAAGACGCTTGATGACGGCTTGCCGTATGGCGTGTACCAGCTTGGTAGGGATGCAGAAAACAGGCAAAGGCAAGGAATTCGCGTCGCCACCATGCATCGAGTCAAAGGACTGGAATTCGACTATGTGGTGGTAGTCGACGTGAACGATGGTGTATGCCCGCCGAAGCCCGCGCTGCAATCTGCCGGTGCCGATCCGGCTGCGTTGAACGAAATCTACAGGGAGGAACGAAGCCTCATTTACGTAGCCATGACACGTGCAAAAAAGGGTGTGCTGCTAACTGGCGTCTCGGCGCATGTGAGGTAAGGGAAGAGGAGCACCATGGACGCTGGCAAGAAAATCCTGCTGGATTTATTTACCGGTTCGCTTCGGTTCGTGGTTCCGGTGTATCAGCGCAGATACTCATGGGGCGAAGCACAGTGCCAGCAATTGTGGGCCGACATCGTAACGGCTGGCAGGCATCCTGAGAGAACGCATTTCACCGGATCGATCATATGGATGCAGGAAGGTGGCATCGGTCCGGATGGTGTCAGCCGATGCCAGCTCATCGACGGCCAGCAGCGCCTTACCTCCGTGACCCTGCTACTCATCGCACTTGCCGAATACGCCTGCGAACACCCTGAGAACCTGCGATTCTCCGCAGACATGCTCATCGACCGTGGGTATCTTGTCGATAAGTACGCAACCGGCGAAGGCCGGTACAAGCTGACGCTTTCCGGTGATGATAGGGAAGTGCTGCGCAGCATGTGCGACCATGTGGTCGCCCCCGATCGCCCGAGCCATACCGATACGGGTTCCCGGTTGGAAGCGAATCTTGATTTATTCCGTTCGCTGGTCGCGGCCATCGACGATGCGAACGTGGTATGGAACGGTCTGCAGCGCCTTGAAGTCGTGTCCGTCACCCTGGATCAGGGGCGTGATGAACCTCAGTTGGTATTCGAATCGATGAATTCCACTGGGCTTGATCTTGAGACTTCCGACCTGGTTCGCAATTACATGCTCATGGGATGCCCCATGGTCGAGCAGAACACCTTGTATGCCGATTACTGGCTGCCTATGGAGCGTACTCTCGGCAATCTCTCATTCGATGCGTTCCTGCATGATTGGATGGTCGTCACGCTGAAAAAGCCCGTGCCCAAAGGCCGCGCCATGTATTCGGAGTTCAAACGTTTTGCAGCCGATAGCTCCATGCCGCGCATGGAACTCACACGCAATCTTCTCGAGAACATGCTGGAATATGCCGGGTACTACGCCATTATCAAAGGCGTTGCGGCAGCCGGCAGCGGTGACACTAACGTGGACTATCGGCTCGAATCGATTCAAGACCTGGACAGCACGGTTACGGATCCATTGGTTATGTACATGTTCGCTGCGTGGAAGCACCATCGCACAAACCGCGACGGATTGCTGCGCATGCTCGCGGATCTTGAATCGTATCTGTTCCGCAGAATGGTCTGCTCGGTGTCCAGCAACGGATTGAACAAACTTGTCCCATCTCTGATAGCCAAACTTGAATCAGCCGAACATGATTTGGCCGAAACCTTTGCCGCGCTGCTGCTCACCGAAACCGCCAAAGCCACGCGCATGCCCACGGATGAACAATTCAGGCAGGCGCTGCTCGGCGAGGATCTGTACCGCCCGGCTCCGCGCTGCAAATATCTGCTCGCCGGATTGGAGAATCATAACCATCCCAAGGATTCGCGATCCTTCAGCGAATACACCATCGAACACATCATGCCGCAGAACGCCATGGCGCATGCCGAATGGCGCAACATGCTCGCCGACCCCGACCGATTCCCACTGCTGGTGAACAGTCTGGGAAATCTGACACTGACCGCATACAACTCGGAACTTTCCGACGGAACGTTCGAGCAGAAGAAAAGCCGCATGATTGGCGGATATGACAGCGAATACCTGTCCATCTCCGCGGAACTGCACGATGCTTCGCAATGGGATGAGCAGGCGATCGCACAGCGAGGTGCCCGGCTTGCCGATCTCGCATTGCAGGTGTGGGCACGCCCCACAGCGGGGGAAGAGGTTATGCAGACTCTGCGCAATCGGAATGCGAACCAGGGGGAACGCGAACAGAATGCCGTTGATTTCGCTGATCTATGCAAACGGGGCATTCTTGCAGCTGGAGCCGCGCTGGAAAGCCGGTATGCCGGCATAACCGCCACGGCGACCGTAACCGAAGACCACCGCATCCGCCTGTCCAACGGCGAAATATTCGGCAGCCCATCCGGCGCATTCCGCCGCGCCAGAATGCTCGAAACCGGCGAGGACAAGCAGATCAACGGTTGGACAGTGTGGAAAGTCGCGGACGGCAGAACCCTGGACGAACTGCGGCAAGTCAGCGGTAATATCTCGTTGCGGCGCAGCTTCTGGAATGGCCTGTACGAATATGCCGCAACACGAGCCGACTTTGTTGCTGTATACGGCTACCCATCCGGTCGCAAGACGAACAGCGATACATGGACCAGCTTCGGAGTGGGATCGGGTTTCTGCCACCCGGATGGGGCGTTGAATATTCGAGGCGGCTATATTACGGTCGACCTGTATTTCACCGACACGTTCCAGTACGCGAAACTCTACGCCATGAGGGATTCCGTTGAACGAATACTGTCTGATCTTGGCGCGGTGAGCTGGGACGAGCCGGACGCGGACAAGAAGAACCGCCACCTTTTGGTGCAGCATGATGTGGATTTCTCCGGCGACATGACGGACGCCTACCAATGGATGACAGACGGACTGCTCGCCATGCGCAGCGTATACGATCTGCTGGTCTGATTACTTGATCTGCAACGTGTTCAGCACTGTATAGAATGAGCATAACCGTTCGAAACGAGACCGCCATGAAATACGGAATGAGAAAACCCAGCTGGAAGAAGAGCCTGTCCGCGCGTACGAAAGGCCGTGCCACCCGTGCGGTCAAGCGGGCGCTGATCCCCGGCTATGGCAAGAAGGGCATGGGGTGGTTGCATCCCAAGCGCAAGCTGTACAACACCATCTACAAGAAGACCACGTTCAGCCTGTTCGACCTGTTCAAGTAGTCGGTAATCGGGTAATCGCTAGAACAGATCATCATGTGACCCGGTCCGTGTGAGCACGAGTTGCAGCTCCTGCTTCTCCACACGGTAAATGACGAGCCAGTCACCCTCGATGTGGATTTCGCGGTATCCCCTCCAGCTTCCGGTCAGCTGATGGTCGCGGTATTTTGTGCTGAGCAACTGTTTGTCTTGGGCCATGAGCGTGTCGATGGCCTGTCTAAGCTTATCGGGATTGTAATGCTTTTTAAGCAGAGCCTTGAAATCCTTTTTGAATTGCGTTGTACGAAAGACCGATTTAAGCATCCAGCAGATCCTTCATCAACGCATCCGTGCTGGTGAAGGATTCTCCGTCATGGGTTTCCGTCTGGCGGCGTGCCTCAATGCTGGACGGATTGTCCCTGGTGATCTTGAAAGGCATGCCGTTTTCACGGATTGACTGGCGCAGAAAGATGTTGATCGCCGTCGACAGATCCATGCCCATGTCGGCATACAGTTCCCTTGCCTCTCGTTTGATCGCTGGATCAGTGCGGAAACTAATCGTCGCAGTGTCGCTCATGGTTGCTCCTAATCATATGCAGGTAACAGCTACAAGCAATTGTAGTGCGAATGTCATGCTGTTGTCTATACACTAGATCATGCCATACGGGAGCACATTCCGTATAGCGGAATCTTCTACGTTCGTAATATCGCATTTATACTTCGGGAAAGGGTGATCAACGTTTTGGAATCCATGCTGGCAAGCGTTGCGGTCATTCCTGCAACGTGAATTGGAAGGGACCGTCCGCCACGGAACCGACGCGCATGCGGGCGCCGAACCGGCCCTCACACACGGGGACATCGCCCGACTGCAACGCTTCATTGAAACGAATCCATATCAGATTCGCATGCTCATCATCGGCATCATGAGATACCAGCTGCGGCCTGCCGACCGCGGGACGCCGCAGTATGGTGAGTGGCTGTGGAATCGACAGAATCTCGCCGTGCATCTCCTGAACAGACAGCGACAGTCTGCCCTGCGGACCATCGAAACAGCGTAACGTGAGCACACGATGCGCCATCCGTGCAAGCGTTCCCTCATCATCATCGGGCTCCACTTCGACGGTCAACACCAATCCGGGCCCGATCTGCACCATGTCGAATGTCGGATCCGGTGTGCCCAACTCGTTCAATACGATGGCGCTCGCTTCGGTCACGCGTTGCAGGGAAACTTTCATAACGACCAAGTGTACGGCAGCGGATCGGACGGCCATTGCACGGAAAAAACGGCTGTGATAGAATAGGAAAGAAATGTTAGCGAGCAAAATAAAAATTACAGGGAGGTTTGTGCGTGCTCTCCAAAATCAAGGGACTCTTCGGCGCTCAGGACATGACCATCGGCAAGCCCATGAGCAACATTGCCAAATTCGCCATTCCGCTTCTGCTGGGCAACCTGGCGCAGCAGCTGTATTCCACGGTGGACTCCATCGTGGTCGGCAATTACGTGGGTGACAGCGCGTTGGCCGCCATCGGTGCCAGCGGCCCGATCATCAACCTGCTGCTCGTACTGTTCATGGGCGTATCGGTCGGTGCCAGCATCATGGCGTCGCAGTATTTCGGTGCGAAAGACAAAAAGCGACTTTCGCATTCTGTAGGTGCGGCGATCACGGCAACCTTTGCGGTTTCCATCTTCGTCATGGTCGTGGGCCCGCTCATTACACACCCGATCATGTCTGCACTACAAACACCGCAGGATATTTACACCATGTCGTGTGATTATCTCATCATCAATTTCCTCGGTATTCTCGGCAGCGCATATTACAACATTATTTCCGGCATTCTGCGCGGCCTCGGCGATTCCGTCATGCCGCTCATTTTCCTGCTCGTGGCATGCGGCATGAACATTGGTCTGGATATCTGGTTTGTCGCGGGCTTTAAAATGGGCGTTGCGGGCGTTGCGGGCGCTGCGTGGGCAACCATCATCTCGCAGGCAGTCTCCGGCATCCTGTGTCTTGTGCGTCTGCTCTTAATGCGTGACGTATTGCACATCACGTGGCGCACCCTGTGGCCGACAAAAGCGCTTTTGTTCCAGCTCATCCGTTTGGGTCTGCCCAGCGGTCTCACACAGGCGGTGTTCTCGCTCGCCATGCTGGTCGTGCAGTCCCTTACAAACAGCTTCGGTACCACGATCATCGCGGTTTCCACCGTTGTTATGCGCGTGGACGGCTTTGCCATGATGCCGAACTTCACCTTCGGCACGGCAACGACGACCTTCACCGGCCAGAACATCGGCGCAGGTCGTTTGGATCGCGTGGAAAAGGGCACAAAGGACGGCTTAAAGCTCGGCCTTTCCGTTTCCGTGGTACTTGTTGCGCTGATCCTGTTCTTCGGCCGTTATCTCATGGAAATGTTTACGAGTACGCCGGACGTCATTGATACCGGCATGCATATGATGCGCATTCTCGCCATCGGTTACATTGCAATGGCCGTCACGCAGATCCTTTCCGGCGTTATGCGCGGCGCGGGCGATACGATGACCCCAATGTGGATCTCCCTCATCACGACCATCGTTATCCGTGTGCCGATCGCATACGGCCTCGCAGCACTGATGCACTCTGCAGATGCGCTGTTCATCTCCCTGCTCATAAGCTGGGTCATGGGTGCCGTGCTTACCTCCATCGCGTTCCGCATGGGCCGTTGGAAGAAGAAGTCCATCATCAACGACGATGTGCCCGAACCGGCAGATGTGCAGGTTTAAGCCCTATTTCGTACAGAAAAACGGGTCAGCTTCTTTGTATGCAGACCCGTTTTTTCTCTGATAGAACATAAAAGCACCGCGCAGAGAACCGTAAAGCTTTTTGCGCGGTGCTGTTTTTATGCGATTTTTAATTATTCGCACAGCTCAAAAATCACTTCGATCTCGATGGGCAGGTTGCCCGGCAGCACGTTCATGCCGATCTCTTCGCCGAGCAACTCGCCAAGCAGCTTCGTCGCGCCTTTTGCGATTTTTCCTCTGTCCGTAAAGCTAAATCGCTTTGCAGGCGCAAATGTCATTTTGTAAATCGCATCCTCCGGCGTCACCACATGGCGTTCAAACGCGCACTCA
>ERZ827423.442-NODE-442-length-53784-cov-9.201100_pt1 | contig 53784 bp, 47 predicted proteins | sample MGYA00519775_ERZ827423 | MGnify/ENA primary metagenome ERZ827423 (study PRJEB31778, sample SAMEA3449296) | human gut metagenome | biome: human gut; feature: human-associated habitat; material: faeces | place: United Kingdom | collected 2010/2012 ... | reverse complement strand
TGTCGCGCGGGTTTCGTCATCATTAAAAAGACAAGAACGAGGAGTACTCTCGTTTCTTGTTCGTTGCTCGTCAGCATTAACAACATCATTACTAAATGAACGTGTTGAAACTCACATAATATATTCCGCTTGGCGCCAGCGTTAGCCTTATGAGTATCCATAAGTACTGTCACATTTTTAACTCGCAGATTTTTGACAGCTTTGTCTGCAAGATTGTGTACTCGGATTGGTACACTCGCGTCCATCATTTGGACACTTGTAGCGAGAGCGGGAATCGAACCCGCAAAGTCATTACTGACCAAAGGATTTTAAGTCCTTCGTGTTTACCTATTTCACCATCTCGCCTTAAACCACCACGATTAATAGTTCGTAGTCAACTATATTAGAGAAGAGTTACAGAATGAATCTCAACATCAACAATATTACTGCCAGATGTTTTGATAAGTTCTTTAACTTTATCCGTAGCTATTTGTTCAATCAGATTATGTTTTTCACCATTCTCTGACCTATGAAACAAAATAGTAGGTTTAATTTCAGTTACGATTTTAAGTGTGCCCCAACTGGAATAATTATTTCCAGCACCAGAACCAACTGCAAATCTAAACTTAATTGCTACTCTGCAAGTGTTTTGTGTCTGTTCCATAGTTTTACTTTTTGTTTGATTATTGTTTTTAGTCTTTCGATGAATTTTAATTTAGCTTTTAATCTCAATAGATAATTAATTCACATTTGAATCTTTTGTAGGAGCAATAGCTTTAACAACTATTTTTCTATCAAGTTCAGCTTCTGCTAATGTTTTAGCTATAATAGGAATTAAAACTCCATTAGCATACATGATTGTAAAATAATACGGATACAATTTAGCATGAGGATTGTTGTCATTAGCCATAAGAACTTTACTAACAACAATAATCGGAAGAGCGAAATCATTAGCTAAAACAGTTCCAGAAGGTAGAGTGATTAAAATCATAATATTATATATATTAGATTAGAATTTACATGAAAAAGAGTACCACTATTATCACAACAGAAGTACTCCGAGATGTCCATTTTAAAACATCAATATTTGGAACACAACAATCCCAATGTGAGCCGTGTGTAGGATTCGAACCTACAACCTGCTGATTACAAGTCAGCTGCTCTACCATTAAAGCTAACACGGCGTAATTATAGATAACCAGCTGGACTTGCACCAGCCTAAAATACAGTTAAGCCTCGACTTATTGCATTACCAACTAATCCATTGGGTGCATTTATATCTCTGCCATGATTATCTATAATAGTTGAACTATCAGGATTCGAACCTGAAATCTGAGAACCAAAATCTCATGTGTTACCATTACACCATAGTTCAAGAAAACAAGTTGTAAAAATAGTAGTTTAATACTGGATTGCCTATCGAGAATTTCTACTCATTACATATTTTATTATGATAATGTATTTACAGCTTGTTGTATTAATTTGTTACTTATTATTTTTGTGAATAAGCGTTACACGATATACCGGCCGACATTTATTACGTTCATCACCATCGACTACGATAGTTTGAACATGACTTATTTTACGACCTTTTCCCATTTTACCAACTTTATTGTTTTCGTTAGCACGAGTGATAATGTAAGACATAGTTCTTGTGTTTGTTTGTTTATTATTTATGATTCAAATATAATAATTATATATGGTATGACCAAACAAATCTTAAAATTTATTTTGCATCATCATATATAATAGTGAGTGAACCATCAGATTCCTCACGGACTTTAATTTTATTAATAACTTGATTAATGATAATAGTTGCAATAGCCATTTTGTCTTTATCCAATGTTACAGGAGAATAATCAATTAGTTTACGATAAATGTATTCAATTTGTTTCTTAAATATACTTGTAACTTCAGGTTCAAACCTATGAATATTATCGTAAGCCTTTTGATTAATAACAAATAGGATATATAACTGTTTATCATCAAAAGCAAGTCTATCTTCGATTTCTTTAACAACATCCAAAATCATTTGACCAGCATCTTGCTGACTTGTTTTGAAACAATTAATATTATCACAATTAATTCTATCGAGAACTTCTCGAACGATATTATAATAATACTTGGTTGAATGTCGATAACGTTTACCAAAGATATTAACAACTTCTTCAAGAGCAAAGAACATAATATAACAATATATCATCGTCAGATTTGTCATCAGAATAATATCATCATATATGCCTCTTTTCTTAAAATCTTTTTCTTGTTCAGCAGTCATATTTAGCTAATCTGATTTTTTCGCAGCTCTAATGACTTTAATTAAACATATTGTTGCAACAATCATAATAAGAATGATACTACCAGTATTCTTTTCCGTTTTATAATCATTTGCGTGAATACTATTATATTCTGCAACAGTCATAGGCCTAATAGCAGATAATGAACTACCTCGTAAATGTTCCGGTTCCACACTTGGAAATACTATATCAGCACCAATATCCGCAGGAGCATTTTCGACACGAGTCATTGTTGGATTAGGGTCTTCGAACTGAATAACACAATCTTCTAAATTTGGCATAATTTACATGACATAAATAACAATTCGAGTAATATAAACTTGTCTTTCAGTAGATTCAGTTTCAGTTTTAAGAATATATTCTTTTCGACGAACTACATATCGAACATTATTGATTTCGATATAATCATCATGACCAACATTAATATCACCTTGTATAGGTAAATTAATAATAGTACCTTTTGTTTCAGATATAATTTCACATAACATAGTTTCTATATTATTAGTGGTAAGAGTTATAATAATAGTTTCGTAAGTAACGTGACAAGTGGGCGTGCAACCTCCTCTCCCACCGGGGAGCGGAGCGGCTGGGCGTAGCCCAGCTGCGTAGCCCTCCTCAGTTGCAACTTATTTTTTATTAGCTTTTCTGTAAGCATCACGAAATTCTCGAACAGTATCAGCGAACGATTTACGATAAATACGCCGACGTTCTTTACAATAGTAAATGACTTGTGCGATACCGTTTACTTCTTTAACAGATACAATTAGTTTAGCAGTCATATGATTAACAGTTTATACTCCAATAGCAATACCAATTAGGAAAGCTAATGAAATAATTATATAAATAATACCAGTGAGAGTTTTTGATTCATCACCGTCAATACATTTGCAAAAGCCTATTAGACCTACTAAACTCCAAAAGACTATTGCTATTACTTTCCATATCATAAATTAATACTGATTATGAATCATTGTATCAATTTTACAAGTATTTTCAAGATAATCAAGATATTTATGATATGAACTTTCACTTGTAAAACGATAAGAATATTGATTATGGTCTGTTTTAATATCAACAAGATGTCCATTATCATCTAAATAAATAGACTCAATAGAATACTTATTAATATAAACATCCCCCAAACATACAAAACCATCTTGAATATCATCATTAATAGCCTTATCAACTGCTCTATCTTTGGCCTTATTATAGGTATAAGTAATAGCGGAAATAATAAAGCAAATGATGATACAAATGCAAGGAAGAAAAAACATACTGTTCGACATAATTGAATTATTGTTAAAATTTATAATGTAAAATGTGCTATAACTTGACCAATCAGTAAGAATAATAGTACGAGAGATATTATTTTAATATTTTTATTTACTGATTTGAATGTTGATATTTCTCGTTGAAGTTTATCGATATAAGATGTTTGTCTTTTAAGTCGGTCATTTAATTCTTCATTACGAAATATGAGAGCTTGTACTTTTTTTGATATTTCACGAGTTTGTTCTGTTGCTTCTTCAATAGTTTTAGATTTTCGTAAACTAAGAAGTCTTATTTCTGCATATTGAAGAATAAATTCTCGTGATGTTGTACCTAATGCAGATGTTTCTATCGAACTAAGTATATCATAAATATCTTCGATAGCTAATGTAGGAAATTTCTTATGTAATGCCATCATATCAGGCATTGTAATACTACCCATACCTGCAACGATTGTACGTTCTAATGCAGATATTTTTCGTTTAGGAGATTCTGTTGTGTTCATAGTTAATTAAATTAATGAAATGAGATATTTTACAAGTAATACAATCCAATATCCTGCAAATAAGAATATTAGAAATGATGCTTGTAGTTTTTCTGTTAGTGTAAACTCTGGTTCACCAGTTATGTTTACTGAATTTCCTACTGTTAATTTAACAAATAAATAGGAAATAATAAATCCAATGATAGCACAAGTCATGATAATTATGATGTTAAAACTATTATAATTAATAATGAAAATAAATAATATAAAAGTAAAGAATAAATAATTACAATTAATATTACAAATTCTATTATAATTATAATGTCAATTATTATATTTATAGTTAATGAAAATCAAATTGAAAATATTAATGCTCAAAATGATAAAAAGAATAATGAGAATATTGTTATTATTAATAAAGGCAAATGTAAAAGTTATAATATTGTAAAGAGTAAAAATAAAAAGAATGAAAATATTATTACAATAATTATAGCAATTACTATTACGATTTTAATGATAACAATATAAGGAAAAGATATTGAAAATCAAATTAAAACTGTTAATAGAAAAAAGAATAAGAAAATTAAAGAAATTTTTATTACAATTATTATAATGATTTTGATAATTACAATAATTGGAAAAGGTAAAGAAAATTAAATTAAAATTATTAAGAACAAAATAAATAGAAAAAGTAAAGAAAATGTTAAAGATATAAATAAAGAAAATGTTATTACAATTATTATTGAAAATGATATTAAAAATAAAAATGAAAATATTAAGAACAAAAATATTATAAATGATAATGAAAAATAATCAATAACAATTATTATAATTATTATTGAAAATGATAATATAACTACTATTAAAAAATAATCAATAACAATTATAGATATTTTTAATTGAAAAGATGATAGAAATATTATAGATAAAAATATTAGGAAATATTAAAGAACAATTATTAAGAGATTATTTGCCTAAAATTGGAGATTCTGATAGTGAGAATAATAAAGATAAAAGTGGAGATAATACCTTCGCAACTAATCCCTCTAATTCACATCATTTTAATCTCTTAAATTCTTCCTTAATATTTTCCAGTTTTTCTTCTGAAATTAATACATTTTGTCCTATTCTAAACACTTGTTCTTTTACTGTTTTAATTGCTTCTTCTTGTCCTCGTAATTTTTCTATTAAAATTCGAAATTCATTTTCTCTTTCTTTTTGTAGATTTACAAAATGCGCAATAATAAATCCCGTAATTGTAATAATTAATGACACAACATAACACGAAATTAATATCGCTTGTGGAATAGTAAATCCTATTTGTTCTAATGATAAACCGAATATAGCTAATGATTCAATTAGAACTAATGTTATAAATCCTAACCATTTCATAATTTTAATAGTGTTGGTCGTAATGAAACTTAAAGTGTTGGTCGTAATGAAACTTGTAATTTACGAAAAGAATGACGAACATCATTACGACGTTCGCCATCCTTAACGCTATTAGTTTAGTGTGCTACCGGAAGCGAAAGCAGTGTATTTCGGTCTTCCTCGTTAGCCATATTCGGAACACGTCCGAACATCAACCGGAAAGTTTCAACGCGATATGCCATATCACCGGCAGCGTTTGCGGCTCCGTTGATACGATTAATCGCGGCACTCTTGAAATCCGTATCTTTGTACTCTTTTCCGATTGCTTCTACTATCATTGTTCCAGTAGTACGATAGGGCACAAGTTCACCCGCTTTGTACTCTTTGCCGTCCACCGTTACGGCCTTTTTTGTCTTGTAGCCCCACTCTCCTGGCTCGCCTTTCGGTATTACTCGCAATGTCATTTCGTAATACTTGGGCGGATTCGTAAGCGTGTTTAACTCCTCTACCATGTTTCCAGCGTTATCTCGTTCGGCTGTTTCCTCACTAATACACAAGCAAGAAAAACCGAACATTTTAGCCCTACTTTCGGTAATACTTAATGGTGTGTCGAGTTTCGCACCGCTTTCGGCATCAAATGCACGCAAGAATACGACATTATCGGTATTCTCTTTACCATTAATTGCCAGCGGTTTAGTTTTACCACTAATGCGAACAACTTTAACAATCGTTTCGGTTGCTTCTTTAATTTGCTTTGCCATAGTTGAATAATGTTTAATTAGACTATTCAGGAAACGTTTATTTTTTTCTTTCCTGCAATCTCAAGCGGGGGGCTTCGCAAACCCTTGAATGGACGGGGCAGTTTCATTAGGTACTTCCACAATACAAATATTTATACTATTTTTAATACTCCTAAAAAGATTCACATATTTATCAATAAAATCATCTATTAAATTATTCTTATCTATAATTATTAAAATTTCATAATCCTTAGAATTTTTATTTTTATTAATATCGTTATTATAAATACCTTTGTAAACACTTTCATAATTATTAAAATCTTTATTCTTTATATTATCATTTCATTCAATCTATAAATCTTAAAAACCCTTAATATTTTTATCACTATTGTAATATCTAAAATTATCATTTTTATTTTTACATCTTTTATTCATTTTAAGATTCATAAGTTTATTATAAACATTCGTATTATTTCCGATACCTACAAAAAGACTCACAATAATATTACTAAAATTATTCTTAAAACTTAATCTTTTATCTTTACAAAAACTATGAAAATCTTTAATATTCCTATCTTCATTTTCATTATTTATAAAAACACTTACATTAATATCTGAATTATCATTACAATCTTCTCTATCAATACTCCTAAAAATCCGAAAAGAATCTATAATTTAATTATCTTTATTTTTAACATTTTGAAAATTCTCATATAAATAGTAATATAAATTTCAATATCCTTATCTTTTATATTATCACAATAACTATTAAAACTGTTAAAAATTTCATTATTATTTTCTTAATTTTAAGAATAACTTTTATCAATATTAAAAATTTCATTAGTTTCTTCATTAAAATCTCTATCATTTACATTACTATTTTCCTTAATTTTTGAATTAATTTTTAATATAATTTCAATATTACTTGTAATTTGACCTGTAAAATTACCTGTAAAATGACCTCTATCTTCACTAAAATCTACAATTTTTGCATCATTATTTTCCGTAATTTTTGAATGAATTTTTGAATTAATTGACCATATACCTATATATAGTAATAATATTACAAGTAATATTATTACAAATAATGAATATATAATATATATACAAATTCCAACTCGTAATTCAGAAACTATATCAAATAATCACGAAATTAATAACGAATTTAATAATGAAAAAATTAGTTCAAAAATTAGTGATTTTAGTAGTGCAACTAGTCAAGATACTAATGTCGCCAAAATTGATTCTTTTGGTGGGAAAACTGGTAATGCAAAAAGTGGTAAACTTTGAAGAGCTTTTAATAGGGATTTTATTAGTTTTAACTTGTGTACTCCCGGTGGGAGAGCAGGTTGGACGCCCACTCGTGAGGTCTTGCAATCGCTAATACTGTAATTACTATTAGACTTATTGATAATTCTGCTTTTGATAGTGATAATTTTATTAATTCAGTTTGAAATTTATTTAGATTTGCTTGCATGGGATAAGATTATATTATATATTTGTACTCGTAGTTATAATAATGTAAATCCTAAACAAAGTAAAACTATGGAAACAAAAATTGCATTTAGTCCTCGTGGTAACAAAGTTCTTCTTCGTGCAGATTTTGAAGTATCTGTTCTTAACATTCTTAATAACGAGGAGATTAATAAGATTCCAGCTAAGGCTTATACTGTTATAGCTGTTGCCGAAAATGTCAAATGTCTTAATGTTGGAGATAAAGTAAAACTGGAAAACGGTTGTATTCCTACGCTTATTCAAATTCCGGGTGATACTCAAACACTTGCAGCTAAACAGAAAATTCATCGTGACGGTAAATCTACTGTTGGTGTTGGAACTGTTAAGTTTAGTGAGTTTGTTCTTGTAGATGAATATTCTATTATAGGTGTTTGGATTGAATCTCCTGCTATTAATAACTAAAATATGCTTAATCCTTTTGTTTATGATAAGTTAGTTCCTTTCGTAGATGAACGTATTGAAAAACATCTTAAACCTTATGTTCTTCGACGACCTGCTTCTTATAAACGAAGTGTTGCAGCTTGGGAAAAGTTAAGACCTGACCAAAAGGCAAAAGTATTAGAGTTACTGGAAAGAACACAAAAGGATAGTGTTGCCAAAGCTATGATGCGAGGAGATGAAGTTGTCAGTGTTCCTCGTGTTGGTAGATTTGAATACAGTCCAGCTAAGTTCTTTAAGAAAACTCATGCTGAGGAACTTGAAGGTTTAAGTCGAGAGGAACGTAAAGTAAAGATTATTGCTTATCATATTGCTAATCGTCGTAGACGTAGAACTGCCGAAGAAGATGGGAAGAAAATGCGTTTCAGAAAAGATTTTGCCAAAGGGTAGAATACTGTACTTTAATGAAGAGGAACATAAGTACACAGATGATTTAGGTAATGGTTATATATCTGTTACTACTCTTATTGGTAAATATACACAAGAATTTAAGAAAGAAGAAATTGCCGCCGCGTGTGAACGTATAGGTAAGAATCCTCGACATCCAAAATATCAAAAATATAAAGGTAAAACTAAGAAACAAATTCTTTGGGAATGGGAACAAGAAACTATTAAGGCTTGTGATAAAGGAACAAAGAAACATAATTACCTTGAAACTGCTATTAAGACTTGTAACGGATATAAGCTGAACGCTAATGGTTTTATCAATGATAGAATCTATACGATAGATGATATTGTTGGTAGTCATAAATACGGTAAGCTTAATCTTGAATATTTTGTTAAGACTGGTATTCGAGAAAAGTATCCTGATATATTTAGTCTGATTGCTGCTCTTGTTACGAAAGGTTATCATATTTACGCTGAGATTGGTGTTTATGATAGCCAAAATCTTGTTTCCGGTCTTATTGATATTCTCTTAATTCGTGATAAGGAATTTATTATTTTAGACTGGAAAACTAATAAGGCTCCCATTAGATTTGAAAGTGGTTATTATGATAAGAAACTTGATGGTACACTTGACCTCAATAATTTTATTTATAAAGAGGAATATTTCGGTGCACCACTTGACCACCTCGCTGATAGTATAGGTAATCATTACGCAATGCAACTTTCTACTTATGCTAATCTTGTTGAGAGCTGGGGTTATAAAAATGTAGGAATTATTCTCTGTCATATTAGAACTATTCAGAATCAATTTCAAGACGAAAATGAAGAAGATGAGGAAGTCGTAGAAATGTATGATATTCCTTATCTTAAAAATGAAGTCGGGATGATGATTGCTGATTATTCAAGTAAACATATTTATAAAACTGCTAAAACACTTTTTTAAACTATGAAAACTATTAAGATTTATTATATAGATACTCGTGGTAAACTTGCAGTAAATCTTATTAGGATTTTTAATAGTAATTATCGTGAGCAACTATAAAATTTAGTTTGGACGATAGAAGTGTTATAAGTGATAATACAAATGGTGTCGCCAGTGGGCGTCCAACCCACTCCCCCACCGGGTGAGGGTGCGGAGCACCCGAAAGGCCGAGCGGAGCGAGGCCCACACAAGTTACAAAAAGTATTACAAATATGAAAGCAACAAAGGAATCAAAATATAACGCATTATTTAATAAACTTATTGGTGTAAATGATTTACCAAATAGATTTATTGAAATTGCTAAAGATTTAGAATATCCTATATTTAGGAAAAATGATAAATATCCTATTAATCTTAATATCTGGGGTATTCGTTCTAAAAGTACTTGTACTAAACATTATAACGATGTTATTGTAATGTTTTATGAACGAGATTTTAATATATGGGAATGTATGGTTTTTGAAGCTACTACTGACCCAAGTAATCTAAATCTTGAAACTCCTGTTAATGATAAAGGTTGTGCAGTTCTTCGAGAAGGTGTACACAAAGCTCTTTGGAAAATAGGTAAACATAAAGGACAATATAAAGCACTTGTTCAAGCTAATCCTTGTCAAGTAATTCGTGACAATAATCGAGATGACAAAATTGATATTACCGATAATACTGACTTTGGTATGTTTGGTATTAATTTACATAGGGCGTCAAGCTGGAAAGTAAGTGACGAGATTGGTCTTTATTCTGCTGGTTGTCAAGTTATCAAAGATGTGAATCAATGGAATGATATTATTATTCCTTTGTTTGATAAGGCGATTGGTAAAGGAACTCAATCTTATGTTCTTATTAATGAAATGGATTTAGATTTGTAAGCTATGAAAGATATTGTTCGATATATATTTTATATTGTTTTAATTCTTGCGATTGGTATTGGAGCTACTTATTTTGGTAGATATGTTAATCGTAAGTTTTTAGGTATTGAAAGACATGATGAAACTATTAAATCTTTAAGAGATAGTCTTAATAGTTTCATTAAGAAATATGATACGATTATTAATGAACAACAATTTGTTATTGATAGTCTTAGAGGAATTAAACAAAAAACTATTACTATTTATGAGAAAGCTGAAAGTGATTTTAATGATAGTAATATCATTAGTGATGATTCCGTTCTCCGCTATATCGCAAAAAAGATACAAGATTAATGGCGATACAGTTATTGTTTTTACTCCGAAAGAAACTCGTAAGTTAGCTATAAAACTTCTTGAAGGTGAAAAATATGAAAAACTTTATTTTACTGCCAATGAAATTCAAAAGGTACAAGATAGCGTTATATCCTTCCAGTCTTATCATATTGCTATTCGTGATAGTCTTTTGGTTGTTTCTTTTGGTGGCCTTGATTCACTCAATAGTAAACTAATTGATTATCAAAAAAGATATTTAGCTGAACGAAAAAAGAAACGTAGAAATGGTTGGATTGCAGCTGGTTCTATTGCTTTGAACGCTGTATTAATATTTGTATCAAGTCGATGAGTAAAATTAAAAATTATATTCCTAAGAGTTGTGTATTAGCTGGTGTTGATATTCTAACTGTTATTACAGAGAATAAACAAAACGCTGGAAATCTCGGTAAATCTTCTATTGCTAATGGTGTAATTCAATTACAATCATTAGATTATGGAATTGAGATTTCTAATACACAAATGCAGAATACATATTTTCATGAACTTGTTCATCAAATGCTTAGTAGTATTGGTGAATTAGAATTAAGTGAAAATGAAAAGTTTGTTCAGAATATGGGAAATATGATATTTGAATTTCTTCGTACTGCTGATTGGATTAGATTAGAAGAGTTCAAACATAATAAGTTTTCTGATGCAGATAGTAATGCACCTTTTATTCAAGAAGGTATTGCTGAAATAAGATAATGTATGGTACATGGATTTAAGATAGAAAATGATAAATTAATTCTTGATGTAGAAGAGATACTTCAATATCCTTTACTTCAACAGATATATGCTCGTGATGATAGTAAAGATAAATCTTTTGCAGAAAAAGAATTTAGATTTATATTATATTTATCCGATAGAAAAGGTTATGTAACGAAAGCAGGACTTACTAAAAAAGAAGCTTATGCTTATGCTAAGTCTAATGCTGGTTTAGATGAATCTTATCTACCGGATAAAGTTGTTTTATCTGCTATTGAATTTGTAAAATCAAATCTTAATATTACAGCTGTTGAAGATTTAATTAATTCTACTATTAAATCTTTGAATCTTTCAAGTAAGTTAGTTCGTACATTAACTGATGGTATAGAAGATTTAATGTCGAAAGAACTTGAAATGAAAGATTTAGCTCTTTGTGAAGATACTCTTAAACAGATTATTAAAATTGCTAATGAAATTCCTGCACGAGTTGAAAGTCTTACTGAGCTTAATGATAAGTGGGATAAGATTGAAAAAGGTGTAACATCAATTCGTGGTGGAGCTGAATATAGAGATAGCTATGACGGAACAAATGATAGAGCATCTAATGCTCCTAACGAAACAGAAACATTATCGTAAAGACAATCGTTATGGTTATGAAACTGGTCGAAGTCCGTTTATAGATTACATACTTGAAGATAAAGAAAGTTACAAACCTTTATCTTCAAGTATTTGTCGTTTTACTGGTAAACCTTGGATTGACAGAGATAACGATTTTCTTATAGGTGAAAGTGGTGGTGTACTTATGAAAATAGACTTTGTTTTCGTAGGTATTGAAATATTTAGTCGTGTTGCAGATTTTTATGAAAAACATGGATGTTATTGTCTTGAACCTGATGATAGTCCTAATACCATAAAGTTTTGGCAACGTGAAATGGATAGACGAGTTAAAGGTGTCCAAGCATATTGTAAATTATACATTAAAGATATTCCTGCTTATTTAGCAGCTAAATCTGATGCTGAACGTAAAGCTTTACTCCATAAAGTTCGTATAACTGGCGACCATTATAATTATCTTAACTATGGTCGTATCGAACGTGCTCCTAATGAAAAGGAACGTAAACAGTTAGATAAAGAGGGAAGATTTAAGGTTAATACTGTTGAAGGCTTTCCTCGATTTTGGGATGGAGATTATTGGAACTTTAAGATTGATGAGCTGATTGCTAACAATAGTTGTAACTTATGTAAGGCAAAAGCTCGTCGTAAAGGTTTTTCATATAAGCGTGGTAGTCAAGCAGCTAATACTATCAATGCGAATAAAAATGTAACTGTTACACTTGCTGCCGACCAAATGGATTACTTAACTGAAAAAGGTGCTACATCTTATATGGTTAAAGTTAATCTTGATTGGTATGAAGATAAAACTTATTGGCGAAGAGGTTATCTAAGTGAGAACTTTGATAAAGGTATTGAACTTGGATATAAGAAATCAAAAGAAGGCCAAAAGGCTTTCGGATTTCGTAGTAAACTTTTAAGTGTTGCTATTGGTAAAAATGAAAGTGCCGCAGTAGGTAAGAAAGCTATTGAAACTGATTTTGAAGAAGCAGGTAAATGTCCTAATCTTCAAAAGGCGTTAGACGTTATGATGTCTAATAGTGAATCAGGTGCAATGCGAATTGGTACTATTCGTGTATATGGTACGGGTGGTACAAAAGGTGCTAACTGGGAAGCTTTCAGTAATTGTTTTTATAATCCCGGAAAGAATGATATGCTTCCTATGGAAAATATCTGGGATGCTAATAGTAGACACGCTGTTTGTGGTTTCTTTTTTCCGCAGATATGGGATTATGAACCTTTTATAGAAGACGGTAATTCTTTACTGTTTGCTTCTTGGAAGGATGATTATGACAAGAAACGTGGTGCAGAAAAAGAGAAAGATGCTGGTGAATATAATATTTATGTAGGCCAACGTGCTAACAGTCCTAATGAGGCATTTACGAACACACAAGAGAACATTTTTCACAGTCCGGAACTTACTAATCATATTAACGCTATTAAATATGATAAGTCTAATCATTTTTATGAAGATGGTTGGTATATACTTGATGATGGACGTGTTAGATTTATTACTAAACAGGAATGTATTGAACGAGCTATATTTGGTTCCGATAGATTCCATGAATATATAACTGATGTACCTCATAATTCAAAGACTGATGTTCATGGTTGTATAAGAGAGTTTTATTCTCCTATTCCAAATGATGGTAGTCTTTATTTTATTTCTTATGACCCATATCGTGTAGATAAAAATAAAGAAGAAGTTAGTACAAAAAATTCACTTGCAAGTTTTCAAGTGTGGATGCGTACTAACAGTAAAACTCCTTACATGGGTAAACGACTTGTTGCTTCTTATTGTGGTCGTCTTGATACTATGGAAGCTGTCGATAAACTTGTTCTTTATGCTTGTTTACGTTGGAATTGTAAAGTTCTTTATGAGGCTGGTACTGGTGAACTTGTTACTAATTTCAAGAAATGGGGTTATAGAGATAAGTTATTAAAAGACCCAAGTAGTTATATTAATCGTAGTGTTGATGGCCCTCGTATTACAGGTTATGGTATTGTCATTGGTGATGGCGATATTAAGTTGGAAGGTATGCGCATGGTGCGGGATTTCTTATACGAAATTGTCGGAAAAACGTCCGACGATACACCAATATATAGATTTAATCAAATTTATGATATAAGTTTCTTATTAGAGTTAGATAGATTTATATTTGGGCGTAATGCAGACCGATTGAGTTCGGCTATTGTTGCAATGTTTGAATTTCGTAAAGATTCCCTTTTACTTGAACGAGAAGCTAACTCAAAAAGTAAAACTAATAACACTGGTCGTAAAGTTAATAGATTCCTAAAATGAGTGAACGTGATTTAAGAGCAACTCCACTTGTTATGCCTGACCAGCGTGCAAGTACTGCTACAAAACAAACGAAAGCTTGGTACATTCTTAATTGTAATTATTGGATTAATCTTGCTATTGGTCAGAATGATAAAACTGTTACACAGAAATTTCTCGATGCTGCTAATGGTTTAGTAGACCCTAAGACTTATGAATATGTTCTTCGGAATTATATTGATAAGGTTGGTGAGAAAGCTGTAATGTATGGTGAGATACGTGATGTAGATTTTCTTACTCCTATTAAAGAACGATATATGGGAGAATTTATTAATATGTTCTCTAATTATCAAGTATTTAATAATGACCCTTCTGTAACTCTTGCTCGCAATAAAGTTCTTGCTGATAAAGTAATGGCTTATTGTAATCAAGAAATTATTAATCGTCTTAATGAAGCAGGATTTAATACTGGTCAAAAGACAATTAAGCAAGGTGAACTTAACGATATTATTGAGGAAGTTCTTAACGATTGGATTGATGATGTAACTATTACAACTCAAAAACGTCTTGAACTTATCAATACTATTGTTGAAGCGAAAGACAAGTATCAACAATGCTATTTCTATTGGTGGGCTTGTGAAGAGGTTTATACTTATCGAGAAGTTTATAAAGGTGATGTTTATCTTCAAGTAATATCTCCTCTCGAATATTATCGTATTGAAAGTGGTCAACGATATATCGAAGATGATGATGCAGGACTTCGTGTTTATCGAATGACTATTCCTCAAATCATTGATAGATTTCGTGATGAGCTTACAGATGCAGAAATGAATTATCTTAAAGATATTTATACTGTATCTCCTAAATATGATGCTCCCGATGGTATAGTTCAAATCTTCAATAAAACAGATTTTGCTGAACGTAAAGCTATCTTACATACTAACGCAGAAGCACTTCGTAGTGAAGCTCGATTGTATGGTAAAGAAATTGATATTTATCATTATGTTTGGAAAACTGAAATTAAACAAGGTATTCTTAAACATCGAGATTTATTAGGAAATGTTGTAGAAAGTGTTGTAGATGAGGATTATGAATTTGATGCTTCTGCTGGTGATATTGAAATTGAATGGGAATGGATAAATCAAGTTTGGGAAGGTTGGCGTATAGGTGGTTGTCATAGTGGTATTTATATTAAGCCGCGACCTATCGAAGTTCAACGTGAAAGATTTAACAATTATAGTGATTGTAAATTACCTTATAATGGTATTGTAGGTTTACATAAAGATAATCTTCGTAATCCTATTCCTTTCCGTGTTTTACCTTATCTTGCTCTTTATCGTATTTATACTTTACAACAAGAACGTGCAGTAGCTAAGTTTAAATCTTGGTTATTATTCCCTGAAAGTATTCTCGCTGATAGTAGTGACATGACTACCGAGGAACGTCTTGCTGTTGCGAATAAAGATAGTTTCTTACCGTTTGATGATTCTGATGCACAACCTAATGCTTTACAATCTATTCGAGAAGTAGCTACAAGTGCTATTACGAATTATATTCAAATGCTTGATAATCTTAAGCAAGGTTTGAAAGCAGAAGCTTGGGAAGCAGCTAATATGAATAATGCTCGTTTCGGTGATGCTAAAGATTATGCTGGTAAGGCTGTTAATGAATCGAATTATTCTCAAGCAATGACCGGAAGTGTTTGGAGTCTTGAATGTTTCAATCTTTTCCGTGAACGTGATTATGTTGCAAATATTGATTACAGTAAGTTTGCTTGGATTGATGGTAAACGAGGTTCTTATGTAGACCCGACAACTAATAAAGTTGTTGTAGTTGATATTGATGGTTCTTCTGATTTCTCTGGTAATATTGGAATTTATATTCGTAATAATGCCGATGTTCAGAATAAGCTGAACATGATGAAAGAACTTGCATTTAGTGCAGGTCAGAATGACCAACTGGAAGTTGCTATTGAAGCTATTGAAAACAATAATATTACTTCTATTGCTAAGAATATTAAGAAAGCTATTCAAGCTCGTCGAGATTATGAACTTCAAATGCAACAAGTTCAACAACAAGCTCAAGCAGAAGTTGAACAAATTGTTAGTCAGCGTGAAGCAGCTAAACAAGAATTTGAAGCTCAACAAAATGCTCTTGATAGAGAACATGATGTTAATCTTGAGATTCTTAAACAAGAAGGTGAAAAAGAGATTTGGAATATGCGACTTAAAGTCGATACCAATGGAAATGGTAATATAGATAAAGATGAAGCTATGGCTGCTCAATCTGGTTACACTGCTTCTGATGTTAATAGAATAAAGTTACAAAAAGAATTAAAGCAATGATGACCGAGAATTATCGACGACGAGCAAGAGAACCTGCAAGATAATACTACTATAATTATTGATAATATATTATATATAGTATATCTTTGTTCATGTAATAATATTCAACTATAAATAAATACTAATATGGCTGTTGAAAAAGTTGTTATACCTGATGATGAAACTCAGGAGCAAAAACAAGAACGTCTTCGTAAAGAATTAGAAGAACGTAAAGCTAAGGAAGCTAAAGAAGCTCAAGAAGCTGAAGAACGACGTAAAGCTGAAGAGGAAGCTGCTCGTAAGAAAGCTGAAAAAGAAGGTGGTAAGGGTGGTTCTATTGGTAATGGTGAAGAAGAAACTAAACCGGAACAAGTAGAAATTGATGGTACTCTTTACACACTTGATGATAACGGAAACGCCGTAGATGATAACGGTGAAATTAAGTTCACAAAAGAACAGATTGATGCAATGCCTGATGAAGAGCCTAATGAATTAGACGGTGATTATATCGAAGCTATTTCAAAAGCCAGTGGCATTGTTATTAAAGATGAAAAGGGTGAACCTGTTAAGTTTGAACCTACGATTGAGGGTTTTGCTAAACGTGAAGCTGCTGTAAAAGCTCTTGGTGAACGAGAGGGTTTTGCAAAAGGTTTTAACGAGTTTTTAGCTAACAATCCTGATATTGCAGCTCTGGTTGAATATAAGAGTAAGTTCGGTACAATCGAAGGTTATTCGGCAAATATAGATTATAGTAAAGTTGAAATCAAAGATGATGATGATTTACTTGCTGATTTAATCTATAAAGCTGAAATTCAAAAAGGTACTTCTCCGGAACGTGCTAAACGAATTGTTGAATTTGCAAAAGCAAATAACACTCTTAAAGATGATGCAACTGAAAGTCTTAATTGGTTGCGTAAAACTCAAGAGAGTGAGATTAAAGCAATTCGTGAACGTGAGGCCAAAGAAATGCAGGCTGAACTTGAAAAAGAAATTAAATACTTTGGTGTTTCTTATGAAGATGACGGTACTGTCAAAGTTCATAATGCACCGGGTAGTCTTTATGATTTAATTGTTGTTAAAGGTCAGATTGGAGAATATGCTCTTCCGAAAGAAGGTCTGAGAATTAAGACAACTGATGGTGAGAAACTTATTTCTCGTCAAGAGTTATTTGATTATTTCTCTCGTCCTGTTCAAGAGATTAACGGAATGGTTTATAGTCAAGCACAGATTGATGAGATTAATCGTCTTTCTAATCCTGCTGAATTGGCTATGCGATTCATTATGAATCTTGATGGTGGAGTTGACCAACTGATTAAAGCTGAACTTGCTAAAAAAGAAGTTAGACGTCTTCGTTCATTAGCAAGTAAGACTGGTAAAAACAATGGTAATCCTAAAGTTCAAAGAACTGCAAAGGATGATAAAATTGTTTTACCTATTAAATAAAGCAAATGTTCTTGCCTTATAATAATAACTTAACCAAAAATCTAATTTACAATGCGTGAAATTGGAACTGTGAAATTTGACTCGAATCAATATACAGATGCTAATATGCTTCTGAATTTTGATTTGATTGACCCTGTTAAACTTAATCGTAATCTTACTTATCTTTGGGGTAAGGATAGTGACAAGTATCCTCTTCTTACTCTTACTGAGGGTCAAGGTGCTGTTACAACAAAAGTTAAGCTGAATGGTGGTAATACTCAATATACTTGGGAAATTGCTCCTCGTCAGCGTGTTACTTCTCGTCTGAAAAAGCTGGTATCTGATAAAACTGCTATTCAGCCTTACGGAACTGTTGAGGTTGAAATGGAGGATAATTGGTTTATTTATCAGCACACGGCTATTGCTCCTTCGGGTATGCAATGGCGTATTCAGAATGAGGGTATTGCTACTTCGACTGGTGGATACGTTTATCGTTTTACCAATATGTCGGGTGCTTCTATCTCGGCTGATGCTGTTGCAAAAGACTTCATTAGTGGTGCTATTTGGGCATTAGGTGCTTCGACTATTCCGGGTAGCAAGTCTGACGGAAACCGCTCGAATAACCAGTCGTTTAGCAAGGCAACCAACCAGTATGGTTATTACCGTTTCTCGAAAGAGATTGCTGGTAACATGGGTAATAAGGTTGTTAATATTGCCTTTGATACTGCATCTGGTGGTGAGCGTAGTCTGTGGATGCCTTACGAAATGAAGATGTGGGAAATCATGCGACGTGAGATGCTCGAAGAGGACTTGTGGTTCTCGGAGTACAACCGCGATTCGAATGGTATTATCCACTTAAAGGATGAAAAGACTGGTGAGGCAATTCCTCGTGGTGCTGGTGTTCTTGATATTCTCAAGGCTGTTGGTAATTATGAAACGTATTCTGTTCTGACACTTAATCGTTTCGACCGTATCATTACTCGTATCTTTGACAATCGTATTGATTCTACCGTTGAGGAACTTGTTCTTTATTGCGGTAAAGGTTTTGCACGAATGTTCAATGATGCTATTTACTATGATGCTCGTCTTAAGAATTACTTTGTAACTCTTGGAAATGAGGAAATTAGTGGTAATGGTGAGATGATGTCTTATGGTAAGTATTTTAACCGTTATAAGATGTTTAATGGTAAGATTCTTACTGTCAAGATTGTTGATATGTTCGACCACGGTATTCGTGCTCGTCGTGACCGTGAAGCTGGTAATATGTATCAAGGTCTGCCTATTACTTCTTATAGTGCTGTATTCCTTGACCATACTATGGGTTCGAATGGTGAGCGTAATATTAAGTTTGTTTGTGAAGAGGGTCGTGAGTATAAAGTAGGTGTCTATAAAGGTATGGCTGAACTGCCTGCTTCATGGGGACTTGCAAGTGGTACTCAACTGTCGGATACGAAGGATATTGCTTCTTATGAAGTTCTTGGTTCGCAAGGTATCAATATTGATAATCCTACTACTTCGTTCTGGCTTGATTTAGCTCTGAACTAAACACCCAATTTGAGTAGTAATAATCGAAAGGTTATTACTACTCATTAACATATAAAAGATTGAATAACTTAAAATGTTAAAAATATGATTAAAGTTAATCGTTCAGTTCGTATTGAATGGAGGAACAATCCTTCTTCTTTTGAACTTCGGAATAAAGATGCTTTCAAAACTGACTTTCTTCGTCTTGGTTCTGCTATTCGTCCTGTTAATGAACTGCTGAGCCGTAGTGAGGAAATGCGAGTTCTTCTTCCTACTGTTGTTGGTGTATCTCCTATTGATAGTTCTTGGCAAGAACGAATCACTACATACTTAAATGATTTTCTTCTTGAGATTCCTGTTCATGGCTTAGAGTTCGATACTTCTTACGTTTTAGATTTAGGTAATCCTGCTCTGAAAAGTAATATCGACGAACTTATCGGTAAACTTAAAAAAGCTGATAAGATTAAGAATGAAACTGGTTCGGAACTTGAAGCTATTGTTCTGAAACGGATTAAGGAACTTGATGAAACGGAACTTTATAAGTATGTTACTTTTGTTAATATTCCCGATTATATTAGTTGGAGATATTGCCTTTTAAGTAGCAAAGTTGCTAATAAAGTTGAAGACATTAATAAAAGCGTCAATATTCAGTTTTATCTTACTTCGGATAGTGAGCGTAAAGCACTCAAAGCTGCTCGGACGAAACTTCGCACTGATGCTCTCAAGAAATATACAGAACTTATTAATAATCCGAATAGCGCACTTATTAACAACGTTGTTGTATCGACAGGTAGCGTAGGTGATTATTCGGAATTTATGGCAATGACTGTTGATGATAAGCAATCTGTTCTTCTTGAACTTATTGACAGTGACCCGCAGAAGTTTATTAGTATTGTTGATGATAAACATCTGGAGATGAAAGCTAAGATTACTATTTATCTTTGGATGAATATTATTCGACAACTTCCGAATAGTTCTATCATTGTCGATGCTTCTAATCCGGAAAATGTTATTGGTAATAATATTAATGATGCTATCTCGTATTTCTCGAATGATAACAACAAAGGTATTGTTGCCGAGTGGAATGCGAAGTATCGTAGTTTGAAAGGTTAGTCATGTATGAAACGGTAAAAGAGTTACACATCGAAATAGAGCAACGAATACAGCAGATAACATCTAATAGACATCGGAGTATTGCTCCTCAGTTTATTGATATGATGCTGAATCGAGCTGCCGTTAAATATATACAAACTAAATCAAATAGGAAAACTAATTATAAAGGCGAAGGTCTTGAAGATAGTAAAAAACGTGTAGATGATATTCAATCATTAAAACGTGAAACACCGTGGCTTAAACTTAAACGTGATAAGCAAGATTCGGATTATCCAAATAGAGCTTTCGTTATTCTTCCGGGTGATTATCTAAAACTTATTTCTTCTACTTCTCGATTAACTTATGGTAAAACTCGACTTGTTGAGAATTTACATGAAGTTTATCCTGATGATGAAGTTAAGAATTTGTATTATCATCTAATAGATTTGTCTAAAATTGCCTTAACTGGTGATGAATTTAATGGACAAATTATTGTTAATGGGAATGAGATCGATATTTCAGATATTCTTTCTCTTTATGATAGTGATTCAGATAAGATTGATTTGTATGAAATTGCAGGTTTAACTTGTGATAGATTACGTCAAATTCTTTCTAATGAATATAATGTTTATTGGGAGAATCTAATTGGTCGTTATTATAAAAATTGTATTATTATTACTTCTAATGCAAAAGATAAAATTGCATTAAACGTTAATAATACAGACATTCCTGTTATTACTTATAATACTACTTATGACGAGTTCGTAAATGTAGGAAATAAGTTTTCTGAAAATGATTTAATTGCTACCGAAAATATTCGAGCTACTCTAAATAACTTCTATGGTAATAAAAATAGACATCTTAATCCAATAAGTGAACTTGTTGATGATAGGTTGTTTGTTTATTACGGTGATGATTTTTGTGTTGATGCGGTTAAGATTTCATATATTAAGAAACCACGTCTTTTTAATATTGATATTAACCAAATGTCAGATATGGAAGTTACACCTGATTTCATAGATAGTGTAGTTAGCGATATTCTTCTTGTTCTTAAAGATGACAGTTTTAGTGCTGTTAAACAACAATCAAATTTAGAATAGAAAATGAAAAGTGTAATTGTCGCAAATGATTTTCTGACAACACTTGCTGATAATGATGTTAGCAAGCTGACTCGCGGACAAGCTGTTCTTCTTAATTCGGCTGGTAAGGTCGTTGCAGCTGCTTCGGATGTCAAGGATGACAAAATGTTGCAATTTGTTCTTGGTCTTGGTGATGGCAAGGTTAAATGCGGCGTTTGGATTAATCCTAAGTGGTCGAAGCAACATAAAGAAAAGTATCTTGCTCCTGCTGGTAAAACGTATAAGTTTACGAATCTCGTAGCTAATCGTGGTATTGGTTATCAAGGTTTCGATGCTGAGGTTATTATCTCGTGCAAGCCTATTAATTCTTTTGGTGGTTATCCTCTGGAAGTTTACAATGCCAGCGTAACTATTAACGGAATTGACGAAGCAAGTGCAGATATTATTGCTCGTCTGAAAGTTGAGGTTGAAAAAACTTTAACTAAGATTAATGCTCGTTTTGGTGCTGATAGCATTACGATTGATGATTTCACCGAAGCAAGTGTTACGTTCACTGGCGCCGCAGGTTTTGAGTATTATGTGACGTTTGATGGTATTCTTCGTGCTACGCTTGAAGAGGGTACTGAGAATCAAACTCCGGTTGGTACTTATGACCAAGTTGCTAAACTTGAGAAAGAAGCAGATGTTGCTGGTGTAGGTTATAATCCTAATTTCAAGGAATATGACCGTGTTTATGGTGATATTTTCACAGCTACCGAGGGTGTTATGTATGACACTTATGTAATTACTTCTCGTGCTGATTTCACACATCCCTTTAATTTACATACAGAGGGTTTACAGGTTACTCAATTTATTGCTATTGACAATACTAAAACTTCTGCAATTACTGCACTTGAAGGGGTATTGGCACTCATTAAGTAAGAAATTGATTTGTTAAAAATGTAACCACAAGGATAACTCCTAATGCTATTAATTGTGGTGTTAGGAGTTATTCTCTTAATGATGCTAATGTTATGTGACAAGTGGGCGTGCAACCTCCTGCCCCACCGGGGAGCGAGGCCGCAGGCCGAGCCATACAAGTTGCACCATTATTATTATTAATCGTCATATAACAATAAATACGATTAGTATTATGATAAAGAAAATATGGAATAAAATAACTACTTTTTTAAGTGGTTATTATTCAGAACATAAAGACGATATTATTATTGGTTTCGTCATTGCTACTGTCGTAGGTATTTTATTTAAGGCTACTGTTGTTACTTGGTTTATGAGTTTATGGATTACATTAGCTTATCAAATCATTACTTGTGGTATTCAAGCTGTAAGAAAGAAAGCAATAACTGGTCTTAAAATTCATCCTATTATTATTAACTTTGTAGTTGGAGTATTTATTTCGTTATTGTTCTTGGTATGGCAGTAATTAATCTTCGAAATGTTGTAGCGCTCGGTGTACTTGAAGATGGTGTATATCCAAGTGTTTATAATGGCCAAACCGGAGAATATATTGGTACAGTAGATGGTGAAGGTGCTGGTGTTAAAACAGTTCCTACATTATATATGTACTATCGAAAGAATGGCCACCTATATTTATATAGGACAAAGGAGAGGATTGAAATAGACTTAACTAATGTAACTGCTTACGATAATAGTGCTCTATTTAAGCTAACTGAAAAATCTGATATTAGTTCTGCAAAAATTACTGAGTTTGAATCTCGAAATATTGATGTAGGACATTATGAATATAAAGTTCCGTGGGTTAAATCAACTCAACAATATCTTTATATACTTGTACCGATTGTTCGTTCTATACATACAATTACAGTACAAGGCATCATAAGTAATCAGATATTCACTCTTACTGGTATTTATGTTCACGAGGGTAAATCTTGGTGGATTTATCGGACGAATGTAAAGACCAATTTTGATTTTAATGATGCTGTTAATGAGATTCTTGATATTCAAGTATATGTTCGTGAGCTTACAGCAGAGGACTTAAATCCTGTTGAACAACTTACAAAACTTTTATTTGAACATATTAATAATAAGTTTAATCCTCATGAGGTAACAAAAGAACAAGTTGGTCTTGGCAATGTTGATAACACTGCCGATATGGATAAACCTGTATCTCGACCTCAAAAAGAGTACATTAATGCTCTTGAAAATAGGGTTAAAGGTTGGTTCAAACAGTTGAATGTTTGGATTAACAATCATGTTACAGAAGTTAATAAGAAGTTTCAAAATGTTTGGGCTGCTATAAACAAGAAACTTGATAAAGAAGATTACGAGAATGACAAAGATAATTTCAATGCTCATATTCGTAATTATGATAATCCTCATAGAGTTACTGCCGCACAAGTTGGTTTACCAACAGCTGCAAGTGATATTGAGAAATTAAAACAAAAAGCTCAAGAACTTCAAGGTTTATTTATTAATAAGCAAGATAAAACTTCTGAAGAACTTGTTACTGATAACAAACGTATTGTAGATGCTATTAATGAGATTTATGGTATTGTTGTAGAACATAATAATCATGTTCGTAGCAACAGTATTAATCAAATTGAAGTTACAAGTGAGATTCCTACTACGTTTGAAGATGGTACACTTTGGATTCGTATTCCTCGAAATGAAGAAGATTATATAACAATTAAAATTGAAGCTGTTCCAGTTGATTCTACCATACGAATGATTAATTCGGAAGGTAAAGAATCGGCAGGTGTTGGCAGTGCAAGTCTTGAATGTTTAATTCAAAGTCGTTTACATTATATTGTAGAAAAAGAGAATTACATTATAAAAGATGTTTATGTCGATGTAGGTGTTGAAGATACGACAATTAATGTTGTTCTTACACCTAAGACTAAAAAGACATTAACTGTAAATGCAACTCCTGATAATGCTTTAATTATATTTACTGATAAACTTTCTAATGTAGTTATTGCTCAAGGTACTGGTACTCTTACATATGAAACTTATGACCCGCGTGATATTTTAATTCAGGTTGGTGCAAGTGGATATGAAACTTACGAAGAACGTATTACATTAGATGAGAATATAATTCGTGATATTACTCTTACAGCTCTACCAGTTGAACAAGGTGCTGTAAGTCTTACGGTAGTCGATAGCGAAACAAAGGCCAAAATAGCCGCATACGTCTATGATAAGGACACGGGTGGTATATTAGGTCAAGTCACAAAAGATACGCCGCTACAACTCACCGGAGATGTCAATACGAGCCGAATTTTGAGGTTTGTTTCGTCGGGTTATATAGAGGTTGAACAACTGGTAACTTATGCAATTCCTACCGCAGAAGTTACTGTTGAAATGGATAAAGTTCCAGTTCAATCTGGTACTATCTATGCAACTGCTGTAAATACTGAATCTACTGCTTTAGACGGTGTTACGTTTGAGTATAAACTCAGTACTGAAAGTGATTGGAAACCTCTCAATAATGATGAATCGACTGCTGGTAAATCTGAGGCTGTTACAGCTCCAGTTGGAACAAGTGTTGATTTCCGAGCTTCTAAAACTGGTTATATAACTAACACTGGAACTGGTACGATTAATTCTACTGGTGAACATAGTGTTACTATTGTACTTGAAGAGGTTCCGCCTGAACCTACTACTAAACAATATTATATCCATGCTGTAACTGAGGAATCTGTTAATATCACAACAGGTGTTCATGGTTATTTATGGAATAATAATAGTTGGGTTGAACAAACTTTACAAGGTGGAGCAATGGGATTTGCTTATACTGGTGAACCCGGAACTTCTATTCGTGTTAAGTTTACTGCTACCGGATACAACGATACTGAAAAAGATATTGTTTTAGAAGATGGTAGTACAGAACCGATTGATGTTAAAGTCGTAATGACAGAGGAAACTCCTCCTCAACCTACAACTAAGGAATATTTTGTATTCGCTGTTACTGAAAAGAACGCACCAGTTGAAACAGTTACTGCTGCTTCTGTATTAGTTAATGGTGAATGGATGCCTCAAGATTTACGAACTGTTGCAGCAAGTATCGGATTTAACTATACTGCTATACCGGGAACTGTTATTAAAGTCAAATTTGTTGCTACTGGATTTATTACTGAAGAAATTGATGTTACTCTTCAAACTGAAAGTGATGAATCTTTAATCGTACCTGTTACTCTTCGTTTTGAGGACGGTATTGATTATATGCAAATCGAAAGTGACGGTACTAAACATCCTATATTTAGGGTTGGTAATGTCGAATCTAATTAACGGTTTAATGATATGAAAGAATCAGTAATTCGTAAAGTTTTTTGTGCTCTCAATTGGCCACCTAAAACTGGCGCATTTCAGAAATTGATTACTTTTATTGTTGAAGGGTTAGCTACTAGAGCTAATTCTTCGACAGTACAAGAGCTTCAAAATAAGGTAACTACTTTGGAGGAATCAGTTTCTACTCTTATTTCAAAAGTTAGTACTTTAGAAAGTACTGTTGGTACTCTTCAAAGTAATTATACTTCTTTGGAATCAAGAGTTACAGCTCTTGAATCTACTCAATCCTAATAATGTCTTACAACTATGGCACAACTTAATCTTCTTGAAAGAGCCATCGAAGCTGCTGTAATGCTAAATGGTAATAAACGACCGGTTGTTGATATGTGGCTTAATGGTAAAAAAGTTTGGCCTATTGATAAACCTATTATAGAATTTAGTGTTGATAAAACTCTTGTTATACTAAATGATGATAATAATTATCATGATACCATAACTGTTTTCGCAAGTGATACAGCTGAATGGGAATTTGGTAATTAATTTGTTATTATAGTTAATCGACCAAAAAAAAACAAATGGCAACTATTCCGAGTTATTTATCATGGGTTCCTAAAACTGGTACTGGAAATGCACAGATTAAGATTAATTCTGTGAAGCCTTATACTGGTCGTGCAGATAGAAGCACTAAAATTTCCGGTAAGATTGTCGGAAAGACTAACGCAGTTACAGTCACGGTTCTTGAAAAGGCTGCTGATGAATTTATTACACCTGATAGTTTAGCTATTAATGTTGCTAAAGGTGGTGAAACAATTCATGTAACTGGTAAGTCTAATTCGAAACTTCTTACATTTACATGGAAAACTAACTTCGGTATTGCAAATGTAACATCATTTAAGGTTAATAGTAGTAACACTGCTACGTCTGGTGCTGCTATTACTGGTGACCCCGGTGCTACTGGAGAATATACTTATGATGTTACTATTGTTGTACCGAAGAACGAAACTATCAAAGCTCGTTCTGCAACTCTTGAAATCAAGGGTGAAGGTTCGACTGTTGTTAAAACTATTACTATTACTCAGGCTCTTGGTGACAGCTATCTGTATCTCAATTCGCAGGGTACAACTACCGCAACTGTTACTATTCCGAAGGGTGGTGGTGAGCAGACTCTGAAGGTTCTGTCGAATGACGAATGGACGTTCGAACCTGCTGAATAAATTAATTAATCATTTATGAGTGTTATCACTAATAAATGGAATGACGGGAGTGGAGATTCAATTAATATTGAATCTCCCTCTTTTCAAGGAAATCAGACTGTTAAAATTTCATCACCTGTTCAAAAGGGTACTTCTAAAAGAAGTATGAAATTTATTGGAAAGTGTAAAAAAGATTCCAGTAAACAAGTTATTCTTACTGTTGAACAAGAAGCATCTGTTTATACATATGATTTAATATTAAGTAGTGATAATACTGAAATTGCCGCAAAAGGTGGAACTGCAAATATTACAGCTGTACTTAAAACATATCGTAATGGTAATTTAGTTAGTACAGATAATGTTACACCAGTTCTATCAGGAAGTGCTACTGGATTTTCTATATCTGGTACTAAGGTTACTGCAAGCAATCGAACTACAACTGTTGGTAGTAGGAGAAGTATTGTTGTAACTGGTAAATATTCAAATACATTTGATGGTCAAACAGTATCATCAACTATTACTATTTATCAAGAAGCCAATGAGGCTTCTTATGGTACTTTAACAGGTGGTTCTGTTTTAGCATCTGATATTCCTGCAAGTGGTGGAACTTCTTCGACCAGTATTTCTAATATGTCGCAAACAATTAGTTATACATCTGGTTCGACTCGTGCTGGTACAGTTACTTATTCAAAAACAAGTGAAATTACAGTTTCTTCTCTTGGAACCATAGTTAAGGCAAGAACTAAGGTTGGACAAGTTACTGTAACTTATACTGGTGAGGGTGGTGCAACTGCCAATAAAACCGTTGATATTTATCAAGCTGAAAATAAAGTAACTAATAGTAATTACAATCCTCGAATTACTGCTTACGGAACTCCTACTATAAGTATCGGTAGTGGTTTGACAGCAGCTGGTGGTTCTGCGACTGTAAGTGCTTCTGTTACTAATACTGAAACTTATAATGCTTTGTATAGTTCTGGTGCTATTGGCCCGAATCAAACACGAAGCGTTGGTGGTAGTTTATCAATTTCTATGACTGCTAACGGTAATAGTAGATTTAGTTTATCTGGAAATACGATTACTCATAGTAGTATGGGAACTAATGAAACTACTGATACTATTACTATAAAAGCTGTAAATAACGGAGATAGTTCTAAATCAGCTACGGCTTCTAAGAGTATAACAAACAGTAAAACTGTTAAATCTACTTCTGGTGGTATTTATACATATGGTGATGTAATAGCTGGTACAGTAACAAATGGTATTATTCCTGCAAGTGGTGGTTCTGCTACTGCTACAGCTGGAAATGGTACTCAAAATTGGAACAAGTCTGCTACTATTACTACTTACCAATATGATTCTGGTTCTACAAAAGATGTTACAACTGAAAATGCTTCAAGTGGAACAAATAATGTTTCACCAAGTATTGCTTCTATTGAAGCTACTGCATCTTCAAAAGGAACCACTGTTTCTTCTCAAACTACTGTAAAAAGTCAAGCTGTTACTTGGTCGGCTAATGGTAAATCTGCAAGTGGAACAATGTATATTTATCAAGCGGCCAATGAAATTGTTTCTTATAATTACACAGAATGGAAAATTTTTCTTAGAGCTGATCCTACAACAATTCCAGCATCTGGTGGAACTTCACAACTTACAAATGCTGCTATACGATATAAAACACCTGTTTATACATCAGGTGCTACTGGAAATAGTACTACTGTAGCTTCAATTCCTTCATTGAGTATTAGTGGAGATGGATTTACATTATCTAATAATATTGTTACAGCATCTAAAAACAATGTTGGAGCTCGAAGTTGTACATTAACATCATCAAGAGAAGGAGCTGTTTCACAAACTATTACTATTACTCAATTAGCTGGGCCTGATGGTATTGGTTATATGCAGATTCAAGGTAATGGTATTGACCACTATATTTTCCAAATTGGTCGTACACCAAATACTCGTTCTAATGATGTTCAAACTTTATCAGAAGAACCTGCTGAAGTTGCAACAGAAACTAAATCTGAAAGTTTGTTTGCTAAAATTAAACGTATTGTTACTAATCTTAATTAATCAAAAATTATGGCTTTATCCAAATCTGCTTTGAAAGCAAAATTTGTCACTGGTGCTATACCAACTCAAACTGATTTTGCCAACCTTATTGATGGTATGTTAAGTATGCCATTGGGGGGGAACTGGTGATACAACAATAAACTTCGGAAAAGGCGATAGTTCCGATAGGATTTTTGTTAATGCTTTTCGATATTTATATGGTACTGATGAATCATTTTTTCTAATTGGTTCTTATGATGAAACTGAAAGTACAAATCTTATTTCAGTAATTATTAGATTTACAGATAATTCATTAGCTGGTGTTGATTGGAATATTACTTATCATATATTAGACCAATCTGATAGAAGGTCTTTATATGAAGAAGTTGGTGGTATAAATGAAGCTGATGAAGAATCTATTTATAATTGGATTCGAAGTGCTAATCTTCCTTATTATAATATCGAAAATAAGTTTAATAATAATCCTTCTCCTCGAACTATTGTTATTAATGATAGCACTTATATTTGTTGGCCTGTTAAACAAAACAATGAATGGTATGTAGGAATTGTGTGGGAAATGGAAGTCGATATGGGTGGTTCAAATAGTCTATATCGTTATTATCCTATTGGTAATTCTCAAACCAAATGGAATGTTTCAGACCAGCAAGTTGTTGATGACTTAAAGACAAAATGGAATAGAGCTAACGTTTAATATTAAACTCTAACTGTTATTAGTAATAATAATTAGAGTTTAACTGATATATGTCAAACTTTAACTATTATTACTATGACTATTGCACAAATTAAAGCCTTGTTTCAAACTGGGAAAATTCCTACACAAGCTGATTTTGAAAATTTGATAAGTAAGATTCCGAATAATGATTTAACGGGGGGGGAGGACAGTACATTAAGACTGTATAATCCGAGTGCTCCTCATGTTTGTGGTTATAGATTTATATCTATTGATGATAATTATACTTATATATTTTTAGGTCTTTACGATGCTTCTAATGGTACAGCTATTCCTTATATTATTCTGAGATGTAATCAAGGAAGACCTCTTGAAGAAACTGGTATTGTTCCAGTTGATTATACTATCCTTGATGGTCCTAAAATGAATGAATGGTATAGTGCAGCTGGTAATAAAGATATGCATGAGGTTGATGATACCCTTTGTATTAATGCTATACCTGCTGATATTGTATGGCGTAATGTAGGTTTACCTTATGGTAAAATGTTATCATCATATCATATTATTTTAGAAGCTATTGAAGTTTATGAAAAACATTGGTTCGATGTTAGTTCATCTCATGGAATTACTCTTATTGTTGAATTTGCTAAAATTGATTTGTCTGTTGATAAATGGATACTTATTAGAGCAAAACAAATTTCATTAGTTAATAATATTCCAAAAGTAACAATTAGAGTTCCGAATGATACTTCAAAAGCCGATAGTACTTATTATGATCAAGTACAACAGATTCGAAAATCTACTGGAAGACCTAGTAATATTACTACATTTTTAACTAATTATATGAAAACAGAATATTAAGCTTCTATTGTAAATAATAGGTTTAATTATTCTGTTAATAATAATTATAATCAAATAATTAAAATTACTTATATTGTGGCAACTAAAAGTCAACTTAAACAATATTTTGAAACAGGTAAAATACCTACAGAAGCTCAATTTGGTGAGTTAATTAATTCTTTTATAAATATTCCTTCTCAAAATACTGAGGATCGTGGTAATCAAAATTTATTTTTTGGTAATGGAGAAGAGAATCCTTATATTCAAGGTGTTAGAACTGTAAGTAAAATCGTTAGTACTAACGTTATTACTATGTTTATTTTTTCTACACATAATAATAATGATAATGCTTCTTCATTCCCTTTATTTATTCTTAATAGAACAAGTACAAGAGCTACAAGTTTAAATAATGAACAAGCAACATTGAGATATTGTATTCCTAATAAATTAAATATTGATAATTTCGTTATGCATGGTTTAGATTGTGATAATTCTACTGATGATGAAATTATAGCAGAGGTTAGTGATTGGGAATTTAAACCATTTGAAAAAGATAATTTTAATTATAACATATTAAATATATGTACTAGTATAAGTAGTACATTTAGTACATTTATATTTAATTTAGCTGATATCAATATTGAAGGAAAGTTAAAAACATTACCAATTGAATTAATGGTTATTGTTTATGATGTTGCAAGAATTACAGTAGACGGTCCATATTATATTAAAGATAATAGTTATGATAATTCATTTTTAATTGATTGGAATAGTCTTATATCATTACTTGATAAATCTTATGGTACTATAACTACTAATAATAACATGGTAGTTACAAGATGTAATAATATTAAAAACAATTATATGAAAAAACGTTAATTGTTAAATATATTAAATCATGAAAAAAGTCTATTGTAAATTCCTACCATTTAAAGGATATTTATGTATGACAGTATTATGGTGGTTAATCATACGAACTGAATACAAAGATAAAATTACTGAAACTGTTGAACGACATGAAACTGTTCATAGTTATCAGCAAATTACTCTTTTTATTGTAGGTTTATTGGTTAGTATAATATTAAGTCTTACTACAAATTATTCTTGGTGGGGATTACTTGCTACTCCTGCAATTCCTTTATTAACTTATGTTTATAGTTGGATAATTGAAATTATATTACCTCCTTATAACCGAGCTTATAAAGATATTTGTTTTGAAGGTGAAGCAAGAACTTTAGAATCTGATAAAAATTTTAAAAAGAAATTATTTCCTTTTAGTTTCTTAAAATATATTCCAAATAAGAAATATGGTGGTCGATGAAATTGATGAATGGTAAATGGAACAACTCGTAGGACATTTCGTTGAGTTATTCAGTACTCATTTTGATTTATCATTTATGCTTTGTGTGAATGTTTTAACATACATACTCATTAAAGTAATAGATGATATTAATGGTGATAAATCTGTTGGCACATGGACTAAACGACTGGTTATGCTAATTAGTTGTTTTGCTATTGCCGCAGGATATATAGCAGGTGGATATGAAAATACTACAATTCTTATTAATTCTGCTATTCTTGCACCAGTTGCTTGGAGTTGGATATTCAAACCTATTCTAAAAAAGATTGGTGCTGATTATAAATAAAATCATTAATTAATTAAGATGATTACTACTATGGCATGTGGTGGAAAGAAAGGTGGTAAAAAGACCACTGGTAAGAAAGTAAAGAAATAAATTGTTAGTAATATAACAATTTATATTGTTAAAGATTGAATTGAAATGGTGAGAGGTGTTACTAATGTAGCACCTCTTTTTTATAGTGAATATGGTGGGAAATCGACTATTTTAACGTATATTTGTTAGTAGCCCAATATAATATACCTATTAATATTAATCCTCTTATACGCCTATCTATGTTCGATTATACAGCTATTATAGTAGCTATAATAACATCCATAAGTACAATTACTGGTATTTATCTAAAAGAATGGTTATTTCCTAAACGTAAAGAACAAAAACTTACTATTGAAAAAAGTAATTGTTATATAGAACTTGATAAGATATGTGCTTCTATTCGAGATACTATTCACGCTAATGCTGTTTATATTGCTTATTTTCATAATGGCGGTCATTTCATTAATGGTGTAGAAATGGATAAATACACTGTTGTTGGTGAAGATTATGATTGTTGTATAGTATCTTATAAGAAATCTTTTAAGGATATTCTTGTTAATAATTTTCCTTATTTATTTCATAATCTTCTTGTTAGAAATCGTCATTATTGTAATGATGTTAGTAAATATAAGTTTCAAGATAGATGTTATAAAGATGAACTTGAAAGTAGAGGTATGAAGTCTGCTTATACTTTTCTTATTAAAGACCCTATTAAAGAAACACCTATTGGTTTTATTTCTCTTGAATATAATATCGTAGAAGGATTTAATCCTGATGATGAAAAATATATTTGGAAAAAACAAAATACTATTGCTAATCTTTTGAATCTAAATAAGTAAGATATGGGAACACTTAATCAATATGCAGCTCGTATTGCAAACATGGTTAATCAACCTAATAATCACGAACTTAAAGAACGTGTTAAGGATATGATTAAAACTATGTTTGCAAATCGTATCCGACAAAGCGTTGAGAAAAATGGAATAGATGATATTCTTAAACTTACTTTTATTGCTCCTGTTGAAGAGTTGAAATATAGTGATATTCTTCCTACTGAATATCGAGTTGCTAATAAAATTAGATTGTTAGGAACAAAGTACAAAGTTCCTACACCCGTGCGCATACAAAGTGATGCGCCTTTTGCGTTTGTAGGTGATACTGTTGGTAATGGATATATGTATGAGAGTTCTATTACATCTCTTAAACTACGTCAAAGTAGGCGTCCAACCTGCTCTCCCACCGGGTATCCACGAGCTTATATTATATTAAACGGTCATATAATTATCGCTGAAAAAGTTGGTACAAAAGATATTGATGATAGACGACCAATTAATGAAGTAATGATTACAGGTATATTTGAAAATCCTGATGAAGTTCTTTCGTTCTTTAAAAATGAAGATGGTCAAGATATTGAATTACCTTTACCTAATGATATGCTTGAAAGTATAATTCAAGAAATACTTAAAACTGAATTTGGTATTTATCCTCAAGATTTGGATATTAAAACAAATAATAATAATCCTACTATTGCTCAACGTGGTAATGGTCAAGATTAACCTCATGTTTCTATCATTATGGTTGATAATGAATATTATTGGAGAGATTTCGTTAAAGAAGTTCAAATACAACTTAATTCTTTAATTAAACAATTACATCTTGCTTATGAACGACGCAATGATTGTATTTATAATATCAAAGATAATCTTGCTAAATATCAAGAAGCCGGTGTTGATGTTTCAGTAGTATTCGATATTGATAATCGTAGCAAGATTTATTTTAATAAGAAACAAGATGCTCTACTTGGTACTAAACTAATGAGTTATATTCGTAGTTATAATTACTTAGTTTATGAACGTCTTGATAAACTTGATGATGATATAGAAACTCTTGCTGCTCTTAAAGAGTTACCTTCTGAAATGTATACTTATATGCAAGATGAAGTTAATAATGAGATAGCTAATTTACTATGTAAAGGTAATAATTATTCTTTTGGTAGTTCTGTAGGTTACGTTTATGTTTACTATAAAAAGACGATGCCCGGTGATGTATGTAGTATTGTCGATTGGGGTGCTACAAAAGACTTAAAAAAGAAATTATTAGAGCAAGGTATTAATATACGAACTGCTGATAATCCAAATGGTATTCCTTATTTCATATATTATGATTATGATTGGTGTATAAAAGCTGTATATCATAAAGTCAAAGGTCGAATACCACAAAGTGTTTATTACAAATTCAAATTTGGTCACACAAGTAGTGCTTACGAAAATGGTGAAAAAACTATTGACAGAACACCTTTTGCAATGAAAGGTAAAACTGTTGATGAAATTGCAACTAATCGAAGACTTAATTGTTTCAATAAAATTCTTGCAATTTGTTTTAATCATCCTGACGAAGCTATTAAACTATATCGAAATAATCTTCCTAAACAAAATAATGCTTTATGATTGATAATAATATATTCATTAGTAGTGCTACATTAATTCCAGATATGTATAACGATTATAATATACAAAGTGATGATTTTGTAAGTCGTTTTCCTATTTGGATTGCAAACGCTTTGGAAGAACTCAAATTCATTCAAGCTTATGCTAATGTAGAAAAAGATATTGAATTTGATGACCATCGTTGTCAATTACCGTGGGATTTTCGTGGTGTAATTGATGTCATTATAAATAATAAAAAAGCTGTTCTTAAAAATTCAGCTGAATTTAACAAAGATACTATTACTGAAAAAGTAACAACTGTTCCAACATATACTCCTTATCCCGGTATTCCAAATGCAGATATAACAAGTCCCGGTGATAAAAATGATAGTTTTAATCATGCTCCTGTTGATAAAGAACAACCTTATTATTACATTAGTAATAACTGGATTCATACTAACGTTGATTATGGAACTATTCATTTAAAATATCGAGCTTTACCAGTTGTTTATGATAGTATTATAAATATGGATGTTCCTCTTATTTATAATAACGGCCCTCTTAAAAAATATCTTAAACTTTATGTTCTTAAACAAATGTTATTAAGAGGTTATAAACATCCAGTTGTAAGTCTTACAGCAAACAATCCTTATACAAATCCTGCGATAGAACTCGATAGAATGAGAATACAAGTTCGAGTTTCTTGTAATAAATTTAGTAACGACCGTCGAGAGAATATTGCTACTATTCTTCGTACATTAGAATAATAGAAATTATGAAAGTTTTAGGTCTTGATTTAGATAATTCACCTCATATTGCACAAGATAAATCTTTACGATATGCTAAAAATATAACTATTGACAATAAAGGTCAAAGTTATTTTAATGAAAGAGGATTTGATTTCATAGGTGAATTAGATGATATTCTTGAAAATCATCCGACAAATCGGTATATCATTCCTTATATTTATAGTAATGCCGATAATCACAAATATAATATTATAGGTACAATTCCAACTAATGTTGGTGTTGTACTTTTTTGCGTTGTAGAACATTGGAACAATGTAGATAAATCTGATTTACAAACTAACGACGCTATTATATATCTTAATCTCGATAATAATAATCCAATTGTAAAACGTTGTATATATAGTACATCTGGTGCATTTGGATTTAGTATTGATAGACCGATTCATGGAGATTATATATACAATTATAAAGAAAATTTAATTGTTACATTTACTGAGGGAACTGATGAATCAGCAAATGAAACAAGAATTATTAATTTGACTGACCCGTTTTATGATGGTAACAATGGAGATGATACTGCGATAGGATATGACATCACTGTTGATGAAGTTGATTCGTTTAATCTTATTCCAAATGTTACTTATCCTGAACTTCAATTAGAAGTTAAAGACGGTGGTAATCTTAAAACTGGTGCTTATCAAATAGCAATTAAATATCGTCTTGATGATGGTACTTATACTAACTATTCTCCTTTGAGTACATCACTTATTGTTTGTGGTAATTACGAAGAAGATTATGCGTTAGGTATCGAAATTAATAAAAATATTACTATTAGTTTTAGAAATAGTGGTATTAAATATAAACATTGTAGATTTGCTATTGTTTATATTACTGACGAAGCTCAATTATCATATGAAACTGATGATATTTCAATTAGTGGTGTAAGTACTACTCATATTGTAAGTGATGTTTCATATTTATCTACTATAAGTCTTGATGATATTTTTATTAAAAACATATCATATATTCGAGATAATACTCTTGTTAATTTCAATAATAGACTTATTCGAGGTAATGTAAAAACTCTTGATTATAGCAAACTCGATAGCGAACTTAAAGAATTTACAGAAAACAATCTTGATGTTCAATTAAGTTGGAATCCGAGTTCTTCTTATATTAATAGTACTCGACGTTATTTCAAAAGTGGTGAAGTTTATGTTCTTTATGCTGGATATTATGATTATAAAGGTGATCTTGTAAATATACATCATATTCCTTGGAAAGCTAACAATTATGATATTGAAGCATATCTCGTAGGTTCTACTAATCAAAATGCTCATAAAATTCCTTATAAATCTGAAAACATTAGTGAGATTATAAGTCCGGGTTGGAAGAGTTTACCTAATATTAATGCTACTGAACAAGTAGATGAAATTGCTAAAACTGGAGTTGGTAGTGAGAATCCTACAATAGCTCGTAATCGTTATTTCACTTTATACGGAGTTTCAACTGAACACACAACTGTTAAAACGAAAGGTCGTTCTTTAACAAAAGGTAAACTGAAATTACCAAGTCTTCCGTTACCATATATAACTGAAGATTCTGAAGGTGGAGTTAATCCTTCTGATTATCAAGTTGTAGTATTGGAGATAACAAGTGAGAGTACATCGAGCCAGTTAATTGGTGTTGAATGTAGTCCTACATTTGGTGGAAATAATGTGATACCTGCTGGTATAAATTTAACTACAAAAGTTTATGATGCTACATCGGTAGTTAAACGGATTGATTCAGAAGAATCTGAAGTTGAAACTGGGTATTATGAAGTTTCTGAATCTAATCTTTTAGCATCTGATAGTAAATCTGCATTTATTGGTAATACAATTAATACCAAAGTTAATTTCGTAATTAATCTTGATGCAAAAGAAACTAAATATATTTTAATTGAAGCTCGATTAAGTTATAAAGTTAATGGTTCAACTGCTCCGACATTTAATTGGTTAACCCAATTATATCCTACTTCTTCTGAATGGAATCCTACTTATACATTAAGTCCTAATATTAATATCAAAGCTAATCTTGCTGGTAAAACAGATTTAATGAATAAATATATTAGTTCAATAGTTTATTTCTTTGTTGAACATAATATTAATAATTCTCGAATTGTTACACAAGGTTTCGCAATGCGAGATACTGAAACTAACAATTTTGGTAAAAATCAAACTTATAAAAATCCTTTTGGTGGAGATAATGCAAGATTTTACACATTTGAATATCTCTATAACAAAATAAATAGTATTCGAGGTAAACTTAAACCTCTATACTTTGAAACTGATGTTCTTAAATTTGTTAAAAATGAAGAACTTGATGATGATATAAAAGTATTCCCAGCTGAATGGAATGGTTCTGATTTTAATGGATTTAATAATAATCCTAATGAATCTGGAACTCGTTTCTTAGATGCTGACATTAATAGTCTTACCATTGATACTTCTCGTGCAACTAAAGATGTTTCACTTGAATATATCAATGCTAATATTAGTTCTCAAAACAATATTGCTGGCGATAGTTATTATCGTATTGAAAAAGGTTTTGATGGATTTAATAAAGGTACAGATAATGAGGAATGGGCAAGAGGATATATTGCCGATTTAATTAATAATTCTGAAACACTTTATTCTGATATTAATAATCAGAAACTTCAAATTGCATCTAATGTAATTAATATTAAAGGTTCTTCTGAAGTAATAACTCCTTTAGTTGGTGATACATTTATTGGATATATAACACTTCGAGCTACTGCTCCATCGTCTGATTATCGTTATGGTGATGCTCAAGCAAAAGAATTAGATAGTAATGCTACTGTTTATCGTTGGATATTTACTGTTCCTCTTGAAAGTAAATTCAATATTCTTGCTCGATTCAGTGTTAATAACGTAGATAAATCTTTCAAATATCACGATAAACGTGGTAATGAATTACGTGAATTTTATCAATTAAGTTATCAAGTTGATAATTTCATAAATAGTAGTGTTGGTAAAGGTTATTCTCCTGTTTATAATGAGAATGGTATTGAAATATTTACTTATTTTGAAGAAATTCCCGGAACTCAAGACCATCCTTATCGTATAATTCGTAGTCAATTACAGAGTGCTGAAAATGCTAATCTTAATTGGCGATTATTTAGAAGTGATGATTATAAAGATATGCCTTTTAATCGAGGTGAAATTATTGCATTGAAAACTGACAATAAAAATCTTTATATTCAACAGACTTATGGTCTGCATTTATTACAACTTCGTGATACACTTTCTAATACGGATGAAGGTACTTCGTATTTAGGTACAGCTGATATATTTAATATGGAACCTCAAGAGGTTACATATAGTCCCAGTGGTTATATAGGTTGTCAAAGTTATTTTGATACTCACGTTAATGTTATTGGTTATTTTGTTATTGATGCAGTTCATAGACGTATCTTCAATATCAATGGAGATAAAGTAAGTAATATGACTGCTCTTAATGCTCTTAAATGGTTTGACGGTAATCTTGCAAAAGATGTAATTAATCCGTTTAAGAATAATGGTAGAATTTGGGCATTTAATGAAGATACTAATATCTTATATTTAGTCCAAAATGTTGATAATAAACAATTCACAATTAGTTTTAGTCCTATTGCTAATGCTTGGATTTCATTTCATGACTATAATCCTATTGTAGGTATTACCAATCGAAATGGATTATTCTGGTTTGATAAACATGGCATTTATGCAATATCTAAAAATAATTATGGTAGATTCTTAAAAGATGATAATAATAATCAACTTGTTAAAGAATCATATATTAAATTTATTCTTAACGACAATAATAGTTATAATAAGTTATTAAATAATATTGCTTGGAAAGACAGAGTTGATATTGTTAATAATCTGTTACCTACTATTAATGAATTTGAGAAAACTATTAATGCTATATTGGTTCATAATGATGACCAATGTACTGGTTATAAACTTGTTAAATTTAATGATATTTGGTATAATGGTACAACTGGTATTAATAAAGTAAATCTTTGGAGATTTAATAATGTTAATGATATACACAAACAAATACCTTTTATGATTACTGATTTAGTTGTAGATGAATCTGCACTAAAACGTAAAGCTAAATGGTATGATATTAATAAATTCATTTGTCAATATGTTTATTGTATAATGAAGTTTAATAATAGTGATAATAACAGACTTTGGGAACTTATTGATGTTAATCCTGAATGGATTCTTGATAATCGTAATAATCAAAGGTAATTTGTAATAACTTGTGCGGCTCGGCCTTCGGCCTCGCTCCCCGGTGGGGCAGAAGGTTGCACGCCCACTTGTCACGTTACTCAAACTTTTAATGGTATGTCTAATCGTAAAGTTAATCCTGATAGTCTTCGTCAAGTTACTCGTTATATTAATGAGTATTCTCAACATATTTGGGATAACGAATTGACTGGTGATAAAGAATTTGTTCGTGTTAAAGAAAATAATAAACTTAAAACTGTTCGTTCACGTTCAAAAGATGGTAAATATTATTATCCTTATGTTTCATATGAAGGTGGTGCTAAAACTATTGGCCCCGGTTTTAAGTTAAATGATACTTCTGATTTTACTAAATCTGTTAAAGCAAAAGGTAAAGCAACAAGAAAACAAATTGATGCTGAATTGAATCGTCGTATGGCGAAAGCCTACAATGATGTTCGTGATATTTATTCTGAGAAATATGGTATTGATGATTTCAATACTTTACCTCAACCTATTGTTAATCTTATGTCTAATCTTGCATATCGAGTAGGTCGAACTGGTTTTAGACAATATAAGAAATTGTTAAAAGGTGCTAATGAACGTAATACAGATAGTATTATTAAAGAATATACTACTGGTAATAAAAGAAGAGATAAATCTGAATTAGAAATATTTAAGACTAATAGTTCTAATGACTATGATATGATTAGAAATAGATTATTTTCTAATTTTAATACTGATGATAATCCTGATAACTATGTTGAAGATATGAGTAAAACTAATCGTAAAAAATATAATTTCGGTGGTATTCGTTCTACACATGATGCTACTGCTGATTATTTAGGAATGGCTCGTAATTCCGGTAATAGTATTTTCGGAAATGCCATGATTAACATGTTTTATCATAGTGGAAAGAATGATGATACTGGAATCCCAGTTAAGAATTATGTAGATAAGTTAATTGCTAACGATAAACTTATTTATGCAAATATGCAGAACAAAATCAATAATGAAATTCTTTCTGCTCGTGGAGTTGCTCGTTGTGGTGGTCTTGTAAGACGTAAGCGAAAAGATTTCGGTGGCGTTATGTCTGGTAATATTTATCGAAGTATTGTCGCTGGTAAAAACAATCGAGATTATTTTGATGGAGTAAGTGTTGGCCTAAAAACTAAATATTTAGATGATGCTTATGCTGAAGGTGATATTGATTTGAATGCACAAGGTATTGCAAAGGCAAATCAGTTGATGGCTCGTGATTCAGCGATTTATGCTAATATGCAAAATAAGATTAATAATGAAATTTTAACTTCTCGTGGTATTACTGCTAAATTCGGTGGACTTGTTGGAATTCCTCGTAGAAAATTCTATTGGGGTGGAACAAGTATTAATGACCCCGGTAGTGTTCAATGGGGTACACGAGTTCAAGCCAGTGATATTGATGAATCTAAATATAGTGCAGACGGCGAAGGTATCGTAGGTGGTAGTGCTTTAAGTGGAGCTGGAACTGGATTGGGAATTGGAGCTGCTGTTGGTGGAACTGCGGCGCTTGCTACTGGTGCAGCTGCTGGTTCTTGGCTTGGCCCTATCGGTGCTGGTATCGGTGCATTAATTGGTGGTATCATTGGTCTGTTTACTGGACGTAAGAAAAAACGTCAAGAAGAACGTCGTCGTCAAGAACTTTTAGCTGAACAAGCTGAAATGGAACGTCAACAGACTTTAGGTAATATGCAAGATAAAGTTGAAAATGATGTTGCAACTATTCGACAAAGTAATCTTGGTAATTACTCAGAAGGTACAGGATTTTATGCTAAATTAGGTGGAATGATTGGTCGTAGAAAGTTAAACACCGGCGGTCAAGTAGTTCCTAATTCATTTAATAGTGTTGTTGCTTATGGTCAAACTCATGAACAATATAATCCCGCTACTGGTGAAACTGGAATAATATATGGAGATTCGGAAATTGAAGGTGGCGGCGCTAAAAATGGTAGAATGTATGCTGGAGAAGTTGTTCGTGAAACTCCTGAAGGTGGTCAAGTATTCAGTGATACAATTAAAGTTCCCGGAACAAATCGTACTTTCGCTGATTACGCAAAGAAACTTACTGATATGAAAGGTAAAAAAGAAGCTCAAGTCATTCAACTTGCTGATGGAGTTATATTATCTTTGTCTGCATTAGATAAGAGTAAAACTAACAAATTACAAACTGGAACAAATGTTCGTAATATTGAAAAGTTAGTTTATAGAATGAATAAGGCTCGTGGTGAATCTGAAGCTATTGATGCTAAAACAGAAGATTTATTTGAAGCTCAAGAACTTTATGCTACTGCTTTAGGACTTCGTGATGATGCTCCAGTTATGCGTTGTGGTGGAATGATAAGAAAGAAAAGACCTTTTGGTGGATATGCTTCACCTTATAGTCTTACAGGAGTTTCAGCTCCTAAACTTACTACTCTACCTCCGATTCAAACAACTGCAAGTGCTGGCGGTAGTTCTGCATTTAAGTTCGGATTTAATGAATTTGGACTTGGTATGAATCTTGCAAGTTCTCTGTTTGGAATTGTAGGTAATGCTCTTAACACTCGCGCTAATCGAAAAGCTATTGAATTTGAATCTACACTTCATGTTCCGAAAGGTAATAAAGTAGATGCTGTCCAATATAGTACAGATTATGATATAAGTGAGGAATTACAAGAACTTGGCACACAAGAACGTAGAGCTGCTCGATATATTACTGATAACACAAGTAATGTTCAAACTGCTCGAAATAGTGTAGCAAATCTTGCAATTAATGCTCAACTTGCTCGAAATAAATTGTATGGAGCTAAGAAAGATTATCAACGTCAAAGATATGATTTGAATAGGCAAGAACGAGTTAATGCTCGAAATGCTAATAGTCAAATTATGTATCAAGACGCTATTAATGAATATAACAAAGCTGTCGGCTTGAATCAACAGTTAATGGCAGTCAGAACGCAAGGATTACAAGGAATGTTACAAGGAATTGAAGGTCTTGCCGGAGCAGTTAATAATTACGCAAGTGCCCGCTTATATGAAAAGTTATGGCCTCGTGGAGTAGGTAATTATATGAGAAGTGGTTTTGCTTGCGGTGGTCTTGCAAGACGTAAAAGAGCTTAATGTAGTGCGTGATATATCGGATTATTCTTTTATAGGATAGTCCGATATTCACGATTTTTTGTATATTTGTAATGATACAAATAGTGGTACAAACACGCGCGACAAGTGGGCGTGCAACCTCCTGCCCCACCGGGGAGCGGAGCCGCTGTGCGGAGCACAGCAGGCGGAGCCATACGAGTTACAACTAATTTACAAACTAATCATTATAAAATTATGGCAGAAATTGCAATAGGTCGATATGATACTAATACATTAAAAACTCCACAATTACAAGATTATGGAAGTGTATATGCTGCTGTTGGAAATGCTTTGAATCAAAAGTATTACCAAAATCGTGAAGCTTATATCAATAGAATTGCTAATCCTTTAAGTCAAATTAAAGCAACTTCTCGTGGACAAAAAGTTCTTGATTCTGAAAGAGCTAAGATTGTTGAAGGTGCTAATGAATTTAAAGAACAAGATAATTGGTTTGCAGCAGATGATTATATTTATAAGCAAACTGAGAATATTCTGACCAATGAAGGTCTTAAAGCTGTTCAAGCTGATTATGCTTTGGAACAGCAATATATAGAAGATTTGAAAAAGAGTGATTGGGATACTCAAAATCAAAATGCTTTTCTTCTTCGTAGTCGTTTACAATCTTCTGATATTGTTTATGATGCAGAAACTAATACTGTTGTAAGCGGTGGTTTTAACGGAGTTCAAATCGGTAAAAAATTCGATGTAAATAAATATCAAAAAGACGTATTTGATATTCTTTCAAAAGCTAAAGCTGATAAAGTATCATTTGAAAACCTTGTTACTAATCCTGATATGATACGTCAGTATGGATTAGATGTTGCAACAGGTTTTGATGGTGAAAAGTTAGCAAGTCACTTTGTTAAAACTGGTAGTGAAAGAGAAGGTATCACAGAACAAGAGATTATGAGTTATGCTATGTCATTACTCAAATCTAATCCTGATTATACTAATTATCTTACTACTATTTGGCAGAATCAAGATGCTCTTACTCGATTTGTAAAAGATGATAGTTCTGCTGGTGGACATTTAAGAGATTACGAATTAGGAGATTATGCTCCTTTATTTGCTGGCAATCCTACAATGTTTGCTCTTAATGGATTAGGTATTAACATAAATGAACTTGGTGCTCCTACAAAAGACGGTAAGTTTACTGTTAATTCTAAATTACCTGCTGAAGTTAAAACTTTGTTAGATACTGTTAATAAGGAATATGGAGTTAATGTTCTTGATATATTACAGAACAAAGCTCAAGTTCCACCTGAACTTATTCAAGCTGGTTTACAGAATTATGTAGATAAAATGTTTGAAAGTTACGCTAAGGGTGTACTTGGAGCTACTGATGATATTGAGAATCTTGATAGAACCGCTTTTACACAAAGCGTTTTATCTGGTCAATTTATTAATAATAACATTCAAAGTTTAGCTGGTGCTGCCGCAGGTTTATATTCTTATCAAGATATTAAAACTACGGTTGATTTAATTGCTAATCCCGGTTATGCAGCTTATATTAAAGCTCGTGCAAAAGGTAAACAGCAAGAACTTGAAACTCTTCAACAATATGCTCCATATCTTGATACATTAGGTGGTTTTGAAGTTACTGGTGATAGTGTTGCAGAAAACATTAGTCGTCGTAATGAAATTACTGACCAAATGACTAAACTTTCAAATTCTATGAATCAGATATTTACATCTGATGAACTTGGAATTTTAGGTCTTAATCCGGGAGATGGTAATATTGTTAAAACATTAAATATTTCTACTGCTGAAAGATTAGTTGATTCAGCAGGTCTTGACGAAGAAACAGCAGCTAATCTTAAAGGTAAGCTTTTACAAGTTCAGACTGCTCAACGTAATTATAATAATCTTCAAGCTAAACTTCGTTCTGACGAAATTCAGCTTAATTCTGTATTTGATACTTGGAAAGAACATCGAGATAAATTATCTGGTTTCTTAGGTTGGTATAAAGTTGGTGATACTCAAGCTCAATTAATTCTTGATAATCGTATTTCAAATTATGAAGATTATCTTGATTATATAAATAATGGTTATATACGAAATGAAGCTACTGGACAAATTCCTATGACTCCAGAAGGTGGAAGATATTATGAAACTCCTAATGGAAGAGTAGCTATATATCCAAGTAGTATACTTACAAAAGAAGAATTTGAAGCTACACTGGCTAATGCAGCAGATAATGTTTCAAATCGTTATCGTAAAGCTATTGCTGATGCACCTCTTGAATTTACAGCAACTCGTGAGATTATTGCTAACCCTTCAAGATTCCAACAAAATTACATGGCAGCTGCTATGGTAAATTGGAAAAAAGGTGCTGGTAATATTAGTGTTGTTCAAACTCCGTCTGGAGAAGGTATTGGTCTTACCGGAATGCAATTAGCTAAGTATATGAACTTTGATGCGTTTCCTACTTCGACAACTACTAATTCAAAAGGTACAAGTGTAACTCGTCAAAGTAACGCTACTAAAAATTCTAAACCTCTTTCGGGTGAAGAACTTGGTCTTGATTATGATATTTATAAGACTGAAGTTAGTCCGATTGCTAATGGAATTGCAGCTCGTGAAGGCCGTAATGAATATGCGATTACTCTTTTCGATGAAACTGGTGCTGCTCGTGGTAATATTATTTTCTCTGAACAAGTAGACCCGACTACTATTGCTCGTCAAATTCTTGATAATTACCGTAATATTAAACCTTATGCTAAAATTGGTGGTGAAGGTTTACAACGTAGTGCTGGAATGATTGAATCTCAATACGCTTCGGGATTTATTGATTTCAATACTACTGGTGCTAATAATAGTCCTGCTGTTGCAAACATCGCAGACCTTCAAAGAACTGTTGATGATTTAGGTAAAGTTGAATATGATTTGAATATTCACGAACCTTTCTATAATAGTATTGACGGTAATAGTCGTAAGGTTGAGATTGGTAGAACAACACAAGGTTATTATATAAAAGATATTAGTGGATTGAAATATCCTGATGGTTCTGTTCATTATGGAGAGTTTGGATATAACTTAATTCCAAATAGTCTTTATACAATTAAAGGTATAACTCCTAATAATATTCAATATTATGAAACTATAAATGAAGCATTAGCTCCTATTGCAGAATATGTTTTAACTCAATATGGAGTTGTTCTTGATATGCAAGAGGCCGCTGAAGCTATTCAAATGAATAAAATAAATAATGCTAATATAGGATATTAAACCATGCCAAATCTAACAGATATTAAAATTCCTATTACAGGTTCGCAAGCTCTTACTCCTTCTGAAACACCAGTTCAGGGAGTAGGAGCTACTCCTGTTTTACCCGGTAGTATGCCGGAACCTGAACTTTCTCGTGGTAGAAAACAATCTTCAATTCGACCTTTTAATATTTCTGAATATGAGAATATATTAGGTAAAGGTCAAGTCAATCCCAATCTTGATTTAAGTGTTCTTAACGAAAATAGAGCACAAAATCAAAGTAGTTGGTATTTAACTAAAAATGCTATTGGTCAATTAGGAACTACTATTCTTGGTGGTACTATTACTGGTATTGGTAGTATTCTTAATTTCTTTCCTACTACATATCGTGCTATTAGTCAAATATGGGATGATAATGCCAAATATAAATGGGACAAAGCTATTAACGAAGGTCTTGGTTCTGAATGGCAGAGAATAGGTAAAGACATTGAGAATTGGGGTCGTAAAGCAATGCCTATTTATCAAACAGAACAAGCGCAAAAAGGCGGTTTTGCTGGTGGTATGGGTGATGCTACTTGGTGGGCAAGTATGTTTCCTACCGTAGGTTCTGCTGCTGCATCTATGCTTCCTGTTATTGGACAAATGCGAGCTTTACAAGCTGTTGGTAAATTAGGAACAATGATTAACGGTGTTGGTCGTTTAGGTTCTACATTGAATAAAGCAGGTCGTGCATTACAAAGTCCTTATACTCAACAGATAATTGGTACTTTATATGGAGCACATCTCGATAGTATGGAAGAAATTGTTCGTGGTTATGATGAACAATATCAATATGCTCTCAATTTAGGTTTCAGTGAAGATGATGCTCGTAAGTTTGCATCAGTTTATGCTTCTGAAAGTTATAATGATGCTTGGGCTTATGGAGTATTATTTAATGCTATTGAACTTAATAGTATGCTTCGTGGTATTAGAGAAGCTCCGGTTAATAGTATTTCTATTGAAAAAGGTTTAAGAAGTAATATAAAAGGTCTTGCACAACAAGGTAAGACTTTTGTTTTAGATAGTGAAACATCTAAACTTAATCGTAAACTAATTCCGAGTGTTGGACTTCGTAAAACAAAAGATTTCTTTTCTGTTGCTTTATCTGAAGGTCTTGAAGAGATGCGAGTTGATATGGCACTTAATGAAGGTGTCATTGCTGCAAAAAAAGAACTTGGAATTGAAGATGAAACTGCTGCTTTAACTCCGTTAGCTCGTATGGGAAGACTTGTTGAACAAGCTTCTTCATGGGATAGTTTTATTTGGGGTGCTATCGGTGGTGGTATAATGTCTGTTGGACGTAATGGTGTTACACGAATACTTAATGGTAAAGCTCAACAAGAAGCTGAGAATAAACGAGCTACTAACATCATAAATGGTATTCAAGATACCGCCGCAGCTATTGCTGATTTTGACGGTGATATGAATATTAAAGTAACTGAAACATCAGTTTTAGATGAAGCTGGTAATCAAGTTATGAATAGTGATGGTACTCCGAAAGTTAATAGAACTATTATTGACCCTGCTTCAAGTTTACTTGTTGGTATTATGGGTAGAATTGGTTCTGCTAATGGATTCAATTATGCTGTTGAATATTTTGATGAATTAAGTAAATTATCAGATGCTCAACTTGAAGAAGTTTACGGTACTAACAAACGACCTGTCGTAGATGCTCTTCGTAGAGAATTTACTATTATGCGAGATATTCATGCTCGTAATATGGGTTTAAGTTGGGGTAATCCTTTCGACAATGTTCTTAAAGTTCAGGCATCAACTGATGATTATTTACTTGATTATTATCGTCGTCAGTTAGCTATTGTTGATACTGATATTCAAACTTTCGATATTGAGGCTTCTAATCTTCGTAAACAACGAGATGAAGCTCTTAGAGCTATTGATAGTAAACTTCATAGCTTAAATGTAGAAAAGATTGTTCTTGAACAAGAACGTGAAGAACTGCAAAAAGTTATTAAAGATTATAAAACTCAACTTGAAGATAAAACTCGTAATAAAGCGATTAGTACACTTAAAGGTAAACGTACTCGATTAGTAAATAAGATTAAAACTATTGAAGATACAATTAATAGTTTGCAATCTCAAATTGATGAGTTAAATACTTATATTGCTAATCAAGGTGCTATAAGTACAAAACAACCTAATCGTAAAGCTCGTAAACCTTATCTTCTTGAAATTAAAAATAGTAAAAAATCTATTTTAAGTCTGCAACAACAAATTGCAAATGCTCGTCAGGCTATTGCAGAATTAAAAGTTGGTAAACTCCAATATGAGCAAGAACTTGCTATTCATAATGGAGAGATTGCTGATACTCGTAGGAAGATTGAATTATTTGAAAATGATTTAACTGATTACGATACAAGACTTAATAGAATTAATAGTGATATTACAGAACAGAGTGAACGTGAAAATAACAATGTAGCTGAATATAATGAAGCTGCAAAACGTTTGCGTGAAACTCGTAATAACAATAATCAAACATATAAATCTCTTGAAGAAGCTCGAACTCAACTGAGTATGGCTGTAATGGCTCTCGAAGAAAATGTTAATAATCGAGATGAGATTATGGCTGAACGAAGTAAGTTACTTAAAGAAGTTTATGATAAACAAGAAGAGATTGAAAAAGCTAAAGATAAAGTAGAAGAAACTATTGAAGCTACTAATCAAGAAGCAAGTCAAGAACCCGAAAATGTTACTACCGAGGTGCTGACAGACAGTAACGGGATTTCGTACTCTCTCGATGACAGCGAAGCCCCAAATACCTTCGATATTAAAAATAAGGTATATTCGGTAGGCTCAAAATTTAATGTCGCAGAATCGCCAAAAACCGTGCAAAGAATCGAGGTCGTAACCGACGACGAAACCGATTTTAGTGCTGTAATGGTTACTATAAAAGATGATGCGACTGGTAAAGAAGATACATATTCTGCAAAAGAACTTGCAGGTATGGATATTACTGAAATTCGAAGTGAAGTTCAAACTAAATTTGATGCTATTTATAAAACACTTTATAGTATTCAAGATAAACTTTCAGCAGATAAATTTGAGAATCATTATTTAGATACTATTATAAATTTGTATAAAGAATTATCTGATTCTAATAGTGATATTTATAAAGCATTATTATCTCCTATTGATAATACTGAACTTAATACGTTACGAACTAATATTATTGGTAATTTTATTGGTTGGATAAATGAATATCAACCTACTGAAATTAGTAATGAGAATTTAGAAAAAGCTAATCGTGTAAAACAGTTATTATCAGATAGTAATATTCGTATTGCAAACAATCTTAAATCTAATCTTTTCAAAGATTGGATTTGGAATCTTTATGGTGGTGATATAGTTGGTTATAGTGAAGAGGAAAACGCTAAAATGCGTGAAGCTATTGCTGACTATATTGCTAACGTTGCTAATGTTCTTAACAATAATTATACTATTACTGATGGTAAATTAACTCTTAAGAATATTAATGTAGACCATAATGTAATTCGAGCACAAATCGAAGGTCTTACTCAAATTAAATTTGAAAATCTTAATAGTAATTTTGATACTGTTAGATATTCAAATTTCTATCATAAGATAACTTTATTCAAAAATAGTATTATTAATGAAGTAGCTAAAAGTACAACTGAATTTTACAAAACTAATATCGCATATATCAATAGTGTGATGAATAGATTTATTAGTAAAATTCGTGCTATTAGACAAGATGAAGATAGTCCGTTACATGATGCTCTTGTAAATGATGATGGCTTTGGTAGTCAAACTTCTAAAATTATGGAATTTGCTACTGCCGTAAATAATTTAGCAAAAGAATTTTTAGACTATGGTGCTGTTCCTAATCTTCCTGCTCGTACAAGACTTCATACATTAGCTCAATCAATTCAACCTTATTTGGTATCTGATGTTGATGCTTTGAATCTTACTGGAGTAGATGTTATTACTGCTGTTCGTCAAAGTAATGTTCTTGATTTATTAAGAAACGCTCGAATGGCTTATTCTATTCTTTCGAGATATTATAATTTTGAAAGTGGTACTGAATTAAACGATGATGTATCTATTTTTAATAGTCTTGATGTACTTGCTAACAGTGTTTCTGACTTTATAGATGATACTGAATTAAGAGATGAGTTTAATACTAATAACTATCGTTATTATATTAGTGATTCAATGCGCAATGCTCTTGATGCTATTGAAAATACTATTGTAAAACTCGATGGTCGTCAGATATTTACTGATAATCATGTTTATACTTACGAAGATATTCTTGATTCTATATATCAGCAAACAGATGGTCGTAATGATGTTATCAAATATTATGAACCTATCTGGTATGCACTTAAATATTTCAAAAATGATGTAAATGTTAATACAATATATCAGCAAATGAGTAAGAATGGTGTTCCACAAGAACAACTCGATGCTCTTAAACGTTTGTTTGATATTATTAATAAACGAATTGCTAATCCGATTCAAACAACAGACGGTGCTTATCTTGATAGTAACTTAAATCTTCGTGGTAAGTTTTTAAGTGATTTCTTCAAAACTCATATTCAACGTGAATTTGAAACTAATGGTTTCAAAGGTTTACGTCGTCTTACACCTGAAGTTTATAAGATTATCACAAGTCCTGAATATTATAATCCTAAAACTCGTGTTATTAAAAACAACATTACAGTTAATGGTGTTAAATTCAAGGCTACTGAATTATTTGATGCTTTAAGAACTTTACACGAAGGTCAAGAATTTGAAGTTACTTATAAAGATGGTAATGTTGATGTTAATTTAGATGTAAATGGTAAAAAACTATTAATTGAACGAATTGGTTTAGGTGATAGTGAAACTTATCATGGAATACAATTAGGTAGAATTGATGAAAGTGGAGTTAATCAATATGATTCTGCTTTTGGTAATTCTTATGGAACATCTAAATTTATAGATACTATTATCCGAAAAGCTGGTGGAAGTGATACAATATTTAACTTAACAAAGGAGTTTTATAAAGTATATACTGAAGCCTTAACTCGTGAACAACAAACTTCTGATTCAGTTGTTTCAAAACTGAAATCAATTATTAAAGAATTAGATAAATATGGTAATACATCAAAAACTGAACATTCTGAAATAATCAATGCTTTTATTGGAGCTATCCAATATAATACCGAAGTCGAAGGTGTTAGTCCAGAAGCGTTTGATATCGAAGCTCTTGACTTAAATAAGGTTTATTATCTTATTAGTCCTATGTTCTATAATGTAAGACTTAAAAATCTTAATGATTATGTTCGTTATGGACTTAGAATCAAGAACGCTTATCAGAATCTAAATACTAAACTCGGAAACGACTTTATTCAAAGTCAAAAACTTATTACTGAAATTAAAGAAAAAGGTTCTGCAATTTTAGTATTAAAAGGTATTAATAAATCTCCTATTACATTTGCCGATTCAAGTGGTTATCGAGCTAATGTAAATGAAGAGATGCAACGCACTGTTACAGTTAATGGCAAACCTGCTGTTAATATTATTCAACGTCAGCCTGATGCTGATGGTTTAATGTTAGTTTCATCACTTACTACTGACACTGCATTTAATAATTCTATTGTTGAAGATAAAATTACTTCATCAGATAGGCATTTCCAAATGTATGCTGAAATTCAAGCTAATGCTGGTGAAAATGGAAAAAGTTATGTTCCGTTACATCGTGGTAATTTAGCAAGTGATGTTGCAGATACACCATTTAATGTAGCTGCTATGGAATTTGTTACTCAAACTATGAGTGATATTATTTCAGATGCTACGTTTACATCTCTTCCGACTGATGCTAAATCTGGTCTGTATACTCTTGTAGATGATACTAATAAGACTCGAACTAAAGCTCACAATGCTAATATTCGTAGTCGATTAGCTCCTTTGTCAGAAGCTATTATTACAAGTTATAATCGTGGAGTTCCGGGAGCTGAATGGTTTAATATCAGTTCTCTTTATGAAAATACAGACCCTGCTACTGGAAAAACTCGTTATATTAAGCATTTAGATTTCCAAACAGTTGTTCGTAAAAAGAATATACTTGGAAATGGAATAAGTTATATCAATAGAATTAGTATTGAATATACTAAATCTGGTGATAAATTTACTCCTGTTAAACTTCGATTAAGTCGTAAAGTAATTCCAGTTAATAGAACTACTTCAAAAGTTCGTATTGCTAAGAGTCCTTTTACAGCACGAGAACTTGCTCAATTAAATGGTATTATTGAAAAGAGTAAATCTAATAAAGGAACTTACGCTGTAATTGATTTGCAAGCAAGAGGTATTACTGGTAAAGATTTAACTGATTTACTTAATCATAATCTATTCCGTAAACTGTATGGTAATATGCAACGTAGTGTTACTACTGCATTGCAAGGCGACCATTATACATATGGTGTTAAAACAGATGATGGTTACGCAGCAGTTAAAGGTCAATATAAATCTAAAATACTTGATTGGGCTAAACAACAAGGTATCATTGATAAATCTGTTTCTTCAACATTTGATTCGATGCAAGATTTTATTCTTGACACCGGCGCTTTAACAACAAGTGTTATTGGAATTAGAGATACCAATGGTAATGTTGTTACCAATTATACTATTGATTCTATTCAACCTGCAATGTTCTTTGAACTTAAATCTGAAAGTTCTGATAATCCTATTCGAGAATCAGAAGATATGACGAAAGAATTTGCTGTTAAAGCAATTACAACATTAAGTTCAATGACAAATGATACTGAAACAAACTGGTATCAAAAACTTGTTAATATTACAGATGATAAAGTAGCAAGTCTTAGAGTATTAGGTGTTATATCTGATTTTGTATCTGAAGATGTTGCTAACAGAATCGTTGAATTATATGATAGAATTTATGCTGATGGTAAAACTAATTTCAGTATTAAGAAACTATCGAGTAAACAAGATTTCATAATTGCTCAATATGATAAAGGTACTGAAACTATCGTTATCAATAGTAATAAACTTACTAAACGTGATTTTACTGCTACTGATTTAGGTGTTAATATTACTCATGAATCTCTTCATAAATATTTTGAACAACAAGCTAATTCTAAAGAATTATACGATAAACTTGCTACCTTAATTAGTGATATTAATGACACTGCATTTAAAGTTGATTCTAAAGAATTTAATGCTAAATATAAGAGCGATTTAACTGAACTTGAACTTGGTTATCTTCGTACATATCTTAAAATATTAAGTGAAACTCCTGCTGAAATAGTTACTTATACTTTTACAAATAAACAATTTGCTAATTTAGCAAATAGAATTATTGTAGAAGAAGCTCCGAAGATTAAGAAACGTAAAAGTCTTTGGGATAAAATTATTGATGCAATTCTTTCGGTTATTGGTATAGATGCAATTACTGATAATAGTTTACTTAGTAATGTACGAAATATAGTAATTAATAGTTTGGATAGTGTGAATAGCCGACGCGCAAAAAGTCCGACC